>Ga0134125_10004910_pt1 | contig 15254 bp, 20 predicted proteins | sample KB31751_FD_96464 | JGI IMG/M metagenome (GOLD analysis project Ga0134125, IMG submission 96464) | Terrestrial soil microbial communities with excess Nitrogen fertilizer from Kellogg Biological Station, Michigan, USA - KB3-175-1 | ecosystem: Environmental > Terrestrial > Soil > Unclassified ... | reverse complement strand
CTGACGACCGAGGGCGGCAAGGTTGCGGTCATCAACCTGATCGGCGTGCTGACCAAATACCCGACGTGGGCTGACCGCTACATGGGATTCTGTCCCGCCTATGACGTGATGAACGCGCTGCGGGAGGCGATCGACGACAACAGTGTCGAAACGATCTTGCTGCATATCGACAGCCCCGGCGGGTTCGTCAATGGCTCGGTCGAACTGGCCGACGCGGTCGCGGCTGCCGCGAAACAGAAGCCGGTCATCGCCTACGTGTCTGGCCTATGTTGCTCGGGTGCCTACTGGATTGCCAGTCAGGCTACCAAGATCGTCTGCCGCCCGGAATCCGAAGTCGGCAACATTGGCGTCTACTCTGTACTCGCGGACCTGTCGAAAGCCTACCAGGACGTCGGTATCGATCTGACGCTGGTGGCGAGTGGGCAGTTCAAGGGTTTGGGCGCCGACGGGAAGGTGACGGACGACCTGATCGCCGACACGCGCCGGATCGTCGACGGACTCTTTAAGCAGTTCGTCGCGGCAGTGGCGACCGGGCGAAAGATGAAGCCCGCCGATGTCGTGACGGTCGCGGATGGGCGGGCATATCTAGGCGAGCCGTCTAAACAGATGAACCTAGTGGATGCGGTGGTGTCCAGTCTGGACGCCGCCCTCACCGTAACGAGTGCTGTTGCACCGGAGAACCAAACAATGGCGAACAACGCCAAGTCTGAGAAGGACAACAACGGGCCGACGGCGGAAGATGTGAAATCGCATTTGAACGCCGCAATCAAGTCGGCCAGCGATCATCGGGACCAGGCCCGCAAGACCATGGACGCTTACACGGCCATGGACGAGGACGGCGACGACGAAATGAAGTCGCTGGCGACCCGCGCGGCCAAGTCGCTGCGTTCCAGCAGCGCCGAAGCCCAGCGATGTGCCAAGGTGCTGGACCCGGATGGCGAAGGTGACACCGTTCCGGGCGATACCGAGCCACAGGAACCGGGCGACGGTCAGGAAGATAAGGCGTCGCTCAAGGCGTCCGACTACATCGCCGCGTTCGGCGATTCCGGCGCGCGGTGGTTCCTTGAGAAGAAGCCGATTGCGGCTGCGGCTCAGGAATTCATCGCATCGCTCAAGGCGTCCCACAAGGTCGAGTTGGATGCGGTGAAAGCCGAGAATGCCGAGTTGAAGGCGAAGCTCGCCGCTATCGACCGCGGCAATGAGGCGGCCAGCTTCGACGCTCCTGAGGGCGAGACGGCACCAGCGCAGAAGAAGTTCAGCAACTTGTCGCCGAACCTTCAGAAGTACGCGGCTGGCATCAAAATCCCGCAACAGAAGTAACGATCCTCTTTCCGTTCGAGGGGCGGGGGTCGCTGTTTAACCCCCGCCACCTTTTATCTCTTTCCCGCCCCAAGGGGGGGCGCAACGAACATGGCAGTGACCACTCTACTCGATATCGCCAAGGCCAACGGCTCTGATCCGATCGTCGGGCTGATCGATGAGACGACGAAGGCCCACCCGGAAATCTCCATGGTTGCGGCCCGGACCATCAAGGGGCTGAACTACAAGACGTGGGTGCGCACTGGGCTGCCGACCGCTGGGTTCCGGCAGGCCAACCAGGGCGTCGCATCGAGCAAGTCCACCTATGAGAACCGGCTGGTCGACACTTACATCTTCGACCCGCGCATCGAAGTCGATAAGGCGGTCGCTGATCGGCATGAGGACGGTGCCGCCGCATTCCTCGCCTATGAGGCCGAGGGTGTAATGGAAGCGGCGATGCAGACGTTGTCCAAACAGTTTTACTATGGACAGCGCACTACATACGTCAACTCGACCGCAACCAACGGCTTTCCCGGCCTGCTCGATGCCTATGAACGAAACGTCTATGAGTACGACGCCGGCGGCACCACCGACAACACCGCGACCAGCGTGTGGGCGATCAAGTTCGGGGAGAAATACGTCCAGTGGGTTTTCGGGAAAGACGGCGAGCTGAAGTTGTCCGACGTGATGATCCAGCGACTCACCGATTCCAATAACAATGGGTACACGGGGTATGTGCAGGAAATCCTGGCCTACCCTGGCCTGCAAGTCGGTTCGCTACGAGGCGTCGGTCGTATCAAGAAGATCACCGACGACAGCGGGCACACGCTCAATGACAACATGCTGGCCGAGCTGTTCTCGACCTTTGAAGTTGGGGTTCAGCCGGATTTGATCCTGATGAACCGGCGTGCCCGCAAGCAGCTTCAGAAGTCGCGTACCGTGACGCTGTTTGGCAACAGCAACCAGAAGGTGAGCGGCAAGGAAGCCACATTGGCGCCGCTGCCGACGGAGTACCAGGGCGTGCCGATCGCCGTGACCGACTCCATCAGCAACACCGAAACACTGGCGCTCTAACGGACCCACACGGCCGGGGCGGGCCTTCCCGCGACTCCACCCGCCCCGGCTTTCTTCAACCTGAGAACCGAAACATGCAACCTTACGCAACCGACGCATCGCTGACCGTGACGGGCGCCCTTCCGGCTGCCGCTGGGGCGACCTACACCAGCTCCATTGATACCGGCAACAGCGCGTACGCCGACAACGCACAAGTGATGGAGTGGGAGATTGACGCGCCCGCCCTGACCGTGACTCAGCTTCCGAACGCTGCGACCGTGTCGTATGCGGTGGTGATGTCGGCGAGCAGCAACCTGTCTTCGCCGGTGCTCATCTACGACAACGTGCTGGTGCAGACCGGTGCGGGTGGCGCTGGTGCTGCCGCGTCGACCGTCCGGTTCCGGCTGCCCTTCCAGCCCGGCGGGCTCAATGCGGGCCTGCGGTATTTGGGCATCCGAGCCACGACCGCCAATACGCCGGGTAACTGTTCGGCCGCGTCCGTCACGCTCCTGCCCCGGTTCTAAATGAACGCGGTTTCCCAAGCCGTCGCCGCCGCGTGGGCCGCGCAAGCGGCCGTGTGCGGCGTGACCGTGACCTACAGCCAAGGCACCAACGCGGTGTCGCTGACTGCCGTGCCCGGACGACCGGCGTACGTTACTGACGATTCGACCATCGCGCGGCTGCAGGCGGTCGAGCAGGATTGGATTATCCAGCGGGCCGATCTGGTGGCGTCCGGGATCGCGCTCACGCCCGCCGAGGGGGACACGATTGCGGCCGCGGGTGATGACGGCCAGAAGCGGACCTACACGCTGATGGACCCACCGTACCGGCCCGGCGATGCGTTCGGCGTCCTGCTTCGAATTCACTCGAAATTGACGCAAGTGGAAACGGAATGAGCGTCGTTACCGATACCCGCGATGCCGTCGCCAGTTCGTTGGCTGCGGCGATGAAAGAAGAGCCGCCGCTGTTCGCGCCGCTTTTGTCGGTGGACGCGGGCTATGACTTCTACGACTCAATCGACGGACTGAAGGCGGCCGGCGGCCGGGTGATGGTCACGGCGCCCAAGAAGACCTGCGATCCAGCCAGCCGGGGCGGACCGCGAAAGCGGCAGATCGATGTGTATGTCGCGGTTCAATATAAGTACACGACCGGCGACACCAAAGAAATCGATCCGTACCAGGAACTGGCCGAAGCCATCGCGGACTATTTTGAGCGAAAGACGCTATCGAACGGCGCGACCATCGTGAAGGTGGACCATCCGCAACTCTGGTCGGATGAGCACTTCCGTTCCTTGCGGGTGTTTACGTCCGTCCTGACGCTGACATGTTTGATCTTCCAGTAACGGGGGAATTGCAATGAGCCAAATTTCACTTGGCATGAACGGCACGGTCAGCCGAATGACCACCGGAACCCGCGCCGCTTGGGCGGGCAGCGCGACCAACGGGGTTTATGTTGCCGCGCCGCCGGCCAGCCTATCCACCATCAATGCCGTCCGAAACGTGACGCTGAACCTTGGAGCGACCGAAGCCAACACGTCGAATCGCGGCAGCGGGTGGAAACTGAGTCGGCAGGCGCTGAAGGAAGCGAGCATCGACTTTGAAATTCCGTGGAACAACGGCGATGCCGGGTTCCAGGCACTGTTGCAGGCGTACGCCGGTGGCACGTCCATCGCGCTCGCCGTGCTGGACGGTCCCTGCGCGACCGGTACCAGCAGCGAAGGGCTCTGGGCCGACTTTGCTGTGATGGCGTTTAACCGCGATGAGCCGATCGAAAGCGAGATGATCGCGAAGGTGACGGTGAAGCCCACGGACAGCGCCGTCCCGCCGCAGTACGTTCAGTGTGAATAATTAGTCCGATCCCCGCGCATCTGGAACCGTCGCCAGATGCGCCTTCGTTTCATAACGAGCATTCGCCTGACAGCGAAGCCGATAGAGAGCCGCAGATGTCCCTCAACACCACTACCTCAAGCTCTTCGATCCAGTCGGGTGAGTCAAACACGTTCGGTGCCGTCGCGGTTCCATCCGAAAACTTCCTCCACCAGTCGGCCAGCGTCAATAACCCGCTGGTCAACGGGACCGGAAGCGGGCAGGCCAACCACGCGGTGTCGTTCAACGTCGCCACGTCCACCGGCGGTGTGACGATCGACCTGACTGCGCTGACGGGCGATGGGCTCGACGGCAAGTCGCGAGACTTTTCCAACGGCGGGTCGGGTGGTGCGATCAAGGATATTCTGATTGAGAACACCGACCCAACCAACACCATTACGATTAGCCAGCCGGCGTCGAACGGCTGGACGGGGTTCAGCGGCGCCGCAACCGGGTTTAGCTACCCGATTGAACCGGGCGGGCACATTCACCTGTACTCGCCGGTGTCCGGCAAGGCCGTCGGCTCGACGAACAAGCAGTTTGTCCTGACATCCAGTGCGGGTACGCCCAACGCCCGCATCTCGGCTGTCGGGATCGCAGCGTAATCGACCGGGAAAGGGGACAGTCATGCACCTGTTCAAGGACCGTGACGCAAGGGACTGGAGCATCGATATCAACGTCGATGCCATCAAGCGGGTACGCGCCGCATTGAATGTGGACCTGTTGGAAGTGGTCGAGGGCAAGCTGATTGACCGGCTGACCACCGACCCGATCCTGTTGGTGGACGTGCTGTTCGTGCTGTGCCAGTCGCAGGCGAACGACAAGGGCATCACCGATGAGCAGTTTGGTCGGGCCATGGCGGGCGATGCGATTGAATCCGCGATGGCGGCGTTCTTTGCGGACCTTGCCGATTTTTTCCCGTCGGGCCGTCGCCAACTGATGAACAAGGCGATGGCCAAGGTGGAAACGCTGCAACGGATGGCGCTGGATCACGCGAACAGCAAACTGGACGGCCCGGAGCTGGAAGAGTCGATGCGGCGGCTGCTGACAAACTCGTCTGGCAACTCGCCGGCATCGTCGGAGTCGACCCAGGCCCATTGACGCTTCGGCAGCTTGCCCGCATGGCTGAAGCACGTCAGCGGGACCAATGGAGTCGAACGTCGTGCCTGCTGTCGCTGCTGTACAACCTGAACCGGAGTCCCCAAACCCCGGCCAGCAAGCCTTCCGACTTCGACCCGTTCAAGGCCCGCACCAGTACCAATCCACAGTCCGGCGTCGGCTTCCGGATTCTCAAGGCGGTTTTCGTCGATTCGCTGCCCCATCGGTCCGGTGGATTGATCGGGGGCGGAAGCAGGTCGCCGGGCGGGGATAAGCCAGCATGACCGGTTTCAAGCTCGATGGTCTGTTCTTCGACTCCCGTCCCGTCATCGACGCGATGGACCGGAAGGAACGCGCATCCCTGTCGCGGATCGGTGCGTTCATCCGCACGGCCGCACGCAGCCTGATGCGTCGGCGGAAACGCTACAGCCGTCCGGGCGAGCCGCCGAGCGTTCATGAGGGGTCGCTCAAGAACAAGCTTTTCTTCAGCTACGACCCGCGAACCAAATCGGTTGTAGTCGGACCGGCCAAATACAAGCAGGGCGATATCCCCCGGCTGCTGGAAGAAGGCGGCGACGAATCCGTGGTCCACAAGGGCGTGATGGAGCGGATCCACATCGAGCCGCGCCCGTTCATGCAACCCGCACTTAAACAGGAAATGCCGAACATCCCCGACGCTTTTGGGACTGGATTACATGCCTGACAGCGGAAGCGTGCGTGCCGGTCGAGCCTACGTTGAAGTCTTCACGAAAGACTCACTGACCAGGGGTCTGGACCAGATTGGCCGCAAGTTCAAGGCGTGGGGGCAGGCGTTGACCGCCAGTGGCATGAAGGTCTTTGCCGCCGGTGCCGCGATGGCCGCGCCGCTACTGGGTGCCGCCGATGCGTTCGCCAAGATGGGGGCCGAAATGCAGATCGCGTCCGAGCGGACGGGCGTTTCGGTCGAAATGCTGTCGAAGCTGAAATACGCTGCGGAACAGAATGGCGTCCCGTTCGAGGCGTTGGAGACAGCTGCGGCCCGGTTGAGCAAGACGCTGCTGACGGCCAGCGAAGGGAGCCAGCAAACCGTCCATGCCTTGCAGATGCTCGGCTTGAACGTAGCCGACCTGGCGAAGTTGTCGCCCGACCAACAATTCATCCGGATTGCAGAAGCGCTTTCTAAGGTGCAAAGCCCGACGCTCAAATCGGCGTTGGCGATGGAGCTGTTTGGCCGTGCCGGTGCCGAACTTTTGCCGCTGATGAACGGCGGATCGCAGGGGATGGCCGCACTGATGAAGCGGGCCGAAGACCTTGGGCTGGTGATGAGCGGTACCGACGCCAAGGCCGCACACGAATTTGAGCAACGGCTGAGTGACCTATGGGCATCGGTTAAGATGGGCGTCTTCACCATTGGTGGATCACTGGCGCCGGTGCTTCGATCCGTCACGCTGGCGATCACCAACGGGGTCAAGTCGGTCCGCGAGTTCATCGCCCAGCACCAGGGCTTATTTGTCGCCGCGTTGCTGGTTGCCGGCGGGATTGCCGGGATGGGCGCCGCGATGGTCGCGCTGGGCGTTACGCTCAGCATGATTGGTGTGGCGATGAGCGGCATCGTTGCGGCCATGGGTGCGGTCAGTGCGGTCTTTGCCGCTGCGGTGTCGCCGGTTGGATTGGTGGTCGCGGCGATCGGGGCGGGAGTATACGCACTGATCCGGTTCACGTCGGTCGGATCGACTGTCGGCAAGTTCCTGTCGGATGTGTTCGATTCGATCAAGGACGATGCCCTACAGGCGTTCGGCGGCATTCGGGATGCCCTGGCGGCCGGCAACTGGTCACTGGCTGCCAAGATTCTGTGGACCGCGATTGAGCTGGAGGCATCCAAGGGCATCGCCAAGGCAAAACTGCTTTGGGCACAGTTTAAGTCTGCGGTCAGCCGAACGTGGAACGACATCGGGACCGACATCCTCAGCGCCACCTACAAGGCGTCCGAAGGGTTCCTGAAAATCTGGACCCGGACGCTGCACGCCTGGCGCAGCACCGTCCAGACGGTCGCCGGGTGGATCCAGAAGGCGTTTTTGACCACCGGCAATTCGGCGTTGCGGGCTGAGTTAAAGCGGATTGACGATCTTGAAAAGAGCGGGAAGATCAATAAGCCGCTGGCCGACCAGGCGCGTCAGGCTGCCTACAAGACGTTCGCTGGCTACGACGAAAACCAGAACCGCGTCCGGGAACGCGAGAACGATTCGCAACTCAACGACCAACTGAAGGCGATCCAGGCCGAGTACGACGCCAAGCGGAAGTCGCTGGATTCGCTCAAGACTAAGGAAGACCAGACCGCCGACCTGAAAGACCGGCAGGAAGCCACACGGTTGCAGGCCGAGCTGGATGCCCAACAGAAGCGGCTTCACGAGATTCTCAACCAACAGACATCGCAAGCCCGCCACGAGCGGGACCTGACGGCGCCCAAGTTCGACATGGATCACCCGTTTGATCCATCGGCCGCCGCTGCCGGGTTGGGTGCGGCGGCGCGTCAGACCGTTGCGGGCACGTTCAACACTGCCGGGGCGTTCGGGCTGGGCGGCGGCAATCCGGTCACACAGATCGTCGACGCCACCAAAAAGACCGCCACCAATACCGAGAAGGCAACCAAGGCGCTGGTGGAACTCGCCCAGCGCGGGGGCATTGCATTTACCTGACCCATGGCACTGAGCATCACAGAAGCTTGGGAGAGCGGCACCGGTTCGATCGGCAAGGATTCGCGCGACGAATATAAGGCCATCGTCACGGGGACAGCCGCCGACAATGCGGACGATCCGTTGACGGTGACGCTCTTTGCGCTCCAGAATTTTTCGGTCATCAGCGCGCAGGGGAATATTCTGGTCAATCTGGACCGGAACCGCATCGCCCCGTTCACTTGGGAGATCATCGGCCACTACGAATCGCCGACGCGCACCCGCCAGACCAACGACGCCAATTTCAGTTTCACCACCGGAGGCGGGACCCAGCACATCACCTGCGCCTTGGAGCACGTCGCCGATTATGACTCGGATGGTGACGACGGCCCGAACCATGGCGGGTCGATCGGCGTGACGGCCGATTCGATTGAAGGCGTGGACATCCACGTTCCCACGTTCGATTTCAAGCTGACGTACAACGTGCCCTCGACGCAGATGAGCACCAACTACGTCGCCAACCTGTACGCGCTCACCGGCAAGGTCAACACTGACGACGTACTGATCCAGGTGCGCGGCGTCGTGCTCAAGTTCAAGGCCGGGGAGCTGTTGTTTCTCGGTGCCGAGGCATCGGAGCGGGCGGGCTTTGCGGACTGGGAATTGACGCTCAACTTCTCCGCCAGCCCCAACAACGATAGCGTCCAGGTGGGGAACTTCGACTGTCCCGAGGACATCGCCAAAAAGGGGTGGGAATACCTCTGGGTCGAGTACCAGGCCCAGACCGACAGCGGAAACAACTTCGTTCAAGTGCCCATCGCGGTTCACGTCGAGAAGGTTTACCCGGAATCCGCGCTGCAGGGGATCATCCCCGCCTCGACGGTGTTTGACCTGACCCAGGCCACCGCTTGGATCTCACTGTTGCCGACGCTGGGCATCAACAACGACAACGCCATCAACTAAAGGAAAGCCATGCATCAATTGCTGAACTACCAGGGCGGCACGATCCCGAGCGACTCCGCCAACACCGCATCGGCCATCATGGAGCGGGACGCGAATGGCCAGTGTTTTGCCAGCGGAATCAATGCCGGGGCCGAGCCCGCGGCCGCGCCGACGGGCAGCGCCTACCTGTCCACAACCGGGGCAATGCTGATCGGCGGGCAAACCTACACGACGACCGCGACGTTAACCGCGGCATCGCCTCACATCGCCAAGTGCAATGCCACCAGTGCGGCGTTCACCATCACGCTGCCGGTTGCCAGCTCATCGGCGAACCTGTTCTATCGGATATACAAGTCGGACAGTTCGGCCAATGCCGTGACGGTGAAGGGGAACGGCACCGACAACATCCAGGTCGGGGCCACCGGGGCCAATACCACCTCGCTCGCGACCCAAGGGGCGGTCGTCCGGCTGTGGTGCGACGGCACCGGCTGGGTCGCACTCTAAGGCTTGGCCGTCTAAACCAGTGAATAGTTCCTGGTCACAAGGCCCCGCATCGGGGCTTTGTTTTGCCGGACCGGTGTTGTGCAGGGGACAACATGCCCGACGACTTGAAAGCGGAGTCCACGGACGACTTGCAGCGGCATGCCTTCGACTACATCCAGACGGCCATCGCACGTCAGGCCGCGCTGTTCCGGCGTGACGCCGCCGACAAGGACGTTCGGGAAACCAACGCACGGCTGGATGATTCTCGGCTGTATTTGTCCGGGTTCGTCGAGCACGGAAAGAGCCGGCTGGTTCCAATTGGCGATGGCCGGTCGCTGCTGATCGTCCGGGGCGGGGTGGCCCACGATGTCACCCACGTTCAGGTGTTCGATGAGGACGGGAGCTTGGCACCATTGTAGGGGGACGGATGAGCGCATGCGAGTTGAAGGCCGCGGCCGAGAAGTACGCCGAGAAGCGTTTTGAATTGCAGCGAGCCAAGAGCGAGGTTGCGGCGGCGCATCAGCGAGAGGGATTACTGATCGACGAGATCGGTAAGTTGAAAGCGTCCCTTTGCAAATGCGTTGGGAGCAACATTCGCCACAAACTCCAACGTACCCAAAACGGATACTCGGTTCTGCTGCGATGGTCCGACCCGGATCAAGTGAGCATCGAGCTGTATGACCCGGACGGGAAGGAGCTGTGATGGTACAGGTTGAAGGGTTGCCGAAGGAATATCGGCTCGCAATTTCGCGGGATCGCAGGGGGATTGAGATTCACTCATTCCAGACCAGGAGAACGCTCATTCTTCCGGTTGAAGACGTTCCGTTGCTTATCGACTACCTGTCTAATCTGCCTACAACGTCGTCAGCGTCTGAAACAGTTTGCCTTGATCCTTCTTCTTGAACTTATGGGATCGATAGAACTGCATCGCAACGGCCCCGGCCCGTTCGTTGCTCAGTTGAGAATAGGAAACGACTTGGATTTTGATTCCTCTAATGAGAAACGTGGTGGGGTGGACGACCGACGGCAATTTCATACTGAATATGATCGGCAACCTGTACACCATAGCTGAAATCGCGCGACTGCATGGCGTCACGCAACGCCGGGCCGATTGGGCTGCGCGTCAGGCGAAGGTAGAGCCAGTCGGACGGGTGGGAATCATCCGCGTGTACGACACGAAGGCGGCAAGCCAGATCGCCGAAGCGATCAAGCGAATCTCAGCCCGGCATTGAGCCATCATGTTGCAACTGACCGTCAACGCGACGTTGCGTCCGAACGCCAACCCGATCACCCATGGGATCGAGTCGGAGATGGCCCGGCTGCCGCATCTATCTGGGGACCGTCGCCACATAGCCCGCAAGACCAGACGCAGCTTCCGGGACGTGCGGAAGGTCAAATGCGCCGTTGAGGCGATCGGCACTCTGCCACAAGTGGACGAGGCGTTGCACTTGGCTGTCAGCGGTCGATTTGCCCTCTGGCACATGGTTCCTGCCACACTATCACTGGCCAGATGCGGCATCGCCGAACTGCGGATTGCCACGCTCGGATTCAGCCAGCGGAACATTTCCGACCTATGCGCGATGCTCGACAACGGCCAAGTGGGCAAGGCATGGCTCATGTGTTCGCACTATTTTAAGGGAACGAGTGGACCGGCCTACCAGTTCGCCGCCGACGAACTGGGCAAGCGATCATCCGCGAGGTTCCTGTCGCTGCGCACCCACGCCAAGCTGCTGTTGCTGAAGCTGGCCGACGACCGGACGCTCGCCGTTGAATCGTCGGCCAACCTGAGATCGTGCAAAAACATCGAGCAAATCACCCTGATCGGCTGTCCCGACGTATACGCCTTCCACGTTCGGTGGATGGATGAGCTCTTCCAATGAACGAGATCGCCAAAACCCAGGTAGACCCGCTGCGACAGGTAGTCGAGTGGATCATCGCCGGCCATTCACAGCCCGAGATCCAAGACGCCGTCAAGCAGTATTGGCCGAGTGAGAAGTCACGCCCGCTGATCGGCGCCGCGATAAAACATATCGCCAAGTCGGGAGACCCGGACCGGACGTCGTAATGGGCTTCGCCATCGAGGGGACGCGGATGGTTTATCAGAAGGCAGTCGAGGCGATGGACCTTGCGACCGCCCTGCGGGCGCTGCGGCAGTTGGTTGAGCTTTCGGCACGCTAACGGGAGCGAAGCGGGGGAATGTTCAGCACCACGAGCAAACGAAAGCTGAAGAAGGCTGGTGAAGCCAAACGGGAGCGGGATAACCGCGCCAAGCGGTTGCAGTCGGCGCAGACGAGGGACGTCGGGCCGATCAAGCCGGTTGCGGATCCCGATCGTCGCGAGCAATGCCGGCGGGATTTCCGGATGTTCTGCGAGATCTACTTTTCGGCGGTGTTCTACCTTCCATGGTCTGACGACCACCTGAAGGCAATCAGCAAGATCGAGCGTGCCGTGCTGTCGGGCGGACTGTTCGCGCTGGCGATGCCTCGCGGTAGTGGCAAGACCGCACTGGCGCAGATCGCGGCCGTGTGGGCGCTGTTGTACGGGCACCGCTGTTTCGTCTGTCTGATCGCCGCCACGGACGATGCGGCTGGGGCGATGCTGAAGAACATCCAGGCCGCGTTCAACACCAATGACCTGCTGCTGGCCGACTTCCCGGAGGTGTGCCAGCCGATACGGGCACTGGAAGGCGATGCTCGGCGATGCGCCGGGCAACTGTGTGACGGGCGCAAGACCAACATTGGATGGAAGGCCGACCGGGTCGTATTGCCGACCGTGGCCGACAGTGCCGCATCCGGATCAATCGTCAGCGTCTGCGGATTGACCGGCAGCATTCGCGGCCAGAGCCACACGTTGCCTACCGGATCGATCATCCGTCCATCACTGGTCATTCTGGACGACCCGCAAACGAGGGAGTCGGCCGAGTCCGACAGCCAGTGCGCCAACCGCGAATCGATCCTGCATGGCGACGTTCTGGGTCTGGCCGGGCCGGGCCAAAAGATCGCCGGGATCATGCCATGCACCGTCATCCGCGAGGGAGACCTGGCCGACCGGATGCTGAATCGGCAACTGAACCCGGAATGGCAGGGCGAACGATGCCGGATGATGTACGCGATGCCGAGCAGCGCCGCGGGGTGGGAGGAATACGCGAAGATTCGCGCCAAGAGCCTGCAAGACGACGGCGACGGGCACGAGGCGACGGACTTTTACCGCGAGCATCGGGCCGAAATGGACAAGGGGCGTCGGTCGCATGGCCGGACCGGTTCAACCGGGATGAGATATCGGCCATTCAGCACGCGATGAACCTGCGGCTGCGGGACCAGGCCGCGTTTCATGCCGAGTACCAAAATGACCCGCAATCGAACCGGCTGGGGACGCCGAACCTGAAGCCGGAACAGATCCGCCAGAAGATCAATGGGTGGACCAAGGGAAAGTTGCCTCTGCATGTCCAGAAGGTGACGGCGTTCATCGACGTACACGATGCATTGCTCTACTGGATGGTGGTCGGGTGGAGCATGGAACAGGATGGCTACGTTGCCGACTATGGAGCGTGGCCTGACCAGGGGCGACGATACTACGCGCTGCACGAGGCGTCCCGCACGATGCAGCAAGTCCGACCCGGCATCGGCAAGGAAGGGGCGATCCTGGCGGGGTTGCAATCGCTGGCCGGGGAACTGTTCGCCAAGACGTGGACACGTGAAGACGAAACGGTCCTGCCGATCGACCGGGTGCTGGTGGACGTGGGGTACGTGCCCGACACGGTGTTCGCGTTTATCCGCATGAGCGGTCGGTCAGGCGTCATCATGGGCAGCCGCGGCGTCGGAATCGGGGCAGCCAAGGCGCCGATGAGCCAGTACCGCCAGAAACCCGGCGAACAGTTGGGACAGAACTGGATGATCCCGGTGCCGGCCAAGCACGAACTGCGAAATGTCCGGTTCGACTCTAACTACTGGAAGACGTTCGTTCACGACCGGCTGGCATTGGCACCGGGCGACAAGGGTTCGATGTCCCTGTACGGCAACGATCCCATGGAGCACCGGCTGCTGAGCGACCACATTACCGCCGAGTATCCCACGCCGACCGAGGGGCATGGACGCAAGTTGCTTGAATGGCGGATGAAGCCGGGCAATCCGGACAACCACTTGCTCGACTGTCTGGTCGGATGTGCCGTTGCGGCCAGCATGTGCGGGTGTGGCGGCAGCGTGATGGCGTCGGTTCCACAGTGGAAGCGGAAGCGGCCGAGGGTGACTTACCTGTAGGGGAACGCATGGCTGGCGATTTCATGAAAAAGGTGGCGACGGGCGATCCGTTGTCCATAAAGGCCAGGTGGTACAACGCCGTCACGGACGCGACGGTCGCGTACAAGCGTGCCCGTCAGGGGCTCGGACAGGATGCGTTGGACGTCGGGCTCGGCGCCGGAATGGCGTGGATCCAGAACAACAGCGGCGACGACCGCAAGCGATTTGAGATTCTGGGGATCGATACCGAAAGCCTGCTTGACCCGTCAAGCGACCTGAATGCGTTCAAGAACCGGCTGGTGTTCAAGGGCGTCATGCCCAAGACGCCGGGATACACCGGCTTCTTCGCCATATGTGCCGAACCGATCAAGTCGGGCCAGATCGGCCGGGCCTACTTCTACGGATGCTGCCCCGTCCAGGTCAACGTCAACAGCTCCGACGACAGCTATGCAGACATCAAGAACAACGACGCCACGCAGTTGAACAGCGGTCCCACGGGCGCGGCACAGATTCTGACGATCCAGTCCGGCACCGGCACGCAGTGGGCGCTGGTTCGGCTTGGGCCGGCGGCGGGTGAGGGGATCTTCCAGCTTGCCGGGACGCTCCCGCGATACGGCATGTACACAGCTAACCCGATCCATGCCGCGTCGAGCGAGATTGACACGTCGCTGGCCCAGGCAGTCAACACCAGCGACTTGGGAACCGCCGACACCGGCACCACGGTCTATCTGCTGAACACGACCGAGATCGCCAACGACGGAACCGTCCCTCACTACCTTGGCGTCGGTGGAGGTTACGAGCCGCAGGCGTTCAAGGGCAGTTATTGGGCCGTCGCCAAAGATGGGACACCGATATATCTCTGCTGGGCCGACAATGCGGACCTTTGCTAATGAAGCCCTACGCACTCCAACGCAATCCAACGACGCGCAAGCTCCAGCGGAACCGAACGAGCCGCAAGCTGCTGCGCGCCAAAACGTCCGGATCGCACTGCTGCACTTGCACGCCGACGTGTCCCGAGATCCCCTGCGCCATCTGCACGGGCGGCAAGACGGTGGGAACCATCACGGCAACGGTGGTGGACGTGCAGATCCCGACCGGCACGGCCTACACCAGCCTGTCGTCCAGCGTCAAGGACTACAACGCCGCGACTCGCTCCCCATGGAACGCCCTTAAATACTGCGTCGTCGCGCCGCCCCCATCCGCCGACAGCTTCATCCACCTGAACGGCACCTTCTGCACGGAACAGAAGATTTGGCCCGCAACACCTCCGCCGCCGCCGCTGGTGAATGGGCAGCAGACAGTCTCACCGTTCTACTGCCCGTGGTGGCGCACGAATGCCAGCATGGGAGAAGCAGGCTCAGTGCGGGGTGATTTCCAACTCTTCGCCAGTACGAACGCACCCGGCTTCAGCGTGACCTGCACGCCCGAAACGGTCGGGCCCTACGCGGGCGACCCGATCGACCTCTACATCGAACTCGATCGCGACGTGTCCGCAGGCTGGATCGTCACTATTTGGGGATTCATGCTCTCGTCCGCCGCCGGTGGCGTCGGCATGTCGGCCGCGCAGTTCTTCAGCGGCGTGCTGGGGCTGTCTGGCGGCATCCTCGCGCCGACTGACCAGATCATCCCGG
>Ga0134125_10004909_pt1 | contig 15260 bp, 12 predicted proteins | sample KB31751_FD_96464 | JGI IMG/M metagenome (GOLD analysis project Ga0134125, IMG submission 96464) | Terrestrial soil microbial communities with excess Nitrogen fertilizer from Kellogg Biological Station, Michigan, USA - KB3-175-1 | ecosystem: Environmental > Terrestrial > Soil > Unclassified ... | reverse complement strand
TTCAACATGGTGACGAACCGCCCTGACTGGTGCATCTCGCGTCAGCGCGCGTGGGGTGTGCCAATCCCGGCGGTGGACTGCACGAATTGCCGCGAGGCGGTCCTCACGCCCGAACTCATCGAGCGCGAGAAGTGGCAAGCATTCTGGGATGCGCCATTGCTGGTGCCGGGCACAGCGCCGCGCGCCCGCCCCACCGCGCCAGGCGAAAGCGACTCGCGGAATCCGGGCCTGCCGCGCAAGCCGGAGGAGATACGGCGCGCGACGGCAACCTACCACGCTACTGGCTGCCGGCTGAAAACCGATGGTGCACGACTTGAGATCACCTTCCCCGGCATGTCCATGGGAATCTTTGCGGGGGACCTGCGCTTCACCGTCTATTCCGGCACGACTCTGCTGCGGATGGAAGCGATTGCGAAGACCGACGAAGCCTCGGTCGCTTATAAGTACGACGCCGGTCTCGACGGATTCTCGACGGATTTGACGTCGCGCGTTGCTTGGAGGGACACCGCCGACGAACCCCAGCAATATCGCTTCGGCGGAGTCAGCAACGAGCACCGCGTAGGGCTGAAGGCCAGGAACCGCATCCTGGTTGCGGAAGGAAAGAGCGCATCGATCGCCACATTTCCTCCACCGCACAGCTTCTTCTTCGCGCGTGAGATCGAGACGAATCTCGGTTACGTCTGGTATCGGAAGGATACCGAGACACGATTCGGCATTGGCGTGCTTCAGCCCGACCATGAAGCCCCGGGCGAGTACGAACAGAACTTTGCTCTCTACAACGCACCGCCCGGCACTTGGCAGCGCATGGCGGTCTATTTCTACCTTTCCCAGGGGACTGAGGAATCCGCACGCGACGGTGCGTTGGCCTTTACCCACCATGACCATTTCAGGCCGGTTGCCGGTTACAAGGTGATGGTCAACCACCTGCACACGCGCTTCACCGAGCAGATTCGGGCTCAGGGATCGCTGGATGGCTTCACGCAGGAGCTAGCGGCGCTGAAGGCGATGGGCGTGAATATCGTCGGCCTCAGCGATTTTCACGACGACCTGCACAAATACGATCCTGGGCCGCTCCGTTTCCAGGACCAGCATGACTACGCGCTGGCCGCCGCCAAAGCTTCCGACTACGATTTTCTGGTCCTGCCCTGGGAAGAGGCCGGCTCTTTCGGCGGGCATCAGAACCTTGCCTGGCCGCACAACGTTTACTTCACCTTCGAGCGCAAACCTGGACAACCCTTCAGTGAAGATATTGCGCCGTACGGCAATGTCTATCACCTCGGAAATTCGGAAGACTTTCAGCGCATGATCGAGAGCGAACGCGGATTTTGGTTCTACGCCCATCAGCGCACGAAGGGTTCCACCGGTTACCCGGACGCGACCCTTAATACGTCATTGGTCCGCAATGATCACAACCTGGGACTCTCATTCAAGCCCGGGATGGGAATGGATCTCTCCCAGGCACGGCAATGCGAATGGCGCTGTTTCGACGCACTCGACATGATGAACAATGCCATCGCCAACTCTGGCCTGCGGCCGAAATATATGTTCGCCGACATCGACACGTATCGCAAAGCTCCGGAAGACGACCTTTATCCGCAGTTCCCGGTTACCTATCTCAAAATCGCGCGGTTGCCGCGAGCGGATCAGGACTGGAGCCCGGTGTTGACGGCAATGCGTGACGGTCAATCCTTCGTGACCACAGGAGAAGTCCTCATCAGCAACTACGCTGTCGAGGGCAGCGGCGAGAGGCGCACCATCACGGCCGATGTCGCGTGGACGTTTCCCTTGGAGTTTGTGGAGGTGGTCTGGGGGGACGGAAAGAAAGTCGATCGACAGATCATCCGCGCCACCGACCTCGCTCCATTCGGCAGCAAGCACTTTTCAATTCCCTTCAACGCCGCCGGCCGCGCCTGGGTACGTTTTGCCGTGTGGGACTCGGCAACAGATGGAGCCTTCGTTCAGCCGCAATGGCTGTGGCCCACCAGACACGAGCAGGCACCGGGAGGGTAGAAGAGTCCCTTACTTGCTTAGTGCGCATCATGACTCATGCGCGTGCTTTTTTTAAGGCGGAAGGATAGGCCTTTGGTAGCACGGACAGCGCATGATGGATTGCCTCTTCGTCGCAGTGCTCACGTGATCACAACTCCATTTCATTCAGAACTGCGAATTCTTGTCCTCCCGATGATTAGTTTCCGTCACGAAGTTTTTTGTGTAATCGGACCCGAATCGCAGCGGTTGACTGTGGGTTGCTCGTATATCGCTTGAAACCGCAAGCCGGTGACTTAGGCTTCTTCCTTGAATGATGACATCAGCCTTCCTTACGCTTCTCTGCAGGTTTAGCAATTGGGACCAAGCTCGGGTTCAAGTCCGAGGTAGTATCGCGGAGTATTGTTAACCATCGACGGCAGCCGGCGACGTGAAACCAGCGTTCGATCGTCAGCCCGGCGGGATTGGTTCTCATGAAAGATCGATCAAGATCGCGCGCATCGGGATCGGTGATCGAGTCCGGAACCTCCGCTACCTCTCCGTACATGAATTCGTGCACCGGTCTTGGGCCACAGTGCGGGCATGGGATTTTGAGGCTCATTCTGTTTCCTCAGTGGGTGCCGGCCGAACCGCGGTCAGCCATCGTGCGATCGCGTGCAAAGCGATCGAGTGAAAATGGAGCAATCAACGGCGCCGTTCCGGTCGCAATCAGCTGGGCCATCTGTTCTCCGCCGGCCGGAATGGCTTTGAAACCCCAGGTTCCCCAGCCGGTGGTCACGTAAAAGCCTTCTACGCCAGTTGCCCCCATAATGGGCGAGTAATCAGGGCTCATGTCGCAGATTCCAGTCCACTGCCGCAAAATGCGCAGATTGCGCAGAAACGGCAGCAGCGTCATGGCGCGGAACGTGCAGCTTTGCAGAATCGGATGTCCCGAACTATAGGAATAGCTCGGCTGCCGATCGATTTCCGCGCCAAACAGCATTTCGCCACGCGCGGTCTGCGAGATGTAGAACAGCAGCGTCGCGGAAGCCACCATGGTGTTGAATTGCAGGGCATAGTGATTCGTCACAAAAGCCTGCAAAGGATGCGTACGGATGGGTAAACGCACGCCCGCCTTCGACGCAAGCAGCGTGACATGTCCACCGGTTGCAGAGAGGACCAATCCGGCGGAGATCGGTCCGCGGTCTGTCATGACGCCGGTCACGCGGCCGCCGGACTTCAGCAATCCAGTGACCGCCGTGCGCTGGTGGATCTCGACGCCGCGCCGCATGGCTCCTTCTGCGTACGCCCAAACCACCCGGTCATGCCGCGCCGTAGAACCTGCAGGATGGTAGGAGCCGCCCAGGATCGGCCATTTGCCTCCTCCGCTAAGATCCAGTTGGGGGCAGATCTTCTTGATCCGCTCCGGCTCCACGTACTCGGTGGTGGCGCCGAACGCGGTATTGACCTCGGCGCGCGCGCGCTCCCCGCGGACTCCGGCCTCGCTGTGCGCCAGCCAAAGTAATCCTTTCTGCTCGTGCATCACCCAGCGGCCGGTCTCCTGTTCCAGCCCGTAGTACAAATCGACGCTGCGCTGGTAGAAGCGCACCGCCTCGGGAATGCCGTAATTGGCGCGAATCACCGTTGTGTTGCGGCCGCTGTTGCCCGAGCCGATATACTTCTGCTCGATGACTGCGACGTTGCTGATGTTGTGGCGCGTCGCGAGGTAGTAAGCGGTCGCCAGCCCGTGGCCGCCCCCGCCTACAATCACTACGTCATAGCTGGACTTCGGCTTCGTCCAGCGAAACTGCACCTGCCGCTCGACGAATTCGTTCACGAAATACGCTCCTCGAAGTCCGCCGCGTACGGCGCAGGAACAAGCACAAGTGCGCGTTGCCGCTCCAGCCAGATCTTGGCCGGAATTTCGGCAATCGAGCCTTGCGCGAGAGCCGGGCCTTGCGCCAGCACCTCCCATTCGCAGTGGTGCTCCAGCAGCGAACGCGCATCTTCGGCAGAAACCCACGCTCCTGAGAAACCGTGCTCGCTTTCCACGATCGCGTGGGGATCGCTGACCTCGGGTACGCAGGCCGGAATTGCTAAGGCTTCATCTGGCGCAATTCGCAATACCAGCGTTCCCGCCGGCCAGGGCGCCGCATCGAGTGCTGCCGGAGTCGCTACCACTCGGGTCGCGTAAATGCGTTCAAACGCGGGCACGGTGCCCCTCGGGATCATAAAAAGGTGTGGAGACGCGTCGCGCGGTGTGGCCGTGGATCGTCACCTCCTGCGGCAGATCGCCAGCGAAAACTTTGAGCCATGCGAGCATCACGCTCTTGCCGAGAGCCGGCGAATACGCGCTCGACGTGACGTAGCCCGCATGCTCTTTTTCCTTCCATAGCACCGCACCCTCTCTGGGAGTCGGGCCGTCTGTTTCCAATCCGACCAACATGCGATCAAGTGGAATCTTGTTGGTGCGCAGCAGCGCGTGCTTGCCCACAAACTCCGGTTTGTCCAGTTTCACGGCCCACTCATGTCCCAGGCGGCGTGGCGTCGAATCGAAGTCGGTGTCCTGGCCGACGAGAAGGTGTCCTTTTTCCAGTCGCAAGCGCAGCAGGACGTCGACTCCATGCGGCTTCACTCCCAAATCGGCACCAGCCTGCATCAGGCAGCGCCATAGCTCAACCGAGTCACCTGCGAGGTGATGCAACTCGAAGGAAAGCTCGCCGGTGAAGCTCAGACGGAAGATGCGGCAGTCAATTCCTGCGACTTGCGCGCGCAGCTGTTCGAGATATTGCGGAAGCGCTTCGCAACCGGCACGCTGCAGCAACTCACTTGCGAGCGGGCCGGTGACGTTGATTGCGCCCAAGGACATCGTGCGGTTCAGGATGCGCACATCCATCTTCCACTGCTCGGCCCAGTCGCGAACCCACATTTCGGCGTGCGTGGATCCACCGGTCGTGAACGTTAGGGTGAAGCGCGTCTCGGTATCGCGGCAGACCATGCCGTCATCGATCACATAACCGCGCTCATCCAGCAGGAGGACATACCGGCACCGTCCCGGCTTGATTGTCGAAACTTTGGTCGGATAGAGCCGTTCCAAGAAGTCGAGCGCGTCGGGACCGGAAACCTGCATTTTGCCCAGGGTGCTGACGTCTCCAAGCGACACCGCCTCGCGCACCGCCCAATACTCTGCCGCCGGATTGCCGTAATGCCAGGGACGCCACCAACCCCCGACGCGTTCCATTAACGCTCCCATCCGGAGGTGCTCGTCATGCAGCGCGGTTCGCGGTGTCGAAGTGTGGTGCGCGCCGGCGGCAGCCTCGCCGACCGTCACCTGCCGCGTGAGTGGCCGAGCCGTAAAGGGCGGTTGCAACTCTTCTCCGCGACGGGCGAGAAAGCTTCGAATGTGCGGCAGACAAACCGATCCTTGACATGTGCCCGTCCCCGCGAGCGTCGCGCGTTTTACCATCTCGAGTTCGTGGAAGCCGTGCTCCCAAACAAGTTGCAGATCCTCCACCGTCACCTCCGAGCAGGAGCACACAGTGCCAGCTCGCGGGCATTGTGGAATGTCTGACATTTGCGCTGCCCGCCCGACCAGACGAATTACAGGACCCGCGGGCGCCGGCGGATTCAGCGTGCGCCCCATGCGGAACAGCGCGTCACGCGGATGCAGACCGAGTGACACCGAAACCGTGTCACATGCAAGCCGCTGCTCGGCGCCGTTCCCGTCGCAGAGGACCACCGACTGCACTCGGGCGGAGCCTTCAAAGCAAACGATGTCACCGGCAACCTGCTCGCAAGCGACTCCCTCCGGTGGTGCACCCACTGCGACCACTCTTCCCAATTCGATCCCGGCGGCATGAAGTTTTTCCGCTGCGCGCGCGGTCACGATTCCTGTCAACTGATTCCCTGGGGCCACCGCTTGAATTTCCGCAGCGCCGGTCGCAACGACAATCTCCTCGCGCGGATGCACGTGCAACATTCCCGAATCGGTCCTCGCCACCACCAGCGGCCCGGCATAGACGCCTATCACTTCCTGTCCTGCGCCAGCATCGAGGGTGATCACCCGCTTCCCGCGCCGCGCTGCATCTTCGGCTTCAGCTCTTCCGAAATCGCCGAGCCCGATCACCGCGACATCGCAATGCAAATTGCGGATGCCGACCGGCGCAGTTGAAATGTCATCGCGCAGCAGCGTTGGGTAACCAACTTGCGGATGCCGCTCCACGATCATGCCCGCACGCGATTTTGTCTGGCAGGTGCGAACGTAAGCAACACCGTCTACCCTGGCGATGCAATGCGGGCAGTCTCCGGCTAGGCACAAGCAGCCGCCGCCCGTAGGATGGATCCCGGCGCGCAGCAGCGTGAGGAGCACGCTCTCGCCTCCGCGGAACGGAACCGACTGGCCATCGACGATCAGTTGCCTGGGCTGGTTGGCGGGAGCGTTCATGACTGCAAGACCTTTGCAAAAGGATGACGGCGCAGAAGCTCGAGGCCTCAAGGTTACAAAGGTTCGCAGGCGCGCTCAAATAGATAAATGACTAAGCCGGTCAACGGTAAAACCGATTTGGCAATGGAGGACTCTTTAGGTCTCCTGTTCTAGAAGGCCCTTGCCGCGGTCGTGTTCTGGTCTGAATAGGTTCTAAAAAACCGATAACAGAGTACTGCGATTATCTATTTGTAGGAGCCTCCATGGATCTTTACAATCCTCGCCGTTGACAGGGCTCCGGACTTAGTCTCTTCCTTCATCGGAGGGCCACTCGCTTCCGTTTGCACCCGAGCCGACATTCTAAGGAGATCAAGCGTGCTTAGACTGCAGGTATCGGATGCGCGGCGACTTGTTCTCGTCAGCATATTGCTTCTGGTTTTCGCATGTATCGGTACCGTCTTGCTCGCCGCGCAGAACAAGCAGACGATGTTCACCGGAGCCGCCACTGCTGATCTTTCTCAAAAGGCATTCGATCAGATTGAGGCATTGACAGCCGCGGAGTTCGCAAAGCATCCGTCCGCCGGTGTAACCGCGGGGGTAGTGAGCCCGAAGGGCCTCGCCTGGACAAAATCCTACGGCTTAGCCGACGCTGACAGGAAGATTCCGGCCTCACGCGATACCGTGTACAGGATCGGCGCGGTCACCAAGCAATTTACCGCTCTCATGCTCCTGCAGCTGGCGGAAAGAGGAAAGGCCGCGGTGAGTGATCCCGTAGAGAGATATGTGCCGGAGATAAACCAACTCCAGGGCAGGTATCCGAATGCCTCGCCGATAACGCTCTTGCAACTGGCCATGCATACTTCCGGCTTGGCGCGTGAGCCAGATGACGCGCAAAGCTATTCCCGCGGACGGTTGTCACAATGGGAGAAGTCGGTGCTCGCGGCACTGCCGCACGCCAAGTATGCGGCGGAGCCTGGCACGAATTTCATTTATTCAGGCCTTGGATACGCCGTTCTGGGGCTTGCTCTGAGTCGAGCTGCCGGCCAGCCGTACTCCGAATATATGAAGCGCAATATCTTCGATCCGCTTGGAATGCCCCACACCGCCTTCGAGGTTACTCCAGAGATTCAAAGCTATCTCGCAGTTGGTTATCAGATGAAGGACGGCCAACCAAACTCTCAGAACTCCAGCGAGGAGCTGAAAGGGCGAGGTTATAACGTGCCTAGTGACGCGATGTTTACCACGATCGAAGACTTAGCGAAATACATGTCATTGGAGATGCTCGGCGGTCCCGAATCGGTGCTCCGGACGAAAACCATGCAAAGTAATCTCTCGCACGGGTATTTCCTTTTCAGCAATTTCGCGGGCGGTGTTGGAGTCGGGATTCAGCTGGGCCGCTTTTCCGACCTTATTATTGCGGGGCATGGAGGACAACTGGCCGGGTATCGGGCGCAGGCCTATTTTCGCCCCGACGCACAAGTCGGCATGATCGTTATGCGTAATGCAGAGGACGGATTCCAGTTGGACTATGTGCTCAATTGCCTGAAGGCGTTAGCTCACTGAGACTACACCCGCAGGTGGCTAGGCCCGTCCTTTGTCGGTTTAGGTTGTCTTTATCTTTAGTTACTAAGCTGCGTAGTGTTGATTTGAGACCACGCGCCTTATTGGGAGGATCCATTCATGCGTTCTACTCTAGAGTCGGTTCGTGCTGCCGCGGCAGTTCTGTTTGTGTTGGTTGCGTTGACGCTGCTTCCAGCTCAAACCATAGTTCGTTCCTTCGACGGCGATAAAGGTCCGCAGATGGACAACTGCAATGCGCAAGAGCTCCGCTGCGGCCGCCAAGCCGAGATGATGGCCGCTGCGAACGGAAAGCAGGTATTACAAGTTACCTGGCAGCATGTGAACGTCTACGACTACAACGGCAAGCTGCTGCATTCGCAGACACTTCCAGAGTTCATCCGCAAGGCGGGGCTTGACCCGATGCCGGTATCTAAGCGGGCCAACGTAACCGACAAGGGACCGTACGAGCCCCACGTTGTTTTTGACGAGTTTATTGGCCGGTGGATCATGAACCTTTCATGCCTGAATGACTGCTTTATGGTCAGCGCATCCTCCGACGCCGCAGGCGCATGGCATGGCGTCTATTTGAGCTGCCTGCAAGGAGGGCCGTGCCTCAACAACGATCCCTCGCTGCAACTTGGGTATGACAAGAACGGCGTCTATCACTGCGCAGGGCATGTGGGTGACGATGATCTCAACACGATCAAAGGAGTTGCATACGACTGTTTCGCGATTCCGCCTGATGAAGTGAAGGGTATCGCCGACGGCAGGGAGCCGATTCATCTCAATCGCCACCACAACATGATGATGCACGTCCGGCCTGCGATTGACCAAAATCCGCGCAAAGGCCGCGATGAGCCGGCACTATTCGCCGCCCGGACCTGCTATCGTCCTGAGCCGGGTGGCTGCCAGAAAGCTGAGAACTTTCCGTTTGAATGGCTGGTGACCACCTTCACCTGGAACGGCCCTACCGGCACCTATGGTGAAGATCAGGTCATAAAGACCGATATCGGTTCGCGACAGGATAAGTGGCTTTATAACATCCCCTGCTGCGGTCCCAAATCTGCGATCCCGCAGCGAGGCACCGATATTGGCGTGCGCGCTCAGGAGAGCCACCGGCTCAACAATCTGGTGCAGTTTGGGTCGCATCTGCAGATTGTTTTTGGCTCCGGCCCTTGCACTCACGACTGTGGCGCACAGGGCGAGGACCAGAATAACGTGATGTTCTGGGCCGATCTCGACTGCACCAATGCGGCAGCCTGCAAGGTCGCGCAGACAGCCAAGATTTCCGGGCCGGACGCCCTTTTCCCATCGATTGGAGTGGATAACCAAGGGAATGTCGGCATTGTCGCCGCCTCTTCGTCGGAAAAGGATTACCTCTCCATTCTTTTGTGGACGCACCGCACCACCGACCCGGCGAATAGTTTCAGCGCGCCTATTACCGTTGTGGCCGGAACCCAACCCTACACCTGCCCGAACCGGATGAACCTCTCGTTGATCGCGAGCGCTGTCGGCATGCTGACCGTGCGCGATCCCCGCGACGGCTCGAAATTGTGGACCACGCACCAGTATTCGGGAGACGCGACACCGTGCGTATGGAACTCGCGCATTATTGAGTACCAGCCGGGTGCGCCGACGAAGGCCGCGGGAAAGACAAAGGCGAAGCAATGAAGCCCGCTGCTCCTCTCCATAAAAGTGGTCTTTCAATTTCGCCGAGGTGAAAGGGAACATGGTTGATCGCCGTGAGTTGCTGTGCCGCATGAGTTTGCTGGCGGGAGCCGCCGTCAATCGACGCGCATATAACTTCACCGCTTTCGCACAAGCTTCTCCGGTGCAGCCCAAGCCGCTGGATATTTCCCGATATGCACCGAAAAGCATGCTGCGCGTGAAGGAGACTTATATCGCTCGTTCACAATTTCCTGTCATAGACATTCATACTCATCTCTCCTTTTCCAAATTGTCTCCCATAAGAGACTACGGCATTGAATTGGACGGCGAGCGGCACTATCTAGGAACACCCGAGGAAATACTTAGGGTAATGGATAGAAAGAACATTCGCGCCATGGTGAATCTGACCGGTGGGTTCGATCACGGATTGGCGGATGCCGTCAAGAAATACGACCGCGCATTTCCCGCTAGGTTCTACACATTCACCGAACCTGCGTACTCACGCTTTCTACAACCGGATTATCCTAAAAACCAGGCAGACACAATCGAGCAGGCGCATCGCGACGGAGCGAGGGGACTGAAAATCCTCAAGACCCTTGGCCTCTTTTTGCGGAGCAATATCACGCATGGAACTTTGGTCAAGATCGATGATCCGCGGTTTGATCCGATGTGGGATGTCTGCGGACAATTGCAGATTCCGGTGGCGATTCATGTCTCCGACCCTCTAGCATTCTTCAGGCCGATCGATCGCTTCAATGAACGCTATGAAGAGCTCAACAACCATCCCGATTGGTCTTTCCATGGCCGCGACTTTCCAAGTAACGCACAACTGCTCGAAGCCCGGAATCGCGTCTTTGCCAGGCACCCCAATACACGTTTTATCGTGCTGCACGTAGGCAATTTTGCGGAAGATTTGCAGAATGTCTCTGAAACTCTCGATCGCTTTCCCAACCTGACGGTGGATATCGCGGCGCGAATTGGAGAACTGGGACGCCAGCCCCACACAGCCCGAAAGTTTATTGATAAGTACCAGGACCGCATCCTGTTTGGAACCGATGCGACCATCCACGGTGATGATTATCCGCAGCAGGTATTCGGCGACAAACTCTACGAGATTTATTTTCGCTTCCTCGAAAGCGACGACGACTATTTCGATTACGCCCCTGCTGAAATACCGCCTCAGGGCCGCTGGCGCATTTACGGCATGAACTTACCAGCGGAGGTTCTTCGCAAGATATACAGCGAGAACGCCAAGCGCGAATTGGGTATCTCCTCGTGAGATTGCTTGCGGAAACGGCAGGTCATGTTACGGTTCGCGATCCTGAGCTTCCGCAGCTGTAGTGGGACTAATCCAATGGCGGTGATACTGAGCGCTGATAAATCATGGACTCAAGAAAAATACTTCTGAAGGTGCATCTGTATCTAGGCCTTGCCTCGGCCATTTTTCTGATCATTTTGGGTCTGACGGGCAGCATCATGGCGTTTGAGGGCGACCTCGACCATTGGTTGCATCCTCATCGTTGGTATGTCAGCGCCGGCCGGCAAATCTTGCCCGAGTCCCTGCTGATTAAGACGGTCGAAGAACACCTTGCTCCCGCCCGTGTAACCATGGTGCAACTGCCGACAGAGGCAAACATTGGTCAATTGATGTATGTGACGCGAGGCAGTGCGCCATCGAGCACACGGGCCCAGGTTGTCATCAATCCTTACGACGGCAACATCCTCTATGTCGGTCCTGGCGTTACCAAGACCCAGCAGACTCTCGGTTTTATTCATCAGCTTCACTTGCGTCTTCTCGCAGGGGCAACCGGCAAGCTGATTATCAGTGTTGTCGGACTGCTTCTGGTTTTCGAAGTGCCTGTAGGGATCATGCTTTGGTGGCGCACGAAGCGGGCTTCCGTGAAATGGAAGGGGTCTCGATTTCGTGTCTCGTTCGATCTGCATCATGCCATCGGTGTTTACGCTTCTGCATTTCTTCTCCTTTCCGCCATTACCGGGGTCTTGATCGGCTTCGATTCTGCGCAGTCGATGTTCTTCACCCTCACTCATTCGTCTCCGATTGTGCGGCACAAGGTAACATCCACGATGATTGAGGGAGGCACTCCCATTGGCGTGGATAAGGCTATCGAGATCGCGCGCCGGCAGATGCCGGCTGCCAACGTCAGCATCCTGCAACTTCCCGGAAGTCCGGGGGGTGTTTACACGATCTCGCTGCGCTTGCCCGCAGAACCATGGAGCGCCGTCAACGCCACAGCAAGCGTAGATCAATACAGTGGAAAGCTTCTTCAGTTCCAGAATCTCTCAACCGGCGGCTACCACGCCATACATGTGAACCGCTCGCTCCATACGGGCGACATCTTCGGTTTGCCGTCACGAATCGTCATGTCGATCACGAGCCTGATTCTGGTCGTAATGGTCGTTACCGGTGTGATTATCTGGTGGAAGAAGCTGGCGGTCTGAAGAAACGCTGGCTGGTACTCAGGGCGTCGCAGCCGGCGCACACCGGAGCGGATTAAGCACGCGCGTACCTTTGACGACGAGCAGAGCCTGGCAGAGAACCAGATGCGAGTTGCGATAAATTTGCAATTCGGGACAAGGCATTCAACACGAACCGGCTGCGCTCGGCATCGCTGTGATTTTCCTGCGCTGTCAGTTGAGAATGTTTCAAATTTGGCCAATGGGCTAAACAGCCGGTGCATCAGCATGCTGCAATTGACACTCGCCGGTTCGACAAACGGCAATTTCGGCTTTGTTGACTCATCCGAGGGCGCAGAGCCCTGCAAAACCCATCTTCCTTCGAATGGAACTTACTCCAACTAAGTAAGAATTTCTAGGCTCACTGGCTCCGGCTTTCGCGTCAAACTCTATGCCCTTATCTCGTGCCTCGCATCCGGTTGTTATGACGTCTTGATTTTGTTGACAATTTGGTGCGAAACCCCTCTCAGCTGCGAGAATCATCGTTGCAGCCGATAAATACGCCCGGGAAAAACCAACTTCTTTAGCAGAAGGCACGATGCTATCATCACTGGGATTTTCGTCATGCTGGCATTAATTGTGACACGCCTGCGGTCCAACGAGACCGGGTGAACCGGAACCAAGCGATTCAGCGGCGGCTCCGCGAATCTCCTATTTGTTTAAACCCCAGCCCCAAGGATCGCGCCTGAAAAGTAGACAATCACAGCAGTATCCGCTCGTGGTCATCGTTGACGACGACGAAGCGGTCGCTCAATTGCTGCATGACAGCCTGAAGGATCTTGGGATTGAGATTATAACTTGCGGCGATTCGCAGCTGGCGCTCGAGATCATTACAGTGAAGCGGCCTCAGATCGTAATCGCTGATCTCCACATGCCCAACATCAGCGGCATGGAACTGCTGGACAAAACTCTGAATTTTGATCCGGCGATTGAAGTATTTCTGCTGACCGGCGACTACTCACCGCGTGGCGCGGTGGAGGCAATTCAAAAGGGGGCTGCCGACTACCTGACGAAACCCATATCCGTGATCGAACTGCGCGCGCGGATAACCAAGGCGCTGCAGCAGATAGCGATGAACCATAGCAGGCCGGAGGCGGCCAGGGAACTCGCCTCCTCTTGCGAGTTTCATGGCATCGTGACTCGAAGCCCGAAGATGCTGGAGATTTTCTCGGTAATGCGCCGTATCGCTCCACACTTCCGCAGCGTGCTTGTGACCGGACGCTCCGGCACAGGGAAGGAGTTGGTGGCGCGCGCCCTACATCTCCTCTCGCCTGTGAGCGATGGTCCATTCGTTGTATGCAATTGCGCAGGCGTTCCCGAAACCCTCGCAGAAAGCGAATGGTTCGGCCATGTGAAAGGGGCGTTTACCGGAGCGGTTTCCGACAAATCTGGACTCTTCGAGCATGCTCATGGCGGCACCGTTTTTCTTGACGAGATAGGAGAAATGCCGTTCTCGTTGCAGGCAAAGTTACTGCGCGTATTGCAGACGCATGAAATTCAAAGGATCGGGAGCCTTGCCGTTCGCAAACTCGACCTGCGAGTGATCGCCGCCACCAACCGGAATCTGCACCATGAAGCCTCGCAACACAGATTCCGCGAAGACCTCTTCTACCGTCTGAATGCCGTGGGCATCGAATTACCTCCGCTCACCGAGCGTAAAGAAGATCTGCCGCTTCTCGAGTCCCATTTTGTTGCGAAGTTTGCCGCTGAATACGGGAAGAACATTCGAGGTATCAGTCGGCGCGCGCAGAGGCTCCTGTCGAGTTATCACTGGCCGGGTAACATTCGCCAACTCGCGAATGTGATTGCAAACGCCTGCCTGATGGCTGACGGACCACTGATTGACATTCGTCACTTACCATTAGAGCTGCGCAGCGTGGATCAGGGCCAGGTCAGCCTTGCCTCGATGTCGCTTGCTCAGATACAGAGAGAGCACGCTCGGCGCGTACTGGAGATGGTTGGTGGAAACAAGCTCAGAGCGGCAGAAATCCTGGGAGTCAGCCGATCAACGCTCTACAATTTGCTCGCAAGCTAATCCACGGTTGGCTGCCGGCAATACCAATTCTTCGATCCGCTCTGATGGCTTTGCCGGGGATCAGAAAGTCCTCTCGGCATCTAGCTGCGGTTTGAAAACATTTTCGTAACGTTTGGACAGATGCCGGGGCTCAATTGGGCTTTCGTGTGACTTTGTATGTACGTTTCAACTGACTGCCAGTAATTCTGATCATTGCGAATGCTCTTGCAGTACATGCAGATCGGAAAAATTTCCCTCAAATCTTTCATCTCTGCTAGCGCGCTCTGCAATTCATGCACGAGTCGTTCGCGCATAAAACCTGATGGCGTCGGTACTCAGAGCAGTACGCTTTGCGAGTTCACCGATCTGGAATGTTGGTTGCGCGCCGTTGTGAACGTTCTCTATGAGCCAAGCATACAATCTGGAGTGCAGTTCAGAGTCAAGGATTTTCTGTTCGAATTACACAACAGAAGCCAGGCCCTGATAGGTGTACGTCATTGGGGCGAGGTCCAGGGAGATAGAAAGTTTTCTGCTCAGTAATCTGAAAGCCGCCGGCTGTAATCAGGTCGTCGATCTTGCGATTCAGATGACACCCGCCTCCAATCCGCTTCCAGATTTGTGTTATGCGGTCCTGCCACGCTGTCACTCTGGCCTCTGCTGAACGGCCGTGTTCAACGCACCAATTGCTTGAGTTGAATGGTGACTCCAAATTACGCGACAGATGAAAGTAGAGAACCAACGATGAGCGTAGGAGCGGCATTATTGATAGTGATCCTTTTGTCTCTGGCGCCTAGAGCAATCTCTCAGGAGCGACCGAAGATCACTGACATCTCGCACCTTGCTGTTTACACCACGGATCCGGCGAAGGCGGAAGGCTTCTATGTCCACGATCTGGGCGCAATGAAAGGACCAGATCCGGAGAATCCCGCGGGCGTCCGCTACTCCTTCAGCGCTACTCAGTTCATAGAAGTGTTGCCGTTGCCATCCGGTTCCGCGTCGGTCAATCGGCTGGATCATGCAGCGTTCAACACTTCCGATGCAGATGCCATGCGCAGGTATCTCCAGGCACATAGTGTCGAAGTGTCTTCGAATGTAACCAAGGCAAGCGATGGAAGCCAGTACATCGAGGTGAAGGATCCTGAAGGAAACAAGGTT
>Ga0134125_10004907_pt1 | contig 15261 bp, 19 predicted proteins | sample KB31751_FD_96464 | JGI IMG/M metagenome (GOLD analysis project Ga0134125, IMG submission 96464) | Terrestrial soil microbial communities with excess Nitrogen fertilizer from Kellogg Biological Station, Michigan, USA - KB3-175-1 | ecosystem: Environmental > Terrestrial > Soil > Unclassified ... | reverse complement strand
GTCAGAGCGGAGCCGACCCCCCAACCTGTACGGCAATGTAGGGATTGGTGCCCCTTGGTGTAACTGGCAACACGCCTGACTCTGGATCAGGAGAGTCCTGGTTCGATCCCAGGAGGGGCAACTGAGAGCCCGGCAATCACTTGCGTGATGCCGGGCTTTTTGATTTTTGGCGGAGTTGGGCAGTTTCTATGTCAGTTTCTCTGGCGAGCGTTTGGTGGCTCGCCGGTCGGCTCAACCAGCCTTCGCTGAGCTGCTCGCCGTGCTCTTCGCGAGCCCCGGCTCGTGTCGCTTTCTCGGCTCGCTGGTCACGGCCAAGAGGTCAGCATCATCGGGCTGGTCGTAGCACTTGAGCATCATGTCGAAGTCCGACCAACCGCCCGCAACGGCAACAGCTTTGATCGGGTGATGCGACCGCTCCGTCCGCCATTTCCTGCGGTACGGGTGACATGTGCCGCCGACGAGCTTGGGCAACTCGGCTGCATCCTCCGCCTGCCGGATGCGTTGCGACAACAACTCCGGTGGCGACGGCTCGTCCGGCTTCTCTTCCCGAGGGAAGACCCGTCCACCCACCGCGCCGAGCTTCTTCTGGAACTCGCGAACCATTGCGAAGAAGTCGTCAGGGTAGGCGACCACCCACGTTCGCCCCTTCTTGTCGTGCTCCGCGCGCCAGGTAACGCGCTTCGCCTCGAAGTCGAAGTCGGACCAACGAAGTCCCATAATGGCACCGCGACGCCGGCCAATCGCCTCCAACAACGTCAGACCGAACTCCGCGCGCACCCACGACAGGTAGCGTCGATGATCGCGATTAGAGCACGTGATTCAGGCGGCAAAGGCCACGTTCAGAGCCAAGGGACCATGAGCGCGACAACGCCCATCTCAGAGGTCGGCGAGAAGGCGATGATCCGGGAATTCATCAAGCCCTTCTTCAATGCCGCCAACGACCCAGGTGGGGTGGGCGATGATTGCGCGATGATTTCCCTGGGTGGGCAGATTGTTCTCGCTTCGACCGACCGCGTCCCGGCCGACCTTACTGCTTTTCGGCTCGGAATCCTCGACCACGACGGCCTTGGCGAATACCTGGCCCGTCTCAACCTCAGCGATATCGCGGCGTGCGGCGGCAGTCCGCTCGCGTTGCTACTCAACTTAGGCTTGCCCGAGACCTTGTCGTTTGACGCGGTGAAGCAGATTTGTTCGGGAGTCGCACGGCAAGCGGGAAAATTCGGATGCAAGGTCCTAGGTGGAGATATCACATCGGCCGTCGAACTCAGCATCAGCGCGACAGCCATCGGAATCGTTGCCGAAGGGGCACAGCTGACGAGAAGCGGCGCTCGTCCTGGCGACACGATTTTCCTGTCGCGCCCTCCTGGTTTGACGCCAGCAGCCTTCGCGTATTTTCTCTCGAAGACGCAGTGCGAGATGACGGCGGAAGACGTCGCCGTGCTGCGCGCGCAGTTCACGAGCATAGAACCGATGGTCACTCTCGGAATGGCACTTGCGGCGTCCGGGGTCTGCACGTCGTGTATGGACAACACCGATGGGGTCGGCCAATCACTGACAGAGCTCGCCGAAGCGAGCGCGGTGTCATTTGTGGTAGATCGTGACGGAATGCGAGTGCATGAGGTTGTGTACCGAACTGCAGAAGCCACAGGTGCGACTGTCCACGCCCTTCTGTTCAACGGCGGAGCGGACTTTTCCCTTATCGGGACTTTGCACGGCCCGTGGGCAGCGGATGCGGTGAAGGAACGTTTTGGGGCCACGGTGGACGTTATTGGAACCGTCGAGAAGGGAACCGGCGTGTATATCCGTGACCTAGGTGGTCTGGCGAAGCTGCACTTCCAGGGCTGGAACTACTTTAGCGGCGCAGTCTGAGCAGTCCGACATCGCCTGTATTGGCGGTGCTCAAGCGAAGGCTCCATCGAAGGCTCCATTCGCCACCGCACTGAATGCGGACGCGGACTTCATGAGATCAGATGTGCTTCCGCCGATTTCAAGATTGCGATGCCACGGTGAAGTGTCGATACCATCTCCTCGTCGGTGTCTCCAACCGCGCCGAGCAACATCTCTAGCGTCTCACGAAACGTCATAGCTTGCCAAGAGCGTGTGAGGGGCTGGGTCAGGCCTTCCTTGAGTGTTCCCTCGAAACGATCGGACCGACCCAAATACAAGTGCGTTTCCGCCAGGTCGAAGAATGACCACGGAGAATCTATCGGCGGGTTCTGAGCAACTTGGCCTCGTCGAAACGCCGCTGCCCGCTCTAGGTCGAACGTCCGTTCGCGAAAGATGTTGAGCCGCTGGTTCAGAACGACTTCGAGTTTCAATTCGTTGAGGAGGGGATACGGGTGGCCGTGCGAAACGGTCCGGGCCCGTTTGTAATACTCAAGTGCCTCGCCAAGACGTCCGGCGCGCCGCAGAGCTCCACCAAGCGAGCTCAATGCGTCAAAATCGTCGCCGTTAAGCTCGACTGCGCGCCGTAGCGAGGATAGTCCATCGTCCACGTCGCGCTTGCCGCTCGAGTGCAACTTGTTCTCTGCGATGCCGAGTTCCCGGTAGGCCTCACCGAACTCGGGAGAAACGCGAACTGCGGCGCTGAAGGCGTCGACTGCGCGCTCCCACCGGCCAAGCTGGCGCTCGCACAGTCCGACTCGAAATCGCACCAATCCGTTCGCCGGCTGCGCCCGCGCGACACGTTCATAGTACTGAACCGCGGCGTTCCAATCCTGCATACGGACCGCATTTTCAGCGAACACCAGCCATGTTTCCGTTTCCTGACCGCCCACGCGCTGAAGGTCCAATGCCTCTTGGATGGGGCTGTCCACGCGATTGTGGTTGAGCGATTCCCTAAGGACTTTCGCGATCAATACTCGCGACTCCTCGGCGCGGGCTTCGGGTTGGTACTCATAGGCAAAAGCACGAATCTGATTGATGTCGAAAGGGATTGGTGCATTCGGCAATCGGAACACCGCAGTACCAGATTCACGCGCGCGATATCGATGCCCCAGCTCGAAAAACACGTTCGGGTTTAGGCCGGTGATGTCGGCAACGGCGAATCGAGAATACTCGATATAGCGGAACATCTCGACTCCGATAATCCCCGAAAAGAAGCTTTCGTCCGCCCGCAGCGCAGACAATTGGCCGCCCTCCGGCAACTCGATTGAGTCGATGGCTGGCCGAAATACGTTGTTGTAGGTCCAGTCAAAGTCGATTGTCTTGCTCACCGTGTCGGGGTAGCCACGGCGCACGCGACGGCGCAACATAGTCAGCCGTTTCTTGCCAAACGGCATGATCACAAAGCACGTGCGCAGGTAGTCCGGAGCAGAGCTCATCGACCCTTCGCGTTAGCTACTTGGAATAGCTGTTCTTGGCGGCATTCAGTGCGTCAATGATTCGATCGCGCTCGAAACTCGTGGCCCAAGACGTACCCATTCCAATCAGACCATCGGGAGACGTGTTGTCTCTCGCAAGCTTCACGGCTGCGAGCCGAAGCTTAACGTCCGAATCCGTCGCGCGGTCGATTTCCCAGTCGACCCACTTACTGTCGGCAGTTTCCGAACCGACGAGAACGAGCAGGTGAGTAGCACTCTTCATCTTCGCGGTCAGAGCCGCTTTTACTCTTCCGGCATCCTTGCTGTCAATCGCGACGTCCGGGCCAACGCTGTCGATCTCGAATTCGAAGTCAGGGTTCGCGTCCCATGCGAGCAGGAGATTCTTATACCGGTTGTCGTTGTCGTGATCGTACGAAACGAACACTTTGTGCTTAGCCATTGTTGACTCCGCGAGGAAATGCTTGAATCTATATAGGCGTAGCAGCGCGGCAATTGGCGATTCGATCATTAAACGGCTTTAATGTGCGACGTCCTAGGAGCGGACCAATTTGGTGATTCGCCGACAAGCAACGCTTCGCTGCTCTACCGGCCGATCGGAGACCCCCTTGAACCAGGAAGCGATGGTCAATGAAACGCAGGATCGCCTGGACCGTCACCTAATTCCAATTCGACGGCGGGGGGCATCGGCCGCCGTCCTCTTTGTTCACGGGTTCTCTGGCTCGGCGGACGTTACTTGGGGGCGATTTCCCGAATTCCTCGCATCAGAGCCGGCCCTGACGAACTGGGATATCTTCTCGCTAGGGTACGCTACGAGTCTGCGCGTTGATGTGCCAAATATCTGGGCGTCCGATCCGCCGCTCTCACGGGTGGCTCGCTCCTTCAAGACTGCGGTCGAGGTCTCACCTCTGGCTGACTATCGTGCACTTGCTGTCATTGCGCACAGCATGGGTGGTCTCGTCGTGCAGCGTGCCCTTCTCGACCTGCCAGACGATTCATCAATCGGGTACGTGGTCCTGTTCGGAACACCCAGCAAAGGCCTTGTGAAGGCGGTGGTCGGTGGCCTGCTAAAGCGGCAACTCGCCGACATGTCGCCGTGGAGCTGGTTCATTCTATCGCTGCGTTACAAATGGAAGGTGCGCTTCCGGCGCGACCCACCTTTCGCTCTTCGAGTAGTCGCCGGCGACCGAGATGAATTCGTGCCTCCACGTTCTTCACTGCGTCCATTTCCCGACGCAGTATGCAGGGTGGTGCCTGGGAACCACCTCGGAATCGTCAAACCTGAGGCGCCAAACGAGCGTAGCGTCAGATTGGTGGTCGACATGCTATCAGGTATTCCCGAGACACGGTCACTGGTTGATAGCGCGCGACTTGCCGTCGAACGGCGGGAGTTCGTTCGAGCCGTCTCGATTCTCGAGCCACACGCCGCCGAACTCGATGACGGAGGGCTCGTCACGCTGGCACTGGCGCTCGAATCACTCGGTAGATCCACTGACGCGTGTGAGCTTCTGGAGGCGCGGCAACGAGGAACCGCCTCGAGCACAGACGCTCAGGGAGTGCTGGCCGGGCGTTTGAAGCGGCGGTGGCTTGTGAGTCGCCGCCGCGATGATTGGGCGCGCTCCCGGGAGCTATACGCGTCCGCGCTTCGTCGCGTCGAATCCGAAAACGATGCTCTAGCCGTCGATGTTGAGCAGGGAATGTATCACGCGATTAATGTCGCGTTCCTCGATCTCATGAGCACGCCATTTGGGTCGTCGATTCCACCGGTCGTGACCGATATGGCCAAGCGCGCGCATGACTACGCCCTACGCGCGAGGCGAACGCACTGGCAGTCGGCGGTTATCGGCGATGTTAAGCAAATACTCAACGACCTAGACCGCGCTTGCGCAGCCTATGAAACCGCACGGCACCTCGTAGTGCAACCCCGTGAAGTCGATTCTATGTATTCTCAGGCAGTCCGAATTGCGGATCGCATTTTTGGATCAACCGGAGTGGCCCGCATTGAGGCCTCATTCCAAATGCCGAGCGCATGAACGGTTTCGGGAACCCGGATCACGCCGAGTCACGCCCGACTCGCGTCGCAGCTCTCGCGGGTCGTCGGCCAGACGCGCCGGGAGCGAAGGCGCGCGTGTTTCCGGCGACGTCGATCCCCCACGTCCGAAGTCAGTTGCGATCATTGTTTACCGAACAACGAATTGGTTTGCTCGTCTCGTCCGCAGCAGCGGGCGCTGATCTGTTGGCGCTTGACGTCGCCGATTCTCTTGGGCTGCGCAGACAACTCGTTCTGCCATTCTCGATCGACGCCTTTCAGGAGAAATCGGTAGCCGACAAGGCGGGCGACTGGATGCAGTTATTCGAACGTGTGATCAGCCACCTTGGACCGAATGATGGTTTGCGCGTTCTTGATGACGTATTCGCGAATCCTGAGGATGCGTACTCTGCAGCATCGCACGAGATCTTGAACCTGTCCGAGGCGTACGCGCGGCAAATGGAGTCACATCCTCCGCTTGCCGTCGTGGTGTGGAACGGCACCGCACGCAGGGGGCGCGACATGACCGCGGAATTCAGAACGGAGGCGATCGCGAGGAGCTTCGCGGTGATGGACGTTCTGACGACGGGCGGCCACGAATTGACGTGACCTGCGCATAAGGGGCAATGGCCGACATCTGCGTGTTGTATCTGAGCGACGACGAGCGTGTCGCGAACGAACTGGTGGCGCTTTTGCGTTCGCGGTGGTCAGTCTGGTACGCGGGAGACATACCTCACGGGAGCTGGGAGCAAGCCGTGCGTTCGGAGATCCCGCGCTGCCAGGCTGTTGTGCCGGTCCTTTCAGAGAAGGCCGCGGGCCCTCGGTCCAGCGTACTGAAGGACGAGATGCGCTTTGCCTTCGAGCAAGAGAAGCCCGTCTTGCCGCTGATAGTTGGACGCGGCGAAATCCCATTCGGATTTGGCGACCTAAATAGGACAGAGGCGCTCAATTGGGTAGGTGAGCCGTCACACCCTGGGATAGTGGCGCTCATTTCTAAGCTGTCTGCCACGCTCGGAATGCCGACGAAGGACGCGCCACGTAACCCTCGCAATCTGCGCGTTGGCAACAAGACGTTGGAATTGCCGGCATTCGTATTTTCGTTGTCGAGCTTCGAGACGCGACTTCGCCCTGATGATGGCCTTGTCTTGCTTAGCGGATTTGAGCCGACTGCCGCGTTAGTCTCGGCGTACGACGTCTACCGCCTGGACAAGAATCGTGCGCGGTTTGCACGGGCGTACAGGGATCTCAGCCGCTCCCGCACTTTCTTGTTTCTTGATTCGGGGAACTACGAAGCGTCACGTCAGCGAGACTACTACGATCGGCGCCGAAACCGCGATGGATGGAAGCGAGAGCACTTTCGAGAAATCGCGCGGAAGATTCCCGCAGATATCACGTTTCACTTCGATCGCGTGGATCCTCGAGGAGAACCCGCGACGATAGTCAGGCAAATCGTTAGGGATTATCGGGCCGATGCACGGGCGTTGGAGGATTCTAGTGTCAACCTGTGTCCCATCGTTCACTTACCTGCGGGCGATCCACCACCGCGGCGCGAGGTAGCTGCTCGAATTGTGGCCGAGGTAGCGGCCGAGCTCCGCCCTCGTGTCCTCGCTATTCCCGAGCGCGAATTGGGTGAAGGCATCATCCAGCGTGCACGAACAGTCCAACTCCTGCGGCAGGCCATCGACGATATCGATCCACTCTGCGTTCTCCATCTACTCGGAACCGGAAATCCGCTGTCGATGGCCGCGTTCGCGGCCGCCGGTGCGGACTTGTTTGACGGACTAGAATGGTGTCGGACCGTCGCCGATTATCCCAATGCACGCCTCTATCATTTTCAACACTTTGATGCCTTCCGTGATGCTTGTCTGAGTAATATGCGAGATCCGAGAATGCGAAGTCTCGTCGAGGACGACAGCGTGCCATACACGACCCGTGCTCTCGCGTATAATCTCGACTTCTTCGAAGATTGGGCTCGATCCATGCGCAGCTTAATTCGTGGGGGCAACCAGAAGACGCTACTGGGTTCAATACCGAACATAGGGGCTTCGCTATACGATGAGTTGTTTGGTCGAGAAGGTGCGTGATCCCCGGCTTTTGGAACGAGTTGCGTTGGAGCTGTGCACCGACGTCGAAGCGCAACTTCAGAACCGGCAGGCGCCAGAACTGTCTGAGCGCGCGGCGCGAGCCGAGTTAGTCGCGTGCATTCTTGGAAGCCAAGTGAGCAATGCCTCGGCGGGCGCATGGACACGCGCCCTTGCCGACGAAGGGCTGTTGGACGATTACTGGTGGACGATCGGAGCTAGCGCTGCCTTCTCGCGGCGCGTGCTCAACGTTTTATCAGGTACGCGAGCTTCAGCGCGCCGTCTTGGAAGGCACCGGTTCTTTCGTGTTCGGGCAATGCAAATTGCTGCTAGTCGAGATGTTCTTGTCGACACACCGTTGCTTAACCGCCTGAAGTACCGAGATCCGTGGCAATGTCGTCGCGAATTAGTTAGCGACTTGCCGGGCCTCGGGCCGAAGCAAGCGAGCATGCTCCTGCGAAATCTCCAGTTCACGCTCGATTTGGCCATTCTAGATCGCCACATCGTCCGATACATGGCGCTATTGGGTTTGCTGAGCACTGGCTTGGTTCGCGTAAGCCCGCTCACGGCGTACGAGGCGACGGAAGGTTCGTTCGTCGAGTATGCGACGACTAACGGCGTGAAGCCTGGAATTCTTGATTGGGCCGTTTGGATAACGATGAAAGCAGCGTCGGAGCGACAAACATGAGCATCGTCACGCTGGTATCCGGGGGATTGGATTCGACAGTGATGGCGCATCTCGTACACTCAGAAGGCATCACACAATTCCCGTTGTTCATCGACTATGGTCAGCTGGCCAGAGATCGAGAGTTAGCTGGCTGCCGCCACGCTCTTGCGCGCATGGGGTTACCCGCACCCAAGGTTGTTTCCGTTTCAGGTATCGGCGCATTGCTATCGTCTGGGCTCACCGACAGATCGAAGCACGTTGTCAACGATGCCTTTCTTCCGATGCGGAATTCATTGTTCCTGACACTTGCAGCCGGATACGCGCACCAACAATCCGCTGATACCATCGGCATTGGCTTGCTTAGCGAGGCATATGCGCTCTTCCCGGATCAAACCCGCGCATTTCTCTTCGACATGGAGACGCTCGTTTGCCGCGCGCTTGGCCATAGTATGAGAATCGTCGCACCGCTTATGGAATTCTCAAAAGCGGAAGTCGTGAAGCTCGCGAAGAGCCAGGGCGTTGATGGCACGTATTCCTGCCACGTCGGCGGTGAATCGCCATGCGGCCAGTGCATTTCATGCCGTGAGTATCACGGATTGGAGGTCTGACTATGGGTGGTGGCGGGAGCGGCCCGGGTCCTATCGGCGATCTGGAATCGTTGATCGCGCGCGCAAAAGAGAAGCTTCGGACAAGCGAGCAGGAAGGGCGGCGCAACGTCTTTCTGAGTTTTGCCTACGAAGATATTGCATACGTGAATCTTCTTCGGGGCCAGGCAAGGAACGACAATCTTCCGATTGAGTTCAACGACTGGTCAGTTTCCGAGCCGATCGACAGCGAACGTGCGAATTACATTCGGGAGAAGATAGCCGACCGAATCATGCAGTCATCGGTTACTGTTGTCTTCTTATCGGAGCACTCTGCAAAGAGCCGATGGGTTGATTGGGAGATCCGTGAGTCCGTGCGCCAAGGTAAGCACGTGATTGGAGTTCACCCCAAAGGAGCTCAGCCCCCCGCGCATCCAACCTTTCACGAGTTGGGTCTGCAGACGGTTCCATGGCCCGATTTGCCTCGGGCTCTGAACGACCTGAAGTGAGTTGATGACCGTCGCAGGACGGGTTTCGCGAGCTTCGCGGGCAGCATGCCAAAATTGATCCGCCTGAGTTTCCAACGTCGGGCCAGATTCGCAGCCATGCACTCCGACCCAGCTATCCTCGTCGGAACGCGCATTCCCTTCCATGCATGCCCGATTGCAGCATGGATCGGCGAAGACACCGTGCTCGAGGCACCATGCCGCCCCTTCGAACCTACGAAGTATTCATCTGTCACGACTGGCAATACAGCGAAGATTACTACCGGGTCTGCACGTTTCTGGATGCCGCGCCGAACTTTCGTTGGCGCGACCTCAGCGTTCCCGAGCACGATCCCCTGGAATACGACGACTTGCTTCAGAAGAACCTACGTGACCAAATCCGGCCGGCCGACGTAATGCTCGTCCTCTCGGGCATGTACACGGCACGAAGCAGGTGGATGGACTGGGAAATGAGCTTTGGTCGGCGGCTCGGCAAGCCGATCGTCGGTATCAAGCCGTGGGGAAACGTTCAAATTCCGATCGCTGTGCAGCGCAATGCGTGGGATATCGTCGGTTGGAATTCCTCATCGATTGTGAATGCCATTAGGCGATACGCGCCGCGCCAATAAGCGCAGCGATGTCGGGCCTTTGGGCAGCTGGTGCAACGGGCAGGGTTAGACGTCGCGAGTGCCGCGCGGAGCTTGCCTCGCTTTGCGTTCGAAGGCTCGGCGATTGCGCGGCGATCGTTACAGGTGGTATTCCTGCTTGAGCGTCTCGAGATCGGCGCTCATTTCGTCGACCATGGACCGCGTGTAGATCCGCGTAATGCCACCGCTGTTTTGCATCGCGATGATTTTCCGAAGGTCCGCGGTGCGTTGGCGCCACGTAAGCCCTATGCGTCGACAGTCATGCGATCGGGCGACAGGCGCCGCAGGCGGATGTCGACCTCCCGTTCGACATAGCGCCACTCTTCAGTCGACCGCAGAATCCGCACGAGCTCCTCGAACGCGTCGCTGTCCGCCGGGGCGTACTCGAACCATGTGAGGAAATCGAACGGCTCCCCAAGCTCGCGCGAGTGGTACAGTCGGCGTGCCACGGCCGGGAGGTACCGCGCGCCCGTGCGAATGTGGTGCGATCGGTCTTCGAGTATCGCGCGACGTTCATCCTGCGCCAACTGCCACCATTCTGCATTCTTTAACACTGGAATCAGCGCCGCGCACACGGCGTCTCCGCGCCCGAGCGGCGCCTGACTTGCTTCGAGCATGGTTCGCTCGGCGCGTGTCACGTATCGTTCGTAGCTCGCTACGCCGCGGAGCAGCCAGCTCGCGTTCGGCAGTACAACGTCCGGCTCCCCCAACACGGCCACGCGCTCGACCTTCGTCAGCGGCTCGCCCCGGACGGACTCCATGCGCTCGACGCCCCACGCGCCTCGTGATCCACCGGCGAACTGTGTGACGTGAAGTGGCAAGGCAAGCTCCGATGCGAGACCCTATGGTCAGAGGCTCGTGCGCACAGATCGTTTGAAGGCGGCGATGGTTCGCTCGTCGCGCTTGTAGAACGTCCACTGCCGGAGGCGTTTTGCCGTGACGAGCCCCGCGTCGACGAGAACCCGCATGTGCTCACTCACCGTCGGCTGGCTCACGCCCAACTTCTCGGCGATGAGAACGCCGCACACCCCGTCATCTTCGAGGTCGCCGTCGACCTGCGGCCGAAAATACCGCGTGGGCTCCTTTAGCCATTCCATGATCTGCAGTCGGCGTTCGCTGTTGAGGGCGGCGAAACAACCCAGCAGCTCCACGTCGCTTTTCGTGGCTGCGCGTCGGGCGCGCTTTACCTGTGTCATCGCGTTCTTCTCGCGTTCATCGGTTTTCTCACGGCGCGCACCGAGCCAAACTGCACGGCCGACGTGTTGCCTCCGCTCAATACGACGAGCAATCGTTCGGCGGGCGCCGGCGCGTACCGGCCCGATAATAATGCAGCGAACGCGGTCGCGCCGCCCGGCTCAGCGACCACGCGAAGCGACTCCCACAGGTACTGCTGCGCCGCGGCTATCTCGTCGTCGCTCACGAGGACCGCTCGAGAGACTCGTTGACGGACGAGCGCGAACGCACGGGCGCCGAGCCGCCGAGCACCGAGCGAGTCGGCGGCGATTCCGCGCGGGTCCACGTCCACGTCCACCGGGCGACCGGCGGCGAGCGCCGCGGTCAACGACGGCGCGGTGTCTGGCTCTACGCCGATCAGGCGCACGCGACCGTCGTACCACGCCGCGAAGCCGGCCAGAAGGCCGCCGCCACCGACCCCGACGAGCACCGTCGTTGCCTCGGGAACCTGTTCCTCGCATTCCGCCGCCAGCGTCGCCTGGCCAACGATGGTTTCGAACTGATCGTACGCGTGAACCGGCATGACCGCCGTTCCCGCCGCATCGTCACGACGCGCGGCGATCCACGCATCGCATGCGACGAGGGCGTCGGCGTACGACTGTCCGCTGATGATGAGCTGCGCGCCAGCGGCGCGGATGCGTTCGACCTTCGCCGGCGAGGATATCTCGGGCACGAAGATCGTCGCCGGAATGCCAAGGCGGTGCGCGGCGAATGCGACGGCCGCGCCGTGGTTTCCGCCCGATGCCGCCGCCACTCCGCCCGGCGGAACGTCGCGAAGCAGGAGATTGGCGTAGGCTCCCCGGGTCTTGAAGGAGCCGGCATGCTGCATCAGCTCGAGCTTCAATGCCGCCTCTGCGCCGTTACTTCCCGACCAGTGGATGGTCGGCGTGCGCCGGGTGTGCGCGGCCAGGATGCGAGCGGCATCTTCGATGATGGACCGCGACGGGACCAGATCATCGGGGCGTGAATCAGGGAACATGAGGCTGCTTGTCATAGTTTCGGGAAATAGCTAAGTATATATCCAGCCGGCAGGCGCGCCGACTGGCGACCGTGGAACAGGAAAACATGTCATGAGCAGGCGACGCGTCATCTGGGTTCTCCTGTCGGCCGTCGCCCTGTCGGCGAACGCCGCGGCACAGTCGACGCCTGCGCCACCCGCGCCACGCGCCGCGGGGACCCGCTTCCGCGATTGTCCAGAATGCCCGGAGATGGTGGCGCTCCCCGCAGGCCGCTTCCTCATGGGCTCATCGGCCGACGAAAAGGCCTGGGCCGCGAGCCACGGCGCTGGTCGGGGATCGGTCGCCGATGAAGCGCCGCAGCATCAGGTCTCGGTGCCGTCGTTCGCTCTGGGCCGGTACGACATCACGCGCGGCGAGTACGCCGCGTTCGTTCGCGAGACAGGCTACCCCGCCGGAGACGGGTGTGGCCGCGGACGCGCCATCTTCAAGTGGCAGAAGGATCCCGCGACGACGTGGCAGAAGCCGGGTCATGCGCAGACCGAGCGCGATCCCGTCATCTGCGTGAGCTGGCACGACGCCCGCGCCTACGTCGCGTGGCTGAACCAAAAGGCGCAGCCCAACGGAAAGGCCTCGGCCGACGGACCCTATTCGCTGCCCAGCGAGGCCGAGTGGGAGTATGCCGCGCGCGCCGGAACGACGACAATGTTCTATTGGGGCGACGCCGACGCCGCCGCGCCCGCGCACGCCTGGTTCAACCTCGACTCCGGCTGCGACAGCATCGCGGGCATCTACTGCGCCCATGGCAACCCGCAACCGGTCGGCGCGAAGCCGCCGAACGCGTTCGGACTGTTCGACATGGCGGGCAATGTGTGGCAGTGGACCGAAGACTGCTACGACAATAGCTACGCTGGCACTCCCGCCGACGGACGCGCGAACGACGTGGCGTCGACCGACTCCACGGCGAGAGACGCACAAGGCGCCTGCTTGCGCGTGGACCGCGGCGGCTCGTGGATGTTTCCGGCGTGGCTGCTGCGGCCGGCCGCGCGCGAACGGAATCCGGCCGACTACCGCGACGACATCATGGGGTTTCGCGTCGCCAAAGCACTTCCGTGACGCTCAGACGGACGCACGCGAAGAATGCGGCAGGGTCGTCATAGAACATGAACTGATCCGCTCCGGAAATCCGCTCGTCGCGTGATCCGGCGTCACCGAACCGCGATGCGCTCCACGCGCGGATCCGCGATGCGGCGATAATCCACCGACGACATCCCGACCGAGCGGTCGAGTCGCGCGGCGTTGAAGAAAATCTCCTGATGTTCGAAAAGGCCGGGGTCCACGATCAGACTCAGCTCCGTGTCGAACGTGAACGGCAGAACGGTGCCGACGACCGATTTCGACAATCGCTCGGCGTCGTCGGGCGTTGCGAAGCCCGCGTACGTTCCGCCGAACAGCGCCTTGATCGCCGCGACGTCGACGCGCGCATCGCCGGGCACGACGGCGAGTACGAACCGTTTCGTCTTCTTGCCGATCTTGACCATGATGATCATGCACTTCGCGGCGGCGGCTGTGGCGTGGCCGCGCATCGGGCTCACAAGCTCCGTACGGCCCTCGGGCGCGTGATCGATCAGCCGGAATGCCGCATCATGACGCTGGAGCATCTCGATGAGGCGATCGTAGGTGTTCGGTTCCGTCATTGCGGCATCACGTCGACGTTGGCGTGCCGGGGAGCGGCACCTGGTATCGGATGAATCCGGTAAACTCGGCGACCTGGTCGTACAGACGCCGGGCGGTTTCGTTCGACGCCTGCGTCATCCAGTAGAGACGCGAACACCCGCGCGCGCTGGCTCGCCGTTTGACCGCCTCGATCAATGCGCGGCCGACGCCGCCCCGCCGCTCCTCCGCTCTGGTATAGAGGTCCTGCAGATAGCACACGTCGGCCGCCGAGGTGTTCGCGTGATAGAGAAAATGGGTGATGCCGACGACGTCCTCGCCGCGACACGCGAGCAGGGCGTGCATGCGCTCGTCGCGCAGGAACTCGTTCCAGGCCCGGTCGTAGATGTGCGGCGGTTCATCGCGATCATAGAACGCGAGGTAGGCGCGGAACAGCGCCTCCCACGCGGCGCGATCGGCTGGTGTTGGCGGTCGAATCGAGATCGTGGGACCATCGGCTGCGGGCATCAGCATTCCTCGGGAAGGGTAGCGCGCCCTTGGCGGACGCTGGCGTGGCAATTAGCTATTTAACTAATTCCACACGCATCCTCAAGCCGGCCCCAGCCTGGGAGCGGGCCTCCGCGTCCTCCTCAGCCGTTGCCGAACGACTTGTTGTTCGCCCTCACCGCCAGCACCGACCAGACCACCGACACCCCAATGATCGGCGCCAGTGGCAGCCCAATCGCGAACATCAGCAGTACACTCCCGCCGAGCCACAACACCGCCCACCGAAATTGGCGCGTTCCGAAGGTCGCGTAGACGACCCCGAATGGGGCGACCACAATCGACAGTATGATCGCCTTCACCATGCTCTTCGGCCCGAGCACGTGCCGCCCGCCGCCTGACGCGTACGCGCCGCGTGGCTCCGCGTAGTCCAGGCTGCCGCCGAGCATGCTCTGCGATCCTTGCGCCGTGGGATGCGGCATGACGCTGTTCGCCGGCACCTGCGGCCCGTGAGGTCCGAAAGGCTGCGTGTTGGGATAATCGCTCATCGAGACTCCGTGTAAGCCCGCGTGTGCTTGCGTTTGGCTCGCTGTCGGGTCCAACACACCGCAATGCGCAAAATGGCGGCGCCGGTCGTCATAGTCGATCGGCCCAACCCGTTCCCGCCTCGGCCCATCGAGGCCCGCTGACTAAGCCTGCTCGACAGATCCAACCAATTCCGCGCTGGCGGTGTCCATAGGGAATAACCTCTCTGTAATTGAGAGCTTCGCCCTGGACCGGGACCAATGACCACGGTTTCGAACGACCTCATTCGCGGCACCGCCGACATGCTCATCCTCAAGCTGCTCGACGTCGAGCCGCTTCACGGCTGGGGTATTGGTCAGAAGCTCCACGCGCGCTCGCGTGAGGCGCTCAAAATCCAACCCGGCGCGCTCTACGCCGCGCTGCATCGCCTCACTCGCCAAGGTTGGATCAAGTCCGAGTGGCGCACGACGGAACATGGTCAGCGCGCCCGCTACTACTCGCTCACCCGCGCCGGTTCGGAGCGCCTCGCCGCCGAGACCGAGGCATGGAAGCGGCTCGCGGGCGGCGTCGCGCTCAT
>Ga0134125_10004906_pt1 | contig 15262 bp, 11 predicted proteins | sample KB31751_FD_96464 | JGI IMG/M metagenome (GOLD analysis project Ga0134125, IMG submission 96464) | Terrestrial soil microbial communities with excess Nitrogen fertilizer from Kellogg Biological Station, Michigan, USA - KB3-175-1 | ecosystem: Environmental > Terrestrial > Soil > Unclassified ... | reverse complement strand
TCGTCGTCCGGCGAGCAACTGTTGGCGCTCGTCGACGCGGCGGGCGTCGCTGCGGTCATTGGCGACGAGGTGGTGGCGCACGGGCGCGTGCCGCCGGTCGCGACCGTCGGCGCGATCGCCGGGTTGCTCGATCGCAATGCAGGTCTCGCGCCCTTCGCGACCGATCGGCTGGCGCAGCTGCCTGATGCGCCTTCTGGGAGCAGCGACGTCGCCAGCGGCGTGCTCTCGTTCTGCATCCCGGGAACCGCGAGTCGTCGCTTGTTGTGGTTCCGTCCCGAGATCGTGCGCACGGTGACCTGGGGCGGCGATCCGCGGAAACCGGTCGAGGCCGACCGCGGCATGCGTCTTCATCCGCGCCGATCGTTCGAGCAGTGGAAGGAAGAAGTGCGCGATACGTCTCGGCGCTGGAGCGCCAGCGACGTCGAGGCCGCAGACGAGGTGCGCCGCGCGCTGGTGGAGATCGATCTCGACCGCCGCCTCGCGCGCGAGCAGCGCGCCGTGCAACTGCGTGACGATCTCGTCGCGATCGTGTCACACGATCTGCGCAACCCGCTCGGGTTGGTGCACATGCAATCGTCTCTGCTGATCAGGGCCGCCGCTGCGCCGATGCGGGCGGAGTCCTGGCAGCGCATCCATGACGGGGCCGAGCGGATCCGCCGCGCCGCCGAGCGGATGGCGACGTTGATTCGCGATCTCCTCGACGTCGCCAAGATCGAGTCGGGCCGATTCCAGTTGCAGATTCGGCCCGAGCCGATCGCCGACATCGTGAACGAAAACATTCTCATGATCGTGCCGCAGGCGACGGCCAAGAACATCTCCGTGCAGCAGGAGGTCCTGGCCGACGGCATCGTGCGCGCCGATCGCGAGCGCGTGTTCCAGATTCTGTCGAACCTGCTCGGCAATGCCGTGAAGTTCACGCCGAACGGCGGCACGGTGAAGGTGCGGGTCGAGACGCGCGGCCGCGAGGTGCTCTTCACCGTCGCCGACACGGGAACCGGCATTGCGCCGGACGATGCGCAGCACGTGTTCGAGCGCTACTGGCACCGCAATCGCGGCGCAAAGGAGGGCACCGGTCTCGGCTTGTTCATCGCCAAAGGGCTGGTCGAGGCGCACGGCGGGACGATTTGGGTCGAATCCGCCCGGGGGGCCGGCGCCCGTTTCATGTTCACGCTGCCCCAGGCGTGAACGTCGAGCGCGACCACGTCTGGGATTGTCGCGTATCGCCTCGCGGGCAATGGCTGCACGCCCGCTGGGCGAGGGAGCGGTCGCCAGATTTTGTGTGCGTCTCAGGCGGACGGCTTATGATCGCGGTAATGGCTCCTGCGGATCCAGACTACAGGACCCTCTTCGAATCGGTCCCTGGCCTGTATCTGGTGCTGCTCCCCGACGCGCCGAAATTCACGATCGTCACCGCCAGTGACGAATACCTGCACGCGACGATGACGGAGCGTGCCGCGATCGCCGGCAAGGGGCTATTCGAAGTGTTCCCCGACAATCCGGAGGACGCGCAGGCGACCGGTACCAGGAATCTGCGCGCGTCGCTCGATCGAGTGTTGCTGCATCGCAAGCCGGACGCGATGGCCGTTCAGAAGTACGACGTCCGGCGACCGGCGACCGAGGGCGGCGCCTTCGAAGAGCGATACTGGAGCCCGTTGAACGCTCCGCTTTGTGACGAGCAAGGGCGTATCACGCACATCATCCATCGCGTCGAGGACGTGACCGAGTTCGTACGGATGGCCCGGCGACACGATCGCGAGAACGCGGAGCTCAAAGAGCGCGGCGAGCGGATAGAGTCGGAGATCTTCCTCCGCGGTCGTCAGCTGCAGGAGGCGAACGAGCAGCTACGACAAGCAAACGAACGCCTCGCGCTTCTCGGTGAGCAGCATCTCCGCACGCTGTTCGACACGATGCCGCAGCTGGGATGGACGGCATTGCCGGACGGCTTCGTCGATTTCTACAACCGCGGCTGGTACGTCTACACCGGCACGACCTACGAGCAGATGCAGGGCTGGGGGTGGCAGGCCGTCCAAGACCCGGTGATGCTCCCGAAAGTAATGGAACGGTGGCGCACCTCGCTCACGACGGGCACGCCATTCGAGATGGAGCTTTCGCTGCGCCGCCACGACGGCGTGTTTCGCTGGTTCCTCACTCGCGGCACTCCGATCCGTGACGCCGACGGGAAGATCGTCCGTTGGGTCGGCGTCAACACCGACATTCATGACAGCAAGCAGGCGGTGGCGGCGAGCGAGCACCGCCTGAAGCTGCTCATCGACAGCATTCGCGAGTACGCGGTGTTCATGCTCGATCCGAACGGCCACATCGCGACCTGGAGCCCGGGGGCGGAGCGCATCAAGCAATACCGCGCCGAAGAAATCATTGGGCGTCACTTCTCCGCGTTCTATCCCGACGAAGACATCCGCTCCGGCAAACCCCAGATGGAGCTGCGCGTCGCCAGCAGCGAAGGCCGCTTCGAAGACGAAGGTTGGCGCGTGCGCAAGGACGGCTCGCGTTTTTGGGCAAGTGTGGTGATCAGCGCAGTACGGGACGCCAACGGTGCGCTCGTCGGGTTTTCGAAGGTCACGCGTGATCTGACGGACCGCAAGCGCGCCGAAGAGGAGCGGGTTCGCCTCGCCGTGGCGGAAGCGTCGCAGGAGCGGTTGCAGTTCCTCGCCGAGGCGAGCGCGGTCTTGTTCTCGTCCCTCGACTATGAAGCCACCCTCGATTCGCTCGGCAAATTGCTGGTGCCGAAGCATGCGGACTGGTGCTCGGTGCAGCTGCTCGACGAGCGCGGGCAGGTTCAGCTCGTGACGGTGCGGCACGTCGATCCCGAGAAGATGGACCTCGCGCGCGAGCTGCAACGGCGATGGCCCGTCGACCCGAAGAGCGACGTGGGCGTGCCGAAGGTTCTGCGAACGGGACAGGCCGAGCTGTACGAGGCGGTCACCGACGACGTATTGGCGGCGGCCTCCGTCGACGAGGAGCAGCTACGCATCGCGCGCGAGCTGCGTTTGCGCTCGGGGCTCTTGGTGCCGATCGTGGGTCGTCACGAGACCATCGGGGTCCTCGGCCTGGTCGCGGCGGAGTCGAATCGTCGATACAGGCCTGACGACGTGGCGCTCTTCGAGGAGCTCGGCCGGCGCGCCGGTACCGCGATCGAGAACGCGCGCTTGTACAGGCAGACCGAGAACGCCGTCCGGCTGCGCGATGATTTCTTGTCGATTGCCTCGCACGAGCTCAAAACGCCGCTGACGAGCATGCAATTGCAGGTGAGCGGCATTCGACGGAGCGTGAGCCGCCCGGATTCGCTGAACATCGAAAAGCTCGCGCGCCGCGTCGACGTGATCGATCAGCAGCTCGATCGGCTGACCGCGCTCATCGGAGGATTGTTGGATGTCAGCCGCACGACCGCCGGACGCCTGCAGCTGGAAATCGGCGACGTCGACCTTCGCTCGACGGTACACGATGCCATCGCCCGCTTGCGGACCGAGTTGGAGAACGCCGGCTGTGCCATCTCCGTCGACGTCGACGAGGGCATCGTCGGTCGTTGGGACAAGATGAGGCTCGACCAGGTGATCACGAACTTCGTCACCAATGCGATCAAGTATGGCGCGGGCAAACCCATCGACGTGCGCGGGCGGCGCAGCCAACGCGGGACCGCGATCCTGACCGTGGCCGACCGCGGAATCGGAATCGCGTCCGACGATCAGTCGCGAATCTTCGACCGATTCGAGCGCGCCGTGTCGGTACAGAACTACGGCGGGCTGGGGCTCGGTCTTTGGATCGTCAAGGAGTTCGTCTCCGCGATGGGAGGCGCCGTCTCGGTCGAGAGCCGACCGGGCGAAGGAGCCACGTTTACGGCCGAGCTTCCCCTCCGGCGGGTCGAAGATCAGCCTTCGTTGCATTGACCGCGGTGTCCCTGTCTTCTACGTTTGGTGAGACATGACTGAAGCCTGCGACAAAATGATTTTCGTGGTGGACGACGACAAGGCGATCCGAGAAACGTTGGAGGATCTCCTGCAAGACGAAGGCTACAGCGTCGTCACGGCGATGAACGGACAGGAGGCGCTGCAAAAGCTGCGCGCTGATTCGTCGCGCCGTCCGTGCGTGATCCTGCTCGACCTGATGATGCCGGTGATGAACGGCGCCGATTTCTACGCGGCGCAACAGAACGATCCCGCGCTGTCCTCGATCCCGGTGGTCGTGATCTCGGCTGACGGGCACATCAGCGTCAAGGCAAAGCCGTTCGGCGGTGACTACCTCGCCAAGCCGATTCGTATCGAGACGGTCCTCAACGCAATCGAGCGTCACTGCGCGTAGAGACAGCGTAGCGGACGGCGTGCAAAGACTTCACGTGGGCCGCCGCCGGGTACGTGGCTTTTTGTAGGGCTTGGCTGGCAAACGCGAAACTTCTGCCTATGTTGTGAACTCGGCGACCCGTCTACCTTGAGGAGGGCGTCTCCACGAAGCGCCGCCCAGGACAGGCTTGCTGGGCGGCAGCTGGGAGAAGGAGCACATGAGTTCCGATGCAGCAACGGTGACACCATTTCCGCCGCCTCCATCGGAGCACCCGCACGTCGTCCAGTTCTACGAGGACGAATCGTTTCTCACCGAGACCGTCGCGCAATTCATCGGACGGGCCATTGTCGCCGACGACCCCGTCGTCGTGATCGCCACTGCATCGCACCGCGACGCATTTTGCGGCCAGCTCCGCAAGAAGCGGATCGACGTCGACGGCTTGTGCGCGAGCGGGCAGATCACGCTGCTCGATGCGCGTGAGACCCTGGCGAAGCTCATGGTGGACGGCTCGCCGGACGGGGCCCGATTCGGCGAAGTGATAGGCGACGTCTTGGATCGCGTCGGCGCGGGACATGACGGGCGCATCATCCACGCGTACGGCGAGATGGTCGATCTCTTGTGGCGCGACGGCAACCGGGCCGCCGCCATCCGACTCGAAGAGCTGTGGAACGATCTCGGCAAGCGGCGGTCGTTCGAGCTCTTGTGCGCGTACGTGATGGACAATTTCTGCAGGGAGTCCGACGGCGAGGAATTCGCCCGCATCTGCCACCTTCACACGCACGCAAGACCGGCCGAGCGTTACGCGACGATCGCCGATGACGTCACACGTCAGCGTGAGATGGCGATTCTCCATCAGCGCGCGTTGGCGCTGCACAACGAGGTCGAGCAGCGGAAGAAGATCGAAAGCGAGCTGCGGCGCAGCGAGCAGCGCCTGCGCGAGTTCGTCGAGGAAGCCGTCGTGCCGCTGCATTGGGTCGACGGCGACGGCATCATCATCTGGGCGAACAAGGCCGAGCTGCAGATGCTCGGCTACTCGCGCGACGAGTACGTGGGTCAGCCGATCCGGAAATTCCACGCCGACGCAGACGTCATCGCGGACATCCTGGCACGACTCTCACGTCGCGAAATCTTGCGCGAGTGCCCGTCGCGGCTCGTTTGCAAGGACGGGGCGATCCGGCACGTGCTGATCGATTCGCACGTGCGCACGGAGAACGACAAGTTCGCGCACACGTGCTGCTTCACGCGGGACATCACCGAGCGGCTGCACGCCGAAGAGGCGGCCCGCAAACAAGAGGGGCTCGTTCGCGACTTCACCACGCGGCGACAGGCGGAGGAGAAGCTCCGCCAGAGCGAGCTGCGCACGCGGCTGCTCATCGAAAGCATCCGCGACTACGCGATCTTCATGCTCGATGCGAACGGCAACGTCGCGACCTGGAATCCGGGCGCGCAGCGCATCAAGGGGTACACCGCGTCCGAGATCATCGGCCGCCACTTCTCGACGTTCTATCCCGAAGAGGATGTGCAGGCGGGAAAGTGCGAGATGGAGCTGCGGGTCGCCTCGGAGACGGGACGCTTCGAGGATATTGGATGGCGCGTCCGCAAGGACGGCTCGCGGTTCTGGGCGAACGTCGTCATCAACGCCGTGCACGACGAGCGCGGGCAGCTCGTCGGTTTTTCGAAGGTGACGCGCGATCTGACGGAGCGGAAGCAGGCCGAAGACGAGCGCGCGGCGCGCATCGCCGCCGAGGAGGCCAACCGCGCCAAGGATGAGTTCCTCGCGATGCTCGGTCACGAGCTGCGCAATCCGCTGGCGCCGATTGTCACGGCGCTGCAGCTCATGAAGCTGCGCGGAGACATCAGCTCGTCGAAGGAACAATTCGTCATCGAGCGTCAGGTCCAGCACGTCACGCGGCTCGTCGACGACCTGCTCGACATGTCGCGCATCGCGCAGAAGAAGATCGAGCTGAAGACGGATACCTTCGAGCTGGCCACCGTCGTGGCCAAAGCCGTGGAGACGGCCAGCCCGCTCATCGAGCAGCGCCGGCACTCGTTTTCCGTGGAGGTTCCGCGGCAGGGGATGCCGGTGACGGCCGATCCGATTCGGCTCGCGCAGGTCATCGCGAACCTTCTCACCAACGCAGCGAAGTACACCGAGCCCGAAGGACGCATCGAGCTGAGCGCGTGGCGGGACGGCCACGAGGTCGTCATTCAGGTGAAAGACAACGGCATCGGCATTCGAGAGGATCTGTTGCCCAAGGTCTTCGACCTGTTCGTGCAAGGACCGCGTTCCATCGATCGCGGCGAGGGCGGCCTCGGGATTGGTTTGACGCTCGTCAAGAACATCGTGCAGATGCACGGTGGCAGCGTCGTCGCGCTCAGCGCGGGCCCCGGCAAGGGCAGTGCGTTCGTCGTTCGACTGTCGGCGTCAGCGACGCAAGCGACGGCGGAGCCACCAGCGCCGCGCCTGTCGAGCATCGAGCGGGTCTCGACACCGCGCCGTGTGCTCGTCGTGGACGACAACGCCGACGCCGCCATGTTGCTGTCGGAGCTGTGCGAGATCGTCGGTCACGAGGTCAAGGTTGCGTACGACGGTCCGCAGGCGCTGAAGCTGCTCGAAGACGGCTTCCAGCCGGACATCGCGGTTCTCGACATCGGGCTTCCGGTGATGGACGGCTACGACCTTGCGACGCGCATGCGTGACAAGCTCGGCTCGTCCTGCCGTCTGTTCGCGCTGACCGGCTACGGCCAGGAGCATGACAAGCAGCGCAGCGTGTCCGTCGGATTCGAAGCGCATCTGGTCAAGCCGGTCGACCCTTCTCGCGTGCTCAGCTTGATCGCTGGCCAAAAGCGTTGAGTCGCGCCGAGTCGTTGCGTCGCTTGCGCTCCACGCATCCGACGGAAGAGCGTATATTGTCTGACAAGATGGCGGTGGGTGCCGCGGGGAGCGAAGTATGTCGCGCAAGTTGAGTGAGACCGAATATCGACTCCTCGTCGAATACTCGCCCGTCATGATCTGGCGCGCGGGGCTCGATGCGAAGTGCGACTACTTCAATGATACGTGGCTGGAGTTCACCGGTCGTACGCTGGAACAGGAGATGGGCGACGGTTGGGCCGAGGGGGTCCATGCCGACGATCTCGACCGCTGCGTGAAGCACTATCTCGATCACTTCAATCGTCGCGAAGCGTTCGAGATGGAGTACCGCATCAAGCGGCACGACGGCGTGTATCGCTGGATCTTCGATCGCGGCGTTCCCTTCTCCGACGACGCGGGCGCGTTTGTCGGGTTCATTGGAAGCTGCATCGACGTCGACGAGCGGCGCCGGGCACACGAGGAGCGCGAGCGGCGTAGCGCCGAGGAGCTGCGCATGGCGCATGACTTCGAGAAGCGCATCCTCGCCGTCGTCAGTCACGACATCCGCAATCCGCTCAACGTCATCCAGTTGGCGGCGCGCCACCTCGAGACGGTCGCGAGCGAGGTCAACGTCGTCAAGCGCGATACCGAGCGGGTGCTGCGCAGCGCGACGCGCATTCAGAACATCGTCGGCGATCTCCTCGACCTGTCGCGCGAGCGCGAAGGGCAGGGCATCACGATCACTCCCGCCGAGGCAAACCTGGCGTCGCTGTGCCGGCTCGTTCTCGACGAGCTGGAAACGACCGCGCAGGGTCGCGAATTCCACTTCGAGTGCTCGGGAGACATCACCGGATACTGGGATGAGAATCGGATCGTCCAGGCCGTCTCGAATCTGGCGAGCAACGCCGTGCAGCACGGCGTTGCCGGATCGCCGATCATCATGCGCGCGACGGGGGATGTCGACCGCGTCGAGGTTGCCGTGCATAACGACGGCGCCATTCCTGTCGCGATCCTTCCGACCATCTTCGAGCCGTTCCGCTCCGGCGCGCAGCAGGGCCGTCGTGGCGACGGGCTGGGGCTCGGCTTGTTCATCGCGCGCGCGATCGCGCGCGCCCACAACGGCACGATCGAGGTCGATTCGACCCCCGAGCGCGGCACGACGTTCCGCCTCGTCTTGCCGCGCAGGGTCACGGTGGCGCGGGCCGCCGCCGGGTAAGCGACTTGATCGGGGAGACCCCTGCGGTGCTCAGAAGGCGTAGCTGAGGCGCAGCGTCGCCGTCGGGCCGGTCTGCGGGATGCGCACGATCGGCGATACCTCTTCGGTCGGAGCGGGCTCGTAGTTGGTGACGCCGAGGATGTCGTAGACCTTGAACGTCGCGGTGAAGTTGCGCGGCAGCCCGCGCCACACGAAGAACATGTTCATCACGAAGTTGGTCGGGCTCTCGTCGGTGCTGTCGACGGCGAGCCGACGCGGTGAGAGGACGCGCACCTCGGCGCCGAAGAACAGGTGGTCGCGCCAGATCGCGTAGGAGGCGCCGAGCTTGAACAGGTGATCGGGAGAGTTGAACGCATGCGTGCCGTCGGCGTTGACGGCGTGCTCGTAGGTGTAGTTGCCGTAGACGCGGCTGCCGTCCTTGAAGGTGCCGGTGAAGCCGACCTCGCCGCCATAGGAGTCGAACGACGTCACGTTCTGCCGCTGCAGCCGTGACGATTGACCCGCCGGACAGTCGGGCGTCGCCGGCGCCAGCGCCGTCTCCGGCACGCAGACCGTGACGGCATCGATGATGTCGGTGCCGTGCATGTAGTAGGCGGAGGCGGTCATCGACATGCCCTGTGCGATCTGCTGCTGGAAGATGAGCTCGACGTTGTCGGCGCGCTCGGCGCGCAGCTTCGGGTTGTCGAGGATCGACACGTCGTCGGCGAAGTAGGCTGCGTACCACGAGGGATGCACGAACCCGTGGCCGTAGACCGCCTTGAGCGTGCCGGTCTTGTAGGGGCGCCAGACGACGCCGCCGCGGGGTGAGAACTCGTTGCCGAATTGATCGGAGAAGTCGCCGCGGCCTCCGAGCGTCAGGAAGAGCTTGTGCGAGAACGACAGCTCGACCTCGCCGTACGCAGCACCGAACAGCAGCGACGATCTGCAGTTCGGGTGCGCGGCGTCGCACAGCTGCACGGCCGGCATGCCGACGGGGCCCGAGGTGTCGTCGCCGTGGAAATAGGTGAACGAGCCGCCGGCGGTGAGCGAGAGATCCATCAGACGGTAGTGGCGCTGGATGAGCGCGCGCGCCTCGGCGCCGGCCCAGAACGGCGTGGCGTAGTCGCGGAAGATGTAGCGCTCGTCGGCGGTGTTGTCCTCGCCCGTGTACGCCAGGTGATCTTCGTAGACGTGCCAGTCGAAGTAGCCGTTGACCTGCACCTGCACTTTTTCGGGAACGCCGATGGTGTAGCCGGCGTCGACGTAGCCGCGCTGGAACGTATAGGTGTTGTCGGGATCGTTGAAGATGGTGAGATAGGGCGCCGTCGGCAGGTGGCGATCCCAGTATTGGTAGCTGAGCTTGAGCGAGAAGCCCTTGTAGTCGAGGTGTCCGTACAGCGCGTAGCTCGTCTGCGCGTCGGTGGCGTGATCGCTGGTGGCGAGGCACGAGCGCGGGAAGTCGGTGCCGCCGTCGGCGCGCAGAAGGCAGTCGCTGCCGCTGCGCAGATCGGGGAACGTGAAGCTCTGGCCCGTCGAGCGATAGGCCTGCGCCTGGATGCCGAACTCGAGGCCGTTGCCGAAGCGATGTCCGACGGTGGCGGCGCCTTTGTAGCCCCACAGGTTCTGCATCTCGTAGGTGGCGTGCGCCCAATCGGTCTCGGTGCCGCGACGCGTGACGAAGTTGATGATGCCGAGGAAGCCGAGCGAGCCGTAGAGCGCCGAAGCGGGGCCTTTGAGCACCTCGATGTGATCGATCATCGTCGCGTCGAGGCCCATGAGCTCGGGATAGCCGCTATGTGCCCAGAGCTCGTTCTGCGCGTGGCCGTCGACGAGGATGAGGATGCGGCCGTTGAAGTCGCCCTTGGGGCTGACGCCGCGGATGCCGATATAAGTGTCTTCGTGTGGGCTGGTGACGTACACGCCCGCGATCGACTGAATGGCCTCGATCCAATCGCGCCAGCCGAAGGCTTCGAGATCGGCCGCGGTGATGACGGTGGTGTTGGCGGCGGTCTCGCGGACGTCCTGCTCGCGGCGGGCGGCGATCTCGACCTTCTGGATCTGCGAGTCGAGCTGGAAGAGATCGAGCTCGCTCGAAGCGGCGTCGGCGGGCGGGGGCGCGGCATCCGCCGGCGGTGGTTGTGCCGGCGTCGTCGGTGGCGCGCTCGGCGCGGGCGGCGTCGTCGGTGGCGCCGCGGGCGTCGGTGGCGCCGCGGGTGTCGTCGACGCCTCGGGCTTCGTCGCCGGCGCGCCCCCGGTAGGGGCTTGCGCGGATGTCCTTGCGGACAAACACACGAATATCGCTGCCACCGCTACGGCCGCGGTCCGTTGCGTCATCGCTCCCCCAAGCGTTGCCCCCAACGCACGCCGACGTCAGACACGTCGGTCGCCGCACTATATCGGTTCGCCCGAACGCGTGTCAATTCTGCGCATCCTTTGTTGACGGTATCGCGCGGGTTCCTCTAAGCTGAAAACGGCGACGTCATACGGTTTTGCAACCAAGGGGGGCCTCGGTGCGGAAACGAATTCTCCTCGTCGACGACACGCTCACGGTGTTGACGCTCGAGCAGGTCTTGCTCGGGCCTGAGTACGAGTTCATCACGGCGAAGAATGGGTCGGACGCCTTCAAGACGGCGCTCGAGCGCAAGCCGGACCTCATCCTCATGGACATCAACATGCCGGTGATGGACGGCATCGAGAGCCTGCGTCGACTGAAGTCCGACGAGGCGACCAAGCTCATCCCGGTCGTGATGGTGACGATGCGCAGCGAGGTCGAGAATCAAGCCCGCTGCCGCGAGCTCGGTTGCGACGAATTTCTCACCAAACCCCTCGAGCGCGATCGTCTGCAGGCGACGGTCAAGCGCATCCTCACCCGCTAGGAGCGAGCCGCATGCGCACCGAAGCCGCCAAGACTCGTCTCGACGATCTGCTGTCCGAAGCGCGTCGCTCCGCCGACGAGCTCATCGAGGAGCTCCACCAGGTCGGCGACCAACACGATCTCATCTCGCACCTGTTCGTCGGCGTCGCGCAGCTCCACGCCAGCCTCAAGCTGAGCGACATCGTCGCCGCGCTGGCGGAGACGCTCATCAACCTCGTCGGCAGCGAGGACTTCGCGCTCTTCGTACGCGACGCGGCGACCGGACGGTTCGAAAAGCTGTGGTCGACGGGCGCGAACGCGGCGCACCTCGGCGGCTTCGCCGACGGCCAGGGAACGTTCGGGCGCGCGGTGGCGACGGGGGCCATCGTCTACGACAGCGGCAGCGTGGCCACCATCCCGCTGGCGGGGAGCCTGAGCCCGGGCTGCTTCGGCGCCGTCGTCATGTGTCGGCTCGTCGGGCACAAGCCGTCGCTCACCGAGCGCGACCATCAGTTCCTGCTGACCTTCGCCGATCACGGCGCGCGCGCGCTCGAAGCGGCCATCCGCCTGGCGCAAGCGCCGTCGACGCCGACGTCGATCGCCGACCTCCGTCGGGCGCTCGAGGAAGCACGCTGACGCGCGCGCGATGAGCTCGCTTCTCGTACGCTCGCAGGGACGCGCGGTGGCCTTCGCGCTCGAGGATGTGCTCGAGGTCGTGCGCACCGTCGCCATGGCCGAGCCGTCGACGACGCGCTGGCGCGGCCGCTTCGGGCGCTTCGCCTGGCGCGGCGCGCTCGTGCCGGCGTGCGAGCTGGCCGTCCGGCTCGACGGCGCAGGGCCGCGGCCGCTCGCCGAATACGTCGATGGACACATCATCATCGTCACCGCCGCGGGCGCGGTCGTCGGGTTCGTGGTCGAGCGCGCCGAGACGCTGGTCGAAGAGGTCGAGCCAGGCACGTGTCTGAAGCCGGCGGCCCTCCTCAGTGTGCGCGAGCGGCGGGGCTGGCAGTCGGAGATGGGCGCGGCGGAGCGGGTGCGATGAGGCGCACGCACGGTGCCGCGACGGCAAAGCACGGCAGCGATCTCGATCGTGCGCTCGTCGATCGCGCGGCGCGCCTGGTCGCCGGGCTCGCCGGGCTGCGCTTCGACGACAGCAACCGCGACGTGCTCGCGGCGGGCCTGGCGCGCGCGGGGCGCGGATTCGCCGGAGGGGCGGCGGCGCTCGTGGCGGCCGCGGCAGGCGGCGATGAGCGCGCACGCGAGACGCTGTGTGGCGCCATCACCGTCGGCGAGACCTACTTCTTTCGCCACCCCGAGCACTTCGAGCTGATTCGCCGGCTGGCACCGAAGCTCGCGGCCGACGGCAGCGTGCGCGCGTGGAGCGCCGGCTGTTCTACCGGCGAGGAAACGTGGTCGCTCGCGTTTGCGCTGCGCGACGTGGTCGCGGCGCCGTCGGTGATTGGCACCGACCTCAATGTCGCGGCGCTGACCACGGCGCGGCGCGGGCGCTACGGCCGCTGGTCGCTGCGCGGCACCGGATTGCCGGCCGAGCTGCGCGTCGCCGCGGCCAATGTCGAGGTGCCGGCGCCGTTGCGATCGATCGTGCGATTTGCGCCGCTGAACCTCACGAGCGCCGATTGGTCGGCGACGCTCGGCGAGGCGCGCTTCGAGCTCGTCCTGTGCCGCAACGTGCTCGTCTACTTCGTGCCCGACGCGGCGCGCGCCGTGCTGCGCCGGCTCGCCGACCGGCTGGTCGACGGCGGCGTGCTCGTCGTGTCGGCGCTCGACGTCGAGCTGGCGCCGCCGGAGCTGGCGTCCGTCGTCGTCGATGGCGTCACAGTGTTGACCCGTCGCAGGGTGGATACCACGCCGCCGCGCGCTGCGGCGCGGGTCGCCACGACGCCCAGCCCGGCCCCGGCCGCGGGCGCGTCGCGACATACGGTCGATTCGGCGCGCGCGGCGGCGGATCGCGGCGATCTGGCGGCCGCCCTCGCCGCCGCCGAGGCGCTCGTCGCCGAGACGCGCGCGCCGGAGACCCTGCACCTGTTGGCGCTGGTGGTCGGCGAGCTGGGCCGAGCGGCCGACGCGATCCGCTTCTTGCGCGAAGCCGTCGCGCTCGACCCGACCTACGTGCTCGGCCATCTCGGGCTCGGCCTCGCCGACACGCTCGACGGCGACACCCGCGCGCTGCACCTCGACCGCGCGCTCGCGCTCGTCGACGGTGTGCCCGACGAGCGCATCATCGGCGGGCCCGACCCGCTGCCGGCGTCGTGGGTCAAGAAGCTCGCGTCCGCCGCGCGCCAAGGAGCACGATGAGCCGCTCGGTCCTCATCATCGAAGACTCGGCGACGACCCGCTCGGTCGTGAAGATCTACCTGAGCGGGCACGACCTCGACTTCCACGAGGCGCCCGACGGTGAGCAGGGCCTGGAGCTGGCGCGCCGTCTCCAGCCGGCGGCGATCATCTGCGACCTCAAGCTGCCCGGCGCCGACGGCTTCACCGTCTGTCGCAAGCTGCGCGCCGATGCCAAGCTGCGCCACACCCCCATCATCCTGTTGACCGGCTCCAAGGGAGAGACGCTGGAGAAGGAGGCGCGCAAGGCGGGCGCGACCCACTTCATGACCAAGCCCATCGACGCCGAAGCGTTGGCCAAACGGATCCTCGAGTGCGTTCGACCCGCCCGCTGAGCGGCGCGCGCGACGTCGCGCGCATCCTCGAAGAGCGCGCGCGTGCCCTCGCGGTCGTCGAGGAGGCGGCGCCGTCGAGCGCGCGGACGGTGGCGGCGTTCGTCATGGGTGGCCACGAGCTGGCGGTGCCGATCGAGGCGCTCAGCCGCGCGGTCGATCTCGCCGTGGTCACCGAGATCCCGGGCGGGCCGGAGCACCTCCTCGGCGTCATCGTGGTCGACAATCGGTTGGTGTCGCTGCTCGACGTGCCCGCGTTCCTCGCCTTGCCCACGCACGGCGTCGGCGACATCACCGCGGCGCTCGTGGTGCAGCACGGCGGGCGGCAGATCGCGCTCGCGGCCGAGCGCCTCTTGCGCATCGCCGAGGTGGCGTTCGTGGACGAGGCGGCGGCGCCCCGGCTCCTCGACGTCGCCGCACTGTTCGCCGACACGCGCCTGTCGGGGCGGCGGAGCTAGCGTGGATCCAGCGCTCCGTCCGGTCGTCCTCGTCTTCGTCGAGGAGCTGCGCGACCAGCTGGACCGGATTCGCGCGACGCTGGCGGCGATGGAGCGCGACGCGGCGCTCGTGCCGGCCGAGATCGAAGAGCTGTTCAGGCAGGCGCACAGCTGGAAGGGCTCCGCGGCCTCGCTCGGGCTCGACGACCTGGCGACGCTGGCGCACGAGCTCGAGAGCGCGCTGACTCCGGTCCGGCGCGGCGCGGCGCCGCTCACGCCGGCGCTCGCCGACGTGGCCATCGTGGCCGTCGATGCGGCCGGTGCGCGCATCCCTGGGCTGGTCGCCGAGTCGAACGAGGGCTGCGACGAAGTCGCCGCCGCGACGAGGGAGCTGCGTGCGCTCCTCGGAGAGGGCGCTGTGCCGGCGGCGGCGGGCGCCGAGGGCGCGCGGCCAGGCGAGCCGGACGCGCGCGAGGGCGAGCCGGAGGCGCGAAGCGAGCCCGTCGTCGATCCGGCGTCGGAGTCGGTGCGGGTCACCGTCGCGCGGCTGACCGAGCTCGAGCGCGGCCTCGACGACCTGCGCGGCCTGCGCAGCCGCATCGAGACGCAGGCCGAAGGCGCGGTCGCCGCCGTGCACGGCGTCGACCAATTGTGGCGGGCCGCGCGCGACGGGCACCGGATCGAGCCGGGCCCGCTCTTCGCCTTGCTTTCGCGTCTGCGCGGCATGCGTCGCGCGCTCGTCGACGACGCCGACGCGTTGCAGTCGCAGGTGGTCGCCGTCGACGAGACGCTGCGCGCCATGCGCATGGTTCCGGCCGGGAACCTCGGTGAGCCGCTCGGCCGCGCGCTGCGCGATGCGTGCAAGCGCACCGGCAAGCAGGCGCGCCTCGTCGTCGAAGGTGGCGAGGTGCAGCTCGATCGCCACGTGCTCGAGGAGCTCAAGGG
>Ga0134125_10004905_pt1 | contig 15265 bp, 15 predicted proteins | sample KB31751_FD_96464 | JGI IMG/M metagenome (GOLD analysis project Ga0134125, IMG submission 96464) | Terrestrial soil microbial communities with excess Nitrogen fertilizer from Kellogg Biological Station, Michigan, USA - KB3-175-1 | ecosystem: Environmental > Terrestrial > Soil > Unclassified ... | reverse complement strand
GCGTGCGGCCCACGGGGGGGTTGCAGGGCGCGGGCTGGCTGTGCACCTCGCCGGGAATGATGCAACGCCTGAACCTGGGCGGCACGGTTTACGGCGGCTGGCGGAGCACCGAAGGCAGCCTGATGGCGTTTCGTCTGAACGAGCCGAAGATATTTGATGTAGGCCAAAAGCAGGGCTACTTCGATCTATATGGCCGCTGGCAGGGGCCGGAACTCGTAATGAACGATCGCGGGAGATGGGGAGACACGTTCCGCTCCGGCGTAAAAATAGAACACGCATCCGTTACCCTGGACTGGGGTCGTTACTCGGATTTCAAGGCCCTCTGCGCGAACGCGACGCACTCCCCACCGCATTAGTGACCGGTCTTTTGGTGGGTTTCCCGCCAGCGATCGCGGCCAGCATTCGCCGGTACGCCGCGGCAGGAAGCGTTAGCGAGTGCCTGTCTTCATCTCCGCCGGACGCTGGTAACTCCCGGGCACGGCGCGGAAGCTGATAGCCAACCGGTTCCAGCTGTTAATGGCGATAATCGCCAGAGTTAGATCCACCAGTTCCTTTTCGCTGAACTGGCTGCGCGCTAACTCGAAAACTTCGTCGCGCACATGGTCTTTGCCCACCAGAGTGACGGCCTCGGTCCAGGCCAGCGCGGCACGCTCGCGATCGGTGAAAAATGGCGTTTCCTCCCAGACCGAAACCGCGTACAAGCGCTGCTCGGTCTCGCCCTCGGCCCGGGCATCCTTGGTGTGCATGTCCAAGCAGTAGGCGCAGCCGTTGAGCAGCGAGGCGCGCATCCGCACAAGTTCCAGGAGCTTCAGTTCCAGGCCGCAATGGCGAACATACTGTTCCAGCGCGTACACCGCGCGATAACCTTCAGGAGAGAGTTTTCCGGCGTCCACCCTTGGCTGCATTTGGGATTCTCCTTTTCTGCCGCTCAGCGGCCGTAACCGTTCATCACTTCTTTCGATGACCAGCTTTGCGACCGCGACTCTGAAATATCGTAAAACGATAGGCCGTGACTGAAGTCATAGCGCGCAGGCAGGATCTCGCCTATTCATTAAGAGAATCGAAACGTAGATGGCGCAGCAAACACGGGGTGCTTCCGAACAATGTGGGTAGGGCTTTCGGCGATGCGCAGGGAGCCGCCTGCAACCCGCCCCGCCAAGTGGTAGTTTAGTCAGTTGGTCAGGCGATGACCATGCGCAACCCTTCCCCAAGGTCCGGACCACAACTCGCGCTGGCAACCCTGTCATTTGCCATCTGTTTCGCCGCTTGGGGGATGGTCAGCGCCTTTGCCCCGCGCTTTCGCGAGCTGCTCGGCCTGAGCGCCACTCAAACCGCGTTCCTGGTTGCCGTGCCCGTGTTGCTGGGGGCGGTGGCACGCATTCCGATGGGCATGCTGGCAGATCGCTTCGGCGGGCGGGCGGTGTTCAGCGCGTTGATGCTGGCCGTTGCCGTGCCCGCCTTCTGGGTCACGCGCGCCGGCGCCTACCATCCCCTGCTGGTGGTCGCGTTTTTCCTGGGATTGGCTGGGTCATCTTTCGCGGTGGGCATTCCTTTCGTCTCCCGCTGGTACCCGCAGGAGCGGCAGGGCAGCGCGCTGGGCATCTACGGAATCGGCAATATCGGGCAGTCGGCGGCGGTGTTCGGCGGGCCGGTGCTGGCGGCGGCAGTCGGACTGCACAACGTCTTCCAGGGCATGGCGGTGCTGCTGGTGGTGTGGGCTATCGCCTTTGCCCTGCTGGCGCGCAATCCGCAGGCGGCGGAGCGTCCCAAGGGCTGGGGGGAAATGCTCACCGTGCTGGCAGGACGGCCGCTGGCCTGGCTGCTGGCCGCGTTTTACTTTCTGACCTTCGGCGGCTTCGTCGCCTTTTCCATTTATCTGCCCAGCCTGCTGCGCGCGGATTTCGGGCTGAGCCTGATTGATGCCGGCTTCCGCACCGCCGGCTTTGTAGTGCTGGCCACGCTGGCACGCCCGGTCGGCGGCTGGCTCGCCGACCAGATCGGCGGGGCGCGCGTGCTCTCGGTGGTTTTTCTCGGCATTATTCCCTTCTCATTGTTGCTGATGTGGAACACAATGGCGCCCTTCACCGTGGGCGCGCTGGGTTGCGCGCTGCTGCTGGGAATCGGCAACGGCGCGGTGTTCAAGCTGGTGCCCCAATATTTTCCGGTGGAGAGGGGAACGATTACCGGGCTGGTGGGCGCTCTGGGCGGACTGGGAGGATTTTTCCCGCCCATCCTGCTGGGCTTCTTCCGCGACCATACGGGAAAAGTCTGGCCGGGGTTCGTGCTGCTGGCGGTGGTTTCCGCGGTCCTCTATTGGGCCAATCGGCGCGTGTTTGTGCCGCGCCAGGAGAGCCTGGAAGAACTACTGCCGGCCGAACTCACGCGCACCGCTGACCGCATGCGCGCGGGCGCCTGGGCCACGCTGTGGACAGGCTTGCTGGTGGCGGCCATCGTGGTGGGCTCCCGCAACCTGGAAAATTTTGATCCCGCGCTGGTGGCCTACACCTTCGCCATCATCTTTGCCACCTGGGGCGTGGTCTATCACTACAACGTGTGGCTGAGCAAGCCGACCACGCGCATTTACTGGGATCGCGGCTGGCAGTTGTTCGTCCAGCGCGGGCCGCTGCGCAGCCTGGGACATCTTCTGGTCCTGGCGGGCACCCACATTATCGGGCAATTATTTATCCGCCGGCGCTCGCGGCTGCGCTGGTGGATGCATCAGCTGATTTTCTGGGGATGCATTCTGGCGGTAGCCATTACCTTCCCTCTGGTCTTTGGCTGGATTTCGTTTCGCAGCGCGCTCAACGACCAGATGACTTATGTAGGCTACCTGTTCGGGGTGCCGGCCTTTCGCTTCCCGGCTTTGTCGTTCCAAGCTGAGGTTGCATTTCACGGGCTGGACATCGCCGCCTTCCTGGTGCTGGGCGGAATCTTTCTCTCTCTCTGGCGGCGCATGCGGGACCGGGGCGCGCAGGCGGTGCAGAGCTTTGCGCTCGACTTTTTCCCCATCATTCTGCTGTTCGCCATCTGCATCACCGGGCTGGCGCTGACCGCTTCGCAGGCCTGGCTGCGCGGCCAATACTACAGTTTTCTTTCCATCACCCATGCCATAGTGGTAATTGCCGCGCTGCTTTATTTGCCCTTTGGCAAGTTCTTCCACATCTTCCAGCGGCCGGCACAGCTTGGGGTAAAGCTCTATCACCAGGCGGGCGAGGAAGGGGAGGGCGCACTGTGTGCCCGCTGCGGGCAGCGCTTCGCCTCGCGCATGCAGATTGACGACCTGGAACGTGCGCTGCCGCGGCTCAACTTCAACTACGCGCTGCCGGAACCGGCAGGCAACTGGCAGGAGCTATGTCCCGCGTGCAAGCGCAACACGCTCTCGCGGGCGCAACTGCGGCTAAAGGAGGAAGCGCGTGGCTAAGCCGCCGGCAACGCTGCGTGAACTGACCGCCGCCTTCGGGCCGCACCTGAACTACACGCCCGCCGGTGGGTGGCGCGAGGAGTCCACCCATCCCTACCACCTGGTGAAGACGCACTGCTGCTTCTGCGGCCAGCAGTGCGGCATTCAGCTCAAGGTGGAGGAAGAGAACCAGCGGGTGATCGGCTTCGAGCCCTGGGAGGAGTTCCCTTTCAACCGTGGGATGCTTTGTCCGAAGGGGGTAAAGCGCTATCTGCAGAGCGGGCATCCCGACCGCCTGCTCGATCCGCTCATGCGGACCGAGAGCGGTTTTCGAAAAGCCAACTGGGGTGAGGCACTGGACTTCAGCGCCCGGCGACTGCGCGAGCTACAGGAAAAATATGGAAAGGATGCGGTGGCAGTTTATGGCGGAGCTTCTCTGACCACGGAGAAAACCTATCTGGTGGGCAAATTTGCGCGGGTGGCGCTGGGCACGCGGCACGTGGACTACAACGGACGGCTGTGCATGGTCTCGGCCGGGCACGCCTATAAGCCGGCGTTCGGGGTGGACCGCAGCCTGCTCCCGTGGGAGGACATCCCCAAGGCGAAGGTGCTCCTCATTGTGGGCGCCAACATCGGCGACTGCGCTCCCATCACCACTGATTACGTGTGGCGCTGCCGCGACAATGGCGGCAAGCTTATCGTGGTAGACCCGCGGCTTACGCCCATCGCGCGCAACGCCGACCTGTTCCTGCCGGTGCGGCCAGGCACCGACCTGGCGCTGCTGATGGCCATGCTGCACGTGGTGCTGCGCGACGGCCTGGAGAACCGCAAGTTCATCGCCGACCACACGACCGGCTTCGAGGCGGTGTCGGAATCGGTGAAAACCTGGGACCCGCGGCGGGCGGCGGAGATGAGCGGCGTGCCGCCGGAAAATATAGAGAAGGCGGCGCACTGGTTCGCCAAAGCCGAACGGGCGATTGCGCTGCACGCGCGCGGCATCGAACACCACTCCAAAGGTGTGGAGAACTGCACCGCCGTCATCAATCTGTGCCTGGCCACAGGGCAAATCGGGCGCGAGGGCGCAGGCTGTTCCATGATTACCGGCCAGGGCAACGGGCAAGGTGGCCGCGAGCAGGGACAGAAGTGCGATCAATTGCCCGGACAGCGGCAGATTGACGATCCCGAAGCGCGGCGCCACGTGGCCAAGGTGTGGGGCATTCCCGAAAACGAAATTCCCGGCAAAGGCCTGACCGCCGAGGAAATCATGGAAGCGATACATCGCGGAGAGATTAAGGGGCTGCTCTCCATGTGCTTCAATCCCATCGTCTCGCTGCCGGACGCGAACTTCACCCGCGAGGCGCTGGAGAAGCTGGAATTTTTCGGAGTCATTGACTTCTTCCTTTCTGAAACGGCGCAATTCGCCGATGTGGTGCTGGCGGGCAGCCTGCACGAGGAAGAAGAAGGTTTGAGCTGCAGCGCGGAGGGACGCGTGATCCACATTCAGAAAGCGGTGGATCCGCCGGGCAACGCGCGCGCCGACTGCTCCATCCTTTGCGAACTGGCGCGGCGGCTGGGCAAAGAGAAATATTTTTCCTTCAGCTCCATGCAGGAAATTCTGGATGAGATGCGGGAGGCGTCGCGCGGCGGGGTGGCCGATTATTACGGCATTACCTACGAAAAGGTAGACCGGCAACTGGGCGTATTCTGGCCCTGCCCCACGCTGGAGCACCCGGGCACGCCGCGGCTGATCGAGGGCGGCAGGTCGTTTCACCCCGATGGCAAGTGCCGCTTCCGGGTTACCGAGTGGCGGCCCAGCGGCGACCCGCTGGACGAAAACTTCCCGATCCTGCTGACGACGGGACGGGTGGTGAGCCAATACCTGTCGGGAGCGCAGACGCGGCGCATTGGCGAACTGACTGACCAGTATCCCGACCCACGCGTTGAAGTCCATCCCCGACTGGCGGAACAGCACGGAATCCGCGAAGGCGACTGGGTCGCGGTCACCACTCGGCGCAGCGCGATCACGCTGCAGGCCATGGTTGTCAAGACGATCCGTCCGGACACTGTCTTTATTCCGTATCACTGGCCGTTCGATCGCAGCGTAAACCGGCTGACCCATCGCACGCTGGACCCGCACAGCAAGATACCGGAATTCAAGGTTTCGGCCTGCCGCATTCAGAAGGCGGAACGGCCGCCCGAGTGGTGGGTGGAGCGTACGGCCGGGGGCAACGGCAGCAAACCAGGCGAGGGGAGGCAGCGGACCTAATGTTTGGCTACGAATTTTACGTGGACCCGTCGCGCTGTATCGGCTGCCAGTCGTGCATGAAGGCTTGCGAGGAGTGCGAGACCCACCGTGGCCAGTCCATGATCAACTTCGACTTCATTGACCGCCGCGAGACCATCGGCACAGCGGCTTACGTTTGCTGGCACTGCGACGATCCCACTTGCGCCGAGGTCTGTCCCGCCGATGCCATCAAGAAGGGTGAAGATGGGGTGGTGCACTCCTCGCTCAAGCCGCGCTGCATCGCTTGCTGGAACTGCGTGCTGGCCTGCCCCTTCGGCATTCCCAAGAAAGTCCCCGAGTACGAGCAGATGATGAAGTGCGACATGTGCTACGACCGCACTTCGGCGGGCAAACGCCCCATGTGCGCCACCGTGTGTCCCAGCCAGGCGCTGGCCTACGTGCGCCCGGAGGACATCGCCCATCGCCGCGAGAAGCCCAGCAACGTTTTTTATTTTGGCGAGCAGCGCGTGACCACCAAGGTGTTCATGATGGTGCCGCCGGAGCAGAATTCCGTTTCCATTGACGTGGTGGATTACATGTGGGAGGGCGAGAATGAGTCCGTTTCGCCGGCCTAGCGCGGAACCCCTGTGGCGGGATGAGTTCTCGGTTTTCAGCGAGGACGAGGGCTATGTGAGCCGCCGCCAGTTCGCCAAGTTCCTGGTGCTGGCCAGCCTCGGCATGTTCGTGGGCAACCTGTGGATTCTAGTGCGCTCCTGGTTCACTCGCGAGCCGGCATACGCCGCGGTCGCCATCGCCCGGGCGGATGAGCTTCCGGTGGGCGGAGTAAAGGTATTTTTGTATCCCACGCCCAACGACCAGTGCATCCTGGTGCGCACGGGGGCGGAGGAGTACGTCGCCTACAGCCAGAAGTGCACGCACCTTTCCTGCGCGGTGTTCTATTCCGCCCAGCATGGACGCCTGGAGTGTCCCTGCCACAACGGCGCGTTCTCGGTGCGTGATGGCTCGGTTCTGCAGGGGCCTCCGCCGCGAGCGCTGCCGCGGATACTGCTCGAGCGGCGAGGTGGCCAGTTGATGGCGGTGGGCATGCAGGTCCAGGCGGAGGCGCAACGTGGCTGAGGCGCGCGAACCGGAGCAGAAAAAAGGCTTGACCGCCATAGATGCCGCCATGGCGCTCATCGTGGTGCTGCTGCTGGTGCAAATCTGGCTGCTGACCACGACCCTGGAAACTTTCCTTGCCGGCTACAAGGAAACTGCTCTGCCCGCAGCCATCGTCTCCGGACTGCTTTTTGCGGCCTGCATCGGGCTCTATCTCTTCATTGAGCGCATTGATTTGGAGCGGCGGCAGGGCTGAACACGGCGTCTGACCCGGGCCAATGCACCTTCGTAATTTCTGCGCTCTCCCCGCTATTTCTTTTCCTTTGACCCACTTAGCCGAGGGCCTAGAAAACACAACACGCCTGCGCTGGAAAACATCAAAAATGCTGATAGAATCCGCACCCAGAACGCCTTTGGGGACGTGATTTCGGTGGGGGCTGACATGGAAAACGAGGCGCGCGAGTCCGGGAACAAACAGGCTGAGCCGGGGAACAGCAACCAGGACGAAGACCGGAAAATTCGCCGCCTGCAGATCATGATGAATATGGTGATGTCCGTTATCAGCCAGGACACCGACCTTACCGTGGAAGAAGCTTCCGAACTGGTGGCCAACAGCAAGCGCGCCGCCCTGGCCATGTTCCCAGACAAAGAACTCGCCTATGACATTATCTATAAGCCGCGCCTGCAACGGCTGATGAACGAGCGCTTCCGCCTGCAGTAAAACGCAAAGAAGCCACCACAAAGGACACGAAGGCTCACCAAGGGTTTTCTTGAATTCCTGTGTTTGCTTCGCGCCCTTTGTGGTTTAAGGTTTTAGGATTTCCACCCGCGCGAGGCGAAAGTTCAGCGTGCCCCATTTCACTTTGGCTTTGAGCAGCACCGGGATGCGCTGGCCATCGTCGCTGTACCACACCCATACTCTGCCTTTGTTCTTCATGGGACCGGCGCTGGCGATGGCGCGCACGCGCACCGAGGGGAAGACGCCGGCAGGAGTTTTGACCTGCTCCCGCCCCTCCACCGTGGCCGTGATTTCGCCGGTGGGCCCGCCATCGTTAAGCGGGAACACGAAATTCTGCCCGGGCTCCAAGGGCAATGAGCCCACGTAATAAAAGCTCGACATCACGTCGGTTACGCAGCGAGGAATGGGATGCTCCACGTGCTTGACCGCGCCCGTCTTCAGGTCCTTTTCCTGCAGCAGGCTCTTGCCGTGGGCGTAATCGAAGTGAACCTCGGTCTGGCGCCGGCGGGAGCCCTCCTCGGTTTGCTTGGAAACGGCCAGCGAGCAGAAGGTGCGGGGATTGATGGTGGTGCGGAACTGGTCGTGCACGGCGAACAGCAGGTTCACGAAACCGGAAGTGTCGGCGGTAACCACGGCATGCTGCCCTTCGGGAGAGGACTCCATGCTCACCTTGGTGGTGCCGGCGTTCAGCAGGTGCCAGTCGGCATTGTAGAAATAGGTGTGGTGAGCGGGAAACCGGTAGTGATCGGAAGGCGGCACAATGCGCGCCACCGGCGAGAGTTGCAGCGCCTTGAGGTCCGTGGCCGGACTTGCGTCCTTGCGCGGCGACCCGCCAAAAACCGCGGCCACAGTCCCAAGTACCAGGGCCACCGCGGCCAGGGTGCTGCCTCGCTGTAATGGAATAGGGCAACGCATCTCTAGCGGAACCACACCATCTTGATTGCCAGCGCCGCCATCATGGCGACGGCGCCGGCGAGGGCGTTGTACTCGCGGTGCTTCCAGTATAGCTGGCTGGAAAACCCGCCCACTCCGGCCTCCGCCGGCCTCCAACGCGGCAGGAAGCGCGGCACCCGCTGCGCATATTCGGCAAACTCCGGAAAGCGCAGCCGCAGAAATTCCTCCTCCGCCCCAACCACCGGCAGGTAAACAACCAGGAACAGCACTACAATGGCCAGCGCGATCCACAAGCTGCGCGCCGCCACCGCGAACCCTGCCGCCAGCACCAGGGAGCCAAGATACAGGGGGTTTCGCGTGTAGGCGTAGGGACCGGTAGTAGTAAGGCAGGTGTTCTTCTGGACGTGTCCGGAAGCCACTGCGCGCAGCGCCAGCCCGGGTACGCAGATAGCCGCGCCTAGCACCAGGGATTGCCAGGTAGGCCGCGCCAGCCACCAATAAAAAATGGCGAAAGCGAAACCCAGCGGCACGCGAATGCGGCGTGCGATGTGTCCCCAACTACCCAAGCCCGCTCTCCAGCAATTGCCGCGCGGCCGCCAAAACCTCTTGCGGGGTGATGGCGAGCAGGCCCGGGTCCGGGCGTTTGCGGCGGGAGCGCGCGGCGGCACGCTCGGCGCTTTCCGTGCCCGGACTCAAAGCACTGCGTAACACCACGCTGCGAGTACGGAAGGGTCCGTTGCGCGCCGGGCTGGTGGGTCCAAACAGTGCAACCACAGGAACACCCAGAGCTGCGGCCAAGTGCATGGGGCCGGTATCGCCGCCGATAAAGAGCCGCGCCCGCCGGGTAAATGCGATCAGTTCGCTGAGCGAAGTGGGCACCGCCTCTGCCGCACCCGCGCTGGCGGCAGCGGCAGCTCGAGCCAGCGCTTCTTCCCCCGGGCCGAAATTAATCAGGCAGCGCAGGCCCAACCCGGCCAGACCCCTGGCAACTTCGCCATAGCGTTCGGGCGGCCACTGCTTGCCTTCCCAGCCCGCCCCGGGGTTAAGGATCGCGAATTGCCGCACCGCGTGCAGGCGGAGTCGCCGTTCGCAGGAATCCTCCGCCGCCGGGTCCACAGGAAATTCGACCGCAGGCACTTCCGCGGGTACCCCGGCAACAGCGGCGGCCAGGGCGGCATTCTGTTCGATCACATGCCGTTCTTGGGTTTCCACAGTATGAGTGTAGAAGAGACTGGCCGCATGCTCGCGCGGGTGTTCGAACCCGATGCACGCCTCCGCTCCCGTCCAGCGCGCCATCAGAGAAGTGCGCACCGCTCCCTGAAAGTCCACGGCCAGTTCGTACCTGGCGGCGCGCACCTCCCGCCACGCGCCCGCTACGTCTTTCCAGGTGCTGCCAGAAAAGGGAGCTGAGCGCCACCCCAGCGTATTTACAGGGTGGACCGCATCCACCAGGGGCCGTCCGGCGTTGCGCGGCCCCAGCCGCGGCGTTGCCGGCGCGCACAACAATTCCACCCAGCGCTCTTCGATCATCCAGCCCAGGGTGGCCGGGGGAAAGGCGCGGCGTAGCAGGGTGGCTGCGGGCAAGGCATGGATAACATCGCCCATGGAGCCCAGGCGGACAATCAGCAGGCGCTCGGGGCCTTGAGACACCTCCTGCACCTCGGCCTGGTGACGGCGCATCACCTCAGCCTGTTCCGCTTCCGCAATGGTGGCCAGCTGCATTTCACTTCTTCATGGCGCGCAGCATATGGCTGCTGGAATGGTCCTTGGGATCGCCGACGATCTCCACCCGTCCCCCGCACTCTACAACCACGTCGTGCTCGGGCACGTTCTCGGCGGTGTAATCAGTGCCTTTGGCCTGGACCTGAGGGCGAATTTCGCGCACCAGCGCACGCACGTCGGGCTCGGAGAAGATCACCACCGCATCCACATTTTCAAGGGCGGCGATGATTTCCGCGCGCTCCTGCTCCGGCATAAGCGGGCGGCCTTCGCCTTTCAGGCGGCGAGCGCTGGCATCGGAGTTGACGGCTACCACCAGGCGGCCGCCCAGTGCCTTGGCCGCCTTCAAATAACGAATGTGACCCACGTGCAGCAGGTCAAAGCAGCCGTTGGCCAGCACCACGGTCTGGCCCTGATGCCGCCATTCCGCCACCCGGCGCTGCAGCGCCTGCCGATCCAGGATCTTGTTGGAGGGCACGTTCAATGTTATCGGAAACTTGCGCTCAATGTTGCCGGAAAGCGGGCGGAACATGCTGCAGCGCGTCGAGCAGTTCCTGCCGCGTCACCGTGGCCGTGCCGCGCTTCATCACCACGATGCCGCCGGCGTAGTTGGCCAGTTGCGCCGCCGCCTGGGGGTCGGCCCCGGCGGCCAGCGCCGCTGTATAGGTGGCGATCACGGTGTCGCCCGCCCCGGTCACATCCGTTACCTGGTCGCCGCCATAAATAGGGACGTCAACCGGCTTCTGCTTGCGGGCGAACACCACCATGCCGTCGCGGCCGCGGGTTATGACCAACGACTGCAGCTTCATCTTCTTCATGAGTTGCTCGCCGGCGGAGAGCAGCTTGGCCCAGTTATTGCCAATCTCGAGCCGCAGTAGTTCCTCCACCTCCGGTTCGTTGGGCGTGGCCGCGCTCACTCCCGCGTAGTCGAGCATGCGGTGGCGCGAGTCCAGGGTAATGGGAATGCCGTTCCAGCCGCCGGAACGGATGGAATCGAGGATTTCAGGCGTGGCCGCGCCATACCCGTAGTCGGAAACCAGCAGTGCGTCGGAGGCATGGGCGTACTGCTTAGCGGCCAGAATAAGTTCGCGCACCACGTGCTGGCTGGGCTCGCTCTCGGGCTCCCTGTCCACACGCACCACCTGCTGCCGCGCGGAATGCGTCATGCCCGCCAGAATGCGGGTTTTGGTGACCGTGGCGTAGCCCTTCTCCCGGATCAGGGCGCTGGTAGGAATTCGTTTCTGGCGAAAGCGCTTGAGCAGCAGCTTGCCGCTTTCATCTTCGCCCACCACCCCCACGGGAAGCACGTTCACGCCCAGGTCGGCCAGGTTGTAAACCGCGTTAGCGCCGCCGCCCGGCACCACCTCGCGCTCGCGGTGCTTGAGGATGAGCACCGGCGCTTCGCGCGAGACCCGGGAAATCTCGCCATATACAAATTCGTCGGCCACCATATCCCCCAGGACGGTTACCGTGGCCTGGGGAAAGGCCTCCACGATTTTCTGCAACCGCTCGCCCTCGCTGAGGTGCTTGCTCATGAGCTGAAAGGGGATTCTCTCATACCAGGGGCGGCTCATCGCAGTGATGTCCGTGGGGCGGCGAGACGTTCCCTTGGGCGCCTGAAGGTTTTTGGGGGCGGCTGAGGGTAGAATGGCGGGTCATGAAGATTGCCCTGGGGGCTGACCACGCCGGTTTCGAACTGAAGGAGAGTGTCAAACGCCTGCTCACCGGCGACGGCATCCAGGTGGATGACCGCGGCACGCATTCTCCTGAATCGGTGGACTACCCCGATTTCGCCCGCGCCGTAGGCGAAGAAGTAGCCCGCCGCCAGGCCGAGTTCGGTATTCTGGTGTGCGGCACAGGTATCGGCATGTCCATGAGCGCCAACAAAGTGGCAGGCATCCGCGCCGCCAAAGCGGACACGGAATACAAGGCCGAAATGGCCCGCGCCCACAATGACGCTAATGTGCTCTGCCTGGGGGCTCGCGTCACCGACGCCGCCACCGCGGAAAAGCTGGTCCGCAAGTTCCTGGAAACCCGTTTCCAAGGCGGCCGGCATCAGCGACGAGTGGATAAAATCATGGCCATCGAGTAATTCACGATTTACGATTGATGTTTGACGATTGGTTTGATTGATGAATGAAGATTGAAGAATGACGATTGGTTTAACTGACGGCTGATAACTGAAGCTGACAGCCGCAAAGAGCCAAGAACCACTAGCTAGAAGCTAGCAGCTAATAGCCACAGCCCGAGAGCCACCCTATGAACCACGACATGACCCGCCCCCTCTACGAAGTTGACCCGGAAGTTGCCGCCGCCATTGACAACGAAGTTCGGCGCCAGCATGAAGGCCTGGAACTGATCGCCTCGGAGAACTTCGTCAGTGAAGCCGTGCTCGAAGCCATGGGCTCGGTCTTCACCAACAAGTATGCGGAAGGCTATCCCAGTAAGCGCTATTACGGCGGCTGTGAGTTCGTGGACGTGGTGGAGAACCTGGCCCGCGACCGAGCCAAGCAGCTTTTTGCCGCTGAGCACGCCAATGTGCAGCCGCACTCCGGCTCCTCCGCCAACATGGAAGCTTACAGCGCGGTGCTGCAACCCGGCGACACCATCCTCGGCCTGAACCTGGCTCACGGCGGCCACCTCACCCATGGACACCACCTGAATTTTTCCGGCAAGACCTACAAAATCGTTCCCTACGGCGTGACTCGCGAAACCGAAACTATTGATTACGACGAACTGGAAAAGCTGGCCGAGCGCGAGCGCCCCAAGCTGATCATCGGCGGGGGCAGCGCCTATCCGCGGATTATTGACTTTGCTCGCATGCGGCAGATCGCCGATAAGGTCGGCGCCCTCTACCTGGTGGACATGGCCCACTTTGCCGGGCTCGTCGCCGGGGGCGTGCATCCTTCGCCCGTGCCCCACGCCCAGATCGTCACCACCACCACGCACAAAACCCTGCGCGGGCCGCGCGCCGGCATGATCCTGTGCAAGCAGGAGTATGCCGCCGCCGTTGATAAGACTGTGTTCCCCGGCGACCAGGGCGGGCCGCTCGTACACATCGTGGCCGCCAAGGCCGTTTGCTTCCGCGAAGCCCTGCAGCCCGATTTCAAAGATTATGCGCGCCAGATTGTGGCCAATGCCAAGACACTGGCCGAGGCGCTGCGCAACGAAGGCTTCCGCCTGATCTCCGGCGGCACCGATACCCACCTCATGCTGGTGGACGTGTTTGCCAAGGGCATGCTGGGCAGCGAAGCGGAAAAGGCGCTGGGCGAGGCCGGCATAACGGTGAACAAGAACGCCATTCCCTTCGATACGAACCCACCGCTCAAGCCCAGCGGGGTTCGCATCGGCACTCCGGCCCTGACCACCCGCGGCATGAAGGAAAAGGAAATGCGCCAGGTGGGGCGCTGGATAGCGGAGGCGCTCTACCACCGCACTGAGCCTGAAGCCCTGAAGCGCGTCCGCAAAGAGGTATTCGAGCTGGCCGAGGCCTTCCCGCTCTATGCCGAGCGCCGCGCCCACGCCGAGGCCAGGGTGTAACCGGCGATAAAGCCCAGACAATAAAGTCATACGGGCATTCGCGGGCGGGGGCGCCCGCGCCACAACCCTCAAGGCAGCCCGAAACTCGAAACTCTGCAGCCTTAAAACCTGTGAAACTTTGAAAGCTTGAGGCCTGCGAAACCTTTTCCCGTTCCGCCCACAGCTTGGTTTTCGGTCTATACTCTCCCCGTGAAGATCGCCATAGACATCCGGCGCATTGGCGATTTTGGCGTGGGTACTTACATCCGCAACGTGCTGCGCGCCCTGGGCCGCCTGGATCAGGAGAACACCTACATCCTGATTGGCCCCGGGAGAAATTCCGCGACATAGATCCGCTGCCGCCTAACTTTGAAGGCGTGGCCCTCACCGCTCCGGAAGCCTCGCTGGCAGGGTTTCTGGGCTTCCGCAGGATCCTGCGCCATGAACACTGCCAACTGGTGCACATCCCACATCTTTCCTGGATGCCGCAGTCACTGCCCTGCCCCTACGTCATCACCGTCCACGACGTGCTGGAGCACATGTCGCGCCTGCGCGACCATTCCGGGCTGCGCCGGGCTGCTCACTTCCATCTCACCCGCCGGGTGCTGCAGCGTGCCGCGCGCATCTTTGCCGTTTCCAATTTCACCAAGCAGGACGTGGAGGCGCTCTTTCGCATTCCGTCCCACAAAATCGAGGTGGTTTACAACGCCATTGACGAGCGCTTCCGCCTGGGCCATGCCACCGACGCCGATCGCCAGTTCATCGCCGAACGCTACCAGGTCAATTACCCCTTCCTTCTCTACGCCGGCCGCATCAGCCCGCATAAGAACGTAGGCCGCATCATCGAGGCCTTTTCCGCTCTCAAAGCGGAATTGGAGAAAGAAGGCAAACTTCCCGACTTGAAGCTGATCATCATCGGCGACGAGCTTTCGCGACAGCCGGAACTGCGCCGCACGGTGGTGCGCAGCGCGGTACAGAATGATGTCCGCTTCCTCGGCTTCGTGCCCATTGAAGTACTGCGCATCTTTTACGACACGGCCAAGATTTTTGTTTTTCCATCACTCTACGAGGGCTTTGGCTTAGGACCCCTGGAAGCCATGTCGCATGGCACCCCGGTCGTGACTTCGAACACCACTTCCCTGCCCGAAGTAGTGGGCAACGCCGCCGTGCTGGTCAATCCGGAGAACGTCTTCGAGATCATGCGCGCTTTGCACCGCGTGCTGCTCGACCAGGCTCTGCGCGACAAGTTGAAACAGCGCGGCTACGAGCAGGGCGCCCGCTTTTCCTGGGAGGCCAGCGCACGGCGCGTTCTGCAAGGGTACCGGGAGGTGACGGGCGGGAACTGGCGGCAGCAGCCACCCCCGCCCGCGGACCAACCCGTAGCCGCCATCCGGCAAGAGCCGCCGCGCTGAGTCCCTGTCGCCCGGAAAGTACCCAGGCGGGTAATGCGGCCCCATCCTCAGTTACCTTCGGGGAGCCCTGCTTTCAGCTACTTAGAAATTCCACTCTGGCGTTTTATACTCGGCCCTCCGCTGGCCCTCAACTTGCTTCTAATGATAGGCACGGTCGAATACGTTGGACCAGGTGGTGATTCGTGCATCGTGAAGTGGTAACCGCGTTCCTGATGTCGGCAATAGCAGTTATTCCAGCTTGG
>Ga0134125_10004904_pt1 | contig 15265 bp, 13 predicted proteins | sample KB31751_FD_96464 | JGI IMG/M metagenome (GOLD analysis project Ga0134125, IMG submission 96464) | Terrestrial soil microbial communities with excess Nitrogen fertilizer from Kellogg Biological Station, Michigan, USA - KB3-175-1 | ecosystem: Environmental > Terrestrial > Soil > Unclassified ... | reverse complement strand
TACACGCTCTCGGTGGAAGAATTCCTTTCCTGGCAGCGCCTCGTCGACAGCCACGGCCTCCCCGGCCTGCGCGTCACCCGGCTTCAGGATTACCGCGCGCTCGACCGCAGCGAGCGCTGATCTCGGCGGCCGTCTCTCAGGCGGCCGAAATGCAAGGGCGGCATGATTTGCCGCCCGGTCGGCAAAATCTGCCGCCTCCTTAACTCTCTGTTCACCCAACCGCCCCTAGTGTCGGCGCGGGCACAACGCCCGGATCGCCAGCCAAGGATTCGCGACGGTGAACGGTTTCTTCCAGCTTATTCGTAATCTCGGCCCCGCGCGGTTGCTCACCCTCGCGCTGATCATGGCCGGAACGATCGCGTTCTTTTATTACCTCGTTAACAAGGTCAACACGCCGGAGATGGGTCTGCTTTATAGCGACCTCGATCTCAAGGATAGTGGCCAGATCGTCCAGAAGCTCGAAAGCTTGAACGTCCCCTACGCGCTGCGCGCCCAGGGCTCGCAGATCCTGGTGCCGGTCGATCAAGCGACGAAGCTCCGCATGGCGATGGCGGAGATCGGCCTGCCGCATGGCGGCTCGGTCGGCTACGAGATTTTCGACAAGACCGACCAGTTCGGCCCCTCGCAATTCGTCGAGAACATCAACCAGGTCCGCGCTCTCGAAGGCGAGCTCGAGCGCACCATCACTTCGATCAATCTCGTGCAATCGGCGCGCGTCCATCTCGTGCTGCCGCAGCGCCAGATGTTCTCGCGCGACCGCCAGGAGGCGAGCGCCTCGATCGTCCTCAAAGTGCGCGGCAAGCTGTCGAGCGGCCAGGTCGCGGCGATCCAGCATCTGGTCGCTGCCGCAGTGCCGAACCTCAACCCCAATCACGTCTCGATCGTCGACGATCAGGGCAATCTCCTGGCGCGCGGCGATGGCGATGCGTCCACGGCCCTCACCTCCTCCAATGCCGAGGAGATGCGCGTCAATTACGAGAGCCGCATGGCGCACAATGTCGAGCAATTGCTCGAGCGCTCGGTCGGCGCCGGCAAGGCCCGCGTCGATGTCCATGCCGAGATGAATTTCGACCGTGTCACGACCAATTCCGAGACTTACGATCCGGATGGTCAGGTCGTGCGCTCGACGCAAACCGACAACCAGTCGGAGCAGAACGGCACCAGCAGCGGCGCGGCGGTCTCGGTCTCGACCAACCTGCCGAACGGCCAGACCGCGCCGAATAACAGCGGCGACAACAAGCAGAGCAAGAGCACGCACACCCAGGAGACGGTCAATTACGAGATCAGCAAGACCGTCAAGAGCCAGGTCAGCGATCAAGGCACGGTGAAGCGTCTCTCCGTCGCGGTGCTGGTCGACGGAACGACCTCGGTCGGCACCGATGGCAAGAAGACCTATCAGCCGCGCTCGCCCGACGAGTTGAAGCAGCTCACCGCCCTCGTGCGCTCGGCCGTCGGCTATGACGCGAAGCGCGGCGACACCGTCGAAGTCGTGAACATGCCCTTCGCCGGAGCCGAAGAGCCGCCTGCCGCGCCTGCCGCATTCAACATCATGGGCCTCGAGAAGGGCGACCTGATGTATCTCGGCACGACCGCCGGCACCGCGTTGATCGGCCTCCTGATCCTGATGCTGGTGGTGAAGCCGATGATCGGCCGCTTCCTCGACACAGCGAAGACCCTGGGCGGCAATGCTATGCCCGCGCTCGCCGTGGCCGGCGCCCCCGCCGCCGCCCTTCCCGCGCCCGCCGCCGGCAATGCGGTCGTCCGCGTGCCGCAGTCACCACAAGGCGAGATGATCGATATCGGCCAGGTCGAAGGCCGGGTCGCCGCTTCGAGCCTCAAGAAGATCGGCGAAATCGTCGAAAAGCATCCTGACGAAGCAGTCTCCATCGTTCGCAGCTGGATGTACCAGGACAACTAAAGCGGAAAGGCCAAGAAAATGCGCGTCCGTGAAGATTACCGCACCCTGAACGGCGCCGAGAAAGCCGCGATCCTCATGCTCTCCCTCGGCGAAGAGCATTCGAGCCGTCTTTTCGCGCTGATGGACGACGAAGAGATCAAGGAAATCTCGGCCTGCATGGCCAATCTCGGCACGGTCTCATCGAACATCGTCGAGAAGCTGTTCGTCGATTTCGCCGATCACATCTCGGCCACCGGCTCGCTCGTCGGCACGCATGAGAGCACGGAGCGCCTGCTCACCAAGGTCCTCGGTGCCGATCGCGTCGCCTCGATCATGGAAGAGATCCGCGGCCCTGCCGGCCGCACCATGTGGGACAAGCTCGGCAACGTGAACGAGTCCGTCCTCGCCAACTACCTCAAGAACGAATATCCGCAGACCGTCGCCGTGGTGCTGTCGAAGATCAAATCAGACCACGCCGGCCGCGTGCTGACGCAGCTCCCCGAGAGCTTCGCGATGGAAGTGATCATGCGCATGCTGCGCATGGAAGCGGTCCAGAAAGAGGTGCTCGACGACGTCGAGCGCACGCTGCGCAACGAGTTCTTCACCTCCCTCGCCCGCACCAACCGTCGCGACGCGCACGAACTCATCGCCGAGATCTTCAACAGCCTCGACCGCAATACCGAGACGCGCTTCATCGCCGCCCTCGAAGAGCGCAACCGCGACAGTGCCGAGCGCATCAAAGGCCTCATGTTCACCTTCGAGGATCTGCAGAAGCTCGACAGCGGCGCGATCCAGGCACTCATGCGCGCCGCCGAGAAGGAAAAGCTGCCAGTTGCCCTCAAAGGCGCCTCCGACCCGCTCAAGGATTTGTTCTTCTCGAACATGTCCGAGCGCGCCTCGAAGCTCCTCAAGGAAGAGATCGCGGCCATGGGCCCGGTCCGCCTCAAGGACGTCGAAGAAGCACAGAGCTATCTCGTGTCGGTCGCGAAAGACCTTGCGGCGCGCGGCGAGATCATCATCTCTGACGGCAGTGCGGAAGACGAGCTGGTGTACTGAGCCCTGCCATGGCGATGCAGCAGAAATTCACCTTCGACGTCTCCTTCGACCATCTCGGGGCACCGAGCGCGCGGTCGCTGGCCGAGCGCCGTTTCACCCGCGGCGAGCTCGAAGCAACGCGCCAAGCGGCCCTCGCCGAGGGCCATGCGGCGGGTCTCGCCGAGGCGGCGAAATCGGCGCAATCCCTCACCGCAGATGCGTTGGCGCAGATCGCCCAAAGCCTCGCGGCACTGTTCGAGGCCCAGGACGCGACCACGGTCGATACCCAGCGCCGCGCGCTGGGGGCAATGCAGTCGATCATCGCCAAGCTTATCCCCGGCCTCGCCACCAAGGATCCGCTGGCCGAGGTCGAAGCCTTCACCACCAAATGCCTCCACGAGGCGATCGACGAGCCGCGCGTCGTGCTGCGCGTCGCGCAAGAGATCTACGAGCCGCTGCGCGAGCGCCTCGATACGCTCGCCAACGCCGCCGGCTATGCCGGCCGTATCGTGCTGCTGGCCGACGATGCGATCGTCGCGGGCGACGCCCGGGTCGAATGGGCCGATGGCGGTGCCGAGCGCAACCTCGCCGGCCAATGCGCCGAGCTTACCGAATTGCTGGAACGCCGCCGCGATCCCGCTGCGACCACCAACCCCGTTTCCGCGTGAGGAGTAGGAGAGAATGAGCGACAACCCGAACATGGCGCTGAACGAGCTGGAAAACTCGGCCGATGCACAAGCCGAGCAGAAGCCGCAAAGCGCCAAGGATCTGGAAGCGGTCTACGACATTCCGGTCCAGATCTCGGCCGTGCTCGGCCGCGCGAATATGCAGGTCAGCCAGCTCCTGAAACTCGGCCGCGGCGCCGTCGTCGAGCTCGATCGCAAGGTCGGCGAAGCCATCGACATCTACGTCAACAACCGGCTCGTGGCACGCGGCGAAGTCGTCGTCGTCGATGAGCGTCTCGGCGTGACCATGACGGAAATCGTCAAGGCCGATCGTTAATCGGCTCGTTTAGAGGAAAAGTACCATGCGCCTCCTGATTCTCGGCCCGCTCGACGGCCATTTCAGCACCGCCGGCAAGATCGCGCTCAATCGCGGCGCGACCGTCGCCCATGCCGACGACATCGACCATGGCCTCAGCGCGCTGCGCTCCGGCCAGGGTGCCGATCTGCTGATGATGGATGTGAAGCTCGACATCGCGCGGATGATCGACAGCCTGAAGCAGGAGCGCATCTTCGTCCCGATCGTCGCTTGCGGCATCGGCAACGACGCCGACGCGGCGGTGCGCGCGATCAAGGCTGGCGCCAAGGAATACATCCCCCTGCCTCCGGATGCCGAGCTGATCGCCGCGGTGCTGCAGGCGGTCTCGACCGACAGCCACGCCCTCATCTATCGCGATCCGGCGATGGAGCGCATCGTGCGCCTCGCCGAACAGGTCGCGCCGTCAGAAGCCTCGATCCTCGTCACCGGCGAGAGCGGCACGGGCAAGGAAGTGCTCGCCCGCTACATCCATCGCAAGAGCAAGCGCGCCAAGTCGCCGTTCATCTCGGTCAATTGCGCGGCGATCCCGGAGAATCTCCTCGAAAGCGAATTGTTCGGGCACGAGAAAGGCGCGTTCACCGGCGCCGTCGCCCGCCGCATCGGCAAATTCGAAGAAGCAAATGGCGGCACCCTGCTGCTCGACGAAATCAGCGAGATGCATCCCCGCCTCCAGGCCAAGCTGCTGCGCGCCATCCAGGAGCGCGAGATCGATCGCGTCGGCGGCACCCAGCCGATCAAGGTCGATATCCGCCTGATCGCGACTTCCAACCGCGACCTCGAAGCCGAGGCGCGCGCCGGCAATTTCCGCGAAGACCTTTATTTCCGCCTCAACGTTGTCAATGTCCATGTCCTGCCGCTGCGCGAGCGGCCGCGCGACGTCGAGATGCTGGCCGATTTCTTCGCCAAGAAATACGCCGAGATGAATGCGCTGCCGCAGCGCCGCCTCTCGCCGGCTTTGCGCGAGAAGCTGATCCATCATGCCTGGCGCGGCAATGTCCGCGAGCTCGAAAACGCCATGCATCGCGCGGTGCTCTTGGGCCATGGCGAAGAGATCGGGCCGGACGCGATCGCCCTGCCGAACGCCAAGCCTGCCGCCGAGGCCGACAGCAACGCCGCCGGTGCCCGCGCGGGTCTCGTCGGCCGCACCGTCGCCGATGTCGAGCGTGATCTGATCCTCGAGACCTTGCAGCATTGCCTCGGCAATCGCACGCATGCTGCAAACATCCTCGGCATCTCGATCCGGACTTTGCGCAACAAGCTGCAGCAATACCGGCAGGAGGGCGTCGCCGTGCCCCTGCCGAGCGAGCCCGAGCGCGTGCCGGCTTAATCCTCGCTTGTTGGTGATCGATTATGGCTGACATTACCGCCGCTCCGAGCCCGAACTCGGCCGACATCGTCGCCAAGATCGGCGCAGCGCTGAAGCGCGGCGAGATCGCGCTGGCGCTTGGCGTCGTCGGGATCCTGTCGGTGCTTATCCTGCCGATGCCGCCCTGGCTGCTCGATATCAGCCTGGCGCTGTCGATCACTTTGGCGGTTCTCATCCTGATGGTCGGCTTGTTCATCGAGCGGCCGCTGGAATTCTCCGCCTTCCCGACGGTGTTGCTCATCTCGACGATGCTGCGCCTCGCCCTAAACCTCGCCTCGACCCGGCTGATCCTCAGCCATGGCGGGACTGGAACCGCTGCCGCGGGCCACGTGATTCAGGCCTTCGGCAATTTCGTGATGGGCGGCAATTTCGTCATCGGCGCCATCGTCTTCACGATCCTGGTGGTCGTGAATTTCGTGGTCATCACCAAAGGTTCGGGCCGTATCGCGGAAGTCGCGGCGCGCTTCAGCTTGGATGCGATGCCCGGCAAGCAGATGGCGATCGACGCCGATCTCAGCGCTGGCCTTATCGACGAAGGCAAAGCCCGCTCCAGGCGCAAGGACCTGGAAGACGAAAGCAACTTCTTCGGCGCCATGGACGGTGCCTCGAAATTCGTGCGCGGCGACGCGATCGCCGGCCTCATCATCACCGCCATCAACGTCGTCGGCGGCATCTTCATCGGCGTCGCCCAGCATGGCCTCTCTTTCAGCGAGGCCACACACACTTTCACGTTGCTCAGCGTCGGTGACGGTCTCGTCTCGCAGATCCCTGCGCTGGTCGTCTCGACCGCCGCCGGCATGCTGGTCTCGAAAGCCGGCATCAGCGGCTCGACCGACAAAGCCCTGTTCGGCCAGCTCGGCGCACATCCCGCCGCGCTCGGCGTCGCCTCTTTCCTCGCCTTCACCCTCGCCCTCATCCCCGGCGTGCCCTTCGTTCCGTTCATGGCGCTTTCGCTGCTCTCGGGCGGCGCGGCTTATAAGGTGAACGAGAAGAAGGAAAAGGCGAAGATCGCCGAGGCCGAGGCCAAAAAAGCCGAGAGCGAAAAGGCGGCGCAGAAAGAAGAGCCGATCACCACGGCGCTGCAGATCGACCAGATCCGCCTCGAACTCGGCTACGGCCTCCTCGCCCTCATCAACAGCGAGCATGGCACACGCCTGACCGATCAGGTGAAAGCGCTGCGCCGCACGCTGGTACAAGAGATGGGCTTTATCATGCCTTCGGTGCGCATCCAGGATAATCTCCAGCTTGCGGCCAACAACTACATCCTCCGCATCAAGGAGATCGAGGTCGGCCGCGGCGAGCTGCGGCCGAACATGCTGCTGGTCATGGACCCGCGCGGCGAGCCGATCGCGCTCAACGGCGAGAACACAACCGAGCCGACCTTCGGCCTGCCAGCGCAATGGGTCTCGGAGAGCCTACGCGAGGAAGCGCAGTTCCGCGGCTACACGGTCGTCGAGCCACAAACCGTCATCACCACGCATCTTACCGAAGTGGTGAAGGACAATATGGCGGAGCTGCTCTCCTACTCGGAGACGCAGAAGCTCGTCGACGAGCTCGACAAGCCGCATCAGAAGCTGGTCACCGACATGGTGCCGGCGCAGATCTCGATGGGCTCGGTCCAGCGCGTGCTGCAGAATCTTCTGAACGAGCGGGTCTCGATCCGCGACCTGCCGACCATCCTCGAAGGCATTGCCGAGGCTTGCGGCTTCAGCCGCAACATCTCGATCATCACCGAGCATGTGCGCGCGCGGCTCGCGCGCCAAATATCCGACGCCAATGCCAACGAACAGGGCATCATCTCGCTGGTGAGCCTGTCGCCGCAATGGGAACAGGCTTTCGCCGAGGCGCTGACCGGCCAGGGCGAGGATCGCCATCTCAGCATGGCGCCCTCGAAGCTGCAGGAATTCATCACCGCCGTGCGCGGCAATTTCGAGCGTCTCGCCATGCGCGGCGAAACTCCGGTGCTGCTGACCAGCCCCGCAGTCCGCCCCTATGTGCGATCGATCATCGAGCGCTTCCGCGCAATGACGGTGGTGATGTCGCAGAACGAAATCCATCCGCGCGCGCGGATCAAGACACTCGGCGCGATCTGAGCGAGTAACGAACGATGCGGCTTAGAACATTCATTGGACGCTCGACCGCCGAAGCCATGGCCGCGGTGCGTGCCGCGCTGGGCCCGGATGCAGTCATCGTCTCGGCCCAGGATGACGGCAACGGCAATACCCGCGTCACCGCGGCGCTCGACGATCGCGATCACGGCCCCGATATTCCCGCTGTCGATACGGTGCTCAGCGAGGCGCTGGATTTCCACGGCGCCGCGCCGGTGATGCGCGCCTGGATCATCAACAACGCGCTGCAATCCGCGCTCGAGACGCCGTCCGAGGCGTTGGCTTCCGGCCTCGGTCATAGCTTCCGCTTCGCGCCGATCACCGCGCAAGACAAGGCGATCCTGCTGGTCGGCGCGCCGGGTTCGGGCAAGACCATCACCGCCGCGAAGCTCGCGACCCGCGATGTGCTGGCCGGCAAACGCGTCCGCCTTATCTCGACCGATCTCGCGCGCGCCGGCGGCGTCGCGCAGCTCGAATCCTTCGCCAAGATCCTCGGCGTTCCGTTCAGCACCGCGGACGGCCCAGCCGCGCTTGGCGCGCTGGTAACGCTCGCCGATCCAAAGGAGCGGCTCATCATCGACACGGCCGGCGTCAATCCGTTCAGCACCGGCGACCGCCGCGACCTCGCGGCGTTGATCGGCGCGTCGAGCGCCCAGCCGATGCTCGTCTTCGCCGCCGGTGCCGATGCCGCCGACGGCATCGAGCGTGCCGAGATTTTCGCCGACCTCGGCTGCAGCCGCACGATCGTCACGCAGCTCGATGCAACACGGCGTCTCGGCAGCGTGCTCGCCATGGCCGAAGCCGCGAAGCTCGGCTTCGCCGAAGCCGGTATCACGGCGGATATCGCCGATGGATTGCTTCCCTTTACACCAGCTTTGCTGGCCCGATTGTTGTTGCCGAAAGGTTCCTCATGACCAGTATCGATATCGACTCTCCGCCAGTTCCGACGCGCTCCGCCGCAACACGCAATATCATCGCGGTGGCCTCGGGCAAGGGCGGTGTCGGCAAGACCTGGTTCTCGATCACCCTGGCGCATGCGCTGGCGCAGGCCGGCCGCCGCACGCTGCTGTTCGACGGCGATCTCGGCCTCGCCAATGTCGACGTGCAGCTCGGCCTGCAGCCGCACCGCGATATCGCCAGCGTCATCGCTGGCGAGACAACGCTCGCCGAAGCCGTGACGCCGTTCGATGGCGGCGCGGCGCGCAACGGTTTCGACATCATCGCCGGCCGCTCCGGCTCGGATCGGCTCGCCAATCTCGGCGCGGCCAAGGTCGTCGCGTTGCGTAACGAGCTTCAGACTTTCGCGCGCAACTATGATTGGGTGGTGCTCGATCTCGGCGCCGGCATCGAACGCACGGTGCGGCTGATGGCGGCGAATTCGCGCGCCTGTCTCGTCGTCACCACCGACGAGCCGACCGCGATCACCGATGCCTATGCCTATATCAAGATCACCGCGCAGGAACGGTTGCCCGAAGGCATCCGCATCGTCGTCAACATGGCCTCCTCCACCGAGGAAGGCGAGCGTACTTACGCTACCTTGCTGCGCGCCTGTCGTGAATTCCTGAAAATCGAGCCGCCTTTCGTCGGTATCGTGCATCGCGACGATCAGGTGAAAGAATCCGTTCGCCGGCAAACCTCTATCATGAAGCGCAATCCCAACACCGAGGCGGCGCGCGACGTCGATCAGATCGCGCGGCGGCTCGATCGCGGCTTGCGAGTCTGGTAATGGGCGATACCGTCGGCTTCGGTACCCCGATTACGCCGACGACGGCGATTGATCATTGGATCAGTCCCCAAAACGCTGTGACGCCTGCGCAAAATCGCGGCGAGCAGGCGCAAGCGACGGTCATCGAAGAGCCCACCAAGCTCGGCCTCGGCACGGTCATCTCCGCCGTGGTGCGTGCACCGGCCGCGCAAGGTCCTGCCGAGGGCACACAGCTTTTGCTTCGTATCGTCACGCCTGAGACGGCCACGCCGGGTGTGGTCACGGGCATTGTTTATGACAGCATCGGCAACGAGACGACGCTCGCAACGCCGATCGGGTTGCTTGCCTTGCAGCGCAAGATTGCGCTACCCGCCGGCACGCAGATCGCTTTCGTGGTGATCGATACGGTCGCGCCCGAGATCGAGGCCGCGATGGCGCCCGCCCGCAGCGGCGGCTGGATGGCTCTCGAGGAAGCCCTCTTCACGCTCGCCAGCCAATCGCCGGCGCTCGCCGAGCAGCTTCGGACCGAGCTGACGCCGCCTTCGGGCCCAGCGCTCGCGGGCACGCTGATCTATCTGCTCGGCGCGCTTTATCAGGGCAATTGGCCGGGCCCGACCATCACCCGCACCTTGAACGCTGCCGATAACGGCAAGCTCAGCAAACGCCTCGCCGAGGATATCGCGGCGCTGCGCCGCCTCGCCAACGACGAGACGACCGGCGAATGGCGGGTCCTCACCCTGCCGCTGCTGCTCGGCAATTTCCCGCTTGCGCTTCGCCTTTATCTGCAGCGCCGCAGGCCGGTCGGCCAGGACGCAATCCGCTTCGCACTCGAAGCCGAGCTCAGCCGGCTCGGCCCGGTGCAACTCGATTGCCTGGTGCGCGCCAACCATCTGATCCTCGTGCTGCGCAGCTATCGTAGCCTGACGCCGGAGCTGCGCGAAGAAATGCGGGCCGTCTTCCAGCGCGCCCTGCGAGCCACCGGTGTCAGCGGCGATCTCAGCTTCGCGACGGTCGCGACCTTCCTCGTGCATCCGCTCGATCAGATGCGCGAACGCATCCAGATCACGGCTTGAGGAAGAAGCGAGGTCCGCCGCCGGATGTGCCGAGTATCTGAAATTTGACCTACAGCGGCGTCAGCGGCGAAGACGCCGCAACACCTTCCCTTTGTGCAGAGCGACATGATCCGTCTTGTCGCTTTTGATCTCGTATTGCGGATCATCCTCGCTCGCGTGATGGATATAGCCTTTGTAGTCGACGTCACACGTATGCACACGCACGATATGGCCGCTGACCCGGCCTGCTTCTGAGTTCCAAGTTACGTGATCGCCGACGTGGAAAATCTTCGTCACTATGGATGGTGTCCCGCTGGGATCGTTTCTTTTTGCAAGCTACAGTTCAACCGGCCGATTGACCGTACCGCCGAATTCTCGAGCCGCGAACGGCTCGGTCGATTCCCCGTTCAGTTCGGCAAGCCGGGCCAGTAGCCACGGTTCCGGCTGTCCGAAGCTGAGCCGCCGAACGGCAACCGGTGATGATTTGAGCTGCGGCTGATGGCTTATCGGATCCCGAGCGTACCAGGTGTGTTGATTGGCCGATTGGGAACCGTGGCCGTAATGGAAGGGCACGAACACCTCCCCCGGCCGAACTGTATCGACCACCATCGCTACCCCTTCCCACCGGCCGTTCGGTGACGTGATCTCGACCAGGTCGCCGAGCCCGATCTCCAGGCGCGCCGCATCGACGGGGTGGATCTCGACGTAGGGGTGCGGCGCTCGCTCGTTTAGCACTCGGGACCGGCCCGTCTTGGTTCGGGTATGAAAGTGATAGACCACGCGCCCGGTGATAAGCACAAACGGGTAGTCGTCGGACGTTGGGTTTGGCTGGCGCCGCCACTCGACAGGCTTCAGGAAGGCCTTACCTTTGGGGTCGATCCGCTCGTAGTCGCTGCGGGTATTCTTGTTGCCGGTCAGGAAATCGGCACCATAGCTTTCGCAGTCGTCGATTACGGTCCAGAATTTGAGATCCTCGTAGAGGCGCTCGGAGCCGCGCGGATGCTGCTCGTTGCAGGGCCAGCGGACCGCGCCCATTTTCAGGATCAACTCATACGTCATCCCAGAGTAGTCGCACGGCCGGCCTTTCGACACCTTGCGCCATTCCTCGAACGCCTCCTCCGGCTTCTTGAACGGGATCAGCGGCGCGCCGTCGCGATCCTTGAACGCCAGCCGGTTGGCGACCTCCACGAAAATGTCGAAATCGCTGCGCGCCTCGCCCGGAGGATCGACTGCCTTTAACAGGAGATTGACGCTGCGATCCGCGTTGGTGACGCATCCCGTCTTTTCTCCCCACATCGCCACCGGAAAGTAGATATCTGCGAGATCCACCGTCTCGGCATCCAGAAACGGATCCTGCACCACCAGGAAGAGGCGACGCAGTATCCGCTCGCTGCGATTCTGATCGGGCAGGCTGACGAGCGGGTTCGTGCCGATCACCCACATGAACTCGATCTCGCCACGCTCGGCAGTCTCCATCATGAGCAGGATGTCCTTCGGAACCTCATGATGAAATTTGTCGAAATCCAGATTCCAACGCTCGCACAGATCGCGCATCTGCGCTTCGTTGTGGGGATTGCGGTAGGCGGGATAGGAGCCGCCCGCTCCTGCCTCCCGGTTGCACATCGCCGCCGGCTGGCCCGCCATCAGCAACGGGCCCGCACCGGGCTTGCCGATCGCTCCCGTCAACAAATGAACGGTGTTCACCAGCGAGGAGGACGCGGTTGCCTCGACGCTCTGATAGAAGCCCTGGAGCACGGTCGAGACCGTATGCGAGGTCGTGCCGATCCACTCGGCCGCGGTTTCGATCTCGTCACGAGATATACCGCAAATTGCAGCGACGCGATCCGGCGGATACGCGCGGACCACCGTGTCGAGTTGCTCGAACCCAACCGTATGCTTCGAGACAAAGTCTCGGTTGACCCATCCACGCGCGATCAGCAGGTGGATGATGCCGTTCATGAGCGCGACATTGGTCCCGACACGCAGTTGAAGGTGCAGATCAGCGCCTTGCCGCACTGTCGGCGTCTTGCGCGGATCGACGACAATGATTCGCCCGCCACTCTTCTGTTTTGCCGCCAACATACGCTCCCACAACACGGTCTGCGCCTCGGCGACATTGTGTCCATAGAGACAAAGAAGATCGGCCTGATCCACATCGGTATAGGAAGCGGCAGGGCCGTCCACACCGAAATTCGCCATGAGGCCATCGCGGACGTCGCGGTACACAGACGGGTGTTGCCGTCGATGTTCGATGATTGCAGCCCGCCGCGCCACAGCTTGCCCAGCGTATAGAACTCTTCGATCGTGAGTTGCCCAGAATTGTAACAGGCCAGATTTTCGTGCCCCAACCTCCAGACTTCTTCGAACTTCTCGATGAAGAAGTCCATCGCCTCGCGCCATCCTACCGGCCGTAGCGGCTCTTTCTTCGTGCGGCGGATCATCGGCGTCGTGCCGCGGCGCGGCGAGCCGTTGGCCACCCAGCCATGCTCGCCCTTCGGACCAAGATGGCCGAAATTGACAGGATGATCGGCGGCTCCACGAACGCCCACGATCCGGCCGTTCTTCACGGCGATATCAAGGCCGCATCCGTTGGAGCACAAAATGCAGGCCGAATGAACCCATGCGTCGGGCTCACCTTGGATGCCGAGATTGGTATCGATCCTGGATTGCATACGACGCTCCCGTCTACTGCGAAGCCAAACCTCCCTTGGTACACTGAACGCCGCGCTTTTGCGCGTACACCCAGAATTTTGTTGCTGGCCGAGCCTTCCGCCGGAGCCACGGGAGGCCTCGTCCGCAAGCGGCTTACGCACTCTATCAGCTTATGTCAAAAGTCGCGGACGGCGGACCATTTGCCGCAACGCCGGTGGCGCTTTAGTGACAATCGCGCGGTGACGTTTACGAGCGTGCGCGGCGACGGAAACCGGCGAGTGCGACCTCGTCGAGTTCCTGCTGGCGCAGACGCTCGAGCCCGCGATGCTTGGCGAGCAAGCGATTGGCGGCGGCGATCTCGTAGCGTTTCACTTCGGCATAGGCATCGGCGAGCGCCGCTCGCGCTTCGACGATCTGCTGCTCGGTCTCCTCGACCGATTTCGCCAGCTTGGCGCGGCGATCGATCAGGCTTTTCGCATAGCCGCTATAGGCGTAGTTCGCTTCATGCGAATCGCCTGCGATCTGCTGCTCGAATTGCTCCTCGCCATCGAGGCGCTGCAACTCGGCGCGCAGCTTCTCGGCGAGGTTCTCGAATTCCGTGACTTTGCGGCGCTGCTCGTCGAGCTGCCAGCGATGCAGCTTGATCAGCGTATCGAGCGAGCTCATGACAGTTCAGGCGGCGCGGCAAGCAGTTGGGCGAGCGCGGCATAGCCGGTCGCGAAATCGGTCTGTTCGTCCTTCCTTTGCGTCAGAAAAGCCTCGATCGCCGGGTAGAAACGGATCGCCTCGTCGACCTTGGGATCGCTGCCGCGGCGATAGGCGCCGAGGCGGATCAGTTCCGCCATGTCCTCATAGATCGAGATGTGGCCGCGCGCGGTGGCGATGAGCGCGCTCTCTTCCTCGGAATTGCATTGCGGCATCATGCGCGAGATCGAGCGCAGCACGTTGATCGCGGGATAGCGGCCACGCTCGGCGATGACACGCTCGAGGACGATGTGACCGTCGAGGATCGAGCGCGTCGCATCGGCGATCGGCTCGTTGTGATCGTCGCCATCGACCAGCACCGAGAAGAGACCGGTGATGCTGCCCTTCCCTATGCCGGGACCGGCGCGCTCCAGAAGCTTCGGCAATTCGGCGAAGACGGTTGGTGTATAGCCTTTGGTGGTCGGCGGCTCGCCGGCGCTCAAGCCGATCTCGCGCTGCGCTGTCGCAAAGCGCGTGACGCTGTCGATGAGGCAGAGCACATCCTGATCGCGATCGCGCAGAAACTCGGCCATCGCCAAGGTCAGATAGGCCGCCTGGCGGCGCATCAGCGGCGATTCATCCGAGGTCGCGACGACGACGATGCTGCGCGCCAGCCCCTCGGCGCCGAGATCGTCTTCGATGAATTCCTGCACTTCGCGGCCGCGCTCGCCGACAAGGCCGATCACCGTCGCATCGGCGGTCGTGTAGCGCGCGAACATCGACATCACCGTCGACTTACCGACGCCCGAGCCGGCGAAGATGCCCATGCGCTGGCCGCGGCAGCAGGTCAGAAAAGTATTGATCGCGCGTACACCAAGATCGACTTTGCCTTGGACGCGCTGGCGGGCATGAGCTGGCGGCGGCGCCGCGCGCAGCGGATAAGCGACGCGACCCTGCGTCAGCGGGCCTTTACCATCGATCGGCTCACCCATCGCATTGATGACGCGGCCCAACCATGATTCATCCGGGTAAATGACCGGCGTGCCGGTCGCGAGCTCGACGCGGCAGCCGAGACCGATCCCGTCGAGCGCGGTAAACGGCATGGCGAGCGCCCGTCCACCGCGAAAACCCACGATTTCACAAGCCACTCGGCGACGTTCCTGAGTCATTACGTCGCACCGGCTGCCGACCGTGACCTCGCGCGGCATGCCGCCGAGCTCGATCAGCATGCCATTAACACCCGCGACCCGGCCCCAGCGCCGGTATTCCGGGAAACTCTCAATGTCTTCAGTGACTTGGGAGAGAAGTGCCAAATTCGACCTCGGTCCGCATCCGGTAAATTCCGAATACCGGCAGCATGGTCGATTACGCTTAATTTGGCGTTAAGGGCGAAGGCCGACGCCGGGAAAACCGGCGGAAAAGCTTGGTTTTTCCTGTGGAGCACGAAAATCGTAAGGAGATTGGCGAAAATTGGGCGGAATTAACGAGGTCTTAACCTCGCTTGGTAACAATCATTAAAAGCAAGTATGGTCAACCCGAGCTTCCGACCGGAGGTGAGTGATGCGCGTGCTATTGGTAGAGGATGATTCGGCCACGGCCGCCAGCATCGAAATGATGCTCCGGACCGAGGGCTTCATTTGCGATACGACCGATCTGGGCGAAGACGGCCTCGAGATCGGCAAACTTTACGATTACGACATTATCATTCTCGACCTCATGCTGCCG
>Ga0134125_10004903_pt1 | contig 15265 bp, 14 predicted proteins | sample KB31751_FD_96464 | JGI IMG/M metagenome (GOLD analysis project Ga0134125, IMG submission 96464) | Terrestrial soil microbial communities with excess Nitrogen fertilizer from Kellogg Biological Station, Michigan, USA - KB3-175-1 | ecosystem: Environmental > Terrestrial > Soil > Unclassified ... | reverse complement strand
GTCGATCGACAAGGTACGCGACGTCATGACCGCGACCATCGAGAGCGTCGCCAAGGGCGACATCACGCAGGAGGAGCTCGATCGCTTCAAGACGGCGATGCTCAAGCGCATCGAGCTGCGCCTGACCGACTCGGGCCGCGTCGGCGTCGAGCTGTCGAACTGGGCCGGCATCGGCGACTGGCGCCTCATCTTCCTGCACCGCGATGCGGTCAAGGCGCTCGACGTCGCGCGCGTGAAGAAGGTGGCGCAGGAATTCCTGAAATCGGCCAACCGCACGGTCGGCGAGTTCATTCCGACCAAGGGGCTCGAGCGCTCGCCGCTGCCGCCGCAGCCGGACGTGGCGTCGCTGGTCAAGGGCTACAAGGGCAACGAGGTGCTCGCGCAGGGCGAGGCGTTCCAGGCCACCGTCGCCAACATCGAGGCGCGCACCGAGCGCTCGACGCTGGCGTCGGGCATGAAGCTCGCGCTCCTATCGAAGAAGACGCGCGGCAACGCGGTCAAGATCCTGGTCAAGCTGCACACCGGCAGCGAGAAGGATCTGAAGGGCAATGTCGAGGCCGCCGCGCTCGTCGCCGAGATGGTGCAGCGCGGGACCAGGAAGCACACCTACCAGCAGATCCGCGACGAGCTCGACAAGCTCAAGGCCGAGCTGCGCACGCAGCAGCGCGGCATCGGCATGGGCGCGCGCCCGGGCGACGCCATGTTCGCGGTGACCACGGTGCGCCAGAGCGTGCCCGAGGTGCTGGCGCTCCTCGGCGAGATGATGCGCGAGCCGACCTTCCCGAAGGACGAGTTCGACAAGCTGAAGAAGGAGACGCTCACGCGCGTCGAGGACAGCCTGCAGCAGCCGATGGCGCTCGGCTTCACCACGCTCCTGGCCAAGGCCGAGCCGTACCCCAAGGACGACGTGCGCTATCGCCCGTCGCTGAAGGAGCTCCTCGACCGCGAGAAGGCGGTCACGCTCGAGAAGGTCGCCGCCTGGCACAAGAGCTACTGGGGCGCGGGCGACGGCGAATTGATCCTCGTCGGTGACTTCGACGCCGCGGCGGTGAAGAAGCAGGCGGCGGAGCTGTGGGGCAACTGGAAGGCGCCGCGCCCGTACAAGCGCATGGCGATGCCGTATCGCGCGCCGGCGGCGGCCGACGAGCTCATCGTCACGCCCGACAAGCAGATGGCGCTCATCGGCATCGGCGGCGCGTTCGCGCTGCGCGACGACGACGTCGACTTCCCGGCGATGAACATGGTCGATTTCCTCTTCGGCGGCAGCGCGAGCTCGCGTCTCTACGAGCGGCTGCGCCAGAAGGACGGCCTGTCCTACGGCACCGGCTCGATGCTCGACTCCGATTCGTTCGACAAGAACTCGATGTTCCTCGCCTTCGCCATGTGCGCGCCGCAGAACGCGGTCAAGGCGCTCAGCGAGATGATGGAGGAGCTCGACTCGCTCGTGCACAAGGGCGTGGCCGACAAGGAGCTCGCGGACGCCAAGGCGAAGTACAAGGCGACCTTCGCGACGACGCTGGCGAGCGACGACGCGGTGGTGGGCCTGCTCGACGAGAGCCTGCACGTCGGGCGCAAGCTCGACTTCTACGACAAGCTCATGTCGTCGACGCAAGCGCTCACGGCGCAGCAGATCGCCGCCGCGGTTGGGAAGTACGTGAAGACCGATGCGCTCGTGAAGGTCAAAGCCGGCGACCTCAAGCCGGCCGCTCCCCTCAACAACTAGCCGAGCGCGAGCGAGATCAGCGCGCCGCTGCTGCCGGTGCCGTGACGGCCGGCGGCAGCAGGTGCGCGCTCACGAAGCGCGCGGCATCGACGTCGTAGTCGACGATGAAGCCGCGTGCGCCGTCGCCGCGCGAGCGCTCGAGCACGTCGCGCACGTTGGCCGCGACGATCAGGAACGGCGCGCCGTCGGCGGCGAACGCCGTGCGCGCGCTCGTCGCGCGATGCGACGAGGTGAAGGCGAGGACGTACAGCTCCTCGTGAACTTTTGCGTAGAGCGGCTGGCCCGCGTTGTCGCGGACAATCCAAAGACCGACCATTGATCCGTTGTGCGCCATCGGGGCGATATGATGCATCACATGGGCCGGCGGTTTCCTAGCGCAATCGTCACGAGTTGGCGGCGCCCGGCTTGAGGGGGTGGCGTCCCAGCGCTATCCTTGGGGAATGAAGTTCCTGCCGACCGTCGCTGTGATGGCCTTTTTGGGCGCGGCGGGGTGCACTGCCCACAACCCCGACTACACGGGCGGTGGGGGCGGCGGTGGTGGGGCGGGGGGCGATCTGGCCGGGGTCACGGTCGATTTGGCCGGCGTCGTGCTCGACCTGTCGGGTCCGATGGGGAGCTGCACCGGCGACCAGCGCAAGTGCGCCGGCGGCGCCGCCAGCGATCGCTGCGAAGGCGGCGTCTTCGTCGTCGACCGCGAGTGCCCGAACGCCTCGACCTGCACCAACGACTACTGCGCTCCACCGACCCCGATGTTCGGCACCCAGCTCGGCATGCGCTGCGACGCCCAGGGCGCCGCGACGCAGGCGGCGTGCATCGCCGACCGCGCGGCGATGCTCACCTGCCAACCGTTCGTCGATCCGTCGGCGCACAAGATCCGCTGGTTCTGCGACAAAGCGGTGGGCGCCGGCGCCGGTGGCGCGTCCTGCACGGCGGGCAGCGAGTGCATGAGCGGCGTGTGCACGGTGGGCGGCGTCTGCCTGCAGACCTGCAACAGCGACGGTGACTGCCGCCTCGTGTCGCCGTCCTCCACCCAGACCTGCAAGTCGTTCTCGATCACCGTCGAGGGCGTCACCGTGACCCAGAAGGGCTGCGCCTGACCCGCAGCCCTAGTGCGTCTCGTCGAGCACGCGCTCGAGGTCGATCACCGACAGCGGCTTGGCCAGCACCGTCACCGCGCTCGCCTCGACCGCGCGGCGGCAGATCTCTTCGTCGCTGAACGCGGTCAACAGCACGGTGCGCACCGACGGATGGCGCTCGGCCACCACCTGCGTCAGCTCGACGCCGGTCATTCCCGGCATGCGCTCGTCCGAGATCAACAGCTCGATGCCCGGCGTCTCGTCGAGCAGCACCAGCGCCACGCCGGCGTCGGGCGCCTGCTCGACCTCGTAGCCGAGCTCGCCGAGCACGTCGGCGAGGAGCTCGCGCTCGTCGGGATCGTCGTCGACCACCATGACCCGCTTGCGCGCCGGCGCGCCGCTCGCCGGTGCCGGCGGCGGCAGGCCGAGCGCCTGCGCGACGCGCTCGACCGCGTCGTCGATCGGCTCGCCGGCCTCCACCGTCACGAGCTTCACGCCGCGCGCCTCGTCGCCGATCGGCTCGCGTAGGCGCGCGTCCTCGACGAAACGCGCCAGCTCCGCCGATCCGAGGATGCGCGGCCGCGACTTGTAGCGGTGGAACACCTCGCGCTCGGCCTCCTCGCGGGTGCAGCGCCATTCGACGAGCACGCACCGGCGCTCCTCGCCCGCCAGCTCGAGCAGCGCGGCGCGCTCGCCCTGCGTCGGCAGATCGCCGCCCACGAGCACGCTGCCCGGCTCCTCGATCGATTCGGCGATCTCGGCGACGGCGACGCGGGCTGAATCGGCGACATGACGCCGTGCGCCGCAGCGCTCGGCGAGCGCGCGCGCAAGTGACCAACGTCCCGGAAGTGGCGGTCCGGACAGCACGATCAGGGCGGAGGGCATCGGCGCGAAAAGGTAGGGCTGCGCGCGCGTCTGGCAGGCTCGCGCGGATACGTTACGCTAGGTGGGAAAGGAGGCGTCTTCCTGTCATCGCTCCTGTCGCCCCGGCGCTTCGGACTCTCGGCCCTTCGTCACCGTGACTTCGCCCTCCTGTTTTCCGGCACCATCGTCTCGCACTCGGGCGACCTCCTGCAGTCGATGGCGCAGTCGTGGCTGGTCTTTCAGCTCACCGGCTCCGCCGCCAAGCTCGGCCTCACCGGCTTCTGTCAGCTCATTCCGCGCCTGGTGCTCGGCGCCGTCGGCGGCGTGTTCGTCGATCGCTTCGATCGCCGCCGGCTCCTCCTGGTCACGCAGACCGCCGCGATGTTGCAGTCGATCCTCTTCTGGGCGCTCGTGGTCACGCACCGCATCACGTTCGGCGAGATCCTGGCGCTCACCGTCGTCCTCGGCGTCGCCGACACGCTCAACCTGACGGCGCGCCACGCGCTCATCCCCGCGCTCGTGCCGCCCGGCGAGCTGCAAGCGGGCGTGGCGCTCAACTCCGCCGGCATGAACCTGACGCAGGTGATCGGCCCGTCGCTCGGCGGTGTGCTGCTCGGCCTCGTCGGCGTCTCGGGCTGCCTGGCGCTCAACGCGGTCAGCTTCCTCGGCATCCTCGGCGCGCTCTTCGCCATGCACTGGCGGCCGCGCGCCGGCGATCGCATCCGCCGCCCGGTGCGCGACGAGCTCGCCGAAGGCATCGGCTACGTGCGCCGGCGCGAGGCGCTGTGGGTGCCGATCCTGATCGCCTACGGCGTGGCGGCGCTGGCGATGGCCTACACGCGCCTGCTTCCGGTGTTCGCCACCGACGTGTTGCACGCCGGTGTCCGCGAGTACGGTTGGCTCCTGGCCGCGCCGGGCGTCGGCGCGCTCGCCGCCTCGCTGGCGGTCGCCGCGCGCGGCCGCCGTCCGGGGGCGCGCCGCCGCCTCTACCTCGCGGTGGCCACGCTGGTCGTTGGTTTGTGCGTCTTTGCGACGTCGGCCGTGATCTGGCTCTCCCTGGCCGCGCTCGCCGTCGTCGGCGCCGCGCAGATGGTCTTTCGCACCACGGCGGTCGCCTCGATCCACGAAGCCGTCGAGGATTCGCACCGCGGCCGCGTGATCTCGATCTTCCTGCTCGACTACGGGCTGTGGTCGTTCGGCACCCTCTGGCTCGGCATTTTGTGCGACACGCACGGACCTGCCTTCGCCGTCCTCACCGGCGCGCTGTCATGTCTGGTTGTCACTGCCGGCATCGCCGTCGTCGCGCGCGTCCGCCGCGCCGGCGCGGTTTTGTCAGCGCGCTGACTGGCAGCATCCGCGGAACGCGCTACACCTAAGTTGGAGGTTGGTTTCACATGCGCGCTGCGGTCTGGTGCGCGGCAGTAGCGGTGGTGTTGCTCGTCGGTGGTGGGCGAGCGGTCGGGGTGCCGGTGCCGAAGTTCGGCGAGCCGTCCTGCGAGGAGAAGTGTCGCCTCGATTCGGAGCGCGACGCGGCCACTTGCGAGGCACGCTCGACGGCCGACGGCGCTCGAGCGCTGTGCATCGAGTCGGTGCACGCGCGGCGCGACGTCTGCTTGCGCATCTGCGACGACTGAGCGACGCTTGCCGGGTTGCGTCGAGCGCTCGCGCTGTCGCTGATCCTGGCCGTCACGGCGGCGCCGATGCGCGTCCGCGCCGACGAGTCGCTCGAGAAGCCCGAGGCCGACTTCCGCCATTTCAGCGACTACGCCTGGTTCGTGCTCGGCGCCGGCGCCGGCTTCGTCGGCCACGAGATGGGCCACATGATGATGGACGTCTTCTTCGGCAAGTCGGTCAGCTTCGTCGGCGTGTCGCTCGGGCCCATCCCGTTCTTCGCCATCCAGCCCTGTTGCAACCTGACGCCGCGCGAGAACTGGGTCATCGGCTCGGCCGGCTTCGTCGTCGGCGACGTGTCGTCGGAGCTGATCCTGCAGATCGCGCCGACCTTGCGCTCGCACCGGCACGCGTTCCTCAAGGGCGTGCTGATGTTCGACATCCTGCTCGCGGCCGGTTACGCGGTCACCGGCTTCGCCGGGATCGGGCCGCCGCAGTCGGACGTGAACACGATGGCGCGCGGCATCGGCGTCCCGGCCTGGCAGGTGGGCGTGATGCTGATGGTGCCGGCGGCGGTGGATATGTACCGCTACTTCGTCCCGCGCTCGGTGTGGGCGCCGTGGACGAGCATCAGCGGAAAGACGTTCTTGCTCGGAGTGGGGTTCGTGCTGTAGGCGCGCGGGGCGCGCTGATTACGAGTGCTGCGTGGCGCCCGCGGCGGCGGCGCCGGTCGTGTTGACGCGATCCTTCAGCTCCTTGCCCGGCTTGAAGCCCGGGGTCTTGCGCGCCGGGATCTGGATGGGCTCGCCGGTCTGCGGGTTGCGGCCAGTGCGGGCCGCCGACTCGCGGACGCTGAAGGTGCCGAAGCCACGCAGGTCGATCTTGTCACCGCGCGACAGGGCGTCCGCCATGAGCTCGAAGACGTCCTCCACGAGCTGCTGCACCTGCGCCTTCGGGGCGCCGGACTTGCCCGCAATCGCGTCGACCAGGTCGGCCTTCTTCATTTTCGCATCCCTCCCAGGGGTATGAGCGTCGAATGGTTGGAGACGGGCATCCTAAGTCCCGTATCCATTTCGGTCAACTGTCAAACTTCGAACAGTGTCTACCACCTTTCATCACGTGGATGAGTTACAAAGGCCGAGAAAGACCTATAAAAAAGTGACAAAACGTTTGGCCTCTGGCTTGCTCATCGCCAATACCCAAGGAGCCTAGCGAATGCATTCCGCGTATGTGCCGCTGTATCCCCTCTTCGCGCTGGCGGCGTACTTCATCATCGCTCTTGGTCTGTTTTCGTTGCGTGCGCGTTGGGTCGGGATCGCGGTCGACGCCGAAGTGGCGAGTCGCCCTGCGTCGAAGCTACTCGGCCGCTATCTGCGCCACTACATCATGTGGGTGCTCGGACCGTGGGAGCGCGCGCTCGTGCGCTGGCGGGTGTCGCCGAACGCGCTGACCTTCGCGTCGTTCCTGGTCGCCTGCGTCGCGGCGGTCTGCTTCGCGCTCGGCAACTTCGGCGCCGGCGGCTGGCTCTATCTGCTCACCGGCATCCTCGACATCCTCGATGGGCGCATCGCCCGCGCCACCGGCAAGGTGTCCAAGGGCGGCGCGTTCTTCGACAGCGTGATGGATCGCTACGCCGAGCTCGTGGTGTTCGGCGGCCTCGCGGTCTTCTACCGGCAGAGCTGGGCGATCTACGTGGCGCTGGCCGCGGGGCTCGGGTCGGTCATGGTCAGCTACACGCGCGCGCGCGGCGAAGCGCTCGGCGTGCAGGTCAACATCGGCACGATGCAGCGGCCGGAGCGGCTGTTCTACCTCGGTGTGATCAGCGGGCTGTCGCCGATCGTGGAGACGCTGTTCGGCCACGGCACGCTGCCGCCGTTCGTGCCGGTGGTGGTGGCGCTCGGCCTGCTCGCCGCGTCGGCGAACGTGACGGCGGTGCGGCGCATCTCGCACACGCTGGCGCGCCTCGATGGGCGCTCGCAGCCGCCGCGCACCGAGGCGGAGGCGCCGATCCTGCCGCTGGCGTCGAAGCGTCAGTCGCGCGCCGAGCGCGTCGCCAAGTAGTATCTTCTCCCCTTCATGTCCATTCTGGTCGCGCTGATCCTCGGCATCGTCGAGGGGCTCACCGAATACCTGCCGGTGTCGTCGACGGGGCATCTGATCCTCGCCGATCATTTCCTCGGCGGCGGCAACAGCGAGGCGGGCAAGTCGTTCGAGATCGTGATCCAGCTCGGCGCGATCCTGGCGGTGCTCGTCTACTACCGCGGCCTGTTGTGGCAGCGCGCGCGCGAATTGCCGTCGGGCAAGCCGGAGTCGACGCGGCTTCTGCTCGCGCTGATCGCGGGCTTCGTCCCGACGGCGGCGCTCGGGCTGCTGGCGCGCAAGGCGATCAAGGCGCACCTGTTCGGCGCGCGGCCGGTGGCGTACGCGCTGGCGATAGGCGGCGTCGTCATGATCGTGGTGGAGCTGGTGCGCGGGCGGAAGCCGGACGACGGCGAGAGCCGCATCGAGGACGTGACGCCGATGCAGGGCTTTCTCGTCGGCGTCGGGCAGTGCGCGTCGCTGATCCCGGGGACGTCGCGCTCGATGGCCACGATCGTGACCGGGCAGCTCATCGGGCTGACGACGGCGACGGCGGCGGAGTTTTCGTTTCTGCTGGCGCTGCCGACGCTCGGCGCGGCGACGCTCTACGAGGCGTACAAATCGCGCCACGACCTGGCGACGCTCGGGTTCGCGCCGATGGCGGTGGGGATGGTGACGTCGTTCCTCGTGGCGTGGGCGGTGATCGCGGTGTTCATCTCGTATCTGAAGCGGCGCGGGCTCATGCCGTTCGGCATCTATCGCATCATCCTCGGCGCGGCTGTGCTCTGGCTCGTTCACTGACGGCGGCGTCGACGGCGTCGAGCAGCGCCTTTCGGCGCAGCGGTTTGTCGACGATGGCGTCGGCGCCTGCGGCGAGCACCCGCACGCGCGTGGCGGCGGCGCGCGAGCTGACGACGACGATGGGGATGGCGCCGAGCTCGGGCGAGCGGCGTACCCGCGCGATCAGCTCCCAGCCGTCGAGGCGCGGCATCTCGAGGTCGGTCACGAGCGCGTGGAACGGGCGATCTTGCAGGAGCTCCCAGACGTCCCAGCCGTCGGGAACCGCGTCGGCGGCATAGCCGCCCTGCGAAAGGATCAGCAGCGCCGCCTCGCGGATGGCGCGCGAGTCGTCGACGACGAGGACGCGCGGCTGCGACTCGGCGCGCGCCGGGCGATCGTGGTGGACGCCGTGGCGCGCGATCTCGGCGAGCCGCTCGACGTCGAGGATGAGCTGGACCTTGCCGGCGCCGGAGATGGTCGCGCCGGCGTAGAGCGGCAGGTTGGCGAAGAGCGGGCCGAGGCTGCGCACCACGATCTCGCGCGGGCCGATCACCTTGTCGCACGTCGCGGCGAAGACGAAGTCGTCGCCGGAGTTGATGACGAGCGCCGAACGGCGCGCCGAGGCGCCGGGCGGCGGCGGCACGCCGAGCAGCGCGCCGAGGCGCACCAGCGGCAGCTTGAAGGTGCCGCGGCGCAGGCGCTCGACCTCGCCGAGCTCGACGTCGGCGGGGGTGACGTCGGCGATCTCGTCGACGCGCGCGGCGGGGATGGCGTAGACCTGGCCGCCGACCTTGAAGAGCAGCGCGTCCTGCACGACGGTGGTGAGCGGCAGGCGCACGGTGAACGAGGCGCCGTTGCCCGGCTGCGAGGTGACGCTGACGGTGCCGTGCAGGCGGGCGAGCGCGTCGCGCACGGCGTCGAGGCCGACGCCACGGCCGGCGACGTCGTCGGCGGCGACGCGGGTGGAGACGCCGGGCTCGAACAGCGCGGCGAACAGCGAGGCTTCGTCGAGCGTGGCGGCGGCTTCGGCGTCGACGCGGCCGGCGGCGACGAGGGCGGCGCGCACGCCGGCGAGGTTGATGCCGGCGCCGTCGTCGGCGACCACGATCTCGACGGCGTCGCCGGCGGTGCGCGCGTTCAGCGTCACGATCCCGGCGCGCGGTTTGCCGAGCGCGGCGCGCACTGCGGGCGGCTCGACGCCGTGGGCGACGGCGTTGCGCAAAAGGTGCAGGAGCGGCTCGGCGATACGCTCGATGAGCGACTTGTCGATCTCGGTCTCTTCGCCGGTGAGCGCGAGGGTGACCTCCTTGCCCTCTTTGCGCGCGAGCTCGCGGATCGGCTGCGAGAGGCGCGCGAAGAGGCGGCCGATCTCGACGCGGCGCACGCGGCGGATGCGATCCTGCAGCGTGGCCGAGGTGCGGCGCAGCCCCTCGACGTCGTCGCCGAGCGAGGAGGTGAGCTTCAAGATCTCGGTGTCGCCGATCATGCGCGCGCGCGCTTCGAGATCCTGCAGTCGGCGTTGCAGGCGCGTGCGGTCGAACACCAGCTCGGAGGCGGCGTCCATGAGCTCGTCGATGCGCTCGACCTCGACGCGGACCGTCTGCTCCTGGCCGGGGACGGGGCGCTCGACGGCGCGGCGATCGTGCGGCGGCGTCGTGAGCGGCGGCGGTGTGGGCGTCGCTGTTCGCCCGTCGCGGGTCATCGGCAGCGCGGGCCATCCCTGCGCCGGGCTCACCGGTTGGCGTGGGCGCAGGGCGGCGCGGGCGCCTTCGACGAGCGTGGCCAATTCGGCGAGCGCGGCCTCGAGCGCCGGCAGGGCGGCGTCGGTGGTGGTGGGCGCGGCGCGCAGCGCGATGAGGCGATCCTCGAAGGCGTGCGCGGCGCGCGCGATCTCCGGGAGCTCGACGGAGCCGGCGGAGCCCTTGATGGTGTGCAGCGTGCGCAACAGCGCCGTGACCATCTCGCCTTCGCCCGAGCGCGAGCGCATCTGCGAAAGCTGATCGCGGGCGGCGTCGAGGTGCTCGTCGGCTTCGTCGAGGAAGAAGGCGCGCAGCGAGCGCAGCTCGTCGTCGTCCCACTCGCTCACGGAGCTTCGCTCCGTGAGCAAACGGTCGATGCGCGGGCCCTACGGGCCACGCTCACGTTCGCTCGCTGTCGCTCGGTCACGGAGCTTCGCTCCGTGAGCAAACGGTCGATCCGCGGGCCCTACGGGCCACGCTCACGTTCGCTCGCTGTCGCTCGCTCACCGCGCTCGTCATCGGTAGGTCCGCGCGAACAGGCCCGGCACGTCGAGCGGCTCGGCGCCGGCCGGCGGCTCGTCCGGCGGGCAGAGGCGCGCGAACACCAGCGCCGCGCGCGTCTCGCCGTATTCGAGCACGAGCAGCGGATCGTCGGGCTGCACCGCGCGCGGCGGCTCGACCACGTCGAGCACGGGCAGGATCTGTCCGCGCAGCTGCGTGACGCCGGCGATGGGCGGGCGCGACAACGGCACCGGCGTGACCCAGCCGGCGGCGGCGACCTCGCGCGCATACGTCGTCGGCACCGCGAGCTTGCGCCCACCGACGTCGACGACGAGCGCGTCGCGCGCCATCAGATCATCACACCGCGACGGGCGCGACCCGGCGGCGGATCACCTTGATGCTGAGCAGGCGGAACAGCATCTTGGACACGTCGAAGCTGGCCATGCGCGACTGGCGCACGATGTCCTTGACGGTGTTCTTGCCGTTGACCAGCTCGAGCACCGCCAGCTCTTCACGCGTCAGGCGCGCCTTGCCGACGTTCTGCACCGCCTCTTCGTTGCGCAGGAACACGGCGTCGAAGTCGTCGATCTCGCGCTCGATGAGGTGCCACTCGTCGACGCGGCGGAAGCCTTCCATCAAGATCCCGTCGACGTCGAGCCCGAGCGCGGCGTCGGTGGCGAGCGGCGGCAGCTCGCGCGTTGTGCTGAAGGCGAACTTGCCCGAGGGCCAACGCAACAGCTCGAACACGCGCTCCTGCGTCTGGCGCACCAGCGCCTCTTTGACCTCGCCGGGGTTGACGTAGTTCATCTTCACCAGCTGCGCGCCGATCGGCTTGCCGGTGCGACTCTGCGGCTGGCGCCCCTCGAGGAACAAGTCGAGATCCTGGCGCGACATCGTGGAGGCCTCGACGAGATAGCGGCCGAGCAGGAACTCCTCGCCGAGCCCATGCGCGAGCGCCAGCTCGATGCGGCCCTGCTTGAAGCAGACGTCGACGCCGGCGCCGTCGGCGCGCGTGACCGTCAGGATGCCCCACTGCCGTTGCGCGGCGAGCAGGCCGAGCACCTCGGCGAGCGGGATCGCGCGCAGGTTGCCTTGCAGCGCCGGGCCGGACTCGCCGGCCGAGGCCATCGCGTCGACGGCGGGCGCCGGCGAGCGCAAGGTCGGGATCGGCTCGCGCCCGTCGAAGGTCTTTTCGCCGACCTCGGCGGGCACCTTCTTCGGATACTTCTCGATCGTGTGCTGCACGACCGCGGTGATCGCCTCGGGCGAAAACGGCTTGGTGATGTAGTCGACGATGCCCATCACCTTGACGAAGCGCTCGCCGACCTGATCGCCCTTGGCGCTCATCAGCACCACCGGGATGTCCTTGAGCGCCTCCGACTCGGCGAGGGCGCGACAGACCTGATAGCCGTTCATCTTCGGCATCACGAAGTCGAGCAGGATCAGATCGGGGCGCTCGCGCTCGGCGTTCGCGATGCCGTCCTCGCCGTCTCCGGCCGTCGCGACGGTGAATCCGGCCTTGGTGAGCACGAGCTGGACGACCTTTAGGATCGTCGGACTATCGTCGATGACGAGTACCAGCTCGCCGGCCACGCGCGCAGCCTAACATAATCTACAGAAGATGAAACAAGCGCGGTCGGGTGCTAGGCTTGATGGGCCGTGGCCGACCCATTTCCTCGGAATTTCGGGCGTTACACGCTGATCGCCAACCTGGCGCAGGGCGGCATGGGCGCCCTCTACCTCGCCTGCCAGGGCGAGCACGGGATGGAGAAGCTGTGCGTCATCAAGACCGTGCTGCCCGGCCTGGCCGACAACGAGTACGTCGCGCGCTTTCGTGACGAGGCCAAGGTCGTGGTCAAGCTGTCGCACGGCAACCTGGTGCCGGTGTTCGACGCGGGCATGGCCGGTGGGCTCGGCGGCGTCGAGATGTACCTGGCGATGGAGCACGTCGACGGCAAGGATCTGCGCGCCGTCTGGAACCGCTGCGCGAAGAAGGGGATCGCCTTTCCCGTCGACGTGGCGGTGTTCATCGCGGCCAACTTGTGCCGCGGCCTGCAGCACGCGCATTCGTTCTCGTCGCTGAAGCTGGTGCATCGCGACGTGTCGCCGCCCAACGTGCTGCTCTCGTTCTTCGGCGAGGTCAAGCTCACCGACTTCGGGTTGGCGTCGTCGACGCTGAAGACGGAGAAGACGGCGCCCGGCGTGGTCTACGGCAAGGTCAGCTACATGTCGCCGGAGCAGGCGCGCGGCGAGGTGCTCGACGGGCGGACCGATCTGTACGCGGTCGGGATCATCCTGTGGGAGCTCCTGACCGGGCGTCAGCTCTTTCCGCAGTCGGAGACCAAGCTGATCGAGCGCGTGCGCGATCCCAACGTCGAGGCGCCGTCGACGTACGCGCCGCGCGTGCCGCCGGCGCTCGACGCCATCGTCATGAAGGCGCTGGCCAAGGACAAGACGCTGCGCTTCGCCGATTGCGAGGCGTTCCGCGCGGCGCTCGCCGGATTTCTGGCGCAGACGGCGCCGACCACCGATTCGTCGCGCGTCGCCGGATTTCTCCAGCAGCTGTTCGAGGGCGAGATCGAGGACGACCGCACGGTGCGGACGCGCATGCTCGAGGACGCGAGCAAGTGGGCCGCCGAGCACGCCGCCAAGCCGAAGGTGGGCGCGCCGCAGAACGTGTCGCAGCCGGAGACGGTATCGCTGCACGCCGAGCGCGCGCGCGAAGCCAAGCCGACGGTGGCCAATGGGGCCGCGGCGCAGGCGCCGTCGTCGGACGGGATCGTCGGCACGTTCATCGACGCCAAGTACCTCATCAAGCGGCTCATCGGCGAAGGCGGCATGGGCCTCGTGTACGAGGCCGAGCACGTCGAGATCGGGCGGCGCGTGGCGGTCAAGGTGCTGCACGCGATGTACACGCGGCAGACCGAGGTGGTGGCGCGCTTCCGCTCGGAGGCGCGCGCGGCGACGCGCATCGGCCATCCGCACATCATCGACGTGTTCGATTCGGGCACGACGGTGGAGGGCGCGGTCTACTTCGTCATGGAGTACCTCCAGGGGCGCGATCTGTCGCAGCTCGTCGAGGAGGTGGGGCCGCTGCCGGCGGCGCGCTCGATCGCCATCGCGCGCGAGATCTGCCAGGCGCTGATGGCGGCGCACAAGGCGGGCATCCTGCATCGCGATCTGAAGCCGGAGAACGTGTTCCTCGTCGATCGCGACGGAAATCGTGATTTCGTGAAGGTGCTCGACTTCGGCATCGCCAAGACGATGGAGGCGGTGACCGAGCGCGTCGGGCGGCTGACCAACCCGGGCGTGGCGATGGGGACGCCGGAGTACATGGCGCCGGAGCAGGCGGCGGGGCTGCCCGTCGACGCGCGCGCGGACGTGTACGCGATCGGCGCCATCTTGTACGAGATGATGAGTGGGCGGCCGCCGCACGAGGGCGCGCACATCATGGAGGTGCTGACGCGCAAGGCGACGGTGGCGCCGACGCCGCTCGGGGTGCTGCGGCCCGACGTGCCGCGCGATCTCGAGTCGCTGATCATGCGCACGCTGGCGATCTCGCCCGATCTGCGGCCGCAGTCGATGGAGGCGATGGCGCAGGAGCTGGGCAAGCTCTCGGGCGCGGCGCCGGCGCAAGAGCAGCCGCTCGTGTTCACCGATCGCGTGCCGCGCAACAAGACGCCCTACGTGGCGGCGGGGCTGGTGGCGATGGTGGCGGTGGTCGGCGTGACCTGGTGGGCGGTGACGAAGATGGGGCCGACGCCGCTCAGGCAGCAGCAGCCGATCGCGGCGGCGGCGGGCGCGCCGTCGATGGCAGCGGCGACGGGAGCGGGCGGCAACGGGCCGAGCGCGCTGCCGAAGCCGGATGCGCCGGCGACGACCGCGGCGGCGCCGAGCGGCGAGCCGACGGTGTTCGCGCCGACGACGATCGAGCGCAGCGAGCCGTCGAAGGTGATCACCGTCGAGAGGCCGGTGGTGCTCAAGCCGGCGGTCCCCGGGATCAAGTCGAGCGCGCCGCCGCCCAATCCGGCGCTGGCGCTGGCCGAGGCCAAGCGCATGCTCGGCAAGGCGCACGAGGCGGTGATCGACGAGCGCTACGCCGAGGCCGAGGACATCTACAACCACGTGCGCGCGACCGGGCTCGAGCGCGGACCGGCGCTGACGGGGCTGGCGCAGGTGGCGTTCCAGCGCGGGCAGTATCCCGAGGCGGTGCGGTTGGCCGAGCGCGCGGTCGAGTCGTCGGGCGGCGTGGAGGCGAAGATGGTGCTCGGCAACAGCTACTTCAAGCTCGGCAAGTACGACGACGCGATCGCGCAGTATCGGTCGGTGTTGCAGGCCGACGCGGGGCACCGCGAGGCGCGCGCGAACCTGGCGGCGGCCGAGAAGCGCAAGGGCGGCTAGCGTCCCGAATCAGCGCTTCGGGCGCTCACTGGCGGACGAGCCAGCGCAGGCGATCGAGCGTGCCGAGGTGGTGCACGACGACGCCGGCGCAAAAGGGCGCGCAGGCGAGCCAGTGGTGGTCGTGCGCGAGCAGCACCGCGGCGCCGGCGAGCACGAAGAGCTCGAGCGCGAGGCGCAAGGGACCGGGCGTGGGCACGGGCGCGCGGCCCGAGCGCGTCGGATCGTCGCGCACCGCGAACGTGCCCCACAGCGCGGCGAGCGCGATCGGCACCGCGAGCGCGAGCGCGAGCTCGGCGGCGCCCGCGGCCCAGCGACGGGCGGCGAAGCCCCAGGCGACGAGCGCGCCGATCTCGAGCGCGAAGCGCAGGGCGAGCTGCCAGCCGCGAATCTTCACGCGCGAATCTACTTCGGGAGCGTGAGGTTGGGGATGCGGCCGTTGGCGTTGGCGCCGTCGCTGTTGGGGACGTAGAGCGAGCCGCCCGTCGAGGTGC
>Ga0134125_10004902_pt1 | contig 15265 bp, 13 predicted proteins | sample KB31751_FD_96464 | JGI IMG/M metagenome (GOLD analysis project Ga0134125, IMG submission 96464) | Terrestrial soil microbial communities with excess Nitrogen fertilizer from Kellogg Biological Station, Michigan, USA - KB3-175-1 | ecosystem: Environmental > Terrestrial > Soil > Unclassified ... | reverse complement strand
TGCCAGGCGCTCGGACCAAACCCAACCACCACGCCGACCTGCGTCGCAACCAATACTTTGGCAGCCGTGGCAGCACCAAACTCCGTGAACAGCGATCAGTTCTTTCCACAGCTCAATGGAAATAATCTCTACTTCGGCCTTGGAGCCCCCGGAAATGTGGTGTGGGTAGGCAATGTTGCCGCCGGCGCTGCTGGCCAGACTATTGATCTGACACTGATTGACACCACGCAATTGCCGCCTCCGCCGCAGTTTCCTCCACTCGGCAACATTGGTGTAGTGACCGTGGACAATACCGATCCGGCCAACTTTACTCTTCTCACCGGGGAAGATATTGGCGGGGCAGGCGCTCTGGGACAGGGGCGCTGGTGGGAAACCTGCCAGGGGCAGCCCCAGGCCGCTGGACTGTTTAATTGTCCCACTCCCTCGGCTACTTCCGCGCCCGGAACTCCAATGGTGGTGAGAGCTGTGGCAGGAAACGGGCAGGCCACCGTGAGCTGGAGCGCGGCGCAATCAGTGCAGCCTGTAACCAGCTACACCGTTCACATCACGGCTGCGGATGCGCACACCGTGCCGGATGTTGTGGTCACCGGCTCGCCGTTTCCTTCAACCAGCACGACCATCGCTCTTGCCAATGGGACCTCGTACACCTTCCAGGTACAAGCGAGCAATGGGCAAGGCTCGAGCGCAAGTTCGTCGGCCAGCAACAGCGTATCCTTGCCAGGCTTCAACACACCGACGATTCCGGTCCTGGTCAGCGCACAAGCAGGCGATACGGCCGCTTTTGTAAGCTGGACAGACCCGGCCAGCAATGGCGGCTCGCCCATTACCAGCTATACCGTTACCGCCATCGCAAATAATGCGCGAACCGGCATTACGTCCACCGTACTGGGCGCAACCGCAACCAGCGCGATCGTAACGGGCCTGAACAACGGGACAAGTTACACCTTCGCGGTGCATGCTACGAATGTCGCGGGGAGCGGCCTTGACTCCACTCCGTCCAATGCAGTTGTGCCCTCTACGTCACAGGTGCTGGCGGTTGCAGAAAGCGGTCCTCCGTCCATCTCAGTAGCTCCGGTACAGGTGACCTACAACATCTCCATCACCAACAACTCAATTCTTCCTGTGACCAATGCGGTTGCTACTGACACACTCACCACGACGGACGGCGCTTTCATCCTGATAGGCCAGCCGAGCCAGGGCTCATGCAGCGCTGCAGGAAGTGGCGTGACCACCATCTCGTGCAACCTGGGAACCATCAATGCGGGTGTCACAGTCAAGCTGAACGTGATTGTGCAGATTCAGCAGGCGGCGGTTACGAATTCCGTAAGTGTCACCGCTCTGGACAATGCCGCCGTTACGCAGACCGGTAGCGCCAGCTTTAGCACCGCGCCTCCACCGCCACCGACCCAGACCGTCAGTGCAACCATTTCGGTAACCGGCAACGCTCAGGTGCCGAATCCGAACCTCGGTCAAGCGGGGAACATCGTGTGGACCATCAGTAACACTACCCAGAACGCCGCACAGAACATTCTGTTCAAAAACACCATTCCGGCGGGCTTGCAACTGAACAGCATTGCCGTGACCGTGAACAATAACGGCACGTTCAATTGCACGTTCACTCCAACCGGCGGATTGAGTGCTCCCTGTCCAGGAACATTCAATACCACGGCAGGTGGCCTGATTGAAGTGACCACGCCCAGTCTGGGAGGGTCAACCAAGAATGGGGCCAAACCCCCACAAACAATGATCGTGACGACAAATGTGACACCGCCGGCAACAACGGCGCATGGCACAGTGTTCCAGTCGACCGGCACCATGACGTTCGGTCCCGGCGGGACAGACACACTGCCCAGCACCGCCACCGTGACGATCACAGTAAGGTGAGAATTTGAGCGGTCGGGAAGCTGGTTCCTGGCCGCACAACAAGCAGTTAACTTTTCAATCCCAAGGGATGCAAGCCCGACTTGCTGGAAGGAGGTTAAACACCAAAAATTGTTTCTCCTTACAAATTGTGCCTTTTCCAATTGTTCAATATGGCGAGCCGGGTTCATGGCCCGGCTCATTTTTAACCGCTTTATTGTTAAATGAAAATTCCGCAAGTTCGAGGCGGAAGATATTAAGAGTTGTGCTACGATGCTGCCAATTTCGCCCACAAACTTGAATTTAAGGACGGCTCCGCGCATGATCCGAGCTTTGCTATTCCTCGCGCTTGCCAGCTCAACTTGCCTGGCGCAATCAACAACGTCTGCTGTCAACGGACAGATGAAACCCTCTTCTGCCCAGGTTTCCACGCCGGCTCCGCGTCCGCCTGCTCTTGTTGCTGAACAAGTGCCTCCCGATGCGACGGTCATCACAGTGCACGGACTCTGCTCCAAAGGCTCTGCGTCGCAAACCGCACCCTGTCTCACAGCGATTACCAAAGCGGAGTTTGCACAGATGATTGCGGCCATGAGTTTCAATCCGCAGGTGCAGACGCCGGTGGGAATGCGCAATTTCGCTGAAAGTTATGGGCAAGCTCTTGGCCTGGTTGAAGCCGCCGAGAAAGCCGGGATTGACAAGGACCCGCAATTCCAGGAATTGATGCGCATTGTGCGTGTCCGTACGCTGGCAGATGCTTACCGCCGTTATCTACAGCAGAAATCCGCTAATCCTTCAGCCGAGGAGATTCAGGCCTATTACAACCAGAACCCAAGCCGGTTCGATCAGTTGGAGCTGGATCGCATTTTCATTCCCAGGATGAATCCCAGACTGCCGAAAGACAAACAGGCGGAGTTCGAACAGAAAGCCCAGCAAGTGGCGACAGAAACATATCAAAAGGCCATCAAAGGAGAAGCCGCTAGCAAACTCCAAATCGCGGCATACACCGCGCTGGGACTGAATGCTCCTGCAAGCACGGATATCGGAGTACGGCGTAAGGGCACTCTGCCCGCAACTGTGGAACCGGAATTGTTTGCGCTCAAGAGCGGAGAGATCAGCCCTCTCCAAACCGATTCTTCAGGATTCACAATTTACAAAGTCCGCAGCCGGACAACTCTGCCGCTGGAGAACGTGAAGGACGAAGTAGCCCGCGAACTTTACCAGAAGAGGCTCGCAAGCGCGATACAGGAAGCGTCGGGACAAACGCACGTTGAGCTCAATGAAAAGTTCTTTCGCTTGCCTGCTCCGCCTCCCGCTGACAAGGTTCCCGCGCGTGCATCCGGCAGGACTGTTCCCGGAGCTTATTCCACAACACAGAAAACGGGATCACCACAGTAGTTCGTTTGAGGTTGGCTCATGAAGACTTGTTCAACAGCAGCGTTTGTAGCACTCATGTTCGCCCCGCATATTGCCCTTGCCCAGCAATCCGGACGCACAATCTTCCTGGTTCGTCATGCGGAGCGCGTTTCCAGCTCTGCGAGCGCCTCCCTGAGCCCGGCGGGCGTGAAGAGAAGCGAGTGCCTGGAACGAACTCTTCAGGATTCCGGCATCCGGCAGATCTTTGTTTCGGATGTGAAGGCGACGCAGGAGACTGCCGCGGCGCTTGCAAGCAATCTAAAAATAAAGCCTTCCATGGTTCCCGTGCGCGATACGAGCACTCTGGTCCGCGATGTCCTTTTCGCCCGGTCAGGTAACGCTCTGGTGGTAGCCGACCGTGACAGCTTGCCGGTCATCATTCCTCGCCTACAGGCGGGAGCAGCGCAGCCGGTAGCAGAAAATGAATACGATCGCCTGTACGTCATCACCCTCGTCGAGGGGAGTGGAACCCCGGCTGTCGCATTGCACTACTGTGATTCTCGGCCGTCTGTTGGCGCGCCGCAAACCGGTTCCGCAAGGCCGGCCCCAAAATCAACAGCGAAGAAACGATGAGGTGCATATAAAAGGAAACGCGAGTACGTTGTGGGCTCCAAGCACCTCAACAAATCGCGACCGCGTTCAACGGGGCATTTGTCCACTCTGCGTTTCTCACAATTACCTGTAGGGCTTTTCAGAGCACTTCGCCATCTGCGGGAATCTTCACGTTCACTCCGGCTGCTCTGGCCGCCTGCGCCAGATCATTGCGTGTGAGAAGGCAGTGATTGATCGCCTCCATGTGCACAGCTACCACTTCGGCGTTGGGAGCTGCGCGGCAAACCTGCACCACGTCCTCTGCTGTCATGGTAATAGGGTCACCTTCAAGGAACCTTGCTCCGCCGGCATTCACCACTATCATCTCGGCCTCAAAGCGCTGGATTACCTCAGCCACTTCCGGGCACCAGATGGTGTCTCCGGCGACGTACAGCGTGGGTTCGCCCTCAGCTTGCAAGACGTAGCCGCTAGCCGGCGCCATGGCTTTGCCGATCTCACCGGTACCGTGCTGCGCATGCGTGCGCGTAATGCAGATCTTGCTCCAGTGGCGCTGGCCGCTAACGGCCGCCGCATTGACGAAATGGGTGGCTTCCATCTTTGCAAGGTCTTCCGGCTGGCAAAAGAGCGGCAGGTCTTTGGGCAGCGACTGGATCGCCGCGTCGTCCCAGTGATCTCGATGCGTGTGGGTCACCAGCACGGCTCGCACTCCATCCAGCACCTCGTCCGCGGAACACGGGAGTGGAACCAGCGGATTGTTTCGCGGCTGCGGAGAATTCTGGATGGGCGCCATGGCGCCGGTGTCGCTCAGCATGGGATCAACCAGGAGCCGCATGCCTGCGTACTCAATCAGCAGGGTGGCGTGCCTCACCAATTGCAACTGCATCAGTTAAATCTCTTTTCGTAGGCGCTGTTGGCGAGAATGTCGTCGGGCGATTGCATCTCTATGATCGTTTTCAAGGCCAGTTGTTTGTCGCGGCTGATCTGATAAAAGGATTGGCAGATCTTATACCCCATGTAGTACCCCAGATCGCGCGGCTTCCCGTCTCCGGGTTCAAAAACGTACATCCAGTCACCGACCTTTCCGCCGCTCCTGACATCTCGCTGGAACTGGCGCCAAAGCTCTTCTTCATGCGAGTCGCCGTAGGGCTTGGTTTCCTCGTCAATGTGCCGCCCCGAAACCAGCTCTGCCACAAAGTCTGCTCCCCCTTCGCGCATAGCGACATGGAAAAGGTCACTGCCGGGTGGGTTCTTTTGCTGGAAGTGCGTCAGCTCGTGCACAACGAGAGGCACGACGTCGGCCAACTGCAGAAGGTAGCCTTTTCCCTGACCGAACATTTCAGATCCAATGATGAGCGCGTGGTCCGAACTTGTTCCACCCGAGTTTTGGGCGCCTATAACGAAATACACCGCTGGAAATGATGCGTTTGGATAGAGACTTTTGAAAGCGACAAAGTTCTTACGGATCTCCGGGATAAAGGATTCCATCTGTTCCGTGTTGTGGCGGACAGCCTCGTAGTAGCTGCGGTGCCCGAGGATGAAGCTTGCCAGGTGATCAGCGCTGATGATCCGATTGGGGATGAAACTCCTGAGTCCTTCGGACCCTTTATCCAGGTACTCATGCTGAAGCACGCCTGCAAGCTTATCCGGAGCGCCCTGATCACGGTTGACCCACAGATCGTACGCCGTCCAGAACAGGCGAACATCATTTGCGCTAATCAGCGCTTTATCCGGATCGTGGTTGAGCTCAGGTGCGGCCTTCGATTGAGCACTTGCAGCCAGCGGAACTAAAGCAACAACAAACAGCAACAACCGGATCTGCTTCATTTTCCCATCCTCGCGTCGAAGACTTCCTTCGCCGCCATCACCGTGTTGCAGTGGATCATTACCGTGTCTTGCACGCGGCGCGCATAGCCGCCGGCAAACGTTACCATCATCGGAACGGCGCGTTCTTTGGCGACGCGCATGACCAACTCGTCGCGCTTTTTCAGTCCCTCGATGGTCAGCGCCAGGCCGCCCAACTGGTCTTCTTTATATGGATCCGCGCCGGCAATGTAGCACAGCAGCTCCGGTTCAAACTGGCGAAAAGCGGAGCTGAGCGCCTGATCAAGCCAGCCGAGGTACTCTTCATCGTTGGTGCCGTCTGGCAAATTGATATCAATGGAAGACGGCGGCTTGTACGCGGGATAGTTGTGCGCCTGGTGGAGAGAAATGGTGAAAACCTCCAGCTCGCCGTTGCTCGCCCCGAGCGGTTCCAGCTCTGCGCCGGCGCGCCGCAGGTCATGCCGGATGGCGCCTGCGCTGGGCAAGGGAGTTCCCGGCCTGTTTCTTGGCGGAAAAATCGCCGCCGTTCCATTGCCGTCGTGGACATCCACGTCCACCGTCATCGCGCGCGTAATCCTGCCTTCCCGGTGCATGCGCTTGATAGCGACGGCCACGTCATGCACCACGCAGAAGCCTTCGCCGTGATCGGGACAAGCATGGTGGAAGCCGCCGCCGATGTTGAATGCTGCCCCATGATGCAGCGCCAGATCGGCCGCCAGGATCGACCCGCCTGCAGCCAGCCAAAAGGCTTTCACCAGCTCCGTAGAGTAGGGCACCTCCATCTGCAGCTCTTCCATCGCGGAGAGGGTCCCCGTCTTCAGCTTCTGTACGTACTCGCGCGTGTGCACCAGCAGGACGTCATCATCGCTGGCGGGTTTGGGTTCGACGAAGTCTTCGCGCTCGGCCAATCCCGTCTCAAGTAAGCGGCGATGGATAAGGCGGTACTTTTCCGCGGGAAAAACATGTGCGCCCAGCGGCAGATAATAGCCGTCACTATAAACGAGTTTGAAGGGCAGCATAGAGCCACAATCAGGGTAACGCCAGCACGAAACGGCCGCAAATGCGAGAAATCTCCATCCTTACTGTTCTGCCGTACTGGGACGTCTTTTGTTAGAATCTACAGGTAACACCAAGAACTTTCCCGTCCAGAAATTCCCGGAACTTTGAAACTCTGAGAAAGTGATTGCGGGCGAGGAGTGTGCAATCGAGTGAAGCGCGGCAAGACGGCGGTAATTGTCGGCGCCCAGTGGGGCGACGAAGGCAAGGGCAAAATCGTGGACGTGCTCTCCCACAGTTTCTCTGTGGTGGCGCGCTATGCCGGCGGACATAACGCGGGACACACAGTTGTCATCGGCGGGAAGAAATTTGTGCTCCAGCTTGTGCCCTGCGGGGTTCTGCGAAAAGGCTGCCGCGCCGTCATCGGTAATGGCGTGGTGCTGGACCCGCTGGCGTTCCTCAAAGAAACAGGCATGCTTCGCCAGGCTGGCGTGAAAATTGACGGGAACCTTTTCGTCTCCAACCGCGCGCACGTGATTCTGCCCTACCACCGCATGATCGAGATGGGTGCGGAGAACGCTCCCGGACGCGTGAAGATAGGCACCACATCTCGCGGCATCGGTCCCGCGTATGAAGACAAGATGGGCCGGCGCGGCCTGCGCGTGGCCGACTTGCTCGATTCGCGGCTGCTTAAGGCCACCATCGAGAACGCCTGCCGGGAAAAGAACATGATTGCGCATGCGCTGTTCAACTCTGAGCCGCTTGATCCCGACTCAATGTATCGCGAATATGCCGAAGCCGCAGAAAAAATCGCTCCGTTCGTTACTGACACGGCAGTATTGCTGAACCAGGCGCTTGCGGATGGCGAATCCATCATGTTTGAAGGCGCTCAGGCCACTATGCTGGACATCGATCACGGAACCTATCCCTTCGTTACCTCCTCGAGCGCGAGCGCGGGCGGTGCTGTGATTGGCACCGGCGTGCCGCCCAACGCCATTCAGACCGTGGTTGGCGTCACCAAGGCGTATTGCACCCGCGTGGGCAGCGGCCCCTTTGCGACGGAAGTGGATGGCACGGTGGCCGACGAACTGCGCAAGCGCGGTAACGAATACGGCGCTGTCACCGGACGGCCGCGGCGCTGCGGCTGGGTGGACCTGGTTGTGCTTCGTTACGCCCAGATGGTGAATGGCGTGAACTGGTGGGTTGTGACCAAGCTGGACGTGCTTGATCACCTGGACGAAATTCCGGTCTGTGTCGGCTACAAAGTGGATGGCAAGAAAACAGATTCCATCCCTGCGTTAGCGACTGGGTTTGAGACGGTCCAGTGCATCTATGAGAAGTTGCCCGGCTGGAAGAGCTCGACTGAGGGGATTACCAGCTTCAACAAGCTGCCGAAAAAAGCCCAGCAGTACCTGCATTTCCTTGAGAAGGAGAGCGGAGCGAAGATCGGGATGGTTTCCACTGGCCCGGAGCGCGAGCAGACGATGTTCATGCCAGAGTTCGAAGCCGAAGTGATCGCGCGTCCGGAAAAAATTGTCAGAGCCAAATGAGCTCTGGGACGGTCTAATGATTTTTAGGGGCGAGAAGAATCATGATCGTATTGAAGGTTGACATGCTCGTCAGGCCGGGCACGGAAGTGCAGTGCAAGGAATACATCCGCATGCTCCAGCAACACTCGCGCAAGGAGCCGGGATGCGTACAGTACGTTGGCCACCAGTCACTTGACGATTCGCGCCGCTTCCTTTTTTATGAAGTATATCGGGACCAGGCGGCGCTCGAGGCACATCGAGGGGCGCCTTACTTCAAGCAGTATGTAACTGGCGGCCTGGACACGATTATGGAAACGCGGAGCCGCGAGCTGTATGCGCCTGTCGAGTGAGTGTTGGCCGGTTTATCCGCGCAACATTTGTCCCGCGTAACGGTTAGAACTTAATAATCACTTATTTTCTGAGAACAGCGCAGCTTGAGTCTGCCGGATGAGAGGAGATGTGTCAGTAGTGTCGGGTGCAGGTGAAACAAGAAACAGGGTAGCCGAATTCGTCACGGAAGGTGCGCAGGAGCTGGAGCCCAACGCAAGAGTGCGTTTCTACTCCAGAAATGGAATGCTCTGGGCGGTACATCGCAGCGTGCCGGGAGAAGTACGTGGTTTCAGGTCCTTTGTTGCGTCCCTGGTGACGCGAATTCTCAGGTGGTCCGGGGCCACATGCGTCACACAAAAGCCGTTGCATTAAACCTTCACGTCCCGCCCCCTCTATCTGAAATCCAGCCAACTTACAAAAACAGGGAGCCCATTGCTGCGGCTCCCTGAAAGTTCAATCACGCGATTCTTTTCGGGTCACTTGATACTTAGCTTGTGAACCTGTGAACCTGATGCGCTGAAGTTCGCATCCCCGCTGTATTGAGCGCGGATGGCGTGCGATCCCACAGCCAGTGACGCTGTTGTGAAACTGGCCGAGCCGTTGTTGACCGGGATGGGTTCTGAGATCGCGGTATCGCCGTCAAAGAACACCACGGTCCCGGAAGCTGCGCCCGGCTTGATGTTAGCGATGAACGTGAGTGGCGTCCCCGAGGTAAAGGCCGTGGTACCCAGCGACAATTCCAGGTCAATCTCTGTCGGAACTTTGTTCACCGTCTGTATCAGAGCGGGGGAAACTGCACCGTTGAAGGTTGCATCGCCGCTGTATTGCGCAGTGATGGTGTGCGTTCCGCCTCCCAGCAAGGCTGTGCTGAAGCTCACTGTGCCGCTGCTCAGCGGAAGGTTTCCCGAGATCGCAACCGTCCCGTCATAGAAGACCACCGTCCCGGTGGCGGAAGCGGGCGCAGTACTGGCGGTGAACGTCAATGCGTCGCCGAACACCGAGGGATTCGGGCCGGCGCTCAATTGTCGCTGATCGCGGCGATAGTTCCCGCAACGCTGCGTGCCATGGCCGTTGTGACCGGTGACGTCATTGTTGCCAAAGACAAAGTTCCAGCCGCACACGTCATCGACAAAGTTGTTCCCATCGTCATCGGTGAAGTTGGAGTCAACCTCGCCAGGATTCGTCCATACATTCGCTGCAATATCCGGGTGGTTAGTCCAATCCTGTATCAACTACGGCTACAAGAACTCCATCTTCCGTCGCGGTGACTGTGCTTCCCATGGAAGTGGCACAGGCGCCCCGCCTGTGCTTCGCGTTTAAACGCAACTGCAAGCATTGTATTCTGCCGCGCGCTACAGGCGTGGTCCTCAAATACGTGTTTTTAAAAAGCGGCAGAAATAATGAAGGCCGGCTCGCGCCGGCCCGTTGATTCGGAAATCGGAACAGGTTACTTCTTGGGGGCGATTGAGTCTTTGGCGGCCTTGGCGACGCGGAACTTTACCACCGTCTTGGCTGCGATTTTGATTGGTTCGCCGGTTTGAGGATTGCGTCCCATGCGGGCTTTCCGGTTGGACTTTACCAGACGTCCGAGGCCGGGGATGACGAATACGCCATTCTTCTTCGTTTCCTTGATTGCCGTCTCCGCCAGGTGCTCCAGGAACGCGGCTGCGGTTTTGTTATTCGTCTCCAGTTTCTCGGCCATGTGGCGTACGAGCTGGGTTTTGGTCATACCAGATGCCATCTTTCCTCCTTAAATGTGAGTGCTTCGGCTCACTGCAGGGAATATATACACTTTTCGCGAACGCATGCAAGCGTTTTGAGCAGATTTTATGCGGGTTTCTTTACTTACGTTGTGGAAAATCGGCATGAATACAGGGTTTTGCAGCGTGCGAGGTTCGGTGCCCGCCACACGCGGTGATCATGCCAGTCGGTAGAAGCTCAAAACAGCGTCTCCCTGCCGCAGGATGCGCTGCCGGCGCAAGGACCCAAATACCTCGCCGGGATCAAAGTGCTTGTCGTGCTCGGCTATGACCAGGCTTTCCGGCTTGAGAAGGCGCGATTGGGAAAGAAATCCGAGGACTTGTTCGTAGTCGCCCATCTTACGGTACGGAGGATCGAGGAAACAGAAATCGCAAACCACAGCCTGCGAATCCAGCATGCGCAACGCGGTGGTAGCTTCGCGCTCGATCACCTCGAATCCTTCTTCTAACTCCAGTGAAGCCAGGTTCTGGCGGATGGTTCGGGCTGCGCGTGAGCCGGATTCGACAAAGTAGGCTGTCTGCGCACCCCGGCTTAGCGCTTCAATCCCTACGGCACCACTGCCGGCGAACAGATCGAGCCAGACCGAATCGGGCACCGAAGGAGCAACCACGTTAAACAGAGTTTCGCGCAGACGGTCGGAAGTGGGCCGCGTTTGCATCCCCTCGGGCGCAATGAGGTGGCGGCTGCGATACTTGCCTGCAATGATGCGCATGGATACTTGGAGAGACGTGGCATGCCACGTCTCTACGGATCAACTCAGATGCCCACCATATCAATTCTATGGTTTTTTGACAGCCGTAACCGGAGCCGGGATCAACTGCTCCAACGGAACGAACTCCGTGGGATAGATGCCCGTATAGCAGGATGTGCAGTACGTGGTCTTCTCGCCTTCGGCGCAGGCAGTTTTCAAACCGTCCAAAGAGAGATACGCCAGCGAATCGGCGCCGATGTATTCCCGGATCTCCTCAACGCTCTTATTGGCTGCGATGAGCTGGTTCTTCGAAGGTGTATCCACGCCGTAGTAGCACGGCGAAATCGTCGGCGGGCAGGAAATCCGGAAGTGCACTTCCTTGGCGCCGGCGTCGCGAACCAGACGGACGATCTTGCGGCTGGTGGTGCCGCGCACGATGGAATCATCAATCAGCACCACACGCTTTCCGGCCAGAAGGCTGCGCACCGGGTTCAGCTTCAGCTTCACGCCGAAGTCGCGTACGCGCTGTTCCGGTTCTATGAAGGTGCGGCCGACGTAATGGTTGCGGATCAAGCCAAAGCGGAACGGAATGCCGGCTTCAGCAGCATAGCCCAGCGCAGCCGTCACGCCTGAATCGGGTACGGGGACAACAACGTCCGCCTGCACCGGCGATTCCTTGGCCAATTGCCGGCCCATGGCTTCGCGGCTGATCTGTACCGGTCGGCCGAAGACCGTGGAATCAGGCCGCGAGAAGTAAACGTGTTCGAAGATGCAACTGGAGTGTTTCATCTCCGGCGCAAAGCGGCGCGAGGAGACACCTTCCGGTCCCACGATGACCATCTCTCCGGCTTTCACATCGCGCTCATAGACCGCGCCGATCAGGTCAAACGCACAGGTTTCAGAGGCAAAGACAATGGTGTCGCGCTCCGAACCGGCGCCGTTGCGAATCCGTCCCATGGAGAGCGGACGGAAACCACGCGGGTCGCGGACGGCAAACACACGGTCGCGCGTCATCATCACCAGCGAGAAAGCGCCTTCAATCTGGCGGAGCGCGTCGCAAACCGCTTCCGGCAGCGTCTGCTCGCGCGACTGAGCAATGAGATGAACAATCACTTCCGTGTCACTCGTGGTCTGGAAAATCGATCCTTGCGCTTCCAGCCGGGCGCGAATCTCCCAGGCGTTGACCAGGTTGCCATTGTGGGCCAAAGCAATCATGCCCTTGTTGCAGTCGACCATGATGGGCTGAGCATTCAGGACGGCGGAATCGCCGCTAGTGGAATACCGGGTGTGGCCGATAGCGATGTTGCCGGGAAGGCGTCCGAGCGTTTCTTCGTTGAAGATATCGGCGACCAGGCCCATGGATTTGTGCATGTGCAGGCGCGCTCCATCGGAGGAGACAATGCCGGCCGACTCCTGCCCGCGATGCTGCAACTGGTGCAGGCCGAGGTAAGCGAGCGTGGACGCTTCGGCATGGGTATGCACCGCTACAACACCACATTCGTCCTTGAACTTGTCGCTTTGCTCCAAACCGCTCAAGATTGTTCTCCCCTCAGCTTCCATTCTGCTCCTGTTGCACGCCGCTCGCCTGCCAAACGGGGCTCGCAGCGGGTTCGCTAGAGGCTAGCAGCTAGTCGCTAGCAGCTAGCTTTTCTGCAACGTCTCCGGCACCAGATGTTCCCGGGTTTCCGCGTGCAGCGCTCGCACCAGGGCCGTATCCCAAACCTGCCGCAACTCTGAAACGGGCGAGGACACCACGACTGAGTCATCGATCCTGATTTCAAATTTTTCCGGAACTGTGCGGCCGACCCGGACCGCCTGCAGACCCCATTGTAGCGCTGTTCTTTTGATGTTCTCGGCGTTTTTCTGGTCGCAGGTAATCAGCACCCGGCTGGAATCTTCAGCGAAAAGGACCGCCTCAAGGAATGAGCCATTGGAAGTAAGGTGGATTTCCGCGCCGATGTTGAGGGGAAAGGCACTTTCGGCCACGGTCACCGCCAGCCCGCCATCGGAGACGTCGTGAACTGATTCAATGGATTGGGCCTGAATCAGCTCGCGCAGGCACTTCTGTAATGACGCCTCCTGCTGTAGATCGAGCGCGGGCGGGACACCCCAGATTTCGCCGAGAACCTCTTTGGCGTATTCGGATGACCCGAATTCCGCTTCGGCGCGGGCTGGTTTGGCTTCCTCCCGGCGACCCAGGATGAAGATGTCGCGATCAGGCTGGCGAAAGTGGAAGGTCATGGCCAGATCCACGTTTTCGAGAATGCCGACGACGCCCACAACGGGAGTGGGATATATCCCCTCTCCAAGGGTCTCGTTGTACAGGCTGACATTGCCGCCGGTAATAGGTGTTTTCAGAGCGCTGCACGCTTCCGTGAGCCCGTCGATCACTTCAGAGAATTGCCACATGATCTCCGGCTTTTCCGGGTTGCCGAAATTCAGGCAGTTGGTGGCTGCCACCGGCGTGGCTCCGATACAGGAAACGTTGCGCGCGGCTTCGGCCACGGCATGCATGGCTCCCAATTTCGGTGACAGCCAGCACCAGCGGCCGTTGCCGTCCAGAGCCATGGCCAGAGCGCGCTGTGTCCCCTTGATGCGCATCAGGCCTGCATCTGCGCCCGGGCCTTCCACCGTATTTGACTGCACCATGGAGTCGTACTGCTCAAAGATCCAGCGTTTGGAGCAGATGTTGGGCGCGGCCAGCAGGCGCTTGAGATTTGCTGTGAAGTCGCCTGTGCTGTTGAAGCGAATATGCCCCGGCTTGCTGTGCGGCACGGGAGCTTCCCACGGCTGCATGGGGCGTTTGTAAAGCGGCGCATCGTCGGTGAGCGCCGTATTGGGAATGTCAGCCACAAGCGTGCCGTGTTCCCGCACACGGAGGCAGCTATTGTTCGTTACCTTGCCTACGATCACGGCGTCGAGGCCCCATTTTTCAAAGACGCGCAGTACTTCCTGCTCGCGGCCGCTTTCGGCGACAAGCAGCATGCGTTCCTGCGACTCGCTCAGCATGATTTCGTACGCATTCATCCCGGTCTCGCGCTGGGGAACGCGGTCCAGTTCGATCTCAAGCCCTACCCCGCCGCGGGCCCCCATCTCACAGGTGGAGCAAGTGAGGCCGGCAGCGCCCATGTCCTGGATGCCGACCACAGCGCCGGTTTGCATGGCTTCGAGGCAGGCTTCGAGCAGCAGCTTTTCCAGGAACGGATCGCCTACCTGAACGTTGGGCCGCTTCTGTTCCGAACCTTCCCGGAATTCTTCACTGGCCATCGTGGCGCCATGGATACCGTCGCGACCGGTTTTCGAGCCAACGTAGATCACGGGATTGCCCTCGCCGGCAGCTTTGGCATAAAAAATCTGGTCGCGCCGGACCAGCCCCAAGGCAAACGCGTTCACCAGAGGGTTACCTGAGTAGCAGGGCTCGAACTTGGTTTCGCCGCCCAGGTTGGGCACACCGAAACAGTTACCGTAAGAAGCGATGCCGCTGACCACGCCTTCGAGGACAGAATGGTTCTTGTGCACCGTTGCCTGATCGGTCTTTTTGTCTGGGGTGATGGGCCCGAAGCGCAATGAATCCATCACTGCGAGCGGCCGCGCACCCATGGTGAAGATGTCGCGCAGGATTCCGCCTACGCCGGTCGCTGCGCCCTGAAACGGCTCAATGAAAGAAGGGTGGTTGTGCGATTCGATTTTGAAGGCGCAGGCCCAGCCGTCCCCGATGTCGATAATTCCGGCGTTTTCTCCCGGGCCCTGCACCACCAGCTTGCTGCGCGTGGGCAGGCGCTTCAAATGCACGCGCGAAGATTTGTAGGAGCAGTGCTCGCTCCACATCACGCTGAAAATGCCCAGCTCGGTCAGCGAGGGCTCGCGCCCCAGAGAGGTTTTGATCTTCTCGTATTCTTCCGGCGTAATACCGTGTTCCTTGATGACTTCGGGCGTAATCGCTGGGGGATTGGCATGCGTCGTGGGCATAGGCGGATGTCCTTATTTTCGCACACGCAGCGTAGAGACGCGGCACTGCCGCGTCTCAAAGACCAAAGCTCAAAACTCCAACGCTTCTGGAATTAGATTTTGTAAGCAGGAAGCTGTGAGACGTGGCGGGGCCACGTCTCTAGTGAAGATTCCACTCAGTCGCCCATCAATTAGACTGGTTGCCGATGAAATCCATCATCATCGGCACCGCCGGTCACATCGATCACGGAAAAACTTCGTTGGTGAAGGCTCTCACCGGCATCGATGCCGATCGGCTGGAGGAGGAAAAGCGGCGCGGGATCACCATTGACCTAGGCTTCGCGCATCTGGAACTGCCTTTACC
>Ga0134125_10004901_pt1 | contig 15266 bp, 17 predicted proteins | sample KB31751_FD_96464 | JGI IMG/M metagenome (GOLD analysis project Ga0134125, IMG submission 96464) | Terrestrial soil microbial communities with excess Nitrogen fertilizer from Kellogg Biological Station, Michigan, USA - KB3-175-1 | ecosystem: Environmental > Terrestrial > Soil > Unclassified ... | reverse complement strand
CCACGGCCAAGTTGGCCGGTCCGGCATGTCGTGAGTTTTTCTGACAGATACGGGCAAGAAAAAACCCGCCAAGCGGCGGGTTTTCCTGAAGTTCCGATTCCCCGGAAACTCGCGATTGGTGCCAAGAGGAGACCCAATTACAAAACTAATGCACTGATAAATAACGATTTTCTATGAGTTAGCGAGGGTTTCATGCACAAATACATACACAAACTGGCGCGCTTGCCAGTCAGACCGTCGGCGATTCGAGTCCCTACCCGGGCATCATACTGAACGAATAGTGTGCGGACGATTCGCATCCGAGCAGTGCTCCTGTGCATCCCGTCCCGAAACTCCTCACGCTTCAGCTGCTCGACTGACTGCAGCACCCGACGAGCATTTGCCAGCCTTCTGGCTACTCGCCTTTCTCACGCCGCAGCAAATCTCCGATATCACGCTCGACCAACTCCCCACGCTTCACCTGCTCGATCGACTGCAGCAGGCGGCGCGCATTTTCCGGACGCCTGAGCAGGTACCAGGTCTCGCGTGCACTACTAGAGAAGGGCCACTGCGCCAGCAGCCAGAGACGACGGTGTAGGGGGATCGGATGCTTCATGTGGTCGCTCCTTGCGGATACACTGCTTTGCGCTTGAGCAGATAGGGCTTAATGCGTTCAATGACATCCGTCTGCAGCTTCACACCCTTGAACAGGGTGCGGTAAACACCCGGGATGGCCCTGTGGAGGCTAAGCGTGCCATCAGGCTTGATATTGAAATATCCTGCGTCGTAGAGGCGATGCACATCGGCACGGAGCAAGATGCCGTTTTCTGGCTCATCCGGGCCGCCTTGCTCTACAGTCTGAATATGTGCGGCATCGAGGAGCGCGGGAAGCGTCTTGCCCGTCAGGGCACAAACCGCACCTAACTTCATCAGCTCCTGTTTAAAGCGCGCCTGCGCCTTCCGAACGGAGACAACCTCCGCCTTCTTTTCGGACGGCTTTTCAAGTCGGAACTCCACTTTATAGGTGCGCCTGTCGAGGCTCTTCGGCATCGAAATTTCGTCCCAATCTGCGGTGGCGCTGGTGCACGAGGAAGGGATTCTGATCGTGCTTTTGCCCCAAGGAACCTCAGCAAAAGCGCTGCCGACATGGTCCTCCTGCCGATAGTCCAGCTCGATCACGTGGGTCCCCTTGGCATCGACGTGGTATGTCGTGCGTGGGCTATAGACGAGGACTCTCTTTTCACCTTCCCAAACCTCCTGCGTGGTCAACTCCGGCTTCAAATGAGTCTGAAGCTCAGCCAAGTCAATTCGCATGCGCTCGACACAGCCCTCCCAGTGGATTCGGATAAAAACGACGGGTAGCTTTTTGTACACAGGTTTGTCCTTGTGGGGAGGGCGGGCCACTCGGTCTCGAAGCGTGCCAGCACCTGCTCGCGTTGTTGAGTCATGTGAAGAACCGCGCGAAGGGCACCAAGCGCAGCATCGCCGCGAAGACTTCATCGAGCGCGTCGGTCTGTGCCGCGACAGATCCCTTGTAGTTGACGGTGGGCACACGGATCGACAACCCGGCCTTCTTCCCCGAAGTAAACGGGATGATGTCTAGGGGCAGTTCGCCCACGCGGGAACCGATGTCGGCCTGAGTGTAACCCTTGAGCCCGAGGTCGACGCTGTCGCCACCCTTGCTGCTCATGTGGTGATTGAGCCAGAGGCCCGGTGGCCAACCTAGCGCTTGCACAATGATCCAGTCGCTTTGCGGCCCTTTTGGAGTGGGTGGTGCCATGCGCAACGTAGGCTGCGTGCGGCAGAGGTATGCGTGGTAATCGCGGTGGAAAGCCGTGACGGATTCGCTTACGATTTTCCTGTAGTCGCGCCGCCCCTGTTTCACCGCTTCGTCCACTACGCGACGACGCCAGGCCGCGCGTGCGCCCGGCTGCTCAGCGAACCAGGCGCCGATGGATTCATAGGGAATACGGGCGTCGTAGCGCGAGTCGTCGGCCACACCATTGAGGTAGGCCTGGGGCGCGACCATGCACGTGAGGTAACGGTCGAACCAGGCGTCCTTCATGCCTTGCGCCCCGCGACGGTGATAGCGGACGTCCTGCTCGTGCTGCTCCACAGCCGCGATCTTGTTTTCGATCAGGATGCCGATGCGCTCTTGGCCAACGTGCACGCGGAGCAACACGTCGGTTTCACCGTCCGCGTTGCTCACGCTGTGCCAGGCACCGTCGAACGTGGCCCCCGATAAGCCGAGCTGCGTTGCCCACCACGCCGCAAATGCGGGCGTGGCGTGCAGTTCTTCTAGGATCAGGAGGTCGATGTCGCGTTCCTGGACCGCGAGCACCACGGGCCAATCACCGAGGTGCACGGGTCAGGACACGCGTTCTTTCAACCACGCCAGCAACCCAGCATCGAGCACCTTGCTCCCGATGACGTCCGGACCCCAGAGCGTGATGTTGGCCGGCTGCTCGCGGTTGATGGTGCCGGTGTGCCACACGTAGAACATGCGCGCGTGGGCATCGGTCGAGGCAAACTCGGCGGCGTAGACATCGAATTGCGCGGTGTTCGTGCGGGATTTCACTTGCACGAAGGCGCGCTCACCCGTGGTGGGCAAGAGCAAATCCAGGTCGATGGTCTTTTGGTTGCCGCCCGTGCTCGACTGCCGCTGCCAGCCGCTGCGGGAAAAGATCAGTTCCACCATTAGCTCGAAATCCTTGGGCGTCAGCAGGCGCACCATCGCCAGGATCTGCTGGACCAGGACCTTTTCCGTGGCTTCGGCCGCGGCCAGTTCCGGGGTGGCTTGATCGTTGATTCGCCGCAACAGATAGTCGCGCTCATCCACTTCACAGATGGTGCCTTGATACATCTGGGTCTTGGTCAGTTTTCCCGACAAGCGGCTCACCAGGAGGGGCTCACCCCCGATGCTGGTGTTCCTCCACCCATCCATGGTTTGGCGAAAGCGTGAACCATCGTCGGCGCTCTGAACCACGGGGGGCATCGCGGGGCGGCACCACCACAGATAGCCTTTGGAGAAGGTCACGAAGATGTCGTCGGCCGAGGCTTCGAAAAAGGTTCGGATCTGGCGTGTGTCGTTCGTGGCCGTGCCTTCGTTGCCGCGCTTCTCGGTCCAGAACGCCTTGACCTTTTCCCACTCGCCCTGGACGCACAGGTCCTGGGGCGTTTCGTGGTAACCGAACCTGATGGTGCCTTCGGCAAGACAGGTGGGCTCCCACGCCCCACCCTCGCCCAGCTTGATGAAATACGCCTTCGTTGATTCCGGCAACGCGTTCATGTGACCCCCTGTTCTCGTGTCAGTCGAACCTTCGGCGACGCCATTACAGAGCCGCCCCCTTGCCTATTTTTGCCCAACGGGGTCGCAAGCGCTAAGACGGGGCCGCGCGTGCCAGGAGCCCCAGTCCCGGAAAAGCGGTGCCCACGCCATTGCGGGGCATGGGGCTGGGCGCGTCCACCCATACGGACGGCTCTGGCCACGAGTGAGCCGCGCGCCAGGCCGCCATCCGAGCTCGAACGCTGGCCTCATCCCCGGCTTGGGCCAGGTGCGGTTCCACACTGACCAGGTGCACCCCCACCGTGCCGCGTGGGGGCGACGCCGTCAGGTCGAGGTATCGCCAGGCATCGTGGATCACGTCCCGCCGGGCACCTTCGGGGCCCAGATCGACACCGGCGCCCACGCACCGCACAAGCAGGAGCTTGTCGGGTGCCGTCAGGTGCAGATCCCATTCTTCGTCGGCGCTGGGTTGCCCTTGCCAGCCGAGGCTTTCAGCGGCCTGGATGATGGCTTGCAGCCGCGCGGCGGGGTCCATCCACCAGGGCGTTACGTGCGCGGTGCCGGTGTGCGCACTGACGACCCGGGCCCAGGCCTGGAGTAGCGGCGGAAGAAGTGTGTTCACGTCAACGACCCCCTGGGGATGGCGCGGATATTGAGTCACTTCCGTGGGTTCGTGAGGGAGGCTACCGGCCAGAAAAGTCTTGGCAGGGTGGCCCACCGATCAGCCGATCAACACGTTCGGAAACTCGATGATGGCGCCAATGCGTCGGAAATAGTCGGTGCCCACCAGCTGCGGACGGTAGCGCTGCGTGCCTTTCAGTTCACTTGGGTGCAGAAAGGTGGCATTGCCGATCACTTCCTTGAAGCCGTGAACCACGCCGTAGGTGGTGCCAAAGGTGAAGTCGAGGATTTCATGGCTGGGCAACGTCAACCACGCATGGAGGCTCAATGACCCCGAAATCTGGCCGCGGTGGAGCATGGCTTTGAGTTCATCCAGGTCCGTGTGGAACGCGTTCTCCGAACCAAAGGACACATAGCCGATGGTGTAGAGCAACGGCACACCCAAGTCTTGTTCGATCGCGTCTTTGATGAAGTGATGCACGGCGAAGCATTGACCCACGATGTCGCTTGGCGCCAATTGACCGGTGACGCCCTGGGCGCTTTTCACGATCCGGCCGATGAATGCATCCGTCAGGTAGCGCTGCGTGTTGAACTTGATATCGGGGCATTCCAGCCCCCATTGCCTGGTTCGCGCGATGGCTGCATCCAGCTCGGCTTCATAGCTCACTTCCTGAGGGTTCAACATCGACAAACTCCTGTTGTGGGCGGCGTCCTGAGCGTAACGCCTTGGCGTCCAACACGCCGCATTTGAGGATCAAGCCTCCAAGCGGCCGCTCCTTTCCGTGCCTCTTGTCGTTCCCTGTTTCGATATAGTTCGAGGCGGGGACAGGCTTTCAGGGACAGGGTGATCATGAGAGTGGCCGATCTTTCGATCAGGAACTATCGGGGCATCCGCGAGGGATACCTTCGATTCAAGCCTCATGTGGTTCTGGTGGGGGCCAACAACACCGGTAAAACCACCGTCATTGAGGCCCTGACCCTTCTGCTGGGCCGTGATCGGTTGATCCGGGACCTCACCGAACACGACTTCTTTGGTTCCGATCCACAGCCCGCGGACCGGATCCAGCTCGTGGCCACGATAACGGGCTTCGAGGGCGATGACCCCAGTGACCACCCGGATTGGTTCCGAGATGGGCGCGCTGTCCCAAAGTGGTGGGATGATGCGGAGGGCGCGGTCCATCCTGCCCGGACGGATGCCAACTGGAAACTGTGTTGTCAGATCGGTGTGCAGGCCTACTTCGACCGCCCATCGCTGACGGTTGAAGTGGTTCGCTACTTCCATGACCACGATGGCGTCATGGACCCGTTCGATGATGACTCCCCGATTGGCGTTCCGCCAAAACTCGTGCAGCAATTCGGCTTTTTCCTGGTGCGGGCCAGCCGCACCTGGGACCGAGTTCTGTCCTGGGGCAGCGAACTGTTTCGGCGCACCCTTCAAGCAGCCGCAGCGCAGCCAGCCGATGCGATCTTGGCCCAACGCAATCAACTTCGGACACCAGAAAGAGCCATCGAGGAAGACCCCCAGATCGCTCCTCTGATCAACAGCGTCAACAACGAGGTCGCGCGATGCATCGCCGTGTCACCTCGGCTCACGCTCCGGGTGACCAGCACCGACAGTCGCTCGGTGTTGGATGCGGTCTCCCCACACTACGCTGTGGGAGATGCAGCCAGTGTTCCTGCCGCGCGGCAAGGCAACGGGCTCATCTCACTTCAAGGCCTTTTTCTTTTGCTCGAACTGGGCCGCCTCCGCGCCGAAGCCGGGGATGGCTTCACGATGGCACTGGAAGAACCGGAACTGCACCTGCCGCCGGCAACTCAGCAGCAACTGGTTCTGCGTGTGCAGGCCCTCTCTTCCCAGACCTTCATCACCACGCACTCGCCGACCATTGCCGCCATGGCCGATCCCACGTCGGTTCTGATGCTGAGAAACGTCCAAGGGCGGCTTTCGGCGGAACCGTTCCTAGCCAAGAAGTTGGGACCGGATGCAGCCAACTGGCAGCGCAAGTTCTATCAGCACAATCGCACCGAGGTGATCGATGCATTGATGCATGCCACCGTCTTGGTGCCGGAAGGCCGCTCGGACCACCTGCTTCTCAAGACCGTGCTCAGGCCCCTCATGCTCCATCAGGGGTGGGGTGGCGAGCATGCCCATGCGTTCGGGCTTGAAGTCGGCGTGGTGCCCACTGAGGACGCGAAGGTCGTGGAAACGACATGTGACCTGTCGCGGATCCATCCTCGGGTGTGCTGCCTCGTGGATGGTGATGATGAGGGACAACGTTACGTTCGCAATCTTGCAGCCCTGGCCCAACCGCCAGCCGTGGTGATCCGCTGGCCAAACGGTCAAATGATTGAAGATGCCGTCGGCTGGATCCTCGAAGCGGATGTGGCGTCCCTTGCGGGCTTGACCAACGACGTGCCAGAGCTTGATGGGGCCGACATTGCCGGCGTGATCGCGCACATGAAAATAAAAAACAAGAAGTGCGATCTGGTGTTGTATGAGGCCGTTGCCGAAGCCATCTGTGAGAGCGCCGCATGCCGCGCCCGAGCATCGGAACTTTTCCAAGCCATCGCCAAAGCGTGCGCTGGAACAGCCACCCCACGCTTCGTCCATCGCGACCAGGCCTGGGTATTCCAGCCATGAGTGTCACCGTCTTTTCGGGCGGAGCGGGTTGCGGCAAAACGTATCAGTTGATGCAACGGCTGGCCGCAATCATCGAGGCCCAGCCACCCAAGGACGGCCAGAAAGTGCTCGCCCTGACCTTCATGCACGGCGCGCGCCGAAGGCTCGACGATCGTCTGGCATCGGTGCCAGGGCTTGGAGGGCGTTACGAGTGCACCACGCTGGACAGCTTTGCCGCACGGATCGTTCGACGGTGGCAGTCCTTGGCCGTGCAACAGGGCGCCCGCATTCCCCAGGAGACCGAATATGACGACATCTGCGCTGTTGCCGCTCTGATCCTCGCCCACCCAGAGGTCGTGCGCTGGGTCAAGGCCTCCTTTCCCATCCTGGTGATCGATGAAGCCCAGGATCTCTCTCATTCCCGGCTGAGCATCGTTCAATGCCTTGCCACGGAGCTGACCGCGCTGATCGCGGCCGATGAATTCCAGTGCCTGAATGAAGAGCTGAGGCCCAATCCCGCGTGGGAGTGGTTGAGCGCTCAGAAAGACCACATCGCCCTCGAACAACCAATGCGCACCCGTGTCGCCTCCTTGCTCGATGCCGCAGCGGCAGTTCGGGGTGGCCGGGCGGTGCCGGCTGGCAAGGGATTCACCGTTTCCCACACAGCAACCGCCCCTATGGCGGGCGGATTTTTGAACACGCGCATTGCCGGACTTAAGGGCGACGGGCTGGCCATCATCACGCCAACCATCAAACACTTCGCAGAGGGCGTCGTCACTTGGTCCAGCACCAAATCAAACAGCCGAGGAATGGGCCCTTACGCGATTGCGTGGGAGAAGAGCGAAACCAGGGCCGCCGAAATCGCCATGGAAGGCATTGCTCTGCCCAAAGAAGCTACCCCGGCACAAGCGCTCGCGGCCCTGCACGCACTTCATGACCAGGCTTTGGTCCGCGAGGTGGCATCGTGGCTCGACCGATTAAGTCGCACCCGCGGTCCGACCATCATCACCCGAGAAACGCTGGCTGAGCGCATCCAGATGATTTACGCCAACCGCCGCCGCTTCCAGCGCCCGCTTGATCGGGGTCTTCGAGCCATGTCCGTGCATGGTGCGAAAAACAGGGAGTTCGAGCATGTGGTGGTGCTTTGGCCCGCGGCCGTGGCTGGTGACGACGAACACAAACGTCGTCTGCTTTACAACGCGATCACCCGAGCGAAATCGGACTGCCTCGTGCTGGTCCAGCTGAAGCAGCAATTGGAACAACCCCCGTTTAAGTAGCGTCACCTCGCCAATTTATGTGAGCGCCTCGATGGCCTGTGCCAGGCGGCCGCTGCGTTCTTCCATCGGGAAACGGGCCCGATCCACGATCACATGGTGGTGCGCGACGTAATCGATGTGAGGTTTCACGTCATCGTAGGGCGCCAACGCCGCAATCACGCGTTGCCCGAATGGGTCCGCGAAGTTGGTGGTGTCGCTGAGGACCGCGAAGCCGTGGTTCAGCACCGCACCGACGGCGGGGAACGGGCTTGCGATGTATGGAGTTTCGCTCTCGACGCCCTGACTTCGGCAGCACCCAGCCCGCGTTCCGCGGATGGTCCTAAGACTTCGCTCCGGCCCGGGACATTCCCGGCGCGCACTTTTTCTGTCGCGGGAGCTGCACGGTGCAGTGGATTCGCCCTTATAGAGAGCCTGCACTTGTTGATGTGCTGCGGTCTCACAGCTTTCCGCTGGACGCGGAGGTTGACCAACAATCGCCTTCTACATGAGGTTATTCTGACGTTGATATGCGCTAAAACGGCCACAGCCCGCGCCGGACCTAGGTTTGCCCGTGGCGACGGCGTGACTGTAACTTGCGGGTTGTAATGTATTGCGTACAAGGCGATGCGGATGTTACTTAGGCGGAGTCGATGGCGTCGCAACCGTCCCCATCCCCTTCGCGGCACCTTGGTTGGGCGGAACCGTACCCAATAGCGAGGAATGGGGCGCCCGTCCAGCGGGCGTGCCTGGGCCAGGAGTGATCACCGTCAGCGGCGGAGCATGCTCCGTTCCCATGATCACGATGTCCTGGTGCAACTCGGCCAGAACGCGAAAGTCTGTGAATGTCGCTTTAAACAAGTGAGAGGGATTGAACGCTAGCTCGAAGAGCCACGGGTACTCCATCCTGCCCCATGTCCGTCGAAACCCCGCGCACGTGATCTCCAGGCTGACCTTCATGGGGTTTGTATGATCCACCGCATACGTTAGATGGTTCACTTGAGTAGGCGCGCCCGACGAGGATGACTCGCTTGGAGAATCTGGCGACGACGAACTCGATGGAGCATCCTTCGCCTGCGAGTTCGTATTGTTAACCGGATTTGGGGCACCAATTTTCGGTAACGTCGGCATTCTCTCAGGACTGGATGACGACAGCGTCCCTTTCGGAGTGGGCGGTGTCGGCCTATCGCGTCGACCTGCCAACATCGGCATCCCCGCAGAACTAGACGACATCGACGCCCCGAGACGACTGGACGAAGACGTTGCTCCAACACGGCTGGGCAACGTCCGCGTTCCTAAAGGATTGGACGACATCGGCATCCCCATAGAACTATGAGAGCTGACCGGCTTCTTCTCAGACTCGTCAATTGCGACGATCTTGCCTACATCGCCTAGCAGACTGCCCATGTGCGGTAACGGCGCCGTGATCATCCACATCAGCGGCCGTCCTTGACACATCATCGTCATAGCGCGGGCAGCAAACGAATGCAGCACCAGCGCGATGCCCTTGGCCGGCTTATCGCGATAGAACTGGTGATAGGCTTCGCGCGTCTTGAAAATACTAGCGAACGCTGGGGGCACATCGGAATCATCATTGATAGGTAACAGCGGTGATCTGAAGATGCCCATGTGTGTCACGGCGGGACAGCTGCGATCCTTGGCGCTTGTCGTGACCGTCATGCACATCTGGATGTTGATCGTTTTGTTTATGTCGTTCGCCCTGGCCGTCGACATGTCGAAGGTCGAATAAACTACATAGACGCTCGTATTAGGGTTGTCAGCCAGTTCAAGTGCGTTTTCGAAGCCTTTGATGGCAGCTTCGATCTCGGATGCATGAGAGGTTTTCTTAGCACAGACTTTCATCGCCCTCACGTATTCGCCCCAGAAGCGATGATTCTCCTGCGTGAGGGCCTCCAGGACGAACAACACTCGATGCGATATTCCAGCGCTATATACGCCGCCCCCGTGATCCACTGGCTTATCGATCACCAAGTCCTTGTATCCGAAGACTCTCAAGACTCCCATTGGATCGCTCCTATGCGTCGCCCCAGCCCTGGTTCATGGCTGGAGAAGTGTGCGCGCTCCGCAGCCAGGTTGTCGACTAGCGGCCAGAGCCGGCCGGGCACGATGCAATTCGGCTTCACGGCAGCCCCATTACTTGCCGGGCAGTCGATCAGTTTAAGCTCACGCCAACGAACACCTTGCTGATTGCGCGTCAGATGCTCTCTGAGCGCGCCATATCGCTGACTGCCCCCCAGCGCTTGTCAAACGATCACCAGCGCAGCGCGAAATGCATCGACGCATACACTGGTGCTACATTCATTCGAAATGACGCGCAGTTAGCGACAAGCCACAAGGCGTGATATCTTACGCGCTGTCCAGAGCAATGGACTTACGAGACTGCCCCGAGGCCCTCTTGGGCGGCAGAGGCAGCAAGGCTGACGCGGTTTCCGTGTTGCCTTCATCTGTCGACGGCCGTCGACTTCTGAGACTGCAGCAAGACCGTCAGGTGGCAGCTGCAGCAACAGACCCCGCTCAGGCGGGGTTTGTTTTTGAACGAACTTCAAAACCCACCATCCGGCACGTCATCGCCTCCGATGGTTTTCGAATGCTCACGATTGTTGGGCATCCATACCCGTCGCCATAAGGCACTTCGAGATCAGGCTAGCTAGTTGAGCGCGATCGACACTCCCTGCCCTGCGATCAACTGCCGCTGTAGACCAATCATACGCTCCAGCAGATCTAGATCACCTGGCGCAAGATCGGCAATTGCCACCGCGTCGCCGGATGACCAAGCCCAGAGCTCGACATCTTCGTGCTCGTGCTTTGCCACATGTTTGACAGTGATAACCGAGGCTCCTTCCGGTTCACCTGATGCACTGATCGAAACCGTCGGCGCTTCTGTGTCCATGCAAACCAAGACTATCGCTGAGCCAAGCGAGCTGATTAACTCGTCCTTGTCGCCCTGCCAGTTCCGGAGTTGGTCCTCGTCGACCGAGATCAGGTGATGTATGCCCATGTGCACCTCGCATGTAATTGATCAGTCACTTGATGCTAAAACGCGAGCGCAAGGTTGTCGGGATGGAAGTTCAGGGATAGCAGGTAGATAAACGCCCCCGGCCTGCCGTGTACACACGTGCCTAGATCGAACGCCGGCGTCGCCGGAAGCCTTCGCATGACGAGGCAAGGTCGACCCGTTCCTGAAGATCGTCGTCACGCATTTCGACAGATTTCTAAACTGAGCTAATTCACTACTCAGCGAGAAAACTGCATGAAAAACAAGGCCGATGTCGCCAACTATCTCGAACACATCCTCGCCGCTTCCGGCAAGACCAACAAGGACATCGCCCAGGAAATCGGCTACGAGTCCCCCAACATTCTGTCGATGCTGAAGAACGGCGACACCAAGGTGCCGCTGGCGCGCATCCCGGCCATAGCCAAGGCTACGGGAACGGATCCGAAAGTGCTGCTCGACCTCTGTTTGGAGGCATATCACCCGGAGCTTCACCAGGTGTTGTCCGAGCTGGCACCCAGCATGCTGATCTCCCGTCAGGAGCTGCAGATGGTACGTTTGGTTCGTCGTGCTCTGCGCGCTCCAGCAAAGCTATAGCTACTATTGGGCCCGCTACCAACGCTGTCTTAAAAAAGACACCATGTCGCCCACGATCAACAGGAACAGGGGAGAGAACAAACATGCTCACGATTGCTGACACATGCCCGAGATGTAATGAACGCGGCGTTCTCACAGTCATGGACTATAACCTTGTCGAACGACTCGGCAATGAGATGATCTACGATGGCTTCGTTTGCTGCCCGCATTGTTCCTACTGGTCGATCGTGACGTTCGGGTGCAATGGCAATGCCTTTTCCACGCAGCCCCGTCCCACCGGCAAACTGGCAAGCGTCTTAGGCGCACGCATCATCTCCCTCCTGCCACGCCCTCCTAAGACAGAAGCCCCGGAGCATGTCCCTCAACCCGTGAGCACCATCTACATCGACGCTGTCGAAATCCTCAAGCAAAAGCGCTGGTCCGCTGCTGCAGGTGCACTTCGTACAACCATTGATCGTGCAACCAAGATGCTGTGGCGCGAGCAGGCGGGGAACGATGACTGGCCCAAAAACCTCGCCTCCAGAATCGAATCGCTGCGCACCAAGCTTGATCTACCCGGGGCGATCGTCGACTGGGCGCACCAAGTACGAATTGTTGGCAACGAGATTCACGACCTGGATGAAGTGACTGAGGAAGACGCCAAGGACGCCGGAAGCTTCACCGAAGTATTCCTCACCTATACCTACACGCTTCCGAAGCGACTTGCTTCGTTCCGGGGACGCAGAAGCGGCCCTGCTGAAATCACCGGCGCTTAGTGAGCCCCTTGGCGTCAGAGCCGTCCGCCCCTCAGTTCAACATTGCAGACGCATGCTTCCTCCGGACAACGCGATGAGCGCCTCCAGCGCACACCGCAGCCGCTCGTCCACGCCACTCCGGAGTGATACCCAGCTTCTGCATTGCGAGCTCCCTGAGCTCGCCCAGATGCTTCTTGCCGCACTGCCTAGCCGACTGCGACATGTAGATCAGCTTCGCCGACTCCTGCTCCGGCAGTCCCAGGAGGTCCTTCGTCATGTAGGTCATCCAGGCTACTGGGTTCACGGAGCGACGCACATCAAGCCGGAACTTCCTGAAAGTGGGATTGCTCAACCTTCCGCTTGCAGGACCCAAAGCAGCTCGAACATCGGCCAAGTTGGCGTCCGTCTGCACGATGCCATGAAGATGTGGTCGCCCCTGCTTGTCGAGCTCCACCGTGATCAAGGTTGCCCCCAGAGCCGTCACCGAACCAAGCTGGTTCCGAAGGCTCCGGAACGTGTTGCGCAGCTCCGCCCTTAAGGCCGCTCCCCTCTTGAGATTGAAACGCAGAGTGAACGTCACTGCGCTCCGCCGATACATGGAGCTTCCCACGATTAGTGCCTTGTCCATCGCAGTCTTCCCCTCCCAGTTGGATAGGGTGGAATGCAGATAGGCCTCTTCCAAGTTCACGACCTTCTGCTTGAACACGGATGGGTCAGGCATGTAACTGTTGTGGTGAAGCAGAGCTTGGCGAATGTCTCCTGGGGCTCCTGTTACACGGAACTGAATAACCGGCTTGGGATACATCTTTGTATCAGGAAGCAGGGTGGAATTTTCATCGACCTCCCTGCTGACGGCCACTAAAGGCTGCCCACTGGGCGCCCCCACGCGATCATCATTAAGGCCAACAAGTACAAGGGCTTGCGCGGACTGTGCGGCCTGCTCCGAGACACCACGATAAGTGACAAGTTTCGGCTTAGATAAAGAGCTATAAATCGCCGGATTGCCGGTAGTTGATACAGAATGCAATACGTTCTCCACATGCCATTCGAATCGCGTCCGCCACCATCTTCAGGGCACACATGCCAGCTGCCGCGCCTTTAGCACGACACTCAGGACGGACGCGTTCGATTGGGGGGTTGAGGGCTGGGGCTATGCCGCAGCCGGACGATCGCTGCTGGTGGCAGCCTGACGAGACGACGCGCGCTCGTTGACCCATGAGCGGACCTCGGACTCAAGCCAGCCACTCGCTGTCGTGCCGATCTTGAAGCTGCGTGGGAACTGTCCCAGCCCCATCAGCCGGTAGATCGTTGCGCGGGACAGACCCGTGCACTGGATCACCGCATTCATACGCATCACCGAAGGAAGACTTACTACGCCCGTAGGCAACGATCCACTTTTGCTCATTTGAAGTTCCTGACTTCGTGACGCTTTGGCGTTCATGCCAAAACGACCCCCACATGTCGCAGGCAATCTCAGGTTAGTCAGCGGCGACTTATTTCGCGGTCGGTTGTGAAATCCGGATCCAATGTGTCACACCGCGTTCAGTTTTTGTTCATGAAAACTTCGCCGCGCTTAGCTCAAGCCGATTTCTTCAACGGCACGACTTCGGCACCCTCACGCAAACGATCGAGATAATTCGCCCATTCCTGAAGCACCCTGCGCCGCTCTTCGAGAAATTTCAGGCGCGCATAGGCGGCCTCCGTCTCGCTCTTGGGTGCATGGGCGAGCTGACACTCCAATACGTCCACTTCGATTTTCAGCCGCTCACGTCCCAAAGTTCGCCAAGTCGCACGAAAGCCATGAGGCGAGTGCTCGCCCTTAAACCCCATCTCGCGGACGGCCTTGCTCAGAGCATCTCTCGACAAGTGGAATGACCGCTGTCGCGCTTGCGGAGGGAATACGTACTCCTTCCCTGCGCTCCGCCGATGCATTTCCTTTAACGCCTCAACCGCCTGCTTCGGTAAGGGGGTGGTGAAGTCTTGGCCTGTCTTCATCCGGTTCGTGATCCCATCTGGTTCCATGCCTGGGATTGCCCATTCCGCCTTTTCAAGATCGATCTCTGACCAACGTGCGGTTGCAACCACACCCGGCCGCATCACAGTCAGGGTAAGCAAGATCAATGCTGCACGGACAACGGGGTTCTCATACATGTAGATGGAGCGCATCAAGTCCCCAAGCCTGCCCTCCTTCTCAGTGATAGCTGGCATGTGTCCGAGCTTTGCCTTCGGCAAAATCCGGGCAAGTCGGAGGCTACTGTCCTCGGAGCGCAAACCCTCGTTAATCGCATGCTCCACGATCTGCCCTATGTATTGTCGGGCCTTTCTTGCGAGCTGCGGCACCTTGCTGCTCATCTCCAACAACAGTAGTCGGACGTCTTTCGTCTGCAGGGTGCGCAAATCGGCTGCACCCAGCCTGGGAATGAAATACGACTCGACGACCAATCGGGCCTTACGAAAAGTCTCGCTTTGCCAGCGGCCTCGATTCTCGGCAAGCCACCTAGTCGCAACGGCCTCCAATTGCGCTTCTCGCGCCTGAGCTTCGGCCAACACTTGATGGTCTTTCCTGGCAATGTCGGCCTCAATGGCGCTCCGCATTGCTTTGCGAACCCCGGCGGTAGCTTTACCTGCCTTTGCATCGCGCGCAGTTTCCAGGGCCCTGACACGAGCCTCTGCGAGGGACATGGTTGGATAGTGACCAATGGTCGCTGGGGTGGCGGTGCTGCTCCCAGGTAAGCGAAAGCGCAGGATCCAGGACTTGAGGCCCGCGGGACTTACAGAGAGATACAGACCTTTGCCGTCGGCGAGCATGTAGGCCCGCTCTTGCGGCTTCGCTTTGCGAACTTCCAGTTCAGTCAGGGGCTTTGCAAGCTTGGGCATTCAAGGGACCTGTTTGTGTATGTTCACAGACGAACATGCACAACAGCATACACAAAAACTTGCGATTTGCTGAGATCCTGCGATACCCCATGCAACAAAAAACCCCGCATTTACGCGGGGTTCCGTGTGTTTCAGAGACTGTGTGAGACTCCCTGAAACTGCTATTGGTGCCCAAGAGGGGACTCGAACCCCTACGCCTTGCGGCGCTACCACCTCAAGGTAGTGCGTCTACCAGTTCCGCCACCTGGGCAGGTGTCTTGCTCAGTGCTGCTTCTGCGGGGCCGGT
>Ga0134125_10004900_pt1 | contig 15270 bp, 15 predicted proteins | sample KB31751_FD_96464 | JGI IMG/M metagenome (GOLD analysis project Ga0134125, IMG submission 96464) | Terrestrial soil microbial communities with excess Nitrogen fertilizer from Kellogg Biological Station, Michigan, USA - KB3-175-1 | ecosystem: Environmental > Terrestrial > Soil > Unclassified ... | reverse complement strand
GCCGGATTTGTAGTCGCGAGAAATTTCTTTTCTCGAGAGGAGATTGAGCTGCTCCGCCGCGCGGCAAAAGAAGACCGGCAGCTCGATCAGCACTCGTTTAGCCGTGGCGACGGCGAAGGCGGCCAGGTTCGGCTATCGCTTTGGAATCATCCTGGCGACACCATTTACGGAATGTTTGCGCGCTGCGAATCGGCGGTCCAATCGGCCGAAAAAATTTTAGAAGGCGAAGTCTATCACTATCATTCCAAGATGATTATGAAAGACGCCAAAGTAGGCGGCGCCTGGGCCTGGCATCAGGATTACGGCTACTGGTATCAAAACGGCGTTCTGTTCCCGCTGCTCACCAGCGCTTTCATCGCCGTCGATCCCGCCACGCGCGAAAACGGCTGTATGCAGGTGATCCCCCACTCTCACGAACTTGGGCGAATCGAGCATGTCCTCACCGGCGATCAGGCCGGAGCCGACGTCGAACGCGTGAACGAAATCCTGAAACGCCTGCCGCTTGTCTATGTTGAGATGGAGCCGGGCGACACGTTATTCTTCCATGCGAACCTGTTGCACCGCTCCGATCAGAACCACTCCGATAACCCGCGCTGGTCGATGATCTGCTGCTACAACGCCGCGCGTAACGATCCGTACAAGGAATCGCACCACCCCCGCTACACGCGCCTCGAAAAGGTGCCCGATTCGGCCATCGTCAGCGCGGGTTTGAAGCGTTTTGGCGATTCCGAAAGCGATGTCGCTTGGATGGCTTCGGAAGCCGATTCCAGCGCCGCCAGTCTCGCCGCAAAACCATAGCGCGCCTGGCAGTACCGCCCGATTCCGGACGATGAACATCCAAATCTTCGGCATCAAAAGTTCTTCCGCTACACGCGCTGCGGAGCGTTTCTTTAAAGAGCGCCGAGCCTCTATCCAATCTATCGATCTCAAAAAGAAACCGCTGGCGCCCGGCGAAATCCGCCGCTTTATCGAGCGCTTCGGCTTGACAAATTTGTTGGATGCCGATGGCGCGGCCTATACTAACGCAGGCTTGAAGTACCTGAAGCTTTCGGACTCTGAGCTTCTGAGCAAGATCGAACAGGATCCACGGCTGCTGCGGCTGCCGCTGGTGCGCTCAGCGAATCTCCTCGCGATCGGCCAGGACGAAAACGCATGGAACGCAATGCTTGGCGGCGGGAAGTAGCGCGGTGTCCATTCCCAATTCATTAGGTTTCTAATGTAACTATGAACCGCCGCCGGTTTTTGGCTACTTCAGCCGCCCTATCCTTAGGCGCGCATTTACGAGCCCAGGACGCAGTAACCGATCTCCCCTCGGAACGCAAGCACGGCGGCAGCCGCGAAACCGTGCTGCCCAGGCTCTCTCCGTTTCCACTGCCCCAAGTGCGGCTGCTGCCCGGAGTATTCGCGCAAGAAGCCGAAAAGAATGCGCGCTATCTCGATTCCCTTTCAGTGGACCGCCTTCTCTATAGCTTTCACGCCGAAGCCGGAATCTCCAATAGCGCCGAGCCGTATGGCGGTTGGGAAGCGCCGGCCTGCGAGTTGCGCGGCCACTTCAACGGCGGTCATTATCTTTCCGCCTGCGCGCTCGCCTACGCCACTTCGTCAAATGAAGATCTGAAGCGTAAAGGCGATCGGATGGTCGCAGCCCTCCTGAAATGCCAGCAGAAGCTCAACGCCGGCTATCTCAGCGCGTTTCCGGAAACGTTCTTCGACCGGCTAAGCCGCGAAGAAAAAGTTTGGGCGCCGTTTTACACGCTGCACAAAATTCTCGCCGGTCTGATTGACATGTATACGCTCACCGGAAATGAGGACGCGCTTCGGGCGGCGGAAGGGCTCGGCGGCTGGATCGCCCAGTGGAGCGCGAATCGCAGCAATGCACAGATGCAGCGCATTCTGCGCACCGAGTACGGCGGCACCAATGAAGCTCTTGCAAATCTCTATGCCATCACCGGTAAAAATTATTACCTGGATGCCGCGCGGCGCTTCGAGCAGCCCTCCTTTTTCGATCCGCTCGCCGCGCATCGCGATGAGCTGACCGGCTTGCACGCCAATACCAATGTTCCGAAAGTGATCGGTGCCGCGCGGTTATATGAATTGATTGGAGACCTTCGCTACCGCTCCATCGCCGAGTACTTTCTCGAAGAAGTGGTGCGGGAACGCACCTACGCGCACGGCGGTACCAGCAACTTCGAGCACTGGAAGACTCCGCCCGGACGATTAGATGGAACCTTGACCATCGCCGATGCCGAATGCTGCGTCGCCTACAACATGATGAAGCTCGCTCGGCATGTCTTCTCCTGGACCGGCGACCCGCGCTGGATGGATTACTACGAGCGCACTTTATGGAACACGCGGCTGGGCACGCAAAACAACAATGGCCTGAAGATGTATTTCACGCCGCTCGCCGCCGGATACTGGAAACTCCACAACTCCGCGGACCAGTCTTTCTTCTGCTGCACCGGCACCGGAGTGGAGGAATTCGCGAAATTCACCGACACCATTTACTTCCACGATGGCGATGGCGTTTATGTGAACCAGTTTCTTCCTTCAGAACTGCACTGGCCCGAGAAAAAAATTCGGCTGCGCCAGGAGACAGCGTTCCCGTCTGAAGACGTTGTGCGCCTCATTGTTCGCGGCGCCGCGGCAACCGAACCGTTCGCCGTGCATATTCGCGTGCCGGAATGGACCGCGCCCGGCGGCAGCGTCAGCGTTAACGGAACGCGATCGGAGGTCTTCGCTCAACCCGGCAGCTATCTATCTATCCGTCGAATCTGGCGCGACGGCGATCGTGTCGAGATCAAGCTGCCTCTGTCGCTGCGCCCTTGTCCCTTGCCCGGCAATCCCGCGATGCAAGCCGCCATGTACGGCCCCATCATGTTAGCCGGCGTGATCTCGAACGAAACCGCGCCGCCCGAATTCGCGCTTACGGGCGAGCCGCTGCCGAAAAAATACCCCGATCCGCAACCCGCGCCCCAAATTGACGCAAAGGACGGAGATTCCGTTAACTGGATGGATGCTGTATCCACTCGCGACCTTACTTTCCGCGCCGCCTCGCAAGGCAAAACAATTTCCGTGATGCCCTGGAACCGCATCACTACCGAGCGCTACTCGGTCTATTGGAACGTCAAGGCTTAAACTCATTGCGCGCGAACTTCGGTCAGACCGTGGGATATAACAGGGTCTATGAATCGCCGCTCTTTCCTGCTGAGCCTCAGCCTGCCTTGCGCTTTACCGCTTTGGGCGCAGCACTCGGAAGGCGGCAATCCGTTGAAAATCGCCTCCGTCGAATTGCTGGAACTCAGCGGCCGGCATCAAGTGGAAACTGGCGTAAATCATCAATATCAGGTGAATCCGCTTGATGTTTATGATGAGTTGCGCCGGCCTGTTTACCACGACACCACACCCGGCACAAAGAACGTTCCCATCACTGAAATTTACTTGCGCATCCGCACTGCGAGCGGCCAGGAAGGGCTTTACGGTCCCATCGACCGCGAACCGGCTTTAATCGTTTACCAGGATCTGCGCCAATTTCTGATTGGCAAAGATGCTCTCGCCGGCGAAGCCTTGTGGGACCAGATGTACCGCTCCAACCGTCATTCACGCGACGGCATTTTCATGATGGCCATTAGCGCTGTCGATAACACGCTGTGGGACCTGCGCGGGCGTCACTTCAATGTTCCGGTATACCGGCTGCTCGGCGGCCCGACGCGTCCCTCGATTGAAGCCTACGCAAGCTGCCTCGGCTATTCGCTCGAACCGCAAAAAGTGCGCGCCCGCTGTCTTGCCGTAAAGAAACAGGGCTTCCGCTATCAGAAATGGTTTATGGGCTATGGCCCCGGCTCGGGTGAAGAAGGACTCGAAAAAAATGTCGAAGTGGTCCGCATTCTCCGCGAGACTCTAGGTGATTCCACCGAGATTATGTTCGATTCTTTCAGCGGTTGGGACTTGATGTACGCACTCGAATGGGCGAAGCGCGTCGAAAAATATCATCCGTTCTGGATGGAAGAGTCCACGCACCCGGAGAAGATCGAAAGCTTTGCTACCCTCCACCGCAGCACCAGCATTCCCGTTGCCTCCGGCGAACATTTCTATGGGCGGTGGGAAGTAGAACGCTATCTCGAAGCGGGCGCGCTCTCGGTCGTTCAGGCAGATCCGGAATGGTGCGGCGGTGTATCTGAACTAGTCAAGATCTGCAGCGTCGCCTCTCTCCATGATGTTCGAGTGATCCCGCATGGGCACAGCCTGCACGCGGCTATGCATGTCATCGCCAGCCAATCGCCGATGACCTGTCCGCTCGCCGAATATCTGATTCTCAAAATGCAGTCGTACTACCACTTTGAGAAAGATCCTCCCAAGTTAGTGAACGCGCATTTTGCATTGCCCGAGCGTCCAGGCTTTGGTATTGAGTTCGATCCCGCCAAGATTGAACACCAAAAGCTTCTGACACTTAGTTGATTTATTTCCCGCCTTGCTGCTGCGCTCTTAACTTTCCCTGAAACGCCTGCTCGCGTTCCGCGACATAAGCACGATAGCCTTCCGGATCGACAAACGGATTCGGACCACCAGCGCGCATCTGCTTCATCTTTTCATCCATGTTGTAGTAGGCGCCATGCGCTCCTAAAAATACGTCGCACGGCAGACTCTTCAACACCCGGAATGTCTTTTCATAGTCGCTGGCAATCTGTGGATACCGGCGATTATTCACCAGCTTGTATCCCGGGTTCACATTCGGGCTCCCGACAATCACCACGTGAAGTGTTCGTCCGCCGTCTTTGACTTCCATCGTCCAGGTAGTGCAACCCTTTGTGTGTCCGGGCGTCAAATGTGCCGTCAACACCATACCGCCGAGTTTCACCTGGTCGCCGTCATGCAGAACTCGATCCACTTTCGCCGGAGCCCAGCGCGTCGTGTATTGAAAATCTCCGGCTCCTCCGTGTTCGATCACGTTGACATCCGCATCCATTACCATCAGCTTCGCGCCGGTCAATTTCTTAGCAAGCGCGCATCCGGCCGCATGGTCGTCATGAGCATGGCTGATGAGAATGATCTTGATATTGGAGAAATGAAATCCGAGCTTCTCCACATTCCGCCGAATGATCGGTACGGACTCCGCGTAATCAGGATTGATGAGAATATCGCCCTCCGGCGTCGTAATCAGGTAGGAAGCAAGGTAGTTCGTGCCGACGTAGTAGATATTCGAAACCACCTTATACGGCGCGAGAGGTTGATTCCACTTCGGCGTGTAATCGGCGAATAGAAAAGTTGAGCAGAGAATAAAGAGGGCAAGCAGGCGCCTGTGCATAAGCCCTAGTATCGTTCATACGCCTCGGAATGCCACAAGGTCACGAATCAGACTGAACCGCGACCGCGAGGGAGCGGTTTTTAAAACGGGAAATCCGACCGCGCCACCAAATCCATCCTCGCGGACTTTTTCAAATACCGGAATGGATTCACCGCGCGCCCACCCATGCGCACTTCGTAGTGAAGATGCGGACCCGTGGAGTGGCCGGTATCGCCCGCCGTTCCGATAATTTCGCCGCAACTCACGCGCTGTCCGGGCACTACTTCGACCCGCGACAAATGCGCATAGTACGTCTGCAGGCCTCCGCCATGGTCCACCATGATCAACTTGCCATAGCCGGACACCCATCCTGCCGTCGCTACGATTCCGTTCGCTGTCACATGCACAGGAGTCCCGCTCGGCACAGCCAGATCGACTCCCGTGTGATACGCTCCTTCACCGGAAAACGGATCCATCCGTGCCCCAAACCCGCTCGTCAATCTGCCGTTGACCGGCCAAACGCTCGGCACGCTCTGATGCAGATAGGCAACATCAAGCTGGTCAAGAGAAAAGCGCGAAGCCGTTTTCAAGAAACTATACGCTTCCACGCTCGCGCGAAACGCGCTTGTGCCGCGCAGCACATCACCAGGTTCAAAGCTTGACGCCGGCTGGCCCAGGCCATACGCTGCCGATAGCTCAGTGGGCAGCGCTTCAAGCGTCGCCACCGCATCGCCATGCTGGCTCAGCCGGTGGCGCAATTCGTCGTAGCTGTTACGAAGCTGCGTTTCCGTAGCGCGTAGCCGGTTGTATTGCACAACCTGCACCGTCACGGTGATAACCCTCGCTACTAGCGCTACGGCAGCGAGAAAGAAGAGGATTGCGGCGGCTGCGATCCATCGTCCCGTCCTGCGCGTGATGCGAAATTCCTTAATTCGACCGCGTACAGAGTGTCCGACGTGAACAAGAAGAAACGATTCGTATCTGCGATCTTCGGTTGGCGTGCTTGTTTCCGGCGATTTCTCCACCAAAAGCTAAGAGTAAACGATTTCATTCGCGATTTCCAAGATGGAAAATGCGCATGGCCTTCTAATCGAGATAAACGGGCTGTTTTACGTGTTAAGCGCGTGACCGCACTGCACGAAAATTTACCATGCCGTACAAAAGCCTCGTGTCGCTGCGATTACTCCGTGCCGCCTTCTTCCAACACTCGTACAAACTCAGCCACAATCTCGTACTTCGTTTCGTCCATGTCCAGATCCCACGACGGATAATCGGGGTTCAGGCTTTCGAGCCGTATGCGCGTATGCTCAAATCCTTCGTCTGAATATTTTTTCTCGCTCCGGTATCGCTTCACTGTATAGCGGTTCTCATCCGCCAGTTCCGCGTTACGTACAAGCACCAGCCGGTTATTACGCGAACCCACTACGCCGCGCCGAAACACGCACAAGCTGCCGTTCGGAATTTTGGGCTCCATGGAATGGCCATGTATATGAGCCACAAACATGTTCGAGTCGAGCTTCAGATCGCTCGGAACCTCCGTCCAGCCCTCCGCCTCCACGTCTTCCGGATTCGTCAGAAACGGGCCGGCGGCAACCGCCAGCGAAAACATCGGCAAATGCGTTTTGTACGGGCGTACAACAGTGTGTACGTGCTCGCGATAGAGCCGCTGCAGCGCCGTCGAAAAATTACGAACCGAAATTTCTTCCCGATCGCCGACCTGCACCGTTTGCGACGCGTTTTCTTCCAGCCACGCCAGCAGCCCTTCGCCGCCCAGTTCGCGCGCCTTCAGGCTCAGATCGTGTTCCATCTCTTCGAGTACTTCCGCGTCTTCTTCCGCCGCAAATTCCGGCCAATCGCTTCGCAGCTTCAGGTGAAGTTCGTCGCTCTCGCGGTCGAGCAGCAAAATGCCGCAGGTTTCCCCTTGCCGTCCAGGCAGAGAAATCAGCACCGGAAGCCATTCCGCCTTCCGCTCGCGGTACTCTCCGAAATCGATGACACGGCCGGGTCCCGCGCGGCGCGACGCTGTACTAAAGCCGGATGCCATTTCTATAGGGTATCGGTTATGGATTGCTCGCGTAATAGCCTTTTCGCGCCCGCACCCTTACATTCGGCAAATCTACCACCACTTTCAGGTTGCGGTATCCCTTGTCACTCTCATCCTGCGGCACATAGCGAAGAATGTACTGCGTGGTCACTTCACCCGCAATATCGGCCACGGCATGATACATATTCCGCGCTACAGCAGAGGCATATTCCCCAGTGCCCACCTTTAACGCATAATTGCCGTCGTCCGAAGGCTGCGAGAGGTAACCCGATGTGTCCTTGTAAATTGCTTCCATCGGATAGACCACTCGGCCCCCCGTCTCATTCGCCAGCCGCTGCAGGTTCTGGTCGTATACGTTATTAAACCCGAAGGCCGCCGTGCTGATGCAGTAGATGGTTACAAGGTTCTTTTGCGCAAGCTCCAAAACCTGGTCCAGCGTGCGCTTACTCGCGTCGTCGTGCCCGTCGCCGATGATGATAATCACGCGCCGCGGCTCAATTGGTTCGCCGCGCACCAGCTTTCGATTCGTGCACGACATGTAGATCGCGTCGAAAAGCGCCGCGCCTGAGCCGGGCTTCGCCTTCCGCAGCTTGTCAACAATATTTGCCGGATCGCTGGTCGTGTTTACCTGAAGCTCGGCATCCTGGTTATACGTGATCAAATAGCCGGAAAACTTCTTCTCGTCCGTCAGCAGCGTCTGCACCAATTCAATGGTCGCGTCCTGGTAGTTCTTCCAATGCACCCGGCTGCTGGCGCTTAAATCCACCAGAAACCCGATTACCACCGGCTGGTTACGTTCGCGCGTAAAAAATCCGATGTGCTGCAGCTTGTTGTCCTCGAATACCTGAAAATCTTTTTGGTCCAGATCCGATACAAACTTGCCGGCTTGGTCGGTCACAGTCACCGGAACAATGACTTCGTTCACGTTGACGCGAATTGGAGCCGATGGCGATGTGCTTCCACTGTTCGTATTGTCCGACTGCTTCGCCGCCGGAACCGCCTTATCCGCGGGTTTGGCGGCCTTTGCGGGGGCCGGTGCTTGCATGGGTTGCGCCACCAGCACACTCGCGCACAAAAAGGCCGTAAGTCCGGCCAGCTTCAAAGACTGCATGAGAGGGTTTGCCTGTTTGAATTATAGCGACGGCCTCGCGCTCTGTCCGGTTGCAGGTATTCCTAGCCCGCGAGCGAACGCAGCCGGTCCAAAAATTCCTTTGGAACCCGCACGTTACTGTCTACGCCGCGCCCGAGTTGTACCCGCGGCTTTAACGCCCCGTGAAAATCGGACCCGCCGGTCGGCACCAGTTCCAACGATTGCGCCAGCGCCATATAATATTGCTGCAAATCCGGCGGCTGGTCGGAGTGAATCACCTCCAACCCCACCAATCCCGAGCGCTTTAGCCGCTTCAGCATCTCGCGCTCTTCCACGCGCCCCGCAAGCGAAAGACGCACCGGATGCGCCACCACCGGAATCCCGCCTCCCATGCACACGGCCTCAATCGCTTCTTCGGTTGTCACCGTCTGCCGCTCCACGTAGCCCGGCGATTCCTCGCCCAAAAAGCGCCGGAATGCGTCCTCGTGGTCGCGCGCAATCCCTTTTTCGATGAGTACGCGCGCCATATGCGGCCGCCCCGTTACACTTCTCCCTATACGCTCCACCTCTTCGAGCGTAATGGGAACGCCCATGCGCTGTAACGAAGCGATCAGCTTTTGATTGCGCTCGCGCCGCGATGCCCGCTGGCTATCGAGCCATGCTGTGAACGGTTTGAAAGGCGCGCCAAATGGAAAATAGGCAAGCAGATGCAAATTGCGGCGCGCATTATTCCCCGGCACGCGCGCATAAGTATTCAACTCAATCCCGCGCAGCAGGTCCAGGTTTATCTCGCGCGCCTGAGGCTCGGCTGCTTCAAACCCCGCAAAGGTTTCGTGATCGGTAATCGCCAGAGCTTCCAGCTCCAGCATCTGCGCCGCCGCCACCAGTTCTTCCGGCGTAAACGTGCCGTCCGATGCCGTCGTATGCGTATGCAGATCGATCATCCCTGAGGAACTGTTATTCGCCTTTCCCACTTTATTTCGACTTCAAATTGACATCCGGATAGACATCAAACTGATAGGTTTCTCCTGCCGTATTCACCACCAGCCGCCCGCGGCCCAATAATTTTTCGTGGTTCTCAAAGAAAACCGCGCCGTCGGTCGATCCGCCCGGCTTCAATTTCGTCGGAACGAGCGTGATTGCCGACGCCGCCACCGCTGCTTTAATCCGCGAATTCACCATTACCGTCATCGCCTGCTCGCGCCGGTGTTCATATCCTGCCGTAGAACGATAGTTCGGAGGCAGCGCATAAATAGTAGCCTCATAAAGAAGCTGCAGCTTCACCACGTCCGATTTGGTCGCCCGCGATAACAAAGTATCGATCACCATATCGGCCGGACTGGCATGTATCATCGCGCCGTCCTGCCGGTCGAAAGTGAAATCGTTCGGCTTCACCGTCCACGAAACAAGCGACCCGTTCGTCACCGTCACCTGTATGCAGTTGAAACCCGCAATATGAGGCGGAAGTTTTGCGAATGTCACCGTGACGCCGCTGCGCGTCATGGCCTGATAGTGTAGCCCGTTGGAGTCGAATTCAATCACTTGCCCCGCCGCCGTTGCCGCAAGTACAACCAGCGGAAGCAAAATGCGCCAAGTAGCGCGTGCCAGGCGGCTACTCGCCGCGAGAAAGACCATCCAATAGACCTTATCCACTATGATAGTCTTACTGGCATTTATCCAAATAAAAAAGCTGTCCCGGAGAGGACAGCTTTTTGCGCGGAATCGTGAATCCGGGCCGGCAGCGTCAGCGCCCAGCCGCCCGGCCCTTAACTGGTGTTGAAAAAATAGGTCACGGTCCAGCAAATGCCCGCAAGAAACACGGCCAAACCGAGGAGCTTGGCGTCCAACGCTAAATCACGCCACTTCGAAACCTTCGGCAGTTCCGGATAATCGGAGATAAATTCCACCGTTCGCGGTTCTAATTCGCACTTCGTCAAAATATTTCTCCTTTCCGCTTCGTTAGTTGATTTATGCGTAGGCCGGCTCGGCATCGAGCTGCCATTCCGTCCAAAAGCATTCCTTCTCGCTCCGTTCCCTCGGCAGGGGCGCGCAGGTCAACACCGGGCACGGAGCGCTGCGTACCAGTTCATAGGTATTGGCGCCTACCGCACCCTTTCGATCGCCGCCACGCCCGACGACGAGCAGCTTCGCGTGCGTTTTCGCGGCCACGCCTCTCATGACGTCGTAAACCGTCCCCGTCTCAATCAACGGCTCGGCATGGACATCCACTCCTTCGAGCAAGCTCTCCAGTTTCTCGCGTGCTTCGGCTTTCGAAAGCACCGTCGGAAGCTCGGCAGGGTACGTCCAAAGGCCCTCCGGCGCGGGCGTTAGCGCATGTACCACGAAAAGCTTCGCTCCCAGCGTTTCCGCTACACCCGCCGCATATCGCAGGGTCTGCTCGCTTCCGGGTTTTAGGTCTACGGCGCAGAGAATCGGGCTCCACCGCGCGTGCGGCGCTCCCGTCCCCGTTTCCGTCCAAACCGCGCAAGAGGCGTTTTGCAATACGCCCAGGGCCGTTGAGCCCGCACTCCGCCGGTATCCGTTGCCGCTAACCGCCATGGCGATTAAGTCCGCGCCCTGCATCTCGGCGTACCGCGCAATTTCTTGCGCGGGATCGCCATGGGCCACTGCGCGCGGCCATCGCATCGAGTTCGGCAAAGAGGCGGCAAACGTCTTCAATTCATCGCACTTCTGCGCGAAGCGATAGGCCAGACTTTGCTTACCGCCGATCACGTGAAGCAGGCGAAGCTCCGCTTCAAACCGGTTCGTAATATCCGCGATGTATGGCGTGGCCGCCCGGCACGCGTCCGTAAAGTTGACTGGAAAAACGATTTTGTCAATAGCTGTCATCGGTTACTCCTGCTGATCAATCCGTTGTGACGCGCGGCCTGCATCTACGCCGCGCGCCTTGCCTCGCCGTGGTAGCTGCGCGTACGATCGTGGAGCAGTTCGGCCCCCTGCTGGCACTCCACACAGAACGGAGCCCAGGGCAATGCGGCCAACCGTTTTTGCCCGATTGCCTCCTCGCAGCGCAGGCAGATGCCGTACGATCCGCTTTCCACGCGCCCGAGCGCCGCTTTCACTTGTCGCAGCGTCCGCGAATAGAGTTCCATCCTCTCGGCTGCAAATTGCCGTTGCACGGTTTGTGCCGAATCGTCTATCGCTTCGCGGGCCGGTTCTACTTCCATTTCGACCCGTGCGCCCGAAAGAGCTTTCTCGCACTCTTCCGCCTTCGTTCGCAGAACGTTTTGCAATTCCCGATTTATCTGCGCTCCACTCATTGACTCAATCTCCTTACGTTGTTTTGGGCCTTAAGCTAGATAGATGCGCCCGGAACCTATTTGATATTTAGATAATCTGGATTCAACTATTAGAAATTACCAATGGATTGAGGTCTCCATGGAGTGGCTTAACTATCACCACCTTCTCTACTTCTGGGTTGTCGCTAAAACCGGCAGCGTGACACGCGCTTCTCAGGAGCTTCTGCTGGCGCAGCCCACCATCAGTTCTCAGTTGCGCGCCCTTGAGGAAAGCCTCGGCGAAAAGCTATTTGTAAAAGTCGGCCGCCGCCTTCAGCTCACCGAAACGGGCAAACTCGTTTATGGGTACGCGGATGAAATTTTTTCGCTGGGACGCGAACTTACCGATGTACTAAAAGGGAGGCCAGGAGGGCGTCCGGCCACGCTCGTGGTCGGCATCTCCGACATGGTGCCGAAAATCGTGGCATACCGGATTCTGGAGCCCGCTCTGAAACTGCCGGAACCCGTTCATCTCGTCTGTCATGAAGATCAGCCTGAAAAACTGCTGTTGAACCTCGCCGCCCATGAACTCGACCTCGTCCTCACCGATGCGCCGGCACATTCCGGCGTAAAAGTGCGCGTGTTCAGCCATCTATTAGGATCAAGCGACATCGCGCTGTTTGCCGCCCCGGCGCTTGCCGCCCGTTACCGAAAAGATTTTCCTCAAAAACTCGATGGCGCGCCTTTCTTAATGCCCATGCGGGATTCGGCATTGCGCCGAACGCTCGAGCAATGGCTGGACGAGCACAATATCAGGCCGCAAATTGTAGGCGAATTTCAAGACCGGGCTCTGCTCAACGTATTCGGGCAGGCCGGAGCCGGAATTTTTGCTTCTCCCGCCGCGGTGGAGGACGAGTTGAACAAATACTACCGGGTCACGCTCGTGGGGCGTTTGAAATCCGCGACAGAAGACTTCTACGCCATTTCGGCGGAGCGAAAGATCAAGCATCCGGCCGTAGCCGCCATCTCCGAATCCGCGCGCCGGAGTTTATTTGCGAGCCACAACCCGCAGCCCGCGTAACCATTCAAAAAAGAAACCCATTGTTTCGTAATTTTCTACTTTTTAAATACCCCTCAGCGCGCTAATTATGAGATAGGTAGACGTGTGAACTGATGGCCTCCGATATTGCCGCACCTGCCACAAACAAGCTCGCTAAGAAGATCCTTGCGTATTTCTGCCTGGCCGTCGGAGTGGCCGGCCTTGCTTTGCCCATTTTGCCGGGTATTCCCCTGCTCATAGTGGGCTTGGCATTACTCGGACCGGAGCATCCGTTCCGGCGCCTTGCCGCGCGTTGGAAATCGCGATTCAGGCGAAACCGCTCATGACCGCCACCCTGGTTCCATTTGCCGGCTATTGGTGGGTCTATGTTGCATTCACGGCGGTAATTCTCGTACTGCTCGCTCTCGATCTGGGCGTTTTCCATCGCAAAGCGCACCACCCAAGCTTCCGCGAGGCCAGCGTCTGGATTGGCATCTGGATTTTGCTGGCGCTTCTGTTCTGCTTCGGGCTTTACCAATACACCGGCTTTCAATTTGGAGAAGCGCGCGCCAGACAGGTTGCTCTCGAATTTTTGACCGGCTATGTCGTCGAGGAATCTTTGTCCCTCGACAACATGTTTGTGTTTGTCCTGATCTTCTCCTATTTCCGAATTCCTGCCCAGTTTCATCATCGAGTTCTTTTCTATGGAATCCTTGGCGCCCTCTTTTTCCGCAGCATCTTCATTGCCCTGGGATCCACCCTGTTTCAGTTCGAATGGGTCGTCATTTTGTTCGGCATCTTCCTGATCCTCACCGGCCTGAAGATGATGCTGAGCGGGGAACAGCAGATCGACCCGGATAAGAACTGGCTCATACGCCTCGTTCGCAAATTCGTACCGGTCACCTCTGAGTTCAATGGCCAGCGCCTGTTTACTCGCGTTGCCGGCAAGTTGCACGGCACTCCGCTGCTGCTTGCGCTTGCAGCCATTGAGACCGCCGACATCATCTTCGCGGTCGATTCCGTGCCGGCAATTTTCGGAATCACGAAGGAGCCGTTTATTGTCTACACCTCGAACGTGTTTGCCATCCTCGGGTTGCGGTCCATGTATTTTCTGCTATCCGGCGCCATGCTTCGCTTTCACTTGCTCCGGTACGGACTGGCAGTGCTGCTGATCTTTGTCGGATTGAAGATGTCGTGGTTGAATGCCCTCTGGAATGGGCACTTCCCTACCGGTATCGCGCTCGCCGTTATCGGCGGCGTGCTTGCGGCGTCTATCGCGCTTTCCTTGCTTATTCCTCCGCCGGCAAAAAAAACCACCTAGTGGCTAGCGCTGTGGGGCAGCGCCGGGACCGATCTAGGATGGCGATGAACTTGAATCCGAGCCGGAAGCGTGAGCGACCACAGTACGAAAAAAGAAGCTGGATGCAGTCTCAGCCTGCCGATGTAGTGGCCGGGCAGGCCCTGCCTAATGTGACTATCTCCCGCTACTTACCATAGGAATACATTGATCTCGTTGCCTTTTAATTAAGAAATTATTTCCCGCAGAGTTTTCTTGCATTCCTTTTTGTTCGGAGTAAAATCCTGAATCGGGAAAGTAACTAACTGATTTACGGTAGATTATAATCTCTCGCTCACGATTTAACTTACCGTTAACGCACCCAGTTCTTCGGAGGACTCGTGTCTCTACACAGAGGTGCCCTGGCGTTTTGCGCGGCAAATGCGATGTTTGCCGTCCTTGGATTTCACTTGCAAAGCCAAACGGCAATCGGCCGCGAAGTAGCCATTCCGCGTCACTTACACGATGGCGAGGAATTCGAAATTCCAATTTCCAGACTAATTCGCTACGGCCAAATCTTATTTCGCGCGCATTTCACGTCGGAAGAAGGTGCAGGCCGCCCGTTAACGAAGGGAACCGGAGCGCCCCTTTCCGATCCGAATAGCCCTCTAATATTCCCGAGAAATAATAACCGTATTTCCGGTCCGGAATCGAATTCCTGTGCCGGTTGTCATAACCAGCCTATTGCAGGCGGGTTCGGAGACTTAGCGACCAACGTCTTTGTTCTCGGCCAACGGTTCGACTTCGCGACGTTCAATCCCGCCGATTTAATCGCCACCCGCGGTGGTATTGACGAACGAGGCGCCGCAATCACGCTGCAAACGATTGCAAATAGCCGCTCCACCACGGACATGTTCGGCTCCGGCTACTACGAAATGCTCGCTCGGCAAATTACTGCCGATCTCCAACAAATCCGCAATAGCCTGCAACCGGGCGAACACGCGACGCTTCGTTCGAAGGGCATTTTCTTTGGCGTATTGCGGCGGCGATTGGACGGAACATGGGATGTCTCCAGTGTCGAAGGCTTGCCGCCGCAGTCTGTCGCGTCCGAAGACGCGGCTCATCCGCCGAGCCTCGTAATCCTGCCGTTTCATCAAGCAGGCGCGGTCGTTTCTCTCCGCCAGTTCACGATCAACGCGTTCAATCAACATCTGGGTATGCAGGCTACTGAGCGTTTCGGAATCGATACCGATCCGGACGGCGACGGCATTACCAACGAACTAACGCGCGCCGATATTAAG
>Ga0134125_10004899_pt1 | contig 15271 bp, 12 predicted proteins | sample KB31751_FD_96464 | JGI IMG/M metagenome (GOLD analysis project Ga0134125, IMG submission 96464) | Terrestrial soil microbial communities with excess Nitrogen fertilizer from Kellogg Biological Station, Michigan, USA - KB3-175-1 | ecosystem: Environmental > Terrestrial > Soil > Unclassified ... | reverse complement strand
GCGAAATATCCCTTCCAGCCCGGACGCGACGGTCTCAACGGCGGCTGGGGCGAAATCCGCCGCGGCGACGGCCAAATCATCAAGCAGTAGCTTTTTGGGGGCGGACGCCCTCGTCCGCGCCGGACCTCCGGTCCGGCTCCGGTGCAGGGCTGCCTATCGCCACCGGAACACCTTCAGCGCAACCACAAAACTGACGCTCCCCCAGGCCGCCAGCACGGCGATCTGCGGCCAGAGCTGCGCAAACGGCGTTCCCTGCAGCATGCTGGCCCGCAGCGCATCAATCGTCGCCGTCAGCGGCAGCGCCCTGATCACCGGCAGCACCGCATCCGGAAATCGCGACGACGAAAAGAACACGCCGGAGACAATCCACATCGGCATCATCACCAGATTCGTGATGCCGGAAACGGCCTCGATCGTTCGGGGCCTCGACGAAATCAGCAGCCCGAGTGAACTGAAGGAAAGAGACGTGATGACGCACAGCCCCGCCAGCGCGAGAAAAGACCCCCGCACGGGCACATGGAATACGAGCGCGCCGAACCCGACCAGCGTTCCCACCTCGATCACCAGCATCACCAGCCGCGAAAGCAGAAAGGAGAGCAGGTACTCGTGCTTCGGCATCGGCGTCGCAATCAGCCGCTTCAGCAGCTTCTTCTTCCGCGCATCCACCACCCCGAACGCCAGCCCCCAGATCGAGCTCCCCATCAGGTTCATCCCGAGCAGCCCCGGCAGCAGGAAATCGATATACCGCGATCCCGGTTCGCGCATCAGCAGCTCGCTGACCGGCACCGGATCCTTCCGTCCGCCCGCAATCTGCACCGCGCGGTCGGCCAGCATCCGCGCATTGCGCGAATCCGGATTCGTATCGTCGTACTCGTACCGCACGCCGCTGCCGCCCGCGCCCGGCTCCGCGAACAGCACGATCTTGCCGGTCCGCAGCTGGTTTCGCGCCGCCTCGAGCGGGAACTCTTTCACGTCGAGCAGCTTCTCCTGCCGCAGCGATGCCGCAATCCCCGGCGTCACCGCGCCCACCTTCAGCACATCCGCCGGACGATTGCGGAACGCCAGCCCCAGCCCCGCCGCCAGCAGGATCGGAAACAGGAATACCCAGAACACCGCCTCGGGTTCGCGACGGAATTCGCGGAACCGCACCAGCGTGAGCTGCACCATCGGCCGGTCCCGGAAACTATTCTTCACGCAGATGCCTCCCCGTCAGCGCCACGAATACATCCTCCAGCGTTGCCGAATGCGTGCGCAGCTCCGTGAGCGCCACGCCCTGCCGGTTCACTTCGCTCAGAATCGCCGGCACCGAGCGATGCAGCTCATTCACCTGCATCCGCGCATTGCCGTTCTCCGTCCGCACATCGCTCACGCCTTCAATCGAACGCAGAGGCTCCGCGTCGAACGTCCCCGCTCCGGTCGCGAATTCCACCACGTTCTCCCCGCCAATCGAGGCCACCAGTTCCCGCGGCGTCCCGAATGCGATCTGCTTGCCGTGATCGATAATCGCCACCCGGTCGCACAGCTTCTCCGCCTCGTCCATGTAGTGCGTCGTCAGCACAATCGTGCGCCCCTGCCCCCGGAACGCCTCGATCACATCCCACAACTGCCGCCGCGCCTGTGGGTCGAGTCCCGTCGTCGGCTCGTCCAGAAACAGCAGCTCCGGATCGCCCGCCAGCGCGCACGCCAGCGCCAGCCGCTGCTTCTGCCCGCCGGAAAGCCCGCCCACGCGCGATTTCGCTTTTTCGCTGAGCTGCATCGTCTCAATGAGCTCCTCCGCGCGCGGCCCCTGCTCGTAAAAGCTTCGGAACAACTGCAGCGTCTCGGTCACCGTGAGCTTGTCGGAAAGCTGCGTCTCCTGCAACTGGATTCCCAGCCGCTGCCGCAGCCGCTCTCCCTGCGTGCTCCAGCGCATGCCGAGCACTTCCACATCGCCGGAATCCGGCTCCGTCAGTCCCTCGCAGATTTCAATAGTCGTCGTCTTGCCCGCGCCGTTCGGCCCCAGCAGTCCGAAACACTCGCCGCGATGCACTTCGAGGTCGAGCCCGTTCACAGCGACTACGTCTTTGTATTCCTTCCGCAGTCCGCGCACACGCAGAGCCGCATCCGGAGCCGATGGGGACATAACCGCCATTATCGCCCGCCAGCGCCTGAAACGTGCTCAGTGCGTCATTGCGTAGGCGGTGTAGTTGATGCTGATGCGCATCCCGAGATTGGAGTACTTCTCCGGATATTCAGGCCGGTCGGCCCACTCCCACGAATCGCCGATATCGGAATTGAAATTCAGCACGATCACGATGCGCCCCTTGGCGTCCCGGATCGCCCGCCAGTGCGCTTCCTGCGCGCCTGGCATGTTGTGATACGGGTGCCCGGTTCGCATCAGCTCGTTGTGATTCGCCACCATGAAGCGATCTTTCAGGTCGTAGAGCAGGTGAAAGATCGGATCGCTGTCCGCAATCTCTTCCGCCTCCGCGTTGGGAATGATGCGGCCCATCAGTTCCATCACCCGCTCCCAGCCGGCGTCTCCCCAGAAGTCGTCCACGTAGAAAAAGCCGCCGCGCGCCAGGTATTCGCGCAGCTTCAGCACCATCGAATCGGGCATACTGGCGGTTTCGATGTGGGCCGCGTAGAGCCACGGCCAGTTGTAAACGTCGTCGCCATCGTTCAGATTGATCGGCTGCTCCACCGACCGCGTATCGATCCGTGTCAGCCGCCGCAGGATTCTCGCGAACGCGCGGTCCCCTCGCGGATAGTCGTTCGACCACGCGGTGCCGCCCATCTCCCATCCGCCCCCCCTGAACCGGCCTCCGAATCCCCCCGGATACATCAACCGTCCAATGACGAATTCGTTGTGATCCCGGTAATCCGGCGGCAGCGGTTCGTTGTTGTAGCCTTCCTGGCTGATCAGCGTCCGGAACGGCATCTGAAACGCGTAAACCGCCGTCAGAGACAGCAGCAGACCGGCCGCGACCTGGACAACTCCCCGCATGATGACGCTGAAGTTACGATAGCTTTCGCTGCCGGGAGCGTCAAGCTGTTCTCACAAACCTTTAAGAATCGCGGCTGCTGTATCATCGGGAAATCGGCGCGCGCAACGTCATTTCCGGTCTTTTATGGATTTTGCTCGCGCTGGCTTCGTTTTTCGTGGCGGATAGCCTGCTTTTCCGTACCGGCTGGTACACGAAGTTCCTCGAACCGGATTCGAGCGCCGGCACTCTCGAATCCCGCCTCCATTGGCTCCAGGCCGCGCCGGCCTCCCCCCAGCCCGAAGTCCTGGTCGTCGGCGATTCCCGTATCGCCGAAGGCTTCTCCGCCCGCACCGCGGACACCGCCGCCGGCGGCAGGCTGCACTTCTGGAATTTCGGCGTTTCCGGCGCTACTCCGCGCGTCTGGTATTACTCGCTGCGCGCCGCCGATCCGACGCGCCGCCGCTTCGCCGCCATCGTTTTCGCGCTCGATACCTACTCGGATGACGATTGGTTCGCCGAATTCGATCGCCGCGCCACCGATCAAAGTTATCTCGCGATGGAACTCGGCCTCCGCGATTGTTTCGGGTTCGCCGGATCCATGCACGATGCTTCTCTCGGACTGCACGCTTTTTTCGGCTGCCTGTTTCGCGGCATCGTTCTGCGCGATGATGTGCAGGCCTTCCTCGCCAACCCCGGCGCGCGCCTCGCGCACGCTGCCGATTGGCGCGCGAATGGCTCTGGTTACATCGATGCCTATGAAGGCCAGCCTGGGAACCTCGCCGGAATTTCCGTTGACTGGCGGAAACGGACCATTCGCTTCCCCGATCGCATCCCGCCGACCGTACGCGAGAACGTCAGGCGTTTCGATATGCGGTATCCCGTGCCGCAGACGGGCGAAGTCGCCCGCTATCGCCGCCGCTGGCTCGGAGGCATTCTCGATGACTACAAAAAGTCACCCACGCGCCTGATCTTCCTCCAGCTTCCCCGGGGTCCGGTGATCGATCCCGCGGAAAGCCGGCCGCACAACACTGGCTTCGTTTTGTCGGCTGCGCAATCTCCGCGCGTCGGCGTTCTGCCGTCCGATACCTTCACCGATCTCGAACGCCCGGACCTCTTCGCCGATGGCCTCCACCTGAATCGTGAAGGCCGCGCCATTTTCTCTCAACGCCTCGGCGCCCTCCTGACGAAGGGGGGCTCGCGCTGACATGCTCTTCACCACGCTGAACTTCTGCGTCTTCCTGGCCATCGTTCTCACGCTGTTCTATCTCCTCCCGAAGCCCGCGCGGCGCTGGCTGCTGCTGGCCGCGAGCCTCTACTTCTACATGGCGTGGATCCCCCGCTACGTCCTGATCCTGCTGCTCCTGATCACCATCGATTACTTCGCCGCCCGCTGGATCGAAGCCCGCACCGGACCCGACCGGCGCGCCGCCCTCATCCTCAGTCTCACCGCCAATCTCGGCCTGCTCGGCTGGTTCAAATATGCGAACTTCTTCCGCGATACCTGGCTCGCCATCGCGCACCCCGGCGCTCACGTCACGCCGCTCCATATCATCCTGCCGCTTGGCATCAGCTTTCACACATTCCAGAGCATGTCTTATGTGGTGGATGTCTATCGCCGCAGGCAGCCGGTGATTCGGAGCTATATCGATTACGCTCTCTTCGTCGCCTTCTTCCCGCAGTTAGTCGCCGGACCCATCGTGCGCGCCGAAGAGTTCTTCGCTGACTATTTCCACTGGCAGCCGCCAACCGCGGAAGAATGGCGCCGCGGCTGCGCCATGATTCTCACCGGCTATATCAAGAAGCTGGTCTGCGCCGATCAGTTCGCGCTCGTCGCCGATCGTTACTTCACCGCGCCCTCCGCTCTGCCGGGCTTCTTTCCCGCCTGGAGCGGAGCTCTCGCGTTCGGCCTCCAGATCTTTTTCGATTTCTCCGGCTACACCGATATCGCCATCGGCGTGGCCTTGCTGTTCGGATTCCATTTTCCGGAAAATTTCCGCCGCCCCTACCTCTCGGCAAGCGTGACCGAATTCTGGCGCCGCTGGCACATGACGCTCTCCGCCTGGCTCCGCGATTATGTCTACATCTCCTTCGGAGGAAATCGCAAAGGCTCGTGGCGGACGCGCCTCAATCTCATGCTCACCATGCTGCTCGGCGGCCTCTGGCACGGAGCGAGCTGGAACTTCGTCATCTGGGGCGGCTATCACGGGCTGCTGCTCTCGATCGAGCGTGTGATTCACGGCAAAAAGAAAGTGGAAGGGCTCGCCCGCCTGCCACTCACCATCCTCACCTTCCTGCTGGTGACCGTCGGCTGGGTGTTCTTCCGCGCGAAAACCTTCGCGGCCGCGGCCTGGGTCATCGGCCAGATGTTCACCGGCCGCATGGACGCCAGTATCCTGCTGAGCTCATGGCAACTCGGCCTCGCCGTCGTCACCCTCCCGCTCGCGCTGGCCGAAGAATACTGGCCCTGGGTGGAGCGCCTCGCGCAATCCTCGCTCTGGATCCGTACGGCCGCCGCTGTGCTGGCGCTGCTGGTGATCGAGCTGTTCACCGCCACTGACCTCTCCATCCCGTTCGTCTATTTCCAGTTCTGAGGCCGCCCGTCTGCCAAAATCAAAGATAGTCATGAGGCCCGAGCCAGATTCCCCCTATCTCTCCGACGCTTCCGGCATGCGCGGCAGCGCTTCGGACGTCCTGACGCCGGAAAACGAAGCCGCTCTCTCGGAAATCCTCCGCAACGCCACCGCTTCCCTGACGCCGGTCACGATTTCCGGCTCCGGCACGGGCGTCACCGGGGGCCGCGTTCCGGATGGCGGCTGGCTGGTCTCGCTCGAACGCCTGAATCACATCCGCGTCGAAAAGGGCTTCGCGGTCTGCGGCGCGGGCGCTTCGCTCGCCGCCATTCAGGCCGCCGCCGCGCCTTCACGCCAGTTCTACGCGCCGGACCCCACGGAAAACAGCGCTTCCATCGGCGGCACGGTCGCCACCAACGCCAGCGGCTCCCGCAGCTTCCTCTACGGCGCCACCCGCAACCACATCCGCGCGCTTCGCGTTGTCCTCGCGAGCGGCGAAGTGCTCGCTCTGCGCCGTGGCGATAAGCCCCCGTTCGAAATCCCCGCGCTGCCCGCGCCTGACGTCCGCAAGAACACCGCCGGCTACTTCATGCGCGCCGGCATGGATTACCTGGATCTCTTCATCGGGGCCGAAGGCACGCTCGGCGTCGTGAGTGAAGTGGAAGTGGCGCTGGTCGATATCCCGAAAGCGCTGTTCACCGGGGTCGTGTTTTTCGATTCCGACGCCCGCGCGCTCGATGCTGTAGACGCCTGGCGTCCCACCCCCGGCCTACGCATGCTCGAATACGTCGATGCCGCCTCGCTCGACGTCGTCCGTCCGCGCTTCACCGAAATCCCCGCCGCCGCCCGCGTCGCCCTCATCATCGAGCAGGACATCTCAGGAGTGGATGACGCGGAGGAAGCCTGGCTCGACCGCCTCGAAGCCGCGGGTGCTCTCACCGATGATTCCTGGTTCGCCGCTTCCGCCAGCGACCGCGAGCGTTTCCGCCGCTTCCGCCACGGCCTTGCCGAAGGCGTCAACGAAATCATCCGCCAGCGCGGGCTCATGAAGGCCAACTCGGATTTCGCCGTCCCGCTGGCCAGAAGCCGTGATATTCTCAGTCTCTACCGCGAGACTCTGAACCGCGAGTTTCCAGGGCAGTATGTCATTTTCGGGCACATTGGCGACGCTCACGTGCACATCAACGTGCTGCCTCCCGATCGCCCCGAATGGGATCGCGCCATGGCTTTGATGAAGAAGTTCGCCGCCGCCGCCGTCGCAATGGGCGGCACTGTTTCCGCCGAGCACGGGCTCGGCAAGCGCAAACGCGAATATCTTCCCCTGCAGTTCACGCCGGAGCAGATCGAAGCCATGCAGGCCATCAAGCGCCGTCTCGATCCTTACTGGCTTCTCGGCCGCGGCACATTATTCGAGGTGCCGGCCACCGTCCAACAGCATGCCCATGCGTCTTGAACCCGATTCCCCTTACCTCGCCGATGCATCGAACTACCGCGGTCACGCTGAAGAGCTGCTGATCCCGGAAGACGAAGCGGCCGTTGCCGATATCATGCGGCGTGCTTCGGCGCAGGGCATTCCTGTCACCATTTCCGGAGGCGGGTCCGGCCTCACCGGCGGACGCGTTCCCGATGGCGGCTGGCTCATCTCGCTCGAAAAACTGAACGGCATCGAAGTGCACGAAGGCTACGCCATTTGCGGGGCGGGCGCATCGCTCACTTCCATCCAGGCCGCCGCCGCGCCTTCGAAACAGTTCTACCCGCCCGACCCCACTGAATACAGCGCGGCGATCGGCGGCACCGTCGCCACCAACGCCAGCGGCTCGCGCAGTTTCCGGTATCGCGATACGCGCCGCCACGTCCGCGCCCTGCGTGTCGTCCTGGCGAATGGCGAAGTGCTCGCGCTGCGCCGCGGCGAGAAGCCTCCGTTTCCCATTCCCGCTTTGCCTGCGCCGGACGTCCGCAAGAACACCGCCGGCTATTACATGCGCGAGGGCATGGACTACATGGACCTGATCATCGGTTCGGAAGGCACTCTCGGCGTCGTGACCCAGGTCGAAGTCGGGCTGCTGCCGCTGCCGGATCGGCTTTTCACCGGCGTCGTCTTCTTCGAATCGGACGATGCCGCGCTCGATGCGGTTGACGCCTGGCGTCCCATTCCCGGGCTCCGCATGCTGGAGTATGTCGATGCGGGCTCGCTCGATCTGGTCCGTAAACGTTATCCCGGCATTCCGGCATCGGCGCGAGCCGCCATCCTTACGGAGCAGGAAGTGCCGGACGGTGAGGACGCCGAAGAAGCGTGGGAGCGCCGTCTCCGATCGTCCTCAGCGCTGATTGAAGGCTCCTGGTTCGCGGTTTCCGCCGCCGACCGCGAACGCTTCCGTCAGTTCCGCCACGCGCTGCCCGAAGTGGTCAACGAGATGGCCCGTCAGCGCGGCCTGACGACACTCGGCACGGACTTCTCCGTGCCTGTCCCGAAAAACCGCGAGATGCTGCGCTTCTATCGCGAAACCATGGACCGCGATTTTCCGGGCGAGTCCTGCATCTTCGGCCACATCGGCGACGCGCACGTCCACGCTCACTTCCTCGCTGCGGACAATGAGCAATGGCAGATCGCCATGCGTCTGATGAAGGATTTCGCGCGCAAATCCGTGGAACTGGGCGGTACCGTTTCCGCCGAGCACGGCCTCGGCAAGCGCAAGCGCGATCTCCTCAAAATCCAGTTTTCAGACGAACAAATCGAAGCCATGAAAGCCATCAAGCGCCGCCTCGATCCGCAATGGCTGCTGGGGCGGGGAACTCTCTTCCCCTGGACGGAGCCTACGGCTTCACAACCGTCAGATCGATCCACTGCGTAGCCATCTGCTTCTTTTTTGAAGCTTCGCGGTCGAACGCGATCAGTTGCATCGAGTAATCTCCGGCCGGCATTTCTTTCGTGATATTGAGTCTTCCCGCCAGCAGATTGCCCTGAATGTCTTCCGGCGCGACAGGGATCAGATTGCTGTTGTAAACCGTCTCTCCGTCGCGGAACAGCAGCACCTGCATTTCCACGTCGGGCTTCTTCGGCGGCTTGCTGTTTTTCACGCCAAAGACTTCACAGCCGAAATGAATCGTGCTGCCCGCCGTGAACTGGCCGGAACCCATATAGTCCTGGCTTTTCCTTTTCTCATTGCCATCCGACGAAAGCACAATGCTGGAGAGCGCTATCCGCGATCCGTCGAAGTCCGGCGCTTCGACAAACGAGTAAGCAGACCCGACCGCGGGTACCGCTTCCTCGCGAACCGCGGCTCGCACCAGATAGGGACCAGGGCGGGGAAGCGTCACGTCCTTCGCCCAGTGCAGCCCATATTGCGCCATTCTCTCCGCGTCAGCCGCGCTGGCCGAAATCGTGAACCGCTGGTCCGCGCTCTCCGCCGGCGTACCATCCTGATTGAATACGCCCACCAGAACGTCGAGCGTCAGTTTCTTTTTGCCATCGGGCGCGTCCGTGAATTTCAGATCGCCGCCATCGATCGCCAGCATCGCCCGCATGACCGGCAGCCGCTTCTTCTTCTTCGGATCGGGGGGCGCGGCGCCATACACGGCGTCCAGACGCAGCCGAATCCCCGTCGCCGCGAAGGGGGAGAACAGCGCCTGCTGCAGGTAGTCTTCGCGGGTCTTCGGAGCCGCCCGCTCGCGCGGATCGGGAACCCCCATAAAACCATTCCTCGACCGCACCAGCAATCCGGGCCGCCGCACTTTCACCTGGATATCGTGATGCACCGGTATGCCGCTCCGAAGCTCGAAATCGCTCCGGTCCGGCTTATACCCGATCAGGTAATAACCGCTCATGTCCTCCAGCACACGGCCCAGGTCCTCATTCAACTCCTTGCCGAAAAGACTTTTGATCCACAGCCCGCCGGTTTGTTCCGCCAGCTTGCGGTTATTGGCATCGCCCGGATTCAGGCCGCCGGGATCCATTCCGTTCGGATCGAGCACATAGATCACAACACCAGACTGATTTGCCAGATTCACCAGACCCGGCGGCGCGAAGAATCCATGGGAAAACAAGACGACCGCCTTCCGCCCCGGCACATCGCGCAGTCCCTGAATCGCCCACGTGAGGTAGCCAATCGGATTCGGCGGATTGCCCGGATCACGATAACCGAACGGCGGCTCTCCACGGTCTGTTTTGAGTTCAATGCCGCGCGGAGTATCCATCACCCACTGGCCGAAGCCAGGCCGGTGTCCGATGTGGTCGATGGCCGCGTATAACTGCTGCTTGTCGCTCGTAAACTGCTGGTAGAAGCCCATACCGCCGCGGCTCGCCGTGACGGACACAAGGTCGCCCGGCGCCATCTGTTCCGCCACGAATTTCTTCGCCGACGCCATCACGCCCGGCAGGTCTTCCCACGGCGTTCCCAGGTCGTCGATCATCAGCACGATCGACCGGTGTACTTCCTCACGCCGCAGGTTGCGCTCATTCGCCGGAATTTTAGAGGGCGTCAGCTCGATCCATGAAAAATTGCTGATCTTCTGCGGCTTTCCGTCTTCAAGGATTTCGAAATCGTCCGGTCGAAGATCGGTGACGTGGTTGCCCTTCGAATCCGTGACGACGGCGTCGACCTGAACCAGATCCACCGAAACCCGGATGACCGGATCCGCGGGAGCCTGCGCAAATGCTGAAGCCGCGACCAGACAAACGACGAGAGACCGGAGCACCTTCGGATTCTAATACGATTGCGGCTCGTAAATCAATGGCCTTCGGGTCGACGGGAGGCCGACCGCGGTCCGGAGGACCGCCCCCATTTAATGCGTCATCGCATAAACAACATCATTGACACCCAGCCGAATCCCGAGCGCCGAATACTTCTCGGGGTAATAAGGGTCATCCGCATACTCCCACGAATCGCCCACATCGTTATTGAACGTGATGGCCACGATCAGCCGGTGTTTGTCGTCGTAGATTCCGCGCCACCCGGGCGTCGTTCCGACCCAGCGTTCCGCCATCCGTCCGGTGAGAGCCCATTGCCCCAGGATCTGATAGCGATTATCCAGGTCGTAAACGATGTGAAACAGCGGATCGCTGTTCTCGATATCCACGATGGGCCGGTCGGGAAAAATCTCTTTCATGGTTTCCATGAAACGAGCCCACTCCTGCGCGCCCCAGAAATCATCCAGCATCAGGAAGCCGCCCCGCAGCATATACTCGCGCACCTTCGAAATCTGCTCGCCGCTGAGCTTCCAGTCGCCCATTTCGCCCGCCGCGAGAAATGGCCAGTTGTAGATGTCATCGCCGTCATCCGGATTCACCGGCTGTTCGACGGATCGCGTATTCACCCGCGTGAGCCGCCGCAGCACAACTGCGAAATGCCGGTCCGCGCGCGGATAGTCCTGCGTCCAGCTCACGCCGCCCTGCCGCCAATCGCGGTCCGCAATCTCCGCATAGCCGCGCGAGCGCGAAAACAAACCATAAGGATGCGAAGGGTACATCAGCCGCGCAAAAACGAACTCGGTTTGTTCCCGGTAATCCAGCGGCAACTGGACATTGTCATTGAGCTCCAGGCTGCGATAAACCCGGAAGGGGCGAGGCAGGGTAGGATCGCCGCCAGCGGCCGGCGGCGAGACAAAAGTGGTGCTCGCGAACGCCGCTATGGCCAACACCGCACCCGCCAGCGCGGCGATGCTCCACTTCTGAGGCAACCAGCTCACCTGCCCGTGAGCATAGCATTCGCGCTGCCAACTATCGCATGTACATGCCGCCGTTCACGTCGAGCACGTGCCCGGTGATATAGCCGGCTTCCTCGCTGCACAGAAACCGCACTGCCGCGGCAACATCCTCCGGCCGTCCAAAGCGCTTCAGCGGAATCGTTCCCAGAATAGACGCCTTGACTTCATCTTTCAGCACCGCCGTCATGTCGGTTTCAATGAAACCCGGCGCAATGGCATTCACGGTGATCGTGCGTGATCCCAGTTCCTGCGCCATCGCTTTGGTGAGGCCGATCACACCGGCCTTCGACGCCACGTAATTCGCCTGCCCCACATTTCCCGATTCCCCCACCACGGACGAAATATTCACAATCCGTCCCCACCGCTCCTTCAGCATCGGGGAAAGCACCTGCTGGATGCAGTAGAACGTGCCCGAAAGATTTGTCTGCAGCACCGCATCCCAGTCCGCCGGCTTCATCCGCAGGGCCAGACCGTCGCGCGTCACCGCCGCGTTGTTCACCAGAATTCCGATGGGCCCGAAATGATTCGCCGCCGCCGCGAACCCCTCTTTGATCGAATCGTGCGAGCTCAGATCCATGGGCGCGACGAACGCTTCGCCGCCCGCGCGCCGGATTTCCGCCGCCGTTTCCTCCAGCCTCTCCACCTGACGCGCCGCGAGCGCCACCTTCGCGCCAGCCTTCGCCAGTTCCAGCGCGCACGCCTTGCCGATGCCGCGGCTGGCTCCCGTAACCATTGCGATGCGATGAGTCATATGAACTTGCAATCATAGTAGATCGGGCCTCGCCCGCAAACCAAATGGCACACGAAGACCTGCGCGACTTCATCCGCGCGCTCGAAAAGAACAACGAACTGAAGCGTATCCCCTTCGAAGTCGATACGCGCCTCGAAATCACCGAATTCGCCGACCGCTCCGTCAAAACCGGCGGTCCCGCGCTGCTTTTCGAAAAGCCGCGCCTGGCCGATGGCTCCGTTTCGCGCATGCCGCTGCTCATCAACTCCTATGCCAGCATGCGGCGCATGGAGATCGCGCTCGAAGTCGGCTCCGTGGATGAGGTCGCAAAGCGCATCGCCGAATATCTCGAAATGCGCATGCCCGAGGGCTTGCTCGGCAAGCTTAAAATGCTGCCGAAGCTCGCCGAGATGGGCGCTTTCTTTCCGAAGATCGTGGCAAAGGGCGCCTGCCAGGAAGTGGTCAAAACCGAAAACTTCTCGCTGCGCGATTACCCTGTTCTCACCTGCTGGCCCGGCGATGGCGGCCCTTTCATTACGCTGCCCATGGTTTTCTCGCGCAATCCCGAAACCGGCAAGCGCAATTGCGGCATGTACCGGCTCCAGGTTTTCGACGACCGCACGACCGGCATGCATTGGCAAACCCACAAGCAGGGCGCCGAACACTACCGCCGCAATCTCGCGGAAGGGAAAGCCACCCGGATGGACGTCGCCGTCGCGATCGGCGCCGACCCGGCAACGATGTACTCCGCCATCCTCCCTCTGCCGCCCGATCTTGACGAGATGATGATTGCCGGCTTCCTGCGCGGCAGCCCCGTCGAGATGGTGAAGTGTAAGACGGTCGATCTCGAAGTTCCGGCCAATGCCGAAATCGTGCTCGAAGGTTACGTCGAATTAGGAGAGCTTCGTACCGAAGGTCCCTTCGGCGATCACACCGGTTACTACTCGCTGGCGGATCAGTACCCCGTGTTCCACGTCACGTGCGTGACCGAGCGCCGGGATCCGATCTACGCCACCACCATTGTTGGCCCGCCCCCGATGGAGGATTTCTATATGGGCAAGGCCATCGAGCGCATTTTCCTGCCGCTCATGCGCATGCAGATTCCGGAAGTCCGCGATATGTGCATGCCGGCCGAAGGCGTCTTTCACAACCTGATGCTGATTTCGATCCGCAAGTCATATCCGGGCCACGCGCGGAAGGTGATGAGCGCGATCTGGGGCCTGGGGCAGGCGATGTTCACAAAAGTGATTGTGGTGGTGGATGACGATGTGAATGTGCAGAATTACGGCGAAGTGGCCTGGCGGGCGCTCAACAATATCGACCCTGAGCGCGATATTCAGTTCACGATGGGTCCGATCGATTCACTCGATCACGCCAGCCGTCTCATCAACTACGGCAGCAAGATGGGGATCGACGCCACCCGCAAATGGCCTGGCGAAGGTTTTACGCGCGAATGGCCGGAAGTTTTGAAAATGCCGGATGAGGTGAAGAACCGTGTATCGGATATGTGGAAAAAATTGGGGCTGAAGTAAACGCAGTACGGGACCGACCGGAGGAAGGTCCGCGGTCCGGAGGACCGCCCCCTACGCCTGGCGCTTCTGCCAGTTGCGTATCCACACACTCGCCGGCGCTTCCAGCCGCTGATACACCAGCGCCGAAACCCCGGTCACCAGCAGCAGATAAATTCCCGCGCCGATCACCGGCGGCGGATGCATCGACCCATGTACGAAATACCGCGCCGTCCACCACAGAATCGGCACATGCAGCACGTACATGGAATAGCTCGCCTTCCCGAGGAAATCGGATAACGGCGCCGCCAGTGCCTTTGCCAGCCATCCACCGCTGAGCGCGAGCCCGATCAGCATGGCCACATTGAGCACCCGCAGGAACGTCCCCACATCGAGGCCGGTCGGTTTCACCGTATCCGGATACATAATCAGCCAGAGGCCCACCGCAATCGCCGGCAGGTAAAGCCAATACCCGCGACGGAGCCATCCCTCCTTCTCCGCCAGCAAGGTGTAAAGCCGCGCCGCCGCGATACCCGCAATGAAATCTCCCAGATGGAAAACCGGCTGCCACGTCCACGAAGCGCCCATGCGATCGAACGTCATGGGGAGCACCACGGCCACCGCTAACGCGGGCACCGCGCCAGCCCACCGCGCGTTCCGCAGTGCCAGGAACAGCAGCGGGAAACAAAGATAAAAGAAAAATTCGCAGCTGAGCGACCACGCCGGCGTATTCCAGCCCACACCCAGCGACGGCACCCAGCCCTGCAGCACGAGGAGGTAATCCGTGAGTACCGTTGCGCGCCGCATGGGCGACCACGCCGCCTTCACCATGGATTCGATGATGAACGGCGACATCACCACCAGGCTCGCGAAATACACCGGATAAATCCGCGCGAACCTCGCGGTGAAAAATCGGCCGAGCGATTGTCCGTTCCACCGTGTTTTCGCGTATGTCCGGGTCAGCACGAAGCCCGAGAGCACAAAAAATGTCTGCACGGCCAGATAGCCGGAGTGCATGAATCCGGAGAGAGGCGCGGGCAGGGAGTTCGACGACGCTTCCAGCATCATTCCTTTATTCGAGATGTGCTGCAGGATCACCCACACCGCCAGGAAGAAGCGCAGGCCCGTGAGAGCGGGCAGATAATCCTGCGCTGAAGACGCGCGCTTGCGCGGTATTTCAACGGGTGCAATGAGCGTTGCGCTGGGGGCGGCCTGGAGAGCGGAGGCGATCTCCGTATTGTACCGTTCGCCGCCGCCATGCCTCAAACGTTACAATAGGAACAGAAATGGGTTGCGGAGGAGGTACCTCAGCGTGAGCCACTTTGCGCTGGTGTCCTATATCCCAGGCCGGTTAGCCGCTTTGCTGGATAGCTTGCGGGACGAATTAAAGCCCGGCTGCATGCTGAGGGCGCACGTCACTGTCTTGCCCCCCCGGCCGCTCCAGTTGAATGTGGAGGAAACGGTTCGCGCCCTGGCCGCCGAAAGCCGTGATTGCCAGCCGTTTCGGGTCGAGCTCGGTGACATCTCCATCTTCGAAAAATCGAACGTCGTTTATCTTTCCCTCAGCCGCGGCGAACGCGAGCTCCACGCCCTCCACGAAAATCTGAATTCCGGCCAGCTCGAATACGATGGTCCGTTTCCGTACCACCCCCACATCACGCTTGCTCAGGATCTGACATATGACGAAGCACTCGCCTGCGTCCAGATCGCGCGAACGCGCTGGGCGGGCTGGGACGGTCCACGTGGCTTCAACGTCGAGGAACTTGCTTTCGTGAGGAGCGACAAACCGGGCGT
>Ga0134125_10004896_pt1 | contig 15279 bp, 15 predicted proteins | sample KB31751_FD_96464 | JGI IMG/M metagenome (GOLD analysis project Ga0134125, IMG submission 96464) | Terrestrial soil microbial communities with excess Nitrogen fertilizer from Kellogg Biological Station, Michigan, USA - KB3-175-1 | ecosystem: Environmental > Terrestrial > Soil > Unclassified ... | reverse complement strand
GGCCGATCGACAGAGCTAGACCCGCATGGGCGAACCATGGGACCAGCACCACGTTCATGAGCTGGGTGAACGCGAGGACGGCGATGGCAATCTTCACCGGGGTACGGATGTCCTGTTTGGCATAGAAGCCGGGGGCCAGGATCTTGATGGCCAGAAGGCCCAGCAAGCCCACGGAGTAGGCCATGACGGCCAGGCGTGTCTGGGCCACGTCGCGCGCGGCGAAGGCGCCGTAGTTGAACAGCGTGGCAACCAGCCCGTCGGAAAGCAGGGCCATGCCCAGCGCCGCCGGCAGCCCCAGCAGCAGGACCAGGCGGAGTCCCCAGTCGAGCAGGGCGTTGTAGCGGGCCTGATCCTGGCTGGCGTGGGCGGCTGACAGGCTGGGGAGCAGGACGGTCCCCAGCGCTACGCCCAGCAGGGCGGTGGGAAACTCCATGAGCCTGTCGGCAAAGGACAGCCACGTGACGCTGCCGGGAGCCAGCCAGGTGGCAATGTTGGTGTTGATGAGCAGCGAGAGCTGGGCGACCGAAACCCCCAGTGTAGCCGGCAGCATCTGGCGCAGGATCCGGCGCACGGTGGGATCGTGCCAGGCGGTCCGCAGCCCGTCGCCCCAGCGCGGCAGCAGACCCAGCCCGCCGAGCGCGAGCCATTGCACGGAGAGCTGCAGTACGCCACCTATCATGACGCCTGCCGCGAGGGCGTGGATGGGCTGCGACAAGTGAGGCGCCAGCCACAGGCTGGCGCCTATCATGGCCAGGTTCAGCAGGATCGGCGTGACGGCCGGGACCGCGAAGCGGCTGAATGTATTCAGAACGCCCGAGGCAAACGCCACCATCGACATGCAGATGATGTAGGGAAACATCAGTCGCGTCATCCAGACTGCTTCCCGGAACTCATGGGCGCGCGAAGCCTCCCGCATGCCAGTGGCCATGGCGGTCACCACCCAGGACGCGCCCAGGATACCCAGCAGCGTCACCAGGCAGAGCGATGCGAACAGCACGAGCGCCACGCGGTCCAGCAGGCGCCTGAGGGCGGCGTGGTTGCCGCGCTGGCGCACTTCGCCCAGGATGGGAACGAAGGCTTGGGAGAAAGCGCCCTCTGCGAACAGGCGTCGCAATAGGTTCGGAATGCGGAACGCGACCCAGAAGGCGTCGGTGAGCGGCCCAGCCCCAAACACCCCTGCGATGAGCACGTCGCGCACCATGCCGGTGACGCGGGAAAACAGGGTCAGGCCGCTGATCGTGGCCGCCGATCGCAGCAGACTCATGCGGCCTTATCTGGGAGCCATGCGGATGGCCCCGTCCAGGCGAATGGTTTCACCGTTGAGCATCTCGTTGTCGAGGATGCTGAGCACCAGCTTGGCGTAGTCTTCGGGGCGCCCGAGACGGGATGGAAATGGCACGCTGGCGGCCAGCGAGTTCTGTACGTCCTGAGGCATGCCGAACAACATGGGCGTGGCGAAGATGCCGGGGGCAATGGTCATGCAGCGGATCCCCAGCTTTGACAGGTCGCGCGCGATCGCCAGCGTCATACCGACGATGCCCGCCTTGGAGGCTGCGTAGGCCGCCTGGCCGATCTGTCCGTCGTAGGCCGCAACGGACGCCGTATTGATCAGCACGCCTCTTTCCCCCGAGGATTGCGGCGGGTTGTACGCCATGGCCTGCGCCGCCAAGCGCGCCATATTGAAGCTGCCCACCAGGTTGATATCGATCACACGCCTGAAGAGCGCCAGGTCGTGCGGTCCGTGCTTTCCCACGGTGCGCGAGGCCGGTGCGATGCCGGCACAATTCACCAGTCCCCACAACGGACCCTGGGCGAGCGCGGCATCGACAGCCGTCTGTGCGTCGGCCTCCGCCGTCACGTCGCAGCGAACGTAGGTGCCGCCGAGCTCCCGGGCCAGTGCCTGTCCCGCTTCGTCCTGGATGTCGGCCAGGACAACCCGCGCGCCGTGAGCGACCAGCGCGCGGGCTGTGCCGGCCCCGAGTCCCGAGGCGCCGCCCGTGATGATGAACTGCTTGTCCCGGATGTCCATAGTGTCGAGTTTCAGTCAGGCGGTGTGATAGGAGCGCAGGATATCGAGGATGCGTGCACGGATTTCGTCCACGGTGCCCACGCCCGATATTTTGGCGTAGTGAGGCGCATCCTGATCGCCGGTAGCGGCCCAGCTCGAGTAATAATCCACGAGCGGGCGCGTCTGGTCGCGATAGACCGCCAGGCGGTGGCGCACGGTGTCTTCGTGATCGTCCGCCCGCTGGATCAGCGGTTCGCCGGTCTCGTCGTCCAGCCCCTCGCGTTTGGGCGGGTTGAAGCGGATGTGATAGGTGCGGCCGCTCGCGACGTGGATCCGCCGCCCGCTCATGCGTTCGATGATCTGTTCTTCGGGAACGGCAATTTCGATGACGTAGTCCAGGGTGATGTGGGCTGTCTTCAGGGCATCGGCCTGGGGGATCGTGCGCGGGAAACCATCGAACAGGTAGCCGCGCTTGCAGTCGGGTTGCTGCAGCCGGTCGCGCACCAGTCCGATGATGATGTCGTCGGAAACCAGTCCGCCGCCGTCCATGATCTTTTTCGCCTCTATCCCCAGAGGAGTCTGCGCCTTGACGGCTGCGCGCAGCATGTCACCGGTCGAGATCTGTGGGATCCCGAAGGCCTCAGTAATGAATGCGGCTTGCGTGCCTTTGCCCGCCCCTGGGGGGCCCAGCAGAATCAAACGCATGATTTCCTCCGAAAGATGCTCATTTTTGAAATTTTTTCCGATTATGCCGCAAGGCCGCCGCCCCTGCATGGCATCAGGTCGAATGCCGGGCCTCTCCGTCCCGGAATAGTGCCCGAACACGGGCCAGGTCATTGGCCGTGTCCACGCCGAGTGCCGGCGTGGATGCGGCCTGATGCACCACGATTCGAAATCCCTGCTCGAGTGCGCGCAACTGCTCCAGGGATTCCACCTTCTCCAGTGCGCCTGATGGTAGCGTGGGGAACAGCCGCAGAAAGCCGGCGCGATAGGCGTAGAGCCCGATGTGATGCCAGGCGGGCAATCCCGGGGCCAGCCGTTGCCGACCGTCCGCAAGCGCGTTGCGGTGCCACGGAATGGGCGCCCGCGAAAAGTACAGTGCCTGGCCGCGCGCGTCACAGACGACCTTGACCGCGTTGGGATCAAAGAGCGTGTCCGGATCGTGGATCGGGCTTGCACAGGTGGCAATGGCCGCGTCGGGATGTTGCATCAGCAGCGCGGCGACGGCATCGATGAGCGTGGGGTCGATCAGCGGTTCGTCGCCCTGCACGTTCACGACGATGGCATCGTTCCCCAGCCCCAGCGTGGTGGCGACTTCGGCCAGGCGATCCGTGCCGGTCGGATGATCGGTGCGCGTGAGCAGAGCCTCGATGCCGTGCTGGCGCGCGGCCTGCGCGATGGCTTCGTGGTCGGTGGCGATCAGTACCCGGGTCGCGCCCGAACGGCCCGCCTGGCGAGCCGTACGCACGACCATGGGCAACCCTCCGATATCCAGCAGCGGCTTGCCCGGCAGCCGGGTCGAACCGGCGCGCGCCGGGATGACGACGACGAAGCTCATGCCTCGTGCGCGGATGCGGGATCCAGGGATCTGGCCTCGTCGGGCAGCATGACCGGGACGCCGTCGCGGATGGGGTACGCCAGCCTGTCCGCGGAGCAGCAGAGTTCCTGGTGTTCGCGGTCGAAGCGCAGCGGCCCCTTGCACACGGGGCACACGAGAATCTGCAGCAGGCGGTTTTCCATGGACGGGGCGTCGCAGTCAGTGGCAAAGCCCACAGTTTAATGCCTGCCGCCCGGCTTGTGGGCACTGTGTTCGAGGCCGCGCAGCGTTTCCCGGAGACTGTCCAGCCAGGAGGGGTTATCGAATGCCGGCCTGGCCTGCACGACCCATAGCCTGGGGTCGTGTGGGGCGGCGCATTTGACGGCGTCCTTGGGGGTGATCAGGATGGGCCCGTCGGGCCAGGACTGGAGTTGCGTGGCGGTCAGGCGGCCGTGGTCAGCCAGCCGTAGCGTGCGCGAAAGCACCAGACCGGCCGCTTCCAGCATGTCGAAAAACCGTTCTGGATGCCCGATAGCGGCCGCCGCGCTGCAAGGTCGACCGGCGTGCTTCTCGAACCATTCGGGCCAACCCATTCGGGTTCCCGTCGACAACTGGGTCAAGCTTTGTGGCAGCAGCCTCATGGTGACCCGTCTTTGCCCCGGCCCTTCATGTCCGGTCGCCCGGTCCGCAGCGCCCAGGTTCGTGATCACCCAGTCGGCTCGTTCCAGTCGCGCGGCCGGTTCACGCAGCGGACCGGCCGGCAACAACCGGCCATTGCCCGTGCCACGGCGGTCCTGCACGATGATTTCCAGGTCGCGCGCCAGCGCCCGGTGCTGGAGTCCATCGTCGGCAATCAGGACGTCGATTTCGGGATGGGCTTCCAGCAGCGTACGGGCTGCCAGGGCGCGCCGGGGGTGCACGCCTACCGGCACGCCGGTGGATTGATGCAGCAGGGCGGGTTCGTCTCCCAGGTACTGCGCTGAAGAGTCCTCGTCGCTCAGATGCGGGCCCGTGCCGATGCGGGCGCCGTATCCTCTGCTCACCAGCCCGGGACGCCAGCCGTGGTCCTGCAGGGCCGCGCAGACGGCGGTGCAGACTGGGGTCTTGCCGGTGCCACCCACGAGAATATTGCCAACAACGATGACGGGGACCGGCGCTCTCCATGCGGTGCGCGCCTGGGCGCGCATGTGCCATTCGGTGATCCGGCCGTAGACCCACGCCAGCGGGAGCAGGAGCGTGCTGAGAACGCCGCGCCGGTCCCAGAGGCGGAGCATGAAGTCCTCGGCCGCGCGGCTCATGGCCGGGTCTGCGTCAGGAAGTGCACACGGGCGATATGGGCCAGTCGAGCGGCCTGCAGCGCACGGACCACCGACGCATGGGTCGCAAGCGCATCGGCGTCGATCCGCAGTGCCGCCCCGGGCCGGGCCTGTTCCGCTCGCCGCAGCGCCTCTGCAAGGCTCTCGTCCGTGTCGGCGTCCACGTAGTTGTTGTCCAGCGCGTAGAGGCCGTCCCGGCTGATCGCGAGTGTCAGCACGGGGATCTGGTCGGGGGCATCGGCGCTCGCCTGCGGCAACGAGATGTCGAGCTGGCGCTGCTGGCTGAACGACGTCGAGGCAGCCAGGAAGATCAGGATCACGAGAAGCACATCGATGAGAGGGATCAGGTTGATCTCGGGGTCCTCATGCCCGGCATCGTGACGGAAGTTCATGATGGGCGGTGCCGGCTGATGAGGCGGTTCAGTGTTCCAGCCTCGCGTTCCATGGTGTGCAGGAAGTAGTCGACGCGGGAGCGGAAGTACCGATGAAAGGCCAGCGCAGGCACCGCAATCAGGATGCCGAATCCCGTGTTGTACAGCGCGATCGAGATTCCGTGCGCCAGGAGGCTGGGGTCCCCGCTGTTAGGGGTATACGCGCCGAAGATCTCGATCATGCCGACCACGGTACCGAACAGTCCCAATAGTGGGGCGATGACCGAGATTGTGGCCAGGGCGGGAAGATAGCGGTTCAGGCGCCACGAAATGTCGCGTCCGGTTTCTTCGATCGCCGACAGGCGCCAGGCATCGTCCTGCTGGCGCTGGACGGCGACTTCCGCCAGGATGCGCCCCATCGGGCTGCGCCGGGCGAGCCGCAGGATGGCGTCGGGCTCGTCCTGCTGGCGGCGCATGAGTTCGAGCACCTGCTCGGGCAGTCCCGGCGGCATGACTTGGCCGGTTCGCAGCGCGAGGAAACGTTCTATGATGATGGCCAGTGTGATGACTGAGGTGGCGACGAGCAGCCAGATGGGCCAGCCGGCCGCTTGGATGATATCCAGCACGATCCAGTTCCTTTGTGAGCGGTGCCGCGTTGAGGCGAAGCCCTATTCTAAAGCGACTGGGCCAGTGTTCGGGGTTCGCCGGGGCGCCTTTTGCGGCGCCGTTTTGGCGTCCATATGGTGGAAGTCCGTGGCGGGATTGGGTTTTCTCGGGGTATCCACAATTTCTGTGGATAATTCTGTGCACAAGACCGGCAAAGCGCATGATCCATGCCATCCAGCAGTCGATTGGCTATTTTTTGCACACCTCGAGGTTTCTGTAAATAATCATATAAATCAGTACGTTGCGACTTTTTTTTAATGTGAATTTCGATGTGTTGCGCCGACAGGCCGGAAAATAGGCGGGTTTGACAACGCGAGGCTTTCTGTGGATAGGTTTCAATGAGTTTTGTCCCGCAAAGCCCTTTGGGGTGCGGCGAAGCGACGTCCGAGGAGGTGTTGAGCGTGTCTGCGCTCAATCGCCGCGTGGCGGACGTGCTGGGATCTTCGATTCCGCGCCTGTGGGTCGCGGGAGAGGTCTCCAATTTCACGCGGGCGGCATCCGGCCACTGGTACTTTTCCATCAAGGACGACGCGGCGGCCGTGCGCGCCGTCATGTTCCGCGGGCGCGCCCAAACCGTCGGCTTTGTGCCCAGCGCGGGGGATCGTTTCGAGTTTCGCGTACAGGTGTCCCTCTACGAGCCCAGAGGAGACTATCAGGTACAGGTCGAGGCCATGCGCCGCGCCGGCCGCGGCGACCTGCATGAGGCCTTCCTCCAGTTACGGGACCGTCTGGTCCGCGAGGGGCTCATCGACGCTGCCCGCCGCCGGCCGCTGCCGGCCATGCCCCGCGCCGTGGGCGTCATCACTTCGCTCGCGGCAGCGGCGCTCCAGGATGTGCTCTCGGTCATGGCACGGCGCGCCCCGCACGTGCGTGTCGTCATCTACCCGGCGCAGGTCCAGGGCCGTGAGGCCGCCGGCCAGTTGTGTGCCGCATTGGATGCGGCACTGGACCGCGCCGAGGTCGACACGCTGCTGCTGGTGCGCGGCGGCGGCAGTCTCGAGGACTTGTGGTGCTTCAATGACGAGGTGCTGGCGCGCCGTATGGCGGCAAGCCCCATCCCCATCATCAGCGGCGTGGGCCACGAGACCGATTTCACCATCGCGGATTTCGTGGCCGACCTGCGCGCGCCGACGCCCACGGCGGCTGCGGAGCTGTGCTGTGCGCCCCGTGATCAGGCGCGCAGTCAGGTTCAGGCACTCGTCGAGAGGCTGGCCCGCGCCCAGCAGCGCCGCCTGGAACAGGCCGCACTGCGACTCGACAGGGCAGCGGCCCAACTCGTCTCCCCGGCCCAGCATGTACGGCTTCGCGGGCAGCGCCTGCAATGGGCGGCGCAGCAGTTGCAGTCCGGCTTCCAGCACCGGTTGCGCACGCAGTCGCAGCGCCTGCGGGCGGTACTGGGTACCTTGCAGGTCCTGGACCCCCGGGGCGTCCTTCAGCGAGGGTATGCCATCGTCCACCGAGCTGACGGGTCCATCGCCAAAAATGCGTTAGACTTGGAGGCGGAGGAACCGCTGGATATCGAATTGGCACAGGGCCGGACCATGGCCCGGGTCGTTCGACCCTAAGGCATGTTCCAGGCGTGGGCCCTTCGGGGCCGTCGCCTTTCAGTTCGTTCAATGCTTTTGAAGGAAATGTTATGGCTTTTACTCTGCCGCCGCTTCCCTACGCGCTGGATGCGCTTGCCCCGCATATTTCGAAGGAAACGCTGGAATACCACTATGGCAAACACCATGCGGGCTACGTCGCGAAGTTGAACAAGGCCATCGAAGGCACCGAGCTCGCTTCGCTCAGTCTGGAAGACGTGATCCGTAAATCCACCGGCGGCGTTTTCAATAACGCGGCCCAGGTCTGGAACCACACTTTCTACTGGAACTGCATGTCGCCCAATGGCGGGGGCGAGCCCAACGGTGCGCTGCGCAAGGCTCTGGAAGCCAAATGGGGGAGCGTCGACGCCTTCAAGAAAGCGTTCTCGGACGACGCCGGCGCCAACTTCGGTTCTGGCTGGACGTGGCTGGTGAAGAAACCCGACGGGTCGCTGGACATCGTCAACACCAGCAACGCTGGCACCACCGTCAACACCAACAACAAAGCGCTGCTGACCTGTGACGTGTGGGAACACGCCTACTACATCGATTACCGCAATGCGCGTCCCACGTATCTGGAGCACTTCTGGAAACTGGTGAACTGGGACTTCGCGGCGTCCAATCTGGGCTGATCGCGTTCCCACCTTCCGGGCCCGCCGCCAGGCGGGCCTTTTTATTGTGGCTGCGCGGCGGCCGGCATGGGCGGGATGCCTTGAACGGAATCGCCCACCTGAATCCCTGTGCGGGCGAACCAGCCTTGGGCCATCTCCAGTGCGGTGGTGATGGCGCTGGGGGGGCAGTGGGGCGTGAGGCTGAGGGGCTGCATGTCCTGGATCGAGACGATCCTGCCGCGCTCGTCAATAAAGGCGATCGATAGCGGGAGGAGGGTATTCTTCATCCAGAAGCAATACAGGTCGTCGGGCGGCCCGAGCATGAACAACATCCCGCTGTCCGCAGCGAGGTGCGTACGGTCCATCAGGCCGTCGCGCATGCGACCGGGCGTATCGGCCAGTTCGGCGCGTACGGTGTGCCCGCCGACTTCCAGCGGAATGGCCGGAAGCGGCGGCTGCGCTCCCGCCGGCGCGCCCAGCATACCCAGCACGAAGATCAGTGCTGTCAGCCGGAGGGCCGGTCGCCGACGACAAAATGCAGGGCGCCAACCGGGCCCTGCATCGCGGTAAAATCGCAAATGTGTCCTGCTCAGGCAGCCGTGATATTCAGGGCCTGTTTGCCTTTGGGCCCCTGCGCGATGTCGAACAGAACCTTTTGACCCTCTTTCAGAGTCTTGAAGCCGTTCATCTGAATCGATGAAAAATGCGCGAAAAGGTCTTCCCCCCCGTTGTCGGGAGTAATGAAGCCAAAGCCTTTGGCATCATTGAACCACTTAACCGTCCCGGTCAATTTCTGTGACGCTTCGGTACTTTCGATGGATTCCGACATGCAAACTGCCTCTCTCGACTATAGTGTAGGGTTCATACGTCCCCGGCCATCAGAGTTGACGACCGTAGGAATACGGTGATCATGCTGAATCTGATGTCGTTCAGTCAACTATGGAAACTACTAGGAAAGTCGCTGGCGATAAAGGCCACTTCCCTGTTTTTGATGCATGCCGACCGTCATTCAGACCCAGCGTGAACTGAGCAGCGAAACAACGCCGGTGCGTTTGGCGCCGCCGCCGATGTATCGGGTCATATTGCTCAACGACGACTATACGCCCATGGATTTCGTGGTCCGTGTGCTGGAAGTCGTCTTTCACAAGAATGGAGCCGAAGCGGAGCGCATCATGCTCGAGGTCCATCATCAGGGGCGTGGCGTGTGCGGCATCTATACTCGCGACGTGGCGGCAACCCGCGTCGACAGGGTGTTGCGCATGGCGCACGCCGACCAGCATCCCCTGCAGTGTTTGATGGAACCTGTTCCGGTTCCGTGAGTCTTACCCGGCGGGTAATCCCTGTGGGGAACCCGGTGGCCATTTAGTCATAGAATAGAAGCAACGGATTGGTTCATCCGCTCCGATATGCAATGGAGGAAGCGTGATTTCCGAAGAGCTTGAAGTCAGCCTGCATATGGCGTTCGTTGAAGCCCGCGCGGCACGGCACGAATTCATTACCGTCGAGCACTTGCTCCTGTCCTTGCTGGATAACGCGTCGGCGGTGGAGGTCTTGCGCGCTTGCGGCGCGGACGTCGAGTCGCTGCGCCAGGATCTGCGCAAATTCATTGCAGAGAACACGCCCGTATTCCCGGGCGAGGGCGAGGTCGACACACAGCCCACGCTCGGTTTTCAGCGTGTCATCCAGCGCGCCATCATGCACGTGTCATCCAACGGTTCCAGCAAGGCCGCCGTCACGGGAGCCAATGTGCTGGTGGCCATGTACGGCGAGAAGGACTCCCACGCGGTGTACTTCCTGGTCCAGCAAAGCGTCTCGCGGCTGGACGTGGTCAATTTTCTGTCGCATGGCATCACCAAGGCGCCCGAGGAACCCTCCGTGCCCGATGGCTCTCGCCAGGAGCCACCCGCGGCCGATCCCAAGATCGAGCAGCAGAAGTCGGCGCTGGAAACTTACGCCACCGACCTGAATGCGGAGGCCCTGAAGGGCAACATCGATCCGCTCATCGGCCGCGAGGACGAGGTGGAGCGCGTCATCCAGGTCCTGTGCCGCCGGCGGAAGAACAATCCGCTGCTGGTCGGAGAGGCCGGCGTGGGCAAGACGGCCATCGCAGAGGGCCTGGCGTGGCGCATCACACAGGGCGACGTGCCCGATGTCTTGCATGGCACGCAGGTCTATGCGCTGGACATGGGGGCGTTGCTGGCCGGCACCAAATATCGGGGCGACTTCGAACAGCGCCTGAAACTGGTCTTGAAGTCGCTGCGGGACAACCGCCAGGCGATTCTTTTCATCGACGAGATCCACACCCTGATCGGGGCAGGCTCTGCTTCGGGCGGGACGCTGGACGCTTCCAACCTGCTCAAGCCGGCGCTGTCCTCGGGGCAGCTCAAGTGCATCGGCGCCACCACCTATACCGAGTACCGAGGCATTTTCGAAAAGGACCACGCGCTGGCGCGGCGTTTTCAGAAGATCGATGTGCCTGAACCGTCGGTGGAGCAGACCATTCAGATCTTGCGCGGCCTGAAGGCCCGCTTCGAGGCTCACCATCAGGTACGTTTCTCCGGCGCGGCGATTACGGCGGCGGCTGAACTGGCGGCGCGCCACATCAGCGATCGCTTTCTGCCGGACAAGGCCATCGACGTGATCGACGAGGCGGGCGCCGCGCAACGGCTGCTTCCGAGGTCGCGCCAGAAAAAACTCATCGGACGCGCGGAAATCCAGGCCACGGTCGCGCGCATTGCGCGCATTCCACCGCAAAACGTCTCTACCGACGACCGCCATCGGCTTGCGACGCTTGAGCGGGACTTGAAGGCGGTGGTCTTTGGTCAGGACAAGGCTATTTCGGCGCTGGCTGCTTCGATCAAGATGGCGCGCTCTGGCTTGGGACGGCCTGACAAGCCCATCGGCTGCTTCCTGTTTTCGGGACCGACCGGCGTGGGCAAGACCGAAGTCGCGCGCCAGTTGGCTTTCGTGCTTGGAATCGAACTGCTGCGTTTCGATATGTCCGAATACATGGAGCGACACACCGTTTCCCGGCTGATCGGTGCGCCTCCCGGGTATGTCGGGTTCGATCAGGGCGGGTTGCTGACCGAAGCCGTTGCCAAGCAGCCGCATTGCGTGCTGTTGCTCGACGAGATCGAAAAGGCCCACCCCGACGTCTACAACATCCTGCTGCAAGTCATGGATCATGGGACGCTCACCGACAACAATGGCCGCAAGACGGACTTCCGCAATGTGATCCTGGTCATGACCACGAACGCCGGCGCGGACACCCTCAACCGCAACGCCATCGGGTTCGCGACGACGGTGCACACGGGCGACGAGATGGCCGAGATCAGGCGTCTGTTCACGCCGGAGTTCCGCAACCGGCTGGATGCCATCATCGGTTTTGCGGCATTGCCGCGCGAAGTCATCATGCAGGTGGTGGACAAATTCCTGATGCAACTCGAAGATCAGCTTCACGAAAAGCGGGTCGAAGTCATCTTCACGCAGGCGCTGCGGGATTATCTCGCCCGCGAAGGCTTCGATCCGGCCATGGGCGCGCGCCCCATGCAGCGGCTGATCCAGGACACCATTCGCCGCGCACTGGCCGACGAACTGCTGTTCGGTCGGCTGACTCATGGTGGACCGGTTGAGGTCGATCTTGACGCCCAGGGCCAGGTGGTGCTGAATTTTCCGGATGCCTCCGCCGACCGCGGGGCTGTCCCCGCGCCGTCGCGCCCTGAGCCCGAGCTCGTGGATTGATGCGGGGCGGGCCTCTGATCGCCTGCGTGCACTGCGGTACCCTGCACCGCCGGGCGCCAGTGGCGCCCGGCGGTCGTGCTCTGTGCCGTTGCTGCCATGCCGAGCTTTATCGACGGGGCTGGCTTTCCCCCGACCAGTGGTATGCGATGGCGTGGGCGACCCTCGTCGTCTTCGTCCTGGCTCAGGCCTTTCCGCTTGCGGATATCTCGGTTCAGGGCGTGGACCTTCAGGTGACCTTCTGGGGGGCGCTCCGTCTGGCATGGGACCGGGGCTATTACGGTGTGTCGATTCTGACGGGGCTGGTGGGATTCTGGTTTCCCCTGATCTGTATCGTGCTCACGCTTCGCGGCATGGAACTCATCCTGTCCCAGGTCGGTACCGGCTCGCTGGCCCGGGCGCTGCGCTGGTTGGAGTGGCTGACGCCCTGGTCCATGGCGTCGGTGCTGGTGCTGGCCATGCTGGTCGCATTCGTGAAGCTGGCGGGGCTTGCCCATGTAGAGGGGGGCCCGGGGCTGTACGCGTTCTTCGTGCTGATCTTCCTGCTGGCCGGACTGGGGCGCTGGGATGCGCCGGCGCTCTGGCGTCTGGCCGAAGATGGGGGCGGTGTCATCGTGTCCGGCTCGCACGGGACCGGCTCGGTCTGTGATCGCTGTGGGTTCGTCCAGGCACCACAGGCGACGGGACGCTGCCTGCGTTGCGGTTCGCGCATTCCGCACTCTGCCGTTCAACACCGGGGCGAGGTCTGGGCCCTGGTGGTGGCAGCCGTCATCTTTTATATTCCTGCCAACGTTCTGCCGGTGATGCAGGTACAGACGTTCCTGGGAAGCAGCGAGCACACGATTCTGGGTGGTGTGGTCGAACTCTGGCGCGCGGGTTCGTGGGATCTGGCCGTGATCGTATTTGTCGCGAGCGTACTGGTTCCCCTGACCAAGTTGCTCGCGTTGGCCTCGCTGCTGCTTCGCGAACATTCCGGGGGCGGCGCCCCCGAGCAACGCCGGCGGACGCGTCTTTATGCCGCTGTGGAACGTATCGGGCAGTGGTCCATGCTGGATGTCTTCGTGGTGGTGCTGCTGGCCGCCATGGCGAACTTCCAGGGCTTGACGCGGGTCGTGATCGGGCCCGCCGCGCTGAACTTCGGCATGGTCGTGATCCTCACCGTGGCCGCCACCCTGCGCTATGATCCCCGCCGCGGATGGGATCCATTACGGGAGCCGATCGATGACTGAAGAAGAGCGCCCGGAAGGCCCTGCGGAGCCCGCTTCGCCGCCGGGGCCGATTCTTGTTCCCGGTCGAGGCCTGCATTGGTCCTGGGTGTGGCTGGTGCCGCTGCTGGCGCTGGCCGTCGGGGTGTCGCTGGTCGCCTCGGTCTGGATTCGTACCGGTCCGGTGATCACGATCAGTTTTCCGACGGCGGCGGGTCTGTCCGTCGGACAGACGAAGCTGCGCTATCGCAATGTCGATATCGGCGAGGTCAGGGACATCCGAGTGGCGCCGGACCGGCAGGAGGTATTGGTCGATGTGCAGCTCAAGCGTGAGGGTGCCGACTACATCACCCAAAAGGGCTCCAAATTCTGGGTAGTGCGCCCGCAGGTGAGTTTGGCCGGGGTCTCCGGGCTGAATACCCTGATCTCGGGGGAGTACCTGAGCGTGGATGCACCCACTCGTGTGGAGGGTCCCCCGGTCTACGAGTTTCAGGGGCTGGAAAACCAGCCCGAGGTGCTCAGCGGTCAAGGCGGCAGCCGCTACACGCTCCACGCCGATGACCTGGGGTCGCTCTCGGTGGGCTCTCGCGTCTATTACCGGCGTGTCGAGGTGGGGCGCGTGGTGAGCTACGCCATGGCCGATGATGGACGGTCCGTGCAGATACAGGTGTTCGTGCGCAAGCCCTATGATCGTTATGTGACTCCCGATACGCGGTTCTGGAATAGCAGCGGGGTGGACATGTCGGTCTCGCCCGACGGCGTGCGGGTGCGTACCGGTGGGTTGTCGGCCATTCTGAATGGCGGCGTGGCCTTTGCCCAGGCGGATGAATCGGCCTCCTATGACGGAGTGGCGGACACGACGCCCGCAAAGCCGGGCAGCGTCTACACACTGTTTGAGACCCGCGACGAGGCTCTTGCTGATCCGGATGGCAAGGCTTCACCCATCGAGTTGCATTTTGATCAGTCGGTCCGCGGGTTGCGGGTCGGCGCCGCAGTCGACTTTCGCGGTCTGGCGATCGGCAAGGTCGTCGACATTGACGTCGAGTACGACGCGGGTCGACGGCGCTTTTATGTCCGGGTGAGAGCGCTGATCTACCCGATGCGCTTCAGCGATGCCTATCGGGCGCTGGTGCGGTCCGAACATGGCAAAGAAGGCGCCGCTCTGCTGGAACCTCTGATCCAGCACGGTCTGCGGGCCCAGTTGCGCTCGGCCAGCCTTCTGACCGGGCAGCAATACGTCGCGATGGACTTCTTCCCCAACGAGAAAACCGTACCCCCGGGCGAGGCTGCCACCACCCAGGGTTACCTGGTACCCACGGTCCCGGGAGATTTCGACCGCCTGCAGGGTCAGTTGGCCAGCATCGTGACAAAACTGGATCGCGTTCCGCTGGACCAGATCGGGCAGGAATTGCAAGGCAACCTGGAGAGTTTGAAATCACTGTTGCAGCGCCTCGATGGCCAGGTGGCCCCTCAGGCCGCCCGGACGCTGCGCTCGGCGCAGCGCTCCCTGGATCGGGTCGGGCAGACACTGGATCCGAATGCGCCCCTCCTGGCCGGCATGCAGGGAACCTTGCAGGAGCTGGACCGCGCCGCCCGCGCCCTGAGGGTGCTGGCCAATGCCTTGCAGGCGCACCCGGAGACCCTGCTGCGCGGACATGCGACCGATCAATTGCACTAGGAGACCTTCATGATACGCACAGCCTGGGCGGCGTTCGGGGTGATGGCGCTGATGGCGGGGTGCGCGGCTCCGGCCATCCACTATTACAGCCTGGCCTCTTCCGCGCTCGGGTCCACGCCAGAAGTCCCGGCTTCGCGGCCAACGTACGGCCTTCGCCTGCAGGTGTCGGAGGTGCCGGCCGAAGTGGATCGGATGCAGCTTGTCGTCCGCGACCCCGCATCGGGTCCGTCGGTTCAGGTGCTCAATCAATCCCTATGGTCCGCGCCGTTGCGCGACCAGATTCAGGAGCGGCTGTCCGGGTCGGTGGCCGGCGCGCTGGGCGTGCCGGATCTGAATCGGATGCCGGGCATGGCAGGCCTTCGGGCGCGTACCGTGACCGTGCGCGTGACGCGTTTTGACCTCGTGTGGGACGAGCGCGCCGTGCTTGAGGCCGACTGGACGGACCATGGTCCTGGCGCGTCGGCGCCCCGGTTGTGCCGCGCGGTGGTTTCCCTGTCGGTCGGTGCCGGGATGGCGGCGCTGGTCGACAGCCAGCGCCGGGCGTTGCAGTCGCTGGGCCGCCTGAT
>Ga0134125_10004895_pt1 | contig 15279 bp, 14 predicted proteins | sample KB31751_FD_96464 | JGI IMG/M metagenome (GOLD analysis project Ga0134125, IMG submission 96464) | Terrestrial soil microbial communities with excess Nitrogen fertilizer from Kellogg Biological Station, Michigan, USA - KB3-175-1 | ecosystem: Environmental > Terrestrial > Soil > Unclassified ... | reverse complement strand
TGGGGACCGATCCGGCGGGGACGCGAACGCTCGATTGGCTCACGACGCACGACAACCGCGGCCGCGGCGAGTCGGCGAACTTCTCGCCGCGCCTGGACTGGACGTTCGCCAGGGACCACACGCTTTCCTCGGAGACCTTCTTCTACTACAACCGTTTCCACGGCGTGTTCGACGAGAGCACGGTGACCGCCCTGGGCGCCCCGCCGCAGTTCGCCTCCGACAACCTCGATGTCGTCGCCACGAACTACGCCCTTCGCACCAACCTCGTCTACACGCGCCAGACGGCGGGCGGAGGCCAGCTCGAGGCGCGGCTGGGGTTGGGCCACTTCCGGCGCATCTCCCATGTGCTCTTCGACGCGAACGATGACGCCGGCACTTTCATCCTGCACCGCACCGTGGATGGCCACGTCTCCGACGACAACGTGACCACGCGCGGCAAGTACCTGCTGCCCTTCGTCCCCGGCCACGCCATCGCGCTCGGCTGGGATGGCGAGGAGCGCCGCCGCCTCGAGGACCGGCTGCAAATCGACAACACGCCCACGGGGTTGCCGACATTCGACATCGACGAGTCGTACGACGCGCGCGTGCTGCGCATGGCGTTCTTCGCCCAGGACGAATGGGAGATCACGCCGCGCCTCTCCTCGTACCTGGGGCTTCGCTGGGAGGGCATCGACACGCGCGACATCGGCAACCTCGTTGCCCAGGTGCACAACCGTTCCGGCGTGTGGAGCCCGATCGTGCAGGCGGTGTGGAAGCTTCCCGGCACGGAGAAGGACCAGGTCCGGGTTGGGCTCGCACGCACCTACAAGGCGCCCACGACGCAGCAGCTGATCCCGCGCCGCTACATCGCCAACAACAACACCGCGACCACGCCGGACTTCCAGGGCAACCCGGAGCTGAAGCCCGAGCTCGCCTGGGGGCTCGACCTCGCCTACGAGCACTACTTCTCCGGCGGCGGCGTCTTCAGCGTCTCGGCTTTCTCGCGGCGCATCGACAGCGTGATCCTGACGAGCCTCTCCAACGTGAACGGCACGTTCATCACGCAGCCTGCGAACGAGGGCAAGGCCTCCACGCGCGGGATCGAGCTCGACACGAAGGCGAACCTGCGCACCTTCTTTCCCTCCGCGCCTTCGATGGACCTGCACGCGAACCTCACCATCGCGCGCTCGTCGGTGGATTTCCTCCCGGGCCCCAACAACCGCCTCGACGGCCAGACGCCGCTCTCCGGGACCGCGGGCTTCGACTACAAGAGCCCGTCGCTCCCGCTCACCTGCGGCGCGAGCTTCACCTTCAGGAGCGGCGGCCCCGTGGTGCTCTCGGGCACGCAGACGAAATACACCTCGGTGCGCCGCACGCTGGACCTCTACGCCCTGTGGAAATTCTCGCCCTCGGTGCAGTTGCGCGGCACGCTGTCCAACCTCCTCGCGCAGGATTACCTCGACGCCGAGGGCTACCACGACCCGACGGGGACCCTGGACCTTTCCACGCTCGAATCCACACACCGCCGCGTGGGCCTGGTGCTGGAAGTGAAGCTCTGAGCCTCGGCTTCAACTGGATACAATGCGGCGTGGACCGCCGTTACACACTCCTCCTGGTGCTGCTCGCGATGGCCCTGGGAGCGATCCTGCTCGAGCCGCGTCTCGCGCTGCCCATCTCGTTCGACGCGAAGGCGAGCTACCTGCCCATGGCCCGCGAGCTGCTCGCGAAGGGCTGGGCGTACATGGGTGAGGAGGCTTCGGTCTCCTACGCGCCGCTCGCCTTCGGCTGGCCCGCGCTCCTGGGCGCCCACGAGTACGTCGTCCGCTACGCGAACATCGCCCTCTACTGCGCGGCGATCGGGGCCGCATACCTCACGCTGGAGCGCACGCACGGCAGCTTCGCGGCGATCGGCGCCGCGTTCCTCGTCGCGATCTGCCCCACGGTGCGGCCCTACATCGGCGACGTGATGACCGAAGCGCCTTTCATCGTCCTGGTTGCGGTGTGGGCGCTTGCCGTGGCGCGCGTGGCGGGCGGCGGCCACCGCGCCTGGATCGTCGCGGGCGGCCTCGCGCTGGGCCTTGCGGTGCTCGTGCGGCCGGCCGCGATGTACTTCGCCCCGCTCGCCCTCGCGGCCTTCGCGTGGAAGCGCGAATGGCGCCTCGCCTCGCTCCACGGGATCGCGACGCTCGTCGTGGCCGCGTGGGTGCTGCGCAACGCGGTGGTATTCGGGTTCCCCGCGGTGGCGGCGGGCGCGGGCGGCGCGCTCTACTTCGGCGTGAACCCGCTCGTGGACGGCTTCGACCCGCCCTACTACGGCATGAATTTCGACTCGGGGCTCGCCCAGGATAGCTCGAGCCACCTCAGCATCCACGGCGACCGGACGCTGCGAGCGATCGGCACGCTCGAGCTCCTCGACACGCCGCTGTCCATCGTGATCCCGATGTTCGCGCACAAGGCGCTGTCCTTCCTCTTCGTGAGCCGGCACGACATCTGGGATGGGGGATCCATCCCCTGGCTGCGCGCGTGGCGAATCGCGATGGTCGCCCTCGCCTGCATCGCCTTCGCCGCGAACCGGCGCGACCGCCTCGTGGTGACCCTCGCCGCGTTCGTCGCCTACATGGTGGCCGTGCACGTCCCGCTGCTCTACACGCATCGCTACAGCGTGGGCGCGATCGACTATCCCCTCGCGGTGCTCGCGGCGGTGGGTATCGGCGTGACGGTGCGCTCCACGGGTCGCATCGCCGCCGTCCTCGTCGCGTTGTGCGTGGCCGTCGCGGCGGGCGTCGCGGGCGCCACCCCGGCCGTGGGCAGCCCCATGCCGGACCGGATCCCCACGGAAATCGCGTGGCTCGCGTCGATCGATCGCGTGGCCGTCGTCGGCGCGCACGAGCCCATCGATATCCCCATCGCCAAGGACCCCGCGACGCCGCCCTGGGACCTCTCCATGGTGCAGCTCGACATCGAGGTCGAACCCGTCCCGCGCAGCCGCTGCACAACGATGCTCATGCGCTTCAGGCGGGCGGCCGAACCCGGGTTCGCTCCATGGCGCGTCGTGCGCGTGCCCCTCGAGGCGGGGCCGGGACCGCACCGATACACCGTGGGCTCGACAGTGCCCCTCGCGCTTGACGGCGCCGGAACGTTGCGCCTCGAGCTCGAATGCACCGCCGTCGCCACGGCGCGCGTGGGCGCCCTGGCGATCGTCCTCCCGCGGCGTGAGCGCCATTACACCGAGCGATACAAGGCGCGCCGCTAGATGCTCTTCAACTCGTACGAGTTCCTGCTCTTCTTCCTGCCGGCGGTCCTCGCCGCGTACTTCGCGCTCGGCCTGCGCGGGAAGGACAGGCTTGCGATCGCATTCCTCGTCGCCGCGTCATTCTTCTTCTACGCGTGGTGGCGCGCGCAATACATTTGGCTGCTGGTGGCGAGCATCGCGGTGAATTTCGCGGCGGGTCGCGCGATCGTGCATCGCGCCGCGCGCAACGAGGCGACCCGAACGCTCCTCGTCCTCGGGATCGCCTTCGACCTCCTCCTCCTCGGCTACTTCAAGTACGCGAACTTCTTCCTCGCGAACGTGGCCTCGCTCCTGGGAATCGCGCCCGAGCGTCTCGACGTGATCCTGCCCATCGGCATCAGCTTCTTCACGTTCACGCAGATCGCGTTCCTCGTCGATGCCTCCAGGGGCAAGGCTCGCGAGCCCGACCTCCTCAACTACTCGCTCTTCGTCACCTACTTCCCGCACCTGCTGGCGGGCCCCATCCTGCATCACCGCGAGATGATGCCGCAGTTCGCCGATCGCACGACCAAGCGCGTGGACTGGGAGAACGTGGCGCGCGGCCTCGCCCTCCTCGCGATCGGCCTGGGGAAGAAGGTGCTCATCGCCGACACGCTCGCCCTCCAGGCGAACGATGCGTTCGGCTCGGTGCACCCGCTCACCTTCGGCGACGCCTGGCTCGCGATCCTTTGCTACACCCTGCAGATCTACTTCGACTTCAGCGGCTACACCGACATGGCGCTCGGCATGGCGCTCATGATGAACATCCGCCTGCCGCAGAACTTCGACTCGCCCTACCGCCAGCGCAACCTCCAGGAGTTCTGGCGCCATTGGCACATGACGCTCACCCGGTTCCTGCGCGACTATGTGTACATCCCGCTGGGCGGGAACCGCCGCGGGGAGCCCTGGACTTCCTGCGCGATCGTGGCCACGTTCCTCCTGGGCGGGCTCTGGCATGGCGCCAACTGGACGTTCGTCGCCTGGGGCCTCGCCAACGGCGTGGGGCTCGTGGTGCTTCGCCTTTGGGGCCGCACGGGCATCCGACTGCCGGCGCTCGCCGCATGGCTCGTGACGTTCCTCTTCGTGAACGTCGCCTGGGTCTTCTTCCGCGCGCCCGACATGGCGAGCGCCGTATCGTTCCTGGGCGCGCTGCGCGGCGGCGGCGGATTCGCGGGTTTCCGCCTGGTGGTGGCGCCCGTGACGATCGCCACCCTCGCCGCGGCCTGCGCGATCGCCGCGTGGCCGCGCAACTCCAACAGGATCGTGGCGGAGATGACTTTCCGCTGGCCGCTGCAGGTCGCCACGGCGTTGCTGCTCGCCGCGGGGATCCTCAGCCTTTCCAACCCCACCGAGTTCCTCTACTTCAACTTCTGACCGTGCCGAAGCGCTTCATCCGCAACTCGCTCCTCGCCGCGGCGCTCCTCCTCGCGATCGCGGGCGCGATCAACTTCGAGGTCGATCCGTTCCAGCAATACCGGATCCCCACGAAGTACGAGCCGCGGTTCTACCGCTCGTTCCAGCGCTACGAGAACCCGGGCGTCGCGCGCAACTACGCCTACGACCGCGCCATCATCGCCTCCTCCCTCTTCGAGAACATCCCGGGAAGCGAGATGGACCGCGCCTTCGGCTACGGCAGGACGCAGAACCTCTGCGATTCGGCGCTCACGGCATACGACGCGAGGAAGCTCGCCGAGACCGCGCTTTCCACGGGCCACGTGAAGGAGATCGTCTTCAACGTGGACTACAACTCGTTCTCCGGGCCCCCGGACCACGTGGGCTACGGCGACAAGCTGCCGCTCTACCTCTACGACCGCACGCACTGGAACGACTACCCTTACGTGCTCTCGATCGCGACGCTGCGAAAGTCCCTGGACATCCTCGCGGGGCGCAAGGAGGTAGGCTACCGCACCGATCCCGACGCGCCCTGGTACTGGGCGGACACCGTGACGTTCTCCGCGAAGAACGTCGTGGACGAGCTGGACGTGAACGACTTGAACCGTCGCTACCAGCAGCCGCAGCGCACGCTCGACGGGATGATGAAGAGCTTCGAGGCGAACGTGGTGCCGCTCGTGCGCGACAATCCCGGGACGACGTTCATCTTTGCATGGCCGCCCTACTCGATCCTCGTGTGGATCGACTTCCGGCGCCGCGGGCAGCTCGACGTGAGCCTCGACTTCAAGCGCAGGTTCTTCGAGATCCTGTCGAAGTATCCGAACGTGCGCATCCACGACTTCCAGGCGCGCACCGACTGGATCACGAACCTCGACGAGTATCGCGACATGTACCACTTCTCGCCGCGGATCTCGGAGGCCCTCGTGAAGGACCTCGGCGCCGGCCGCGAGCGGATGACGCCGGAGGACTACGTCGCGCGCATCGAGAACCTGCGGTCCATCGCCCTTTCCGCGGACCTCGGGAAGATCATCGCGGCCGTGCGTGCGCGACAGAGGCGCTAGCTACAGCCGCTTGTAGTAGTAGACGGTGGGATGGAGCTTTCCGGCGGGCGTCGTCGCGTAATCCGGGATCTCGCCCGCGCGCGTCCAGCCCAGTGTGCGATAGACGGATTCCGCGACCGATCCCACCTCGGTGTCGAGCACGAGCAGCGTGCGGCGCGCTTCGCGCGCGAAGCGCTCGGCTTCGGCCATCAACGCCCTCGCCAATCCGCGCCCGCGGTGGGCCGTGAGCACCAGCAGCTTCTGCACCTCCGCGCGATGCCGTCCGTTGTCCTTGGGGCAGGGCTCGAGCTGCACGGAGCCCACGACGCGGTCCCCGTCCTCGGCGACCCGGAGAAGGAGGGAGCCTTGCTCGACCGCGGCGAGCACGCGTTCCCAATACCGGGCGGCCGCCGCCGCATCCAGCGGCGAGAGGAATCCCACGGACGCGCCATGGTCCACGCAGTCGCGCAGCAGCTCGCAAAGGCCGCGGGCGAGCGCCGCGTCGCGGCCGGCGACGCGGCGAACCCCGGTCACTTCGCCTCCAGGTCCCTGGCGATCCGCGCGATCCCCGCCTCGGCGCACTTCGCATCGTGCTCGCCACCGCCGGCGGCGCCCGGCGTACCGGAGACTCCCACCGCGCCCACCGTCGCCGCGCCCCACTTGATGGGCACGCCGCCGGGGTTGGTGGTCATGTTGGGCAGGAGCTGCGGCCCGATGTTCGCGCCCCTGGAAGACTCGGCTCGCTTGCCGACTTCACCCGACGTCATGCGATACGTGAGCGCCGTGTAGGCCTTCCGGAAGCTGTGCTCGGCGCTGTGGGGCGAGGCGCCGTCATCTCGCAGGGACACCTTCGGGCGCCCGGCCGCGTCGACCACGGTCACGCTCACCTTCTGGCCGTCCGCGCGGCACGCGGCGAGCGCTCCGGAAGCGACCTCGAGGGCGGCATCCGCCGAAAGGCCGGGTTCCTGGGCGATGACGGCCGCGGCGAGAAACAATGTGGAAATCATCCGCGGATTCTACCGCGTTAGAATCGGGTTGATTCCCATGCCGATCACCGAGATCAACCACTACAACCTGCGCGGCCCCATGGCCGAGCTGGAGCGCATCCGCGACTGGTATCGCGATACCGTTGGGCTCGCGGTGGGCGAGCGCCCACCCTTCAACAACCGCGGGTTCTGGCTCTACGCGAACGGCCGGCCGGTGCTGCACCTGAGCGAGGAATCGCCGGGGGAATCGCACCCGCTGCCCGGCAGCGGCACGTTCGACCACGTGGCCTTCACCTGCGAGGATTTCGCCGCGATGCGCGGCCGGCTGGACAGGATGAAGGTTTCATATCGCGTGGCCGACGTGCCGCTCACGCGCACGCGCCAGATCTTCCTGCGCGATCCCGCCGGCAACGGCGTGGAGCTCAACTTCGAAATGACGGCGTGAACGTAGCGACGCAAGCCGTGGCGAAGCGCCGCATCGAGGCCTGCGCCGAGCGCCTCTTCGATGCGTGGATCGAGCCGGCGATGGTCGGCACCTGGATGTTCGGGCCCAACGTGCGCGACGAGGAGATCGTGAGCCTCGATGCGGACCCCCGCCTGGGCGGCCGCTACTCCTTCGTCGTGCGGCGCGAGGGCAAGCTCTTCGACCACGCGGGGCAATACCTCGAGGTAGACCGCCCCCGGCGCCTTTCCTTCACCTGGGGCGTGCGCCCGCTGGACGCCGAGAGCCGGGTGCACGTCGCGATCGTCCCGCGCGGGAAGGGCTGCGAGGTCACCGTCGCCCAGGACCTTTCCGCCGAGTGGGCCGACTTCAAGCCGAAGGGCGAGGAAGCCTGGCGCCGCATGCTCGAAGCCCTGGACCGCGCCCTGCAATGAACCAGTCGTCGATCGTCACCGCGCTCATCGTCATCCTCATCGCCTGGCGCCTCTACGTGCGCATCCGGCGCATGGTGGGGCGGCAGAAGTCGCGGGTGTGGCGCCATTGGATCGCGGCGATCCTCTTCCCGCTGATCGCGGTCATGGTGGCGCTGCCCGCGCTGGCGCGCCCGGACGCACTGGGGGCGCTCGCGGCCGGCATCGTCGTGGGCGCGGCCCTCGCCGTCTTCGGCCTGCGCACGACGAAGTTCGAAACAACGCCGCTCAGCTACTACTACACGCCCAATACGCACCTGGGGATCGGTTTGTCGCTCCTCATGGTCGCGCGCATCGCATACCGCGTGTACGAGGTGAACGTGATGACGGGCGCCGCGCGCTCCACGCACATGCAGGATTTCGCGCGCAGCCCCCTCACGCTCGCGATCTTCGGCACGCTCGCCGCCTACTACACGACGTACGCCATCGGCATCCTCCTGTGGCGAGCCCGCACGCCGCTTCCCGGCGCCGTGCCCGACGAGATCCCCACCCCCGCGAGCACTCCATGAACGACGAACGCATCAAGGTAAAGACCGAGACCGGCCAGGTGCTCGACGTGGTCGTGCTCACCAAGAGGGCCGAGTCCATCACCGTCGTGCTCGGCGAGGGCGTGCACAGCGTGAAATGCACGCTGTCGCCCACGCGTAACGGGCTCGCCTACGTAGGGAGCGTCATGGGGCGCGAGCTCGTGTACGAGCGTAGCCGCGACCAGGTGAAGGCGGATATCGACCGGTTGAATCCGCGGGTTCGGTAGTCGCCTGCGTTTGTGCTCCCCTGGCGCCAAAGGGCGAGGGCGCGGGAAATCTCGAGCCGGCGCATTCTTCGAGGGGGAGTGACGCAACCCATTTGACCGTGGCCATCGGGGACGGGGCGCCTCTCGAGATTTCCCGCAAGCCCTCCCCTTTGGCTTTCCGGTCAGGATCCATCGACATCCACAACTTTGTATTGGGTCGGCCGTGGCCTTCCGCAAGAAACAGGCTAACCTTCGGTGATGCGGCTGACTCGGTTCGCAGAGGGGCCGTTCCTGGGCTCGCTCCCCCGAATCACCGCCCGATGCCACGCGCCATGATCACGGCGAACACCGGGATCAACGCCGCGAGGTGGAGCTGCACCATCACGAGGCGGCGCATCTTCTCCTGCTCGCCGGGCGGGACCGTCCACGCCGGATCGCGATCGAGCATGCGGCGCCAGCGGATGTAGGCGAGCGTAGGCGCGACCGAGATGAGCGCGATCAGGACGAACGTGCCGAGCTTCGCGTAGATCGGCCACCACGAGAAGTAGTAGTCGGCGCCCTTTGCCCCGAAGATCGCGCGCAGGAACCCGGTCGCGAGGACCGCCATGGCGGCGCCGAAGTAGATGATGTCGATGCGGCCCAGGCGGCGGATGCGCTCGGCATCGAGCGTGCCGCGCAGCATCACCGCCTCGGACACCATGTACCCGAAGAGCACGAAGATCGCCGCGTAGTGGAAGTAGGCGAGAACCGCGTCGAGGACCATGGCTACCTTCCGAGGAGCTTGCCGATGCGCGCAACGGCTTCCTGGAGGCGCGCGACGGGTTGCGTGTAGGCGATGCGGATGTGCTTCTCCGGTTCGTGGTGGCCGAAATCCTTGCCCGGCGTGACCGCCACGCCGGCCTCGGTGAGGATGCGGCGGGCGAGCGGGAAGCTGTCCGGGGCCAGCGCGGAGCTGTCCGCGTAGATGTAGAACGCGCCTTGCGGCACGACAGGAACCTTGAACCCCAACGATTCCAGCGCGGGGATGAGGAAGCGGCGGCGGTGGTCCAGCTCGCGGCGCCTCGCCTCGACGATCGCGATCGTCGCCGGCTCGAAGCAGGCAAGCGCCGCATGCTGCGCCAGGGTGGGCGGCGAGATGAACAGGTTCTGCGCGAGCTTCTCCACTTCTCGCACGTAGTGCGGCGGCGCCACGAGCCAGCCCAGGCGCCATCCCGTCATCTGGAAGTATTTCGAGAAGCTGTTGACGACGAAGACATCGTCGCCCGCCGCCGCGGCGCTGTGCGCGTGCGGGTGCAGCTCCCCGGGCTTCACGGGCTCGTCGTACACCAACCCGTGGTAGATCTCGTCCACGACGAGCGCCGCGCCCTTCTCGCGCGCGAGGCCCGCGAGCCCCTCGATCTCGTCGGGGGTGAGCATCGTGCCCGTGGGATTGGAAGGCGTGGCGACGTTCACCACGCGCGTGCGGGCGCTCCAGCTTTTCCTCGCGATATCCGCGGTCAGCTGGTAGCGGCTCCCCGGCCCGACGGGAATGAGCTTCGGCACCCCGCCCAGCGCGCGCACGAAATGGCGGTCGCACGGGTAGCTGGGATCGGTAAGGAGCACCTCGTCGCCTTCATCGAGCAGGATCCCGAAGGCGAGGAGCAGCGCCGCGCTCGATCCCGCGGTGACCACGATGCGGCTCGCCGGCACCTCGACCTCGTAGCGCTCGCGGTAGTACTTCGAGATCGCCTCGCGAAGCGGCGCGATGCCGAGCGCCGAGGTGTAGAACATCGGCTTCTCGTCGAGCGCGCGCTTCGCGGCCTCCACGACGGGCGCGGGCGTGCGGAAGTCCGGCTCGCCGATCTCCAGGTGGATCACGTCGCGCCCCGTGGCCTCGACCTGGCGCGCCAGCGTCTGGATCTCCATCACCTCGAAGGCCTCGATATGGGCCATGCGCGAGGCGAGGTGCGTGAGGCGATGGACGTCGTTCATTGGCTCGATCGACGATTGTCCCTGGGTGAATACCGCGTAGTCTAGTCGCTGCGGCCCCGGTCAGCCGATCCGCGTCCACAGGAGCGTGCGCGTCACCGGCTCGCCCTCGACCGAGGTGGTCTCCAGCTCGATCTTCAGGCGATCGCCTTCGACGGTCATCCCGCGCGTGAGGACATGCCCGACGTTCTCCTTCGAGAGCGCGCCCAGGAGCCGCTGCGTGACCGTGCCCGCGGCATCGTCGATCGTGTAGGAACCGAAATAGGCGTCGTAGCCGTCCTTGGCGCGGCTGTTGTTCCGCGCGGGGCCCGTCGCCACCCCGTCGGCCAGGTTCGAGCGGTCGCGCTTCATGAATTGCGCGGCGAAGTTGCCCGCGCGATCGTAGAAGAGGATCGCGACGGGATCTTCGCCGAGGGCCGGGTCGATGCGGTGCTCGCCATTCGCGGCGACGTCGATCCGGGAGAGGAGCCGCCAGGTTCCGGGCAGCGTTCGGGAGAGGGGCTGTGTCATGGCGCTGGAGTCTAGCGAAGATTCTCGTCCCAAAACCTCTGCAGGCGCTTGGCCGATACCGGGAACGGCGTGCGCAGCTCCTGGGCGAAGAGCGAGATGCGCAGCTCCTCGATGAGCCAGCGGAATTCCTCGAGCTTCGGGTCGGCCCGGCCCGCCTCGCGGTCGGCCTTGGCGCGCGCCTCGTAGTTGCTCCAGAGCGTGGCGACGTGGGCCGCATGCTTCTGGTCGCGCTCCGGATTGGCCCGGTATTTCTGCAGGCGCAACGCATAGCCGCGCAGGTAGCGCGGAATGTGCTCGAGGCGCTCCCACGGAGTGCGGGCGAGGAAGCCCGGGTACACCATGCGCTCGCGCATCGCCTTCGCCTCCTGCGTGATGCGGCCCAGGGACGCGGACTGCGCGGCGGCCTGGCTGAACTGCTGGCTCGCCTCCCCGATGGCCGAGGCGTAGCGCGAGGCGCCGTCCACGACCGCGGGCAGCCGCGCCTTGGCGCGCTTCTTCTGCTCCTCGAAGGCCTTCGGCGTGCGCGGCGGCTCGTCCTCGCCGATGAAGGCGCGGTCCACGATCGCCTCGATCAAATCGGCCTTGAGCTTGTCGGCGGGAATCACGGCGTTGAATTTCAGGGCGAGCTGGTTGAAGGCCGGGAGCGCGCGCTCGAGGTTGCGCACCTGCTCCTTCATGTCGAGGGCCATGAGTCGCTTCACGCCCGCGCGATGCGCCTGCCCGGCCTTGTCCCGGGTATCCATGAGGCGGATAGCGGCGTCCGCCCCCTCGTCCACCAGCGCGGGGTAGCCCGTGAGGGACTGGTTGCCGCGGCGAAACGAGACTTCGCCCGGGAGCTCGCCGAAATCCCACGAGACGATCCCTTCCCGCTCCATGCCGGGCTTGGACTTCGCGAGCGTGAGGCTCGCGGCTTCCCCCAGCCGCTTGCGAAGCTCGGCGAGGTCGCGGCCCATGGCGAGCTCGCGCTTCGCGTCGTCCACGACGCGGATATTCATGAGCAGGTGCGCGGGCGGATCTTCCTTCGACCAGATGGAGCCGTCCAGGCGCTCGCCGGCGGCCCTCGAAGCGTATTCGAGCACGGCTTCCCGAATGGACGTCCGGGATGACACGCCTTCGAGGAAGCGCGTCGTGTGCTCCGGCACGGGCACGAGCTGCGTGCGAATGCGCTTCGGCAACGCCTTCATGGTCCAGGCGACCTTCTCGCGCACCATGCCCGGCACGAGCCAGTCGATGGCCGCCTCGTCCAGCTGGTTCAGCAACGCGAGGGGAACGTTGATCGTCACGCCGTCCATGGAATGTCCCGGCTCGAAGCGGTAGGCCAGCGGGAAAGTGGCGCCGTTCATCTCGAGGGTGCGCGGGAAGAGCTCCTCGGTCACCGATTCGGCGCCGTGGCGCATGAGGTCGGCGCGCGTGAGCTGGAGGACCTTGGGATCCTTCTGCGCGGCCGCCTTGTACCAGGTGTCGAAGCTCCTCGTGTCGCGCACGTCCTTCGGGATGTGCTCGTCGTAGTAGGCGAAGAGCACGCGATCGTCCACCAGCACGTCGGGGCGGCGCGCCCGGTGCTCGAGCTCCTCGATCTCGCGGATGAGGGCCCGGTTGTGGATCCAGAACGGGTGCTTCGAGTCCAGCTCGCCCGCCACCAGCGCGCCCTCGATGAAGATGTCGTGCGCCTTCGCCGGATCGATCTTCCCGAAGCCCACCTTGCGGCGCGCCACGAGCACGAGGCCGTGCAGCGTCACGCTCTCGTAGGCCGTGGCCTCGCCGCGCGCCTTGTCCCAGTGGGGCTCGGCGAAGGCCCGGTCGACCAGGTGCGCCGCGGCCGCCTCGATCCACTCGGGCTCGACCCGGGCGACGTTGCGCGCGAAGACGCGGGTCGTCTCCTGCAGCTCGCCCGCCATCGCCCAGCGCGGCCGGTTCTTCTTCAGCCCCGAGCCCGGCCAGACGTGGAACTGGAGCCCGCGAGGGCCGTTGTAGTGGTCTCCGTCCTGCGCCTTCATGCCGACGTTGCCGATGAGGCCCGCGAGGAGCGCCCGGTGCACCTGCTCGTAGGTCGCGGGCGACGGGTTGTCGCGGATCCCGAGCTCGGAGGCCATCTCGCGAAGCTGCCCCGCGAGGTCGCGCCACTCGCGCATGCGCACGTACGAGAGGAAGTGCTCGCGGCAGGTCTCGTAGAGCTTGCGGTTGGATTTCTTGTGGACGAACTCGTTGTCGAAGAACTTCCAGAGGTTGAGGAGCTGCACGAAATCCGATTGCTCGTCGCGGAACTCCTCGTGCGCGCGGTCGGATTGCTCGCGCAGCGCCTGCGGCCTGTCGCGCGGGTCCTGGATCGAGAGGGCCGCGGCGAGGATCACCATCTCCGAGAGGCAATGGAACTCGCGCGCGGCGAGCAGCAGCCGCCCGATGCGTGGATCGACCGGGAAGCGCGCAAGCTCCTTGCCGATCGGCGTGAGCGCGCGTTGGTCATCGATGGCGCCCAGCTCGAAGAGTTGCCGGTACCCGTCGTCGATTTGCCGCGGCGTGGGCGGCTCGATGAAGGGAAATTCCGAGATCGGCCCCAGCTCGAGGGTCGCCATGCGCAGGATGACCGACGCGAGCGACGTGCGCAGGATCTCGGGCGTGGTGTACTCGGGACGATCGTTGAACTCCTGCTCGGCATAGAGGCGGATCGCGATGCCGCTCGCCACGCGCCCGCAGCGGCCAGCGCGCTGGCGCGCCGCCGCCTGCGAGATCGGCTCGATGCGAAGCTGGTCGATCTTCTGCCGCGGCGAATAGCGCTTCACGCGCGCGAGGCCCGAGTCGATCACGAAGTGGATGCGCGGGACCGTGAGCGAGGTCTCGGCCACGTTGGTCGCGAGGACGATCCGGCGCTGCGGACCCGGCTCGAAGACGCGGTCCTGCTCCTCGGCCGAGAGGCGCGCGAAGAGCGGCACGATCTCGGTCTTGCCCGGGTGGTGCTTGCGCAGCACCTCGGCCGCCTCGCGAATCTCGCGCTCGCCCGGAAGGAAGACCAGCATGTCGCCGGTGCGGCTCGCGCGCGCGAGCTCGTCCACGGCCTTGGCGATGGCTTCGGGCATGTCCACGGGCTCGTCGTCTTCTTCCACTTCGAAGAACTCCGGCCGGTAGCGGACCTCCACGGGGAAGGTGCGCCCGGAAACCTCGATCACCGGCGCGCCGCCGAAGAATTCCGAGAAGCGCTGCGTGTCGATGGTGGCGGAGGTGACGATCACCTTGAGCTCGGGGCGCGCGGCCACGAGGCGCTTCAGGTATCCCAGCAGGAAGTCGACGTTCAGGCTGCGCTCGTGCGCCTCGTCCACGATGATCGTGTCGTAGGCGCGCAGCTCGCGGTCCGAATGCGTCTCCGCGAGCAGGATGCCGTCGGTCATCACCTTGATGACCGTGTCCGGGCGGGTCGCATCCTGGAAGCGCACCTTGTGCCCCACGAAGCCCTTCGGCGTGCCGGGCAGCTCCTGCGCGAGGCGGTGTGCGAGGCTCCTCGCGGCGATGCGCCGGGGCTGCGTGCAGCCGACGACCCCCGCTGCGCCGCGACCGAGCGTGAGGCAGATCTTCGGCACCTGCGTGGTCTTCCCCGAGCCCGTCTCGCCGCACACGATCGTGACCGGATGGTCGCGCACGAGCGCGGCGATCTCGTCGCGGTGCTGCGCGATGGGAAGGTCGTCGGGAAAGCGGGGCACGGGGAGCCGGGCGGCGCGCGCCGCGAAGCGCCCGCGCGAACGCTCGACGAGGTCGGCGAGCAGCGCCTTCTCGCGATCGGCGGCCTTGCGGACGGCGGCGCGCGCCTCGATGGCTTCGGCGAGGGCTGCGATCCTGGGGTGGTCCGCGGCGAGGGTGGCAGCGAGGATTTCTTGCGGGAGGCCGGGCATTCCCGCTATTTTCTCATCCCGGCGAGCTCGCCTATTCCTGGATCTTCGTCCCCTGGTGGAACGCCATCCGCCAGCGCCCGTCGATTCGCTTCCAGATGGAGCAGCGCAGCGTGGATCCTCCCGTGCCGCGCGTCGCGATATACGTCGCCAGCGCGACGTCTTCCGACAGGCTCGTCACCTTGAAATCGGCGATCGACCAGGCGCTCGGCTTCTCGGTCGCGGCGGCCGCGACCACGCTCGCGCGGTCGAGCACGCTGCCCGAGCTCCCGAATTCGACGAATTCCTCGGCGAGCAGCTCCTCGGCTTCCTGGCGCGAGATGCGGGCAGCGGGCGCCGCCAACCGCTGCTCGAGGTCGAAGAGATGCTTGCGAAGGTCGGGGATCTTGCCCATGGGCGCCTAGGTCATCGGGAAATCGTAGAGCTCCGCCGCGTTGTCCACGAGCACCCGCTTGCGGGCCGCCTCGTCGGGAACGCAGGCCGACAGCAGGTCGAAGAGCAGCGCGTCGTCGGGCTTGTGGCCCGGCCTCTCGGTCGGATGCGGCCAGTCCGAGCCCCACACCACCCGGCCCGGCGCGGCGGCCGCGAAGGCGCGCGCGACGGCGACCGA
>Ga0134125_10004894_pt1 | contig 15286 bp, 15 predicted proteins | sample KB31751_FD_96464 | JGI IMG/M metagenome (GOLD analysis project Ga0134125, IMG submission 96464) | Terrestrial soil microbial communities with excess Nitrogen fertilizer from Kellogg Biological Station, Michigan, USA - KB3-175-1 | ecosystem: Environmental > Terrestrial > Soil > Unclassified ... | reverse complement strand
GTTCGGCGGCGAGCTCGCGCTGCTAGTGGATGGGGGCGAGGTGCAGAACCCGCTTCCTTCGACCATGCTGGACCTGACCGTTGCGCCGCCGCGCCTCGTGCGCGCGGGGGCCATCGCCGAGAGCGCGCTCGCGCCGTATCTACTCGACTGAAAGACAACTCTGGCTGGGTTCGCGCTCCACGACTTCGCCGATCCAGGCGCCGGGGAAGGACGCGGAGGTTTTTTCCGGGAGCGCGACCAGCAGGCCGCCGCTGGTTTGGGGATCGAAGAGCAGAGCGCGCAGGGCGGCGCCGACGCCATCCGCGAAGATCACGCTGGGGGCGATGAAGGCGCGGTTGTTCTGGGCGCCCTGGGAGTCGCCGGCGGCGAGGCAGTCGGCCGCGCCGGGGAGCAGCGGGACGGAGGCGGCGCGCAGGCGCAGGTGGACGGCGCTGGCGAGCGCCATTTCGCGGGCGTGGCCGAGCAGGCTGAAGCCGGTGACATCGGTGGCGGCGTGGGCGCCGGCGGTAAGGGCGGCGAGCGAGGCCTCGCGGTTGAGACGCAGCATGCTCTCCATGGCGGCGGCGAGGGCGGCGGCCGAGGCCTGGCCGCGTTTGGCGGCGCTGGTAATGACGCCGGTGCCGATCGCCTTGGTGAGGAAGAGCTGATCGCCCACGCGCGCGCCGGCGTTGCGCAACACGCGCTGGGGATGGACGCGTCCGGTGACGCTGAAGCCGAACTTGAGCTCCTCGTCGCGCACGCTGTGGCCGCCCCCGAGCGCACAGCCGGCCTCGGCGAGCTTGTCGATGCCGCCTTGGAGGATGCGCCGCAGCAGTTCGGGCGGCTGCCGGGGCGGGAAGCCGACGATGGAGAGCGCGACCAACGGCTCGCCGCCCATGGCGTAGACATCGCTGAGGGCGTTGGCGGCGGCGATGCCGCCGAAGGCTTCGGGGTCGTCCACGATGGGGGTGAAGAAGTCCACGGTCTGGACCAGCGCGAGGTCGGGGGCGAGCTGGTAGATGGCGGCGTCCTCGGCGCCCTCGAAGCCAACGATCAGGTTGGGGTCGGCGGCGCGGCGGAGGAGCGGCAGCACGGCGTCGAGGATCTGGGGGCCGAGCTTGGCGGCGCAGCCGCAGGCCGGGGAAAGGGAGGTCAGGCGGGGCAAGGCCGGCGGGCGGCAATCCCGCCCATCGCCTTTGTTAGAATCAGAACGGTCGTCCACTATGCCTCCAGCCATCATCCGCAAGGTCCGCAAGGCGGTGTTTCCGGCCGCCGGGCTCGGTACCCGTTTCCTGCCCGCCACCAAGGCGCAGCCCAAAGAGATGCTGCCGCTGGTGGACAAACCCATTATCCAGTACGGCGTGGAAGAAGCGCTGGACTCGGGCATCGACAACATCATCATCGTCACCGGGCGGGGCAAGAACTCGATCGAGGACCACTTCGACGTGAGCTTCGAGCTGGAGCGGATGCTCGAGGACAAGGGCAAGACCGACCTGCTGGCGGTGGTGCGCGAGGTGAGCGACATGATCCACGTCTCCTACGTGCGCCAGAAGGAGGCGCTGGGGCTGGGGCATGCGGTGCTGACGGCGGAGCACCTGGTGGGGGACGAGCCCTTCGCGGTGCTGCTGGCCGACGACGTGATTGACGCCGCGATGCCGGTGATGCGGCAGATGCTGGACGTCTACGAGGCGACGGGGGCGAGCGTGGTGGCGGTGGAGAAGATTCCGGGCGAGGCGATCTCCAGCTACGGCGTGGTGGCGCTGGCGCCGGAGCAGCCCAAGCACGAGCCGCACCGATTCCAGGGGCCGGTGTACCGGATCAACAACCTGGTGGAGAAGCCGCGGCTGGAGAATGCGCCCTCGGATCTGGCGGTGGTGGGGCGGTACATCCTGACCCCGCGGGTATTTCATCACTTGAAGAAGATCAGCCGGGGGGCGGGGGGCGAGATCCAGCTTACCGACGCGATGCGGGCGCTGGCGCAGGAAGAGCCCTTTTACGCCTACCAGTTCCAGGGGCGGCGGCACGACACCGGCGACAAGCTGGGGTTCCTGCAAGCCACGGTGGAGCTGGCGCTGAAGCGCGAGGATCTGGGCGCGGCCTTCCGGCAGTACCTCAACGCGCTGCACCTTTAATTCGCCGCCATGCGTCCGCTGCCGCGATCGTTCTTTGTGCGGCCGCCGGACCAGGTGGCGCCCGATCTGATCGGCAAGCTCTTGGTGCGTCTCCGGGGCGGGCGCGAGGAGCGGGTGCGCATCGTCGAGACCGAGGCCTACATGGGGGAGAATGACGCGGCGGCGCACGCGGCGGCGGGGTTGACGCGGCGGACGGCGATCCTGTTCGGGCCTCCGGGGCGGGCCTACATTTACCTCATCTACGGACTGCATCTGTGCCTGAACGTCGCGACGCTGCCGGACGGGCAGGCGGGCGGGGTGCTCTTTCGGGCGGCGGTGAGCGACGCGCCGGACGCCGATCCGAAGCGGTACAGCGGGCCGGGGCGGCTGACCCAGGCTCTGGGCATCACCGCCGACCTCAACGGACATGACCTGACACGGCACGGGCCGCTGTATCTGGCGGCCGACGGCGCGCCGGTGGGACGGATTCTCGCGGGGCCGCGGGTGGGGATCCGGAAGGCGGTGGAGCTGCCCTACCGCTACTCCCTGGCGGGGAGCCGGGCGGTTTCCGCGCCCCGGCCGCGTGAATAAGGCGCGTTCCTCATTGCGCGGCGCGAGGCGGCGCGGGTATACTCCGGCATATCCGCTTTTGCCGGAAGCAAGGAATTCATGGCTATCGATACCGTTGACGAGCCCGCCGCGCTCACCTTGGAGGGGGCGGGGCAGGATGATTTTTCCCAGCTGGAAGCCAACATCGGGCGCGTGACCGCGGCGCTGCGCGAGGCGCGGACCGAGCGCGACCGGGCGGTGGCGGCGCGGGACGAAGCCCTGGCGGCGCAAGGGCAGGCCACGGCGGCGCTGCAGGCGGCGCACGAGAAGCTGCAGGCGGCGCATGCGGCGGCGGAGCGGGAGCTGATCGCGCTGCGCAAGGAACGGAACGAGGTGCGGCAGCGGGTGGCGAAGCTGGTGCAGCAACTGGCCGGGGCCGCGGATTAATTCGCTATGAGCGCCCACGGTTCGACCCGGGTCGAGATCTACGATCAGCCCTACACCATCGGCGGCGGGGACGCGGCCTACGTACAGCGGCTGGCGGACCGCGTGGACGCCAAGATGCGGCAGGTGGCGCGCGAGACGCGGGTGGTGGATTCGCTGCGGGTGGCGGTGCTGGCGGCGATCAACCTGGCGGACGAGAACGAGACCTTGCGGGCCAAGGTGGAAAGCCTGGAGGCGCGCGCGAACGAGAAGGCGCGGAAGCTGAACCAACGGCTGGATGATGTCTTGCGGGCCAGCTAATCCCGCATGCGGATCTTTTTCATCGGCGACATTTACGGACAGCCGGGGCGGCGGGTGGTGCGGGAGCACCTCGCCGACATCGTGGCGAGCCGCGGCGTGGACCTGGTGGTGGCCAACGGCGAGAACGCCGCGGGCGGGTTTGGGATCACGCCGGCGCTGGTGGAGGAGATCCTGGGCTACGGGATTGCGGTGCTGACCAGCGGCAACCACATCTGGGACAAGCGGGAGCTGCTGCCGTACTGGAAGCTACATGGCGGCGATGCGCGGCATCCGGTGCGGCGTCTGCTGCGGCCGGGGAACTTCGGGCCGGAGCTGCCGGGCGCCGGGCTGTTCGCCGGGGAGACGGCGCAGGGCGAGCCCTATGCGGTGGTCAACGTTCAGGGGCGGGTGTTCATGACGCCGTTGGCGGATCCGTTCCGCACGGCGGACGCGCTGCTCGGGCAGGTACCGGCGGAGTGCAAGACCATCCTGGTGGACTTCCACGCCGAGGCGACCAGCGAGAAGCAGGCGATGGGGTGGTACCTGGACGGGCGCGTGAGCGCGGTGGTGGGGACGCACACGCATGTGCCCACGGCGGACGAGCGCATCCTTCCCCAGGGGACGGCCTTTCAGACGGATGTCGGGATGACGGGCGCCTACGCCGGCGTGATCGGCAGCCGGCTTGACGAGGTGCTGGAGCGGATGCTGCAAGGCTATCCGTCCAAGCTCGAAGCCGCGAGCGGCGACGTGCGGCTGTGCGGCGCGATGATCGACACGACCGCGGACGGCAAGGCCGCATCCATCGAGCGGTTTCAACTGAAGAAAACCGACTAATCCAAGTCTTCGAGATCCCGCCAGTTCTCGCCGACGCCGACTTCCACGCGCAGGGGGACCGAGAGCGGGTACACGTTTTCCATGATGCCGCGAACGTGGGCGGCGAGGGCGTGTGTTTTGGCCTTGGGGACCTCGAGTACCAGCTCGTCGTGCACCTGGAGCAGCAGGCGGGCGTCGAGCTCGGGGAGCACGGCGTGCAGGCGGATCATGGCGAGCTTGATGAGGTCGGCGGCGGTGCCCTGGAGCGGGGTGTTGATGGCGGTGCGTTCGGCGAAGCCGCGCAGGGTGGGGTTGCGGGCGGTCAGGTTGGGGATCGGCCGGATGCGCCCGAACAGCGTGCGCACCTGGTTGGTGCGGCGGGCTTCGTCGAGCTCTTTCTCGATGTAGGCTTTGACGCCGGCGTAGCGCTCGAAATAACGCTTGATGAACTGGGCGGCTTCGGACTGGGGGATGCCGAGCTGCTTGGCCAGGCCGAAGGCGGAGAGGCCGTAGACGATGCCGAAGTTGACCGCCTTGGCGCGGCGGCGGTGTTCGTCGGTGATGGCGAGCGGGGGAACGCCGAAGACCTCGCTGGCGGTCAGACGGTGGATGTCTTGGTTGGAGCGGTAGGCGGCAAGCAAGAGCGGGTCCTGGCTGAAGTGGGCGAGCAGGCGGAGCTCGATCTGGGAGTAGTCGGCGGCGAGGAGCACCGAGCCGGGGTCGGGGATGAAGGCGGCGCGGATCTGGCGGCCGAGCTCGGTGCGGATGGGGATGTTCTGGAGGTTGGGGTTGGTGGAGGCGAGGCGCCCGGTGGCGGAGCCGGCGATGACGAAGGTGGTGTGGAGGCGTCCGGTGGCGGGACGGATGAGGGGGGGGAGCGCGTCCACGTAGGTGGATTTGAGCTTGGCGAGTTGGCGGTACTCGAGGATGGGCTTCACCACGGCGTGTTCGGAAAGGTCTTCGAGCACATCCTGGGCGGTGGAGAAGGACTTGGTCTTGCCGCGGCGGGCGGGCGCGGGCAGGGCGAGCTTGACGAAGAGGACCTCGGCGAGCTGCTGTGGGGAGTTGAGGTTGAAGCGTTCGCCGGCCAGGGTGAAGACCTCCTCCTGGCAGGCGAAGCAGCGCTTCTCCAACTCGCGCGAGAGCTCGGCGAGCGGGGCGGGATCGAGCTTGACGCCGGTGGCTTCCATCTCCTCGAGCACGGGAACGAGCGGGAGGTCGAGGTCGCGGTAGACGGACCACTGGGCGGCGATGCGCGGGCGGATGGCCGTCAGGGCGGCGGCGAGGGCGGCGGCGCGCTGGCCGGCGTCCATTCGTTCCGGGTCGCCGGGCGACGGCGGCGCGGTGCGGGTGGGGTCGTCGAGGTAGGCGAGCAGCCCGAGGTCGTCGACATGCGCGGCGTCGAGCCGGGGCACGGGAAGCTCAAGCTGGCGCAGGCGGGCGCGGGCGGCCTTGGAGTCCTGCCACTGCCAGCGGCGGTCAGGATCGGCGAGGGCGGCGGCGAGCGGGGCGGCGGGGCCGGAGATGAGGATGGCTTCGGAGCCGCTGGCGAGGCCGATCGTACCGTCGCCGCCGAAGTCGAGCGCGACGGGGCCGCTGTGCGTGCGCCGCAAAAACGCTTCGAGGGCGGCGGCGCCGGCAGTGGGAGTGGGCGGCGCGAGGGCGGGCGCGGGCGCGGCGGCTTCGGCGGTGAGCGAGCGAAGCAAGGCGTGGAATTCGAGCTCGGCAAAGAGGGTGCGGCAGGCTTCGAGGTCGGGGGGCTGCACGCGCCAGGCGGCGGGGGTGTAGGCGACCGGGACCTGGCAGTGGATGGTGGCGAGCTCCTGGCTGAGGCGGATCTGGGCGACGTGGTTCTGGAGCGACTCGCGGTAGGTCTTGCGCTCGACCTCGGCGGCGTGGGCCAGGGCTTGGTCGAGGCTGCCGAAGCGGGCGATGAGCTGCTGGGCGCCCTTTTCGCCGATGCCGGGGGCGCCGGGGATATTATCCACCGCGTCGCCGCGCAGGGCGAGCAGGTCGGCGACCTGGCCGGGAAGCACGCCGAGCTTTTCCATCACGCCGTGAGCATCGAGGAGGGCGTCGCGGCTGGGGTTGTAGACCCGGACCTTGTCGTTGACCAACTGGAGCAGGTCCTTGTCGCTGGAGACGACGATCACGCCCACGCCGGACTCGGCGGCCTGGCGGGCGACGGTGCCGATGACGTCGTCGGCCTCGAATCCCTGGGACTCGAGGATGGGGACGCGGAGGGCCTCGAGGGCGCGGCGGATGTAGGGTATCTGGGGCGACAGGGTCTCCGGCATGGGGGCGCGGTTGGCCTTGTAGTCCTTGAAGCTCTCGTCACGGAAGGTGGGACCGGCGGTATCGAAGACCGCGACCATGGCGTGGGGCTGGGCGTCCTGGAGCAGCTTGCGCAGCATGTTGACCACGCCCAGCACGGCCTGGGTGGGCAGGCCGCGGGAGTTGTTGAGCGGGGGCAGGGCGTGGAAGGCGCGGAAGACGTACCCCATGGTGTCGATGAGATAGAGGTGGTCGGAGGGGAGGCGCGCCGGGGTGGGTTCCATCAATGGCACGATATTAGCAAAATGGGCCGGGGATGACCGGGTATGAGGGGCGGGAGGCTCCAGGATGCCTTCTCGTTACCTCGCAATACGACCTATAATAGATTTTCGCACCCGCGATTGATCCATCTTCATGAAACACAAGGTATTCAGCAAGCGTCCGGACCGGCTGCTCATGATCTCGATGCTGGGGATCGTGGTGGGCCTGATTGGCGGGCTGGTGGCGGAGTTCCTGCTCCGCGCCATCGCCTACATCAGCAACTTCGCGTTCTTCGGGATCGTTTCGGGCGACTACCTGACCCCCAACGCCAGCCATATTCATGGTTGGGTGGTGCTGATGCCGGCGCTGGGCGGCCTCCTGGTGGGGCTGCTGATCCACTACTGTTCGCCGGAGATCAAGGGGGACGGGATCCCGGAAGCGATGTCGGTAGTGTTGACCAACGGCAGCATCGTCAAGCCGCGGGTGGGGTTCTTCAAGCCGCTGAGCGCGGCGATCACGGTGGGCACGGGCGGTCCGTTCGGGGCCGAGGGGCCGATTATCCAGACAGGCGGGGCGCTGGGCTCGATTCTGAGCCAGTTCCTGCCATGCTCGCCCTCGGAGCGGCGGACGCTGCTGGCGTGCGGGGCGGCGGCGGGGCTGGCGGGGGTGTTCAAGACGCCGTTCGCGGGCGTGTTCATGGCGGTGGAGCTGCTGGTGTTCGAGTTCCGGGCGCGCTCGTTCATCCCGATCGCGCTGGCCTCGGCCTGCGGCACGATGGTGGCGATGGCGTTCCGGGGGGCGAACCCGGTGTTCCCGGTGATCGCGAACTTCTCGCTGCGCATGTCGGAGCTGCCCTTCTTCGTGCTGCTGGGGATTGCGGCGGCGCTGCTGGCGTGGGTGATGACGCGCACGCTGTACCTGTGCGAGGACCTGTTCGAGAGCCTGCACCACCACTCGAAGATCTGGTTCCCGATCATCCCGGCGATCGGCGGGCTGCTGGTGGGCGGGATCGGGTTTTTCTACCCGGAAGTATTCGGCATGGGCTACGGCGTGATCGCCGACCTGCTGGCGAAGCCGCACACCTCGGGACACCTGGTGGGAGTGGGGGTGGCCAAGCTGGGGGCGTTCGGGCTGGCGCTGGGTTCGGGGGCGTCGGGCGGAACCTTCGCGCCGGCGCTGATGATCGGCGGCAGTTTGGGGGCGGCGTTCGGGAACTTCGTGCACCAGGTGCTGCCGGCGGCCTCCTCGCCCGGACTGTACGGCATGATCGCCACCGCGGCGCTGTTCGGGACGATCTACCGGGCGACGCCCACCGCGATCCTGTTCATGCTGGAGGTGACGGGGGCGTACCGGGCGATGTTCCCGTTGTTTCTGGTCTGCATCATCGCCGACCTGGCGGGCCATTACCTGATGGACACCACCATCAACACCGAGCGGCTGGTGAAGCGCGGGCTCTGGGTGCCGGACGCCTACACCGCCGACCCGATGCGCATGATGCGGGTGCGGCAGATCATGACCACGGGGGTGGAGAGCGTGCCGGCGGAGGCGCTGCTCAAGGACTTCCTGGCGGCGGCGGTGATGCACGACGCGCTGCCGGTGACCGATCAGAAGGGGCGGCTGGTGGGGCTGCTGCACCGCAGCGACCTGCTGCAAGCCGGCGACACCGCGACCGCGGGGTCGCTGGCGCGCACGCAGTTCCCCATGGCCTACGCCAACGAGAGCGTGCACGAGGTGGCGACCCGGATCCTGACCGGCGGGGATCATAACTGCCCGGTGTTGGACCGCGAGACCGGCGAGCTGATCGGCATCGTGACCCCCTACGATTTGCTGAAGGCGAAGCAATGGGAGAACCTGCAGGAGATGCAGGAGCCGGGGCGGATGTCGGTGTTCAGCATGCTGCCCTTCCGCTCGCGCGGGGTGCAGTCGAGCGCGGAGCAGGCGAAGAAGGACGCGGATATCGAGGTGGAGACGCGGCGGTAGGGGCGGCGTTCCCCTGCGCGCGGGAGTAGTCGAGGCGCTTTTTCGGTGGTGGGGGAGTGTATCGGCCCTGCTGGTAAACCTCGTAGGAGACGGTACGGCCACCCCCGGTCGGGACGCGCATTCCCGGGCCGTAGGGCTGCGCATGGCGAGTGTCTTCTGGCAGAGGGCAGCGAACATCCGCGTCGTCCGGGTCGGGATCGGGGTGGGACGGCAACTCCGAATCTGTTCCGTTTTCCGGCGTAAGTGATTGCAAAGGCTCGGAGACCGGTGGGACACGCGCCGGGACGTTTTCGGGTTCCGCGGGAGCCGCGATTGCGCTGGGCGCGGGCTCGAAGGAATCGGGGTTGACGTGGGCGAGCGCCTGGCGCCAGTTGCGCATGCGGGCCAGTCCGGCTTCGTCGAAGGTCAGCTCCATGAGCGCTTTCCAGTAGGAGAACGAGCGCGCGGCCTGGAGGCGGGCGATGTTGATGAGCGCGGCGCCGTCCATGAGCAGGTGCGCGCCCCAGGCGTCGGCGAACCAGAGGCGGAAGCCGGATTCCTGGCACCAGCGGTAATAGGTGGAGCGCCCGACGCCGGCGGCGGCGCAGAGTTCGAGCGCGGTTTTGAAGCCGGGGTTCTCGTGCATGAACAGCAGCAGGCGGCGCTGCGCGGGGCTGGGAGAGAAGGCCGCGGCGGGGACAGGCAGAGAGCGCGAAGTCATCCAGAGTGCTCCTGATTTTTTAGAGGCTGTTGTCAGGAGCTGGCTTCTCGCATTTTTCTAACATTAGTGTTGCGAACGTGCGATGTGGCTCAAAAGCGGCCTGAAATGCGCCCTTTGTCAGATTCTCGTGCAGAACCGGCCTTTAAAGCGGCCTTTGCGGTGCGGACAGCCGAATCAACAGGATGGAAGGTGAGGCGCGGGGCCGGCGCGGAGGGCAGCGACACCGGCGGCTGCGACACGGGCGGCACGGTGCGGTGCCGGCGGCGGGCGGCGGCGGCGCGGATTCTCAGGCAGCGGTCGAAGTGCCTGGCGACGTGGTGCGGGTAGGGCCGGTTTGAGCAAGAAGTGGTCCCATGTGATTGATTCTGTTGGGGCGCCGGATGCTCAGGCGAATCTTCGCGGCCGGCGGCTTCGGCGCCGGCGTGGGCCTCGCTGTGGAGGCGAAGCAGGGTTTCCATTTGGCGGGTTTCGCCGCCGCCGGCGGGGGCGGGGGGCGGATCGAAGGGATCGTGGAGCGGGATGGGACGGACCAGGGCTTCGGAGTTGGCGAGCATGGCCTGCTCGACGGCGCGCTTGACCGCGGCCAGGGGGGACTCGTTGGGATCGGGCGGCGGGGGCGGAGGCGGAGCGGCTCATACCCCGACGTTGTGCTCGCCCCCGCTGCCCGCGCCGAGATTGATGCAATTCTCCTCGAGTGGCGCAACCGCAATGTATTGCTTTGATTGGCGTGCCTCAGCGCGGTAGGCCATGCGCCCGGCGCTTCCGGGCGCCTTCGGCTTATGCTCGCCCCGGCATGGGGACCCCAGAGCCCCATGCCGGTGCTGCGCTCGCGGGGACCGCGCCTGCATTGCTTGCCGGGGGCGCGAAACTCGCACTGCGAGCTTCGCCCCTGCGGAATTACGACCTCTCCACCGCGCAGAACGCGGTGGGGGCCCGGTTCGCGGCCCTTCGCGCCGACTTTGCCCACAGTGCCAACGGCGCGACCCCCGCGAAATGTTTCCGCTGATCGCACGCATCGACAGCGAAGACGCCGATCGTCTGTGTGCGGATTCCGGGGAACGTCTCGAACCGTTTTCCATTCTTCACTTGTGGTTAGGCCGTCATCAAGCCTGGGCGGCCACCGCCTTGTCCCGGATACACCGCGGCCACAGCCAGCGCCGCACCGCGTCGGTGCGCGACTCGAAGCAGAACCAAATCAACTCCGCGTACGCGAAGACGGCGATCACGGTCACGCCCCACAGCATGATGTGATGGCCATCGCGCGGCCAGGGGTGGGGCCCGATCCATACCGCCTCCAGAAACACCAGCAGCGGCAGGTGCACCAGATAGAGCGTGTAGGAAATCGAGGCGAAATGCCCGGCCGCGGCCGCAAAAATACGGCGCGGCGCCGGCGGTGGGTGATGAACGAAGGCGTAGAGGCACGCCGCCGCGCCGAATGCGGCAAGATAATCCGCCAGGTATACGTTCAGCGCGCTGGACACCGAGGACGACAGGCAACTCGCGCCGATCAAGCCCCCGATTCCGGCCGGAACCAGCCAACTCCGTCGCCGGCCGGGCTTCGGGGCAAGATAGACGGCCACTCCCGCCAGCCACGCCGGAAAATCATAAAGAACATCCCGTCCACCCAGGTAAATCGCAACCGCGCTAGCCGCGAGATAAAGGACTCGACGGCTCAGCTGTCGTTCCCGGACCGCCAGAACCAGGCAGGGGAAGAGCAGGTAATACCAGAACTCGCAGACCAGGCTCCACAGGACGGAATTTGACCCAAAAGTCCGGAACCAGCGCGACTCCAAGAAAAAGAGATTGCCGATACCGATCCGCCAACCCAGACGCTGGGGAATATTCCAGTTGACGAAGGAGGGGAAATGCCCGCCGTAGATGCCGCCCACTCCCGCGATGGCCGCCCCCAGCCTATCCCAGAACAGCCCAAGTAGAAGCGCGGGAATCAAGACCACATACAACCGCGTCATGCGCTGCAGCACATAATCAGGCCAGGCAAATTTGCCGTTCCGTATCCGCCGCAGCGCCCCGCCCCCGACCAGGAACCCGCTGAGGGCGAAAAATACCATGACGGCCTGCCGCCCGAATCCGGCCAGATACAGGTACCACGGAGACCCTCCCCCTGAGGGTGGTCCAGCTAGCCCCAGCCAGGAATGCCCATAAAACACCACCAGGGCCGCCATCCCGCGCAGCGCGTCCAAATAGATCGAAGCCGCGCTCCCGACCAGGGATACCCGAGACCGGGGGGGCGCCATTGGGCGGTGGTGCTCCGGCCCATTTGAGGTTAGGCGTGAATCGGCCATCCCGTTTTGCTCACGCCGCAGGTCACAAAAATCCGCACCGAAAAGCGAGAGCCGCCGGATGCGGTGGCGCCGGCAGAGCTGTTCGAGGGCCGCCGGGTTGGGTAACAGCCGTGTCGCCATGTAGCGCCTTGGCATTATGCTAACCGCTTCTCGCACCGGGGGCGCAAGCGCTTCCCATTGACATGGGCGTTACTGTCTCGGTGGCCATGCTGCGCCCGAGATTGTATAGTCGGGCTGTGGGGGCTCGTTAAAGCTTCGGAGTACGGAGGTCCACTTAGACGATGCGGTTCGTGTATGCCGTGCTGCTCTTTGCCGGGCTGCTATTCGGACAGCGGGATGTGGGACCGGTGGTCCGGGCGGGCTGGCCCAAGGCTTTCGACGTGGTCTCCATCAAGGCAAGGGACCCCAGCCAGCCGTTGCGTTGGATGGGCGAGCGGCCCGAGGCGGGCGGCAGGTTGACCGCGATGGCCTCGCCGGAGTCGCTGCTCATGTTCGCCCTCAACCTGAAGCAAGACCAGATTGTGGGGCTGCCGGGTTGGGCGAACGACAAGCTTTACTCCATCAAAGCCGTGGCTGCGCCCGGGGCGCCCGAGTTGCCGGAGCGGCAGAATGCCGAGATGGAGCGCCCGATGGTACTGGCCATGCTGCGGCAGTATTTTCACCTGGAGTTCCATCGCACCAGCCAGCCGATGGGCGTGCTCGACCTGGTGGTCGCCAAGGGCGGCCCGAAGCTCAAGGACGCCCCCGACGCCGAAGTAGCGGCGCTCAACGCCGCCGGGGCAAATCCGGGAGCATCGCCCTGGCGGATGAGGGGCGGAAAATTGATCTCGAATGGCGGCCGGATGCAGGACCTCGCCGATGGTCTATCGTTCGACCTGCAAAAAATGGTCATCGACAAGACCGGTTTGACCGGGAATTACGACTACACGGTCACCTGGACACCCGGACCGGGCGAGCGGATGCGGGGCGGTCCGCGCGCCAGCGGCCCCTCCCTTTACACCGCCTTGCCGAGCCAAATCGGTCTCCAGCTGAAGTCCGCGAAGGAGCCGGTTGCCATGGTTTTCATCGACCACATCGAGCCTCCCGCCAGCGGCAACTAGACTTAGCGGGGCCGGCACGCAACGGCGCGTAGGGGTTCTGCCGGGAGGGCGCCGTACGGGAGACCGTGCTGCTGTCACTGGTGAGTCGGGTTTGTGATACGATGCCTAGCGGTTGGCATTTCCACGGCACATTGACGGGGTCGAGCTCGAGGCGGCGGACGAGGGCTACATCCTCCACCAAGCCGATCTGGATCTCGTGCATTACCTCAACCCTCCGGCGGTTCTGGTGTGGGAGCTGTGCGACGGACGCCGGTCGGGCGAGGAGATCGCCGAACTGGTTACCCGCGCCTATGCGTCCGGCGCGGGCGCGATGATCGCGGTGCCGGACACCTTGGCGCGGCTGTCGGAAGCCGGCCTGATCGAGTATCTTTCGTGACAGCCCGGGAGACAAGACCATGAACGACACCCTTCTCGAACAGCTACCCCCCAATCGCCGCGATTTCGTCAAGCGTCTGCTGGCCGCCGGCGCGGCCGCGCCCGTGATCGCCACCTTCACCCTGGATGCGTTGACGCAGACGGTATCCTCGTCGCTTTCGGCGGGCTCATCGTACTCGATAGCCTGTCAGCCCGACCTGGGCTACGTCGGTCCGACGCGGTTCACCGCCCACCTCACGCTCGCCTCGGGCGGACGCGGCTTCGGCGACAGCGTGAACGGCGAGGTGCGGCTGGAACTGGTGAACGAGCGCGACGGCCACGACGATCACGGCAAGCAAGACGACCACGGCAAGCATGCGAAGTCCGGCGACCAGGCCAGCGGCATCCGGGTGCAAGTCAAGCTGGTGGACGGGGTGACGTTTGCCTCGTGCACGCTCCTTATCCAGGGCGTGCCCGCGGCGACGACGAACGACACCGACGCGGTGCTCGCCGCCACCGATCTCAACCCCTCGTTCTGCAACCTCGACTTCCTGCTGCACAGCCTGGCGGCGGGCTCGGGCGTCGCCCTGGTGACGCTCAACTATCTGTCGCAGCAGTTGGTGCTGTCAGGCCCGATCACGCCGTCGGCCCCGGGTTCCGACATCCGCGACCTCAATTCCTAGTCGTGACGCCGACCACCGCCCCGGGGGCGCAGCGCGCGCTGATTCTCGCCGCCGCGCATCCCGGGGCCGGCTTTCCCGGACCGCCGCTGCCGCTGTGCCTGCACCATGTGGGCGGCGAGGTTCTGCTTGAGCGCGCGGTGGCCGAGGCGCGCGCCGCCGGCGCCGCAACGATCCGCGTCGTGGTTGGGTTCAGCGCCGAGCGCGTCCGCAGCCACCTCCACCAGGCGCGGCGCCGGGTGGGCGCGGTGGAGGTGGCCGAGAACCCCCGCTGGCGCGACGATCCCATGGCGGCGCTGGAGTACGGTTGGGGCGGATGGGAGGGGAAGCCGCTGCTGGCCGTGTCCGCCGACGTCGTTCACGCCGGGCCCAGCTCATGGTGGATTCCGGCGCCCCATCCGCGGCCGCTGCCGCGGGGGGAGGGGTGGGCGGCGGCCGCCGAGCGGCTTGGTTGGCGGCCGGGGCCGTTCCCTCCAACGCCGGACTATTCCGGTACGGATGAGGCGCGGCTGGCGCCGCTGCTTCCGGCGGCGTGGCGGCGCGCCGGGCCGCCGGCATGCACGCCGGAGACGCCGCGCTGCGACACCTGGCACAATGCGATGGAGGGGTCGCGGCCGCCGTGCTGCACGCGCCACCTGCGCGAGCTGTTGCGGTTCACCGACGATCTGCTCACCCGCCACGGCATCTACCACTGGCTGGACTACGGGCCGCTGCTGGGCGCGGTGCGCGACGGCGGATTGATCCGCTGGGACTACGACGTGGATTTCGGCGTGTGGTACCAAGACCGCGAGCGTGTGGCGGCGCTACGGCGCGAGATCGCCGAGGCGGGCCATGTGCTGGATATGGGAGAGGATGGGGTCTGGCGCATCCTGCTCAGCCGCCGCAACCACCTGCACGCGGACCTGTTTCCCTGGCGCGAGCAGGGGGAGAGTGCCACCTTGTGCGGACGTTTCGAGAATTGGGGACCGACGCCGCGCCACTTCCTGGAGCGGCTCGCGCCGGTGCGGCTGTTCGGCCGCGGCTTTCTCGCGCCGTCGCCGGTGGAAGCCTTCCTGGAGCACCGCTACGGCGCCGACTACCGGACGCCCCGCGCCGACACGGGTCCCGCGCCGGGACCAGAAGCGGCGCTGGGTACGTTCTTGACCCGGCGCTGGCGGCGGGACCAGTTCCGGGCCAATCTTCGCCAATTGCACGACCTGTTGGCCGCGACCCCGCTTGCGGCGCAGTACTGGCTGTGGGGGCGGCAGCTGATCGGCGCGGTGCGCGATGGCGACGTGCTCAAAACCGAAGGCAATACGTGCGAATTTGCGCTGCGCCGGGGCTCACGCGCCGGCCTGGAAGGGGCCCTTCCGGCGCTGGAGGCCGCCGGGTTCCGCCGGCGCTCGCGCCAGCGCAATCCGGAGGGGGAGGCTGCCGCCGTTCACCTGGCGAAGGATGACGCCGACTTCGTTTTCACGGT
>Ga0134125_10004893_pt1 | contig 15291 bp, 9 predicted proteins | sample KB31751_FD_96464 | JGI IMG/M metagenome (GOLD analysis project Ga0134125, IMG submission 96464) | Terrestrial soil microbial communities with excess Nitrogen fertilizer from Kellogg Biological Station, Michigan, USA - KB3-175-1 | ecosystem: Environmental > Terrestrial > Soil > Unclassified ... | reverse complement strand
GTCCGCGCTCGAGCGTGATGCCGAACACGCGGGGGTATGCGGGGCTGGTGAAACGCAGATCGCCTTGGGGCTGCTGGTCGGGGGTGAGGTTGGGGCGTCCCTCGATACCGAACATGCCCTTCACCGTCACCCCGCGCGACAGCGGCAGGACGGAGGAGATGGCCGCGGCGGAAACTCCCGGCAGGGCCTGGAGGCGCTCCAGTAGCGGCGTCTCGAATGCCTGGTCAATACTGCGCTGGGCAAAGCGCCCGTGCGGAAGGTTCAAGCGGGTGGTGACGACGTTGGTGGCGGAGAAGCCGAGCGGGACGTGGCGCAGGGCGTAGAGCGTGCGCAGCAGCAGGCCCGCGCCGGCGAGCAGCACCAGCGCCAGCGCGATCTCGGCGACGACCAGGGCGTCACGCAGCCGGGTCTGGCTCCGGCTGCCGGCCGAAGAACGGTCGGCCAACCCCTGGCTGGCGGGAACGCGCGCGGCACTGGCGGCGGGCAGCAGGCCGATCAGAACCACCGAGAGCAGCGAGGCCGCGATCAGCGCGGCGAGCACCGCGGGGTTGAGACGGATCGCCATCGCGTCTTCGAAGTGATTGGCAAGGAAGGGCCGGAGAAGGCTCAGGATCAAGGCGGCAAAGCCGCCTCCCGCCAGTGCGGCCGCCGCGCCCAGCAGCAGCGCTTCGGCGAGCAGATCTCGCGTCATCCGGATGCGGCTGGCGCCCAGCGCCGCGCGCACCGCAAGCTCCCGCCGCCGCGCGGCGAAGCGGCTGAGCAGCAAGCCGGCGACGCTGGCGCAGGCGATCAGCCAGACCAAGCCCACCGCCAGCGCCAGGCTCCAGAGCGTGCCCCGCCGCTGTCCGATCAGGCTGTCCTTGTAGCCGCGCACCACCACCCGGTCGGAAAGGTGCAGCGCCGCATTGTTGTGGGCGATTCCGGCTTGGATGCCGCTCAGCTCGGCCCGCGCGCCCGCCGTTCCGGTTCCCGGTGCGAGGCGGGCGATCACGCTCAAGTTGGTGTCGCCGCGGTCGTCCTTGGCCGGAGGTTGGTACAACGTCCAGAGCGCGGCGGAGTGATCGTAAGGGTAACGAAATTCAGGCGGCATCACGCCGACCACGGTGACGGTGTCGTCGTCGAGCTTGACCGCCTTGCCGACGACCGCCGGGTCGGCATGAAATACGCTGCGCCACAGCGCGTCGGAGAGCACGGTGAGATGGCGATGGGCGCTCTCATCCCGCGCATCGAAGGCGCGGCCCAGCCGCGGCGGCACGCCCAGCGTGGCGAACAAGTTGGCGCTGGAGGATTCCTGTTCGACCGAACTGGTGTCGGTGGGGGTTTGCAGTGTCACCATGCCGGGCTGGGTGAAGGCCACCTGCGTCACCGAATGGGCCGCGCGCCAGTCGAGCGCGTCGCGGTGCGAAACGCCCCAGAAAACTTCGGCGGCGCCGCGCGGTTCGGCCACGGTGACGAGCTGTTCGGGGTAGGCGTAGGGCAGCGGACGCAAGAACTCCACCTCGAGCACCGAGAACATGGCGGTGGAGACGCCGATGCCGAGTCCCAGCACCGCTACCGCGAGCAGCGTGAAACCGGGCCGGCGAAGAAGTTGACGCGCGGCGGAGCGCATGCGTGCGGTTTACGCCGCGCACCGGGCGCAGCGCCAATCCGGCCCGTGCGCGGTGAAGCGGGTGATTTGCATCTGGGTGCCGCAGGCGGGGCAGGGATGCCGGTTGGCGGAACCGGGTTCGCCCGCGGTTGTGTATCCCTCAACGGGGCTATGCCGGCGGCCGCAATTTTGCACCGGGCAGATCAGGCCGCCGTCGGCTTCGCGGATCATATTGCGATCGTGCCGATCGCAGAGCGGGGTGGGGAGCTCGGACATCGCGATCACCTCCCAACGCCAGAAGTATACTCCACCGGAGATACCGGGCCTGTAGACCTAATCCGTTCTCATTGCAGTCAGCGGATCGGTGGCCGCGGCGCGGCGCGAGGGCAGCCAGGTGGCGAACGCGGCGGCCAGCGTAAGCGCCGCTAACGCCGCCGCGAGCGTGGCGGCATCGAGCGGCTGAACGCCAAAGAGCACCGACTGGAGCAGCCGGTCCGCGGCCCAGGTCAGAAGCAGCCCGGCGAGCGCGCCGGCGGCGAGTAGCCGCCCGGTCGAGGCCAGCACCAGGGCGGCGACCTGCGCCGGCCGCGCCCCCAGCGCCAGCCGCACGCCCATCTCGCGTCGCCGCGCGGCCACCAGCAGGCTGATCAAACTATAGAGGCCGACCGCCGCCAACAACAGGGCGAAGCCCGCAAAGAGCGAGAGGAAGCGCGCGTCCAGGCGGGGCTGCTCCAGGCTGGCGTTCACCACCGTGCCCAGACGGTTCAGGCCGAAGACGGCGCGGCCGGGCGCGACCGAAGCGACCACGCCGCGCAGCGCGGCCATGGTGGCGCCGGGGTCGCCGGCGGTGCGGACGACGTACTCCGGATCGGGCCAGTTGCCCGCGTGCAGGCACGAATAAAGAAACGGAGCCGGGGGCACGGCGAGGCTGTTCTCGCGCACGTCGCCCACCACGCCGACGATCTCGCCCTCGCTGCCGGAGGCGTCCTGGGCAAAGCTGAAGCTGCGCCCGACCACGTGTTGGCCGTGCAGGAAGGTGTCCACAAAACTCTGGTTGACCAGCGCCTTTTGGCTCTTGTCGCTGTTGGGGGGCAGCGCGGGGCAGGCGGCACCGGCGACAAGCGGTACCTTGAGGCTCTCCAGATAGCCGGCGGTGATCGAGCGCTCGCCCACAGAGTAAGTGCCGGCGTGGCCTCCGGCCGTGCCTTGCAGCCGGATCTGGTACTGCAAGGTGGCGTTGCTGGCGGGCAGGAAGTTGGTGAAGCCCGCCGCCTCGACCCCGGGCAGGGCGCGCAGCTTGTCGAGCAGACTCGTCTGCAAGGCGCCGACCTGCGCACGGTCCTCGTTCCAGGCAGCGCCAACGTGGAAGGTGAATACGTGTTCTGCGTCGAAGCCCGCGCCCACGTGCTCCAGGTTGTAGTAGCTGCGCAGCAGCAGGCCGGCGCTGGCCAGCAGGAGCACGGTTAAGGCCAACTGGCCGACGACCAAGCCGCGTTGGAGGCGGCGGCGGCCTCCGGGCGCGCCGGCGTTGAGGCTGGCGAGGTGGGCGGCGAGCCCGGGTCGTGTGGCGGCGAGCGCCGGGCCGAGGCCGAAACCCAGCGCCGCCAGCGCGCTGATCGCCACCGCGAACAGCCAGCCGCGGGGATCGAACTGCAACTCGCCCATGCGGGGAATAGTGCCCGGCGCCAGGCCGGCGATGGTCTTGACTCCCATCCAGGCAAGGCCGCCGCCGGCGAGTGCGCCCAGCGTGGCCAGCCATACCGTTTCGCGCAGTACCGTGGCCACCACTTGGGCGCGGGAGGCGCCGATGGCGCTGCGCACCGCCAGCTCGCGCTCCCGGTTCTGCAACTCGGCCAGGGTGAGGCCCGCGATGTTGGCGATGGCGAGCAGCAGCAGCACCAGGACCGCGGCAAAGACGGTCCAAATTGTGGCGCTCGATTTGCCCACCGTGTAGTCTTTCAGATCGGTCACCTGCGCCGACCAGCCGGCATCGGTGGAGGGATACCGGCGTCCCAGCTGCGCCTGGACGCGGGCGAGGTCAGCCTGCGCCTGTGCGATGGTTACTCCGGGCCGGAGGCGGCCGATGCCGGTGAAGAAGCGGGCGTCCCTTTGGCGCAGCAGGAAATCGGGGGTGCGGGCCGGGAGCCAAACGTCGAGCGCCGAGCCGAAGCTTTGCGGCATCACCCCGACGACGGTGTAAGGCGTCCCGGCAAGAACGAGTTGGCGGCCCAGCGCGGCGGGGGAGCGGGCGAAGCGGCGCGTCCAAAAGGCGTAGCTGATCACCACCGGGGAAGGACCGGGAACGGACCGTTCCTCGTCTGGAGTGAAGGTGCGCCCGAGAACGGGGGCCGTTTCCATGACTTGAAAGAAGCCGGGGGCGACGCGCAACCCGGACAAGCGCTCCGGCTGCGCGCCGCTGGTGTCTGTATCGTTTTCGCCGTACTCGCCGGTAATTCCCCGCGGCACAAATGCCTCGCTCATCCGGTTCCAGTCCTCGAGGCGCCCCGGCGCCACCAGACTGGCGTTGGCGTGCTTGGCGGGGTTGGCCTCGAGCACCAGCACCAGCCTGTCGGCGTGGGGATAGGGCAGCGGCCGCAGCAGGACCGTATCCACCACGGAAAACAGGGTGGCGGCGGCGCCGATGCCGAGCGCCAGAACCAGGATGGTCGTAAGGGAGTATGCGGGGCGGCGGCGGAGCGCCCGCAGGGCCTGCAGCCAAGGTTCCATGGATCGTATATACTCCTGCGCGGCCGGAAAGTTTGGGTATTTTTTGTGCGCGGCTCACCGCCGCGGCCGCTCTACGTCTATGGATGGGAGGTGTCCGCGATGCCCGCTTGGCTGGAGACAACCCTGCAGGATCTGCGTTTCGCCGGGCGCGCGCTGCGGCGCCAGCGCGGCCTGAGCGCGGTGATCATCCTGACCCTGGCGCTGGCGATCGGGGCCAACACCGCCATCTTCAGCCTGATGGACGCGCTGCTGCTGCAGTCGCTGCCGGTGCGCGATCCCATGCACCTGATGGTGCTGCAGTGGAGCGCGCGCAAGTCGCCGTTTCACTCTTCCTCCAGCTACGGCGACTGCAACCAAGTCTATTCCCCCGCCTTCGTCACCAGCTGCTCGTTCTCCGTGCCGTTTTATGACGAGTTGCGGCGGCAGACGCACAGTTTGTCCGAGCTGACCGCCGCGGCCGGCGGCGGGGATTACAACCTGAGCGGTCATGGTCAGGCCAGCATTGCCGATGCCCAGATGGTGGCGGGCAATTATTTTTCGGTGCTGGGCGTGGCCCCGGCGCTGGGGCGTTTGCTGGCTCCTTCCGACGACCAGCCGGGCGCGCCGGTGGCGATGGTGCTGAGCTACAACTACTGGCAGGACGCTTTCGGAGGCTCGCCGGCGGTGGTGGGCGAGGCGGTGGCGCTCAACAATGTGCCGGTAACGATCGTGGGTGTGGCCGCGCCCTCGTTCACCAGCCTCACCCCGGGACGCGGCTACGACGGCTGGCTGCCGCTGGCGACGCGGCCGCGGCTCGATCCCAACTGGCGTCCGCGCCGGCTCGATCCGGATTCGATCTGGCTGACGCTCTTCGCCCGCGTGCGTCCCGGCGTGCCGCTGGGCCAGGCCCAGGCCGAGGTCAACGGCTTGTTCCGTAACAGCGTACTGACCGGCGCCAAACCGCTGGCCAAGCCCGAGGACGGCCCACGGGTGGCGCTGGAGGCGGCCCAAACCTCGCTCCGCGGCGCCCGCGGCAGCTATACCCAGCCGTTGGCGGTGCTGATGTGGACGGTGGGAGCGATTCTGCTGATCGCCTGCGCCAACATCGCCGGCTTGCTGCTTGGCCGTGCCAGCGCGCGGCAGCGGGAACTGGCGGTGCGGCGGGCGCTGGGCGCGGGCGCGGCCCGCATCGTGCGCCAACTGTTGACCGAGAGTCTGGTGCTGGCGGCGCTCGGGGGGCTGGCCGGCTTGGCATTGGCCTATGCCGGCGCCCACTGGTTGCTGGCGGCGATGTCGGGGGCCTCCTACCGTCCGCTGGGCATCCATGTCCAGCTCGACGCCCGCGTCATCCTGTTCACGCTCGCCGCCACGGTGGTTACCGGCGTCCTATTCGGCCTCGCGCCCGGGTTGCGCGGCGCCCGCGGCGATTTGTCGCGTTCGCTCAAGGACGGTATGGGCAACTCGGCGGCGTCGGGCGCGCACCGCTCGCGCTGGCTGCACTTGGGCAACGGCTTGGTGGTGGTGCAGATCGGCCTGTGCGTGGTGGTGCTGGCCGGCGCCGGACTGCTGGTCCGTACTCTGGCCAACTTGCGGGCCATCAATCCCGGCTTCAATACCTCGAACCTGCTGATGTTCGTGATCGAGCCCGAACTGATCGGTTACAAGGGAGCGGCCCCGGATCGGCTTTACCAGCAGTTGCAAGACCGCATCGCCGCGCTGCCCGGGGTGCGCGGGGTGAGCTTCTCCGACTCGCCCCTGCTCAGCAACGATCTCTCCAGCACGGGCTACAAGATCACCCCCAACGGCAAGGAACAGGACGCGGACGTGCTCTCCGTCGGCCTGAATTTTTTCGCCACGATGCACATGCCGCTGCTGCTGGGACGCGACTTCGTCCCCGGCGACTTTGTGCCGCCGCCGGATAACCCTCCGCCGGACGACGCCAAGAAGGGGCCGCCCGGCCCGCCGCGGGCGATCATCGTCAACCAGGCCTTTGTGCAGAGCTACCTCGGCGCCGGCGATCCGGTGGGGCGCGTCTTCGGTGTGGGCAACAACGGCAGCAGCGGCGGATTTGTGGTCGTGGGAGTGGTCGGCAATGCGTTGTACGAGAGCCTCCGTACCAAGGTAAAGCCCACCACCTACGTGCCCTCGACCGAGGGGTTCGCCAACTTCGAGGTGCGCACCGCGGACGACCCGATGGCGGAGCTGACCGCGGTACGCGGCGTGCTGCGCCAGATGGATCCGAATCTCCCGCTGGTCGAGCCCACCACGCAGACCACCAACGTGGACCGGACGTTGTTCCGGGAGCGCATGCTGGCGACGCTCTCCAGCTGCTTCGCGGGCTTGGCGCTGCTGCTCGCCTGCGTCGGGCTGTACGGATTGTTATCGCAGGAGGTGACGCGGCGCACGCGCGAGATCGGCATCCGCATGGCGCTCGGCGCCGAGCGCGGCCACCTGCTGCGCATGATGGTGGGCCTGGGCGCGGCCCTGGCGGCGGCGGGTCTGGGGCTCGGCTTGCTCGGCGCCTGGGGCTTGACCCGCTACCTCCAGAGCATGCTCTACGGCCTCACCTCGACCGACCCGCTGACGCTGGCGGCGGTGGGCGCGCTGCTGCTGGCGGTGGCGCTGGCCGCCTGCCTGGTCCCCGCCCGCCGCGCCACCCGGGTGGACCCCCTGGTGGCCCTGCGCTGCGAGTGAGCCGGGATTTATTTTTGCCGCGCCAACTCGACGGTCAGGATCTGGTCGCCGGCGGCGGTCACCCGCGCCGCCATGCCGATCAGGTCGGCGCACGGATTGAGTGTCTTGGTCGGGGTGAAGTTGGTCGCCTTGAACGGCACCTTCAGGTAGTCGTCGCTCTGCAGGGTCACGATCCGGGAACCGGTCTGGATCTGCATCCGCAGCGTGAAACGGACCTGGTTGGCAGCCTGGCCTTTATCGTGGGTGAGGCCGCATGCCACGGTGCCGATGGTTCCCTCGATCGTTTGCCGCACTCCAGCGATGTCGGGCGGCTGGGAGGCGGTGGCGACCCGGTGAATCCGTAGCGGCGGCCCGGGCAGCGTGCTGCTGCCGGGAGGAACATCCGAGGTCTCAGGGGCGGCCGGAGGCGGAGCGGCGTCCTGGGCGGCTGCGGCCGGGACGGCCAGCGTCGCCGCCTTGGCTTGCTCGTAGGCGGCCTTGGCGGCGGCGTACTCCTTCATCGAGTTGGCGGACTGCAGATCCCGGTCGCAGGCGGCGACCTCGTCGGGCGAGGTGGCCAGCGGGCGGTCGGCCGCGATCGCCGCGATGGCGTCGTCGGGGCGCTGGGCGCGCAACAGCAGGTAGGCCCGGTTGAGGCGGTAGGTGAAGTTGGCGGGTTCCAATTGGATGGCCTGCCACTCCAGCCGGTCGGCTTCGGCGGCGTCCTCCGGACGCGCCGAGTCCAGGATCGCCAGCCGGTCGTAGGCGGGAGCGAAGCCGGGGTTGAGCTTGATGGCGGTCCGCAGGCTGGCTTGCAGCTTGGCGACGGTGGCGGCGTCGAGCGAGGAGGGGTCGTGATCGCCCATCTGCATCGCGGCGTAGAAGTACTGCGCCAGGAAGTTGGTCGAATCGAGCGCCACCGCCTGGCCATACCAGTGCAGGGCGGCGGCGGTGTCGTCCCGGCGGTAGCTGATATAGCCCATGGCCTCGGCGGCGGCGGCGCTGGGCGGGCCCGCTTGCAGGATGGGCTGCAGGATTTTCTCGGCGTCGTCCAGGCGCTGCACATGGGCCAGGAGGTTGGCCCGGACCACGTCCGCCTGCCCGGCGGTCACCGCGGCGATGGGATACGTCTTCTCCCGCACCGCGATGCGCAGCTTGACGTTGATGTAGCTGAACGACTGCCGGCGGATGTACTGCAACAGGTCTTTCTGCAGCTGGTTCAGGTCGCCAAAGGCTTCTTGGGCGGCCCGCACCGGGTCCTCCTTGGCTTGGAGCCGGCTCAAGTAGACCGCCAGCCGCGGCTGCGGCTTGCCCCGGTCCGACATCATGAGGTAATGGGTCAGCGCCCAGGATTCGGCGTAGAAGATCGAAGCCTTGTCCTCCTCGTGGTAATAGGGCGAGGTGTGATCCACCGCGAACAGCGTAGCCAGCGGCATCATCGGCTGGCCGCGCAGCAGATTGATCTGGTAGGGGTCGGGCACTCCCAGCGACACGTCGTCACCCGAGATTTTCGTGGTTTCGTAGAACTCGGCCAAGCCTTCATGCAGCCACACCGGCATCACGTCGTCGCTCTTCATGGTGAGCGAGTGGGTGTACTCGTGATAAATGACGCGGTAGGGGTTCTCGCTGTCCTGGGCGTCGAGACGGAGCAGGATAAACGAGGCCTCCGGGGAGCGCTCGAAGTAGCCGGCCAGGTCCATCTTGCCGCGGCCCAGGTAGCCGGCGGGCTCGAGTTGCACAAACTCCTTGTGGTCATTGACCACCACCACCTGGATCGGCGTGGTCTCCTCCAGCGCCAGTCCCGGAAACGATTCATGGAAGACCTCGCGCATGCTCTCCAGTTGCCCGGCCACGTGACGGGCGGCGCTATCGCCCCCGTCGCAGAGCACCACGAAATGAGGACTGCGGAGTTCGACCCAATGCGGCGCGGCCCACGCCAGCGGCGCGAAGGACAGGAACATGAGCAAAGTGCGCTTCCACACGGCTAATGACCACCCTCCGTGAGTTCGGTCCACATCTCCCACACCGCCGCGAGCGGCAAACCCACGACGTTACTGTATGACCCTTCGATGCGGGGAATGTATCTCGCGGCGCGACCTTGAATGGCATAGGCGCCGGCTTTATCGCGCGGCTCCCCGCTGGCGACATAGGCGGCGATCTCGCCGGGAGTCAGCGGAGCGAAGCATACCTGGGTGGTTTCGACCCGCACCAAGGCGCGGGCGCCGCGCCGCAGGCAGACGCCAGTCAGCACCTGGTGCATCCGCCCCGCCAGCCGCGCGAGCATGGCGGCGGCCTCGGCATCGGAAGTTGGTTTGCCCAACACCGCCGCGTCGCAGACAACCACCGTGTCGGCGCCGAGGACGATGGCGCCGCCCGCGGCGCCCAGGGCGGCTGCCTTGGCCCGGGCCAGGCGCGCGACATAAGCCCCGGGGGCTTCGCCCGGAAGGCGGGTCTCGTCCACATCCGCGGGCCGCACCGCGACCTCCCAGCCCGCCGCCTCCAATAGCTCCCGCCGCCGGGGGGAGGCCGAAGCCAGGATCAGTTGGAGCGGCGGAATGGCCGCACCCCCTGGTAGATCAGGAGCCCGAAGAGCGGCAGGTACTCCGCATACAGCAGCCACGGATGCGCCGGCAGCGCGTAGGCCAGCGGCACCGCGGCGGCAAAGTACAGCCACGGCGCCTCCGGCCAGATCGCGAGCAGCGGCAGCAGCCAGAGCACATACCAGGGCTCGACCGCCGGCATGACCAGCAGCAGCGCTCCGAGGACAAAGAATCCCGAACGCAGCGGGTCGAGGCGCCGCAGGGCGCAGGTCGCGATCACCGCGCCGACCACGGCGACCGCCAGCGCCAGGGCGGCGTGCGGGCCGAACCAGGAAGCGGCCACGGCGAACACGCTGGCGTTGAACTGGCCGGCCTCCCGGGCGTGCTGGAGCGCGTTGGCCAGGATGACTCCCGGCGCGAAGTGTTTGTTCATCCAGAGGTAGGGCAGCGTGATCACGACGCCCAGCCCCACGCCCCAGCCCAGGGCGCGCCACCAGCGCCGGCCCGAGCCGGCCAGCACCACCGGGGCGAGAACCCAGGCAAACCACTGCGTCAAAACCGCCGCGGCGGCCGCCGCGCCCGAGAGCCGCACCCGCCGCCCCGTCCAGTGCAGCGCCAGCAGCAGCAACAGGATAGCCGCCGACTCCATGTGCCCTTGGCCGGCGATTTCAACCACCGCCAGCGGCGACCAGGCGTACACCGCCACCCAGGCCGGCGGCCGCCCCCGCGCCCGCAGCACCCGCACCAGCAGCCCCAGCAGCAGTAGATCCAGGATGGTGTACAACACCTTCTGCCGCCGGATCCCGCCCAAGTCGAAGTTCCAGTGAAACAGCAGCTCGGCCAGCGGCGGATGGAACGCGGGCAGGTCCGGCGCCGGGGCGAGCGCGTCGGCGGCGCTCCGGATCGGGGTAAAGAGCGCGCTGGAGGGCGGGTACTGGTACGGGTTAAAACCGGCGTGCTGAATCTTGCCGTCCCAGTGGTAACGCAGCATCTCATGGGAGAGCCGGGGTGAGAGCGGCAGCAGAGTCAGGCGGAACACCACCGCGGCCAAGAGGATGAAACGCAGCTCCCGCCGCGGCCCATCCGCCGCCGCCGCGTCCTCCGCCGCCGCGGCCGGGGCGGGGCGGCGCGGCAGCAGGGTTATGGCGATCAGGTAAAATAGACCTGCCGCAATCATCCACGCGGGAAAGGAGTCGGAGGACGCGCCCGGGGCCCGCAGCAGAGCCAGAAAGCACAGCTCCAGCAAGGCGGCAAGGGCAATCAGCGCGGGCAGACGGTGACGGATGGCGTTTCTCCCATCGTTACTATAGCCCATTCATCTCATCTCTCCATGCACCCCCTCTTCGCCATGGGGCTGGCGATGGCGCCCGCCGAGAATCCGCTGCTGCATTATGTGCGCACCCAGTTGCTGAACCGCACCTTCACGCTGGGCCCGGCCAACTTGCCGCTCTACCAGGCCAACGGGTTCGACATGGCGCTGTTGATCCCCTACTTCACGGTGCTGGCCATCCTGGCGTTCTACGGCTTCCATCGCTACGCCCTGGTCTTCCTGTATTACCGCCACCGCCACCGCCGCACCCTGGAACCGCGCCGGCAGTTCGAGCAACTGCCCCGGGTCACGGTGCAGTTGCCCATTTACAACGAGCAGTACGTGGTCGAGCGCCTGGTCGAGTCCATTTGCAAGCTCGAGTACCCGCGCGACCGCCTCGAGATCCAGCTCCTGGACGACTCCACCGATGAGACCTGCGCGGTCGGCCGCGCCGCGGTCGACCGCCTCGCCGCCCAGGGACACCCCATCGTCTATTTACACCGCACCAACCGCCAGGGATTCAAAGCGGGCGCCCTGGAGGAGGGCATGCACGCCGCCACGGGCGAGTTCATCGCCATCTTCGACGCCGACTTCGTGCCCCCGCACGACTTCCTGCTGCGCACCATCCATTACTTCACCGATCCCAAGCTGGGCATGGTGCAAACCCGCTGGGGCTACATCAATCGCGACTACTCCTGGTTGACGCAGGTCGAGGCCATCCTGCTCGACGGCCATTTCGTCATGGAGCACGGCGGCCGGCATCGTGCCGATCTGTTTTTCAATTTCAACGGCACCGCCGGGATGTGGCGCCGCAAGGCCATCGAGGAGGCCGGCGGCTGGGAACACGACACCCTGACCGAGGACACCGACCTCAGCTACCGGTCCCAGCTCGCCGGTTGGAAGTTCATTTACCTGCCCCAGGTGGAGTGCCCCTCCGAGCTCCCTGTGGACATGAACGCCTTCAAGGTGCAGCAGGCGCGCTGGGCCAAGGGCCTTATCCAGGTATCGAAGAAGATTTTGCCCCGTTTGTTCCGGCGCAAGGATGTGGACCTGCACCACAAAGTCGAGGCCTGGTGCCACCTCACCGCCAACATCTCCTACCCGCTCATGATCGTGCTGTGCACCCTGCTGCTGCCCGCCATGATCGTGCGCTTCTACCAGGGCTGGTTCCAGATGCTGTACATCGACCTGCCCCTGTTCATCGCCTCGACTTGTTCGATCTCGTCGTTCTATGTCGCCTCGCAGCGGGAGCTGTTTCCCCGCGCTTGGTACAAGACGCTGTTGTACATGCCCATGGTGATGGCCATCGGCATCGGGCTGACGGTCACCAATACCCGCGCCGTGCTCGAAGCCCTGCTCGGGATCAAGACCTCGTTCAAGCGCACCCCCAAGTTCCGCATTGAGTCCAAGGCCGACGGCAGGGCCAGCCTGGCGCAAAAGAAAAAATACCGGCGCAAGATCGGCTGGTCGCCCTTGATCGAGTTGGCATTGGGGACGGTGTTTGCGGCCGTGACGGTCTACGCCTTCCAGATGGAGAACTATCTCACCATCCCCTTCCTCCTGCTGTTTGTAGTGGGATACTGGACCACCGGCCTGTTGTCCCTTTTCCAGGGCCGCATGCCCCGCCGCCACCGCTCGGCTCCAACCCCTGCCAGCCAGCCCTCCGACCCCAGCCCGACTGTAGCCTGAATAGCCGCAATTTCCATGCAAGCCAGCCTCGGCTCCCCGTTCTACGGGCATGGAAGCCAAAATTGAGGAGCTGGTTCAGTTAATGGAGCATCAGCGGCCCGCATTAATGCGGGTGGCGCTGCGCCGCAGCCGCAGCCGCGAGGATGCCGAGGACGCGGTGCAGGAGGGCTTCCTGAACGCTTACCGCCATCTCGACCAGTTCGATGGGCGGGCCCAGCTCTCCTCCTGGCTCACCCGGATCGTCGTCAATGCCGCCACCGATCGGATGCGCCGCCACCTCGCCCATCCCACCGTGGGTATCGAGGACCAGTCCGAGAACCACGAGAACCCAACCCTGGTGGATCCCCAGCCCGGCCCCGAGGACCTACGCGATCAACAGGAGCGCGTGGGCATGCTCCAGTGGCTCATGGAAGGGCTCCCCGCCGCCTGGCGGGGAGCGGTCACATTGCGGGCCATTGAGGGACTCAGCACCCGCGAGGCGGCCCAGCGCCTGGGCGTAGCCGAAGGCACGGTGAAGAGCCACCTTTTCCGCGCACACCGCTATATGCGCCGGCAGGCGGAGATGCAGTTCGGAGCTTGATTTTCACACGCATGGCCCGCGGCTTCGCCACGCGGCTCGCATATACCCCGATCGGGAATTCCGGAGTCAGTCCGGAGTAGCGCTTCATCGTGTCGGGTGGATTCTGTACACCCCTGATTTTGGCACCACACCTGCTCGATGCCAGGGCATGTTCGAGATTGCCATCTCCCCCAGTAGCCGTCAGCTGGTTCCCCAGACCCGCTATGACGTTGCCGTTGGCTACCAGTTCGACAGCCAGGATCGAGCGGAACAATTTTGCCGCGACCTCAACCACTTCTGCTATCAGGAGCGGTTCCTGGTGATCCGGGTGGGTGAATACTACCAGCAGGCCCTGCGTGCAGCTGCTTAGTTTTTACCCGAAAGTGGTAAAAACTTCTCCGGCGGTGCGGCGGGTTAGCCGCGACCGCCGTCGTGCACTACGGGCTTGGCCTTCTCTTTGGATTCCTTCGAGTCCGCTCCTTTGGGCGACCGGGCCGCCTCCGGTTTATTTTCGGGACCAAACTGGTGCCAGTTCGGGTCGTTGGTGTGTTGTTGTGCGGTGGCCCCGCGGGGAGCGGTGCCGCCAGGAGCTACCGGCGAATGAGGCGCGGAAGTCTCCAGGCCGCGCCGCGAGTCAGTCTTGGGCACTGTCCCGGCAGAAGAAGCCGCCCCAAACCGCTGGAACCCGGGCCGGGACACACCATTCGACTCAGGCCGGGCTGCGGGCGCCGGTAGGGTCTGGGGCCGTGGCGCCGGCTGACGGTCGAATGCTTGGGACCGATCCGCGGGGCGGGGAGCCCCCCCGGCCGGAGCCGGACGCGAGCCGTAGTAATGAGCCGGGGGACGCACCGCAGCTCGGGGGAGCGAGGCGGCGTCAACCCGGCGGCCACTCACCAAGCGGCTGGCTGGGGTAGGAGCAACCGGCAGACGCCCGGCCATGACCTGGCCCTGGCGAATTTCGTTCACCGTGACCGTCTGGCGGACGACCACTCCCTGGCCAAAGCGCTCGGCGGGAACCGTGACCACAGCGCGGGCCATGTGCGGGTCTGTGGTGATGCGGTCCAGGTTGGAGTAGACGACCCGCCCGCGGATGCCCACCGGAGCCAGCGGCGCAACGATCCGGACATTGGTATCGGCATTTACCCGGTTGATCTCGGTGATGCGGACGCGCGCGGCCACCCCGCCACCCCACCAGGGCCGGTAGGGGTCCGCCGGACCGATCGGGACCCAGCCGATCGAGCCGAAGCCAACCCCGAGGCTGACCGCGCCTACCCGCAGACCGATGAACGAGACATAGGCCGGCGCCCAAACAGGGCGGAATCTCGGGGTCTCGACGACCGGACCGGGCCACCAGACCCAGCTCGTGCCATAGAAGAACCAGCGCCCATAGTGGTAGGGCGCCCAGCCCCAGGCCTCGGTCGAAACCCACGTCCAACTCCAGTAGGGTTCGTAGACCCAGCGGCCGGCACTATAAGGAGACCAGCCCGCCCCTTGGTCAGGAGCCCAGACCTCGCCGTAGCCCGGGACGTAGACCCAGTGGCCGTAGGCGTCGAGATCCTCGACACCCGTGTAGTAGCGGTTGGCGTGCGACCAGCTCTGGGCCATCGCGATGGCGTGATCGCGGCTCTCGTTCCAGTGGTCCCAGTCGTCGCGCGGGGCGGCGGCGGCGATCAGGTACTGCGGGTCGTCGCTGCCCTCGACCGTAATCGTTTGGCCGGCGTGCAGGGTGGCGGAGCCCTGCGGGGTGTTGACCTCGGCTTCACCCGAGCGCACCGTCACGACCGATTCCTGGTCGGAGTTGACCTGAATCCGGTACACCCCCGCGCCCTGGGGATGGACCGCCAGGTTGGGCGTGTCCACCTCGGCGGCCGCTTCGGCGCCGGGGACCTGGACGAAATCCACCAAGCCTTGGCCAACTTGCACCTGGATCTGCGATGGGGTCAGGGTGGCGATCGTCGCCTGCGAGTTCTCGCTCAAGCGCAGAGTATCGGCGAAGTCGAGTTCGGTCTCGGAACGCGCGCCGGCGGCGGTGGCGAGGCTGTCGCCGTTCACCAGGGGCGCGTTGAGCGCCGCGGCCACCCACTCGCCGTTGGCGCCGCGCTGGGTCGACACCTCGCCCTGCATGATGCTGATGCGGGCGACGCCGGGCTCCTGGGCTCGGGCGGGTGCCGCGGCGGCCAGCGTTAAGGCCAGGGCGGAGATCAGTGCGCCGCAACCGAGTTGCTTG
>Ga0134125_10004889_pt1 | contig 15296 bp, 11 predicted proteins | sample KB31751_FD_96464 | JGI IMG/M metagenome (GOLD analysis project Ga0134125, IMG submission 96464) | Terrestrial soil microbial communities with excess Nitrogen fertilizer from Kellogg Biological Station, Michigan, USA - KB3-175-1 | ecosystem: Environmental > Terrestrial > Soil > Unclassified ... | reverse complement strand
TCCCGGTGATGGCCGGCCGCCGGGCGGCAAGCCGCCCGGCATCGGTCAGCCGCCGAACAACGGCCGGCCGGGCACGCCTGGCAACTGGCGACCGGGAGCGGACCGTCCGCCCCCGACGCCGAAACCGGCGCCGGGCTCGCCGCAGCCCTGAGCGAGAGCGGCGGGCTCTAGAACGGGAAGGCGCGGGCGCGCTGCTGGTCTTCGGTGATGTCGCGCGCGGCGAGGTAGAGGTGCGCCGCGGCCCATAGTCCCGTCGGCACGATGCACAGCATCGCCAGACGCAGCGAGTCCGCCTCCGAGGGGTACCAGCGCAGGAACCAGTCCGCCAGCGCGCCGATTACGTTGGGCGTGATGACGAGATTGCCGAGGTTGGCGAGGAACAGGACCATGGCGCAGAACATCGCCCGCATGCGGCAGGGCGCCAGATTGTTGAGCAGGCCGAAGCCCGGGCCGATGTAGAAGTAGATCGCCGGGATGTAAATCCACAGCGCCACGCGCGCCACCGTGAGATCGCGCGTGTAGTACACCACTCCCGAGGCGACCGTCGCGATGCCGATGCCGGCGGCGAGCAGCCAGACGATGCGACGCGCGTCGCTCATGGTGCTGCGCGCCATGAGCCAGCCGGTGGCCACGGTGGCGAGACCCCCGCCCCACAGGTGCATGTTCTGGGTGACGTCCGCGGCCTGCCCGACGCTCAGGTGATAGGTCCGCTGCAGGAACGTCGGCGTCCAGAACATCAGGCCCCAGCCCCACAGGGCGCACACCGCAGTGCCCATCATGGTGTGCACGGCGGAGCGCTGCCGCCACATAAAGCGGAGCGTGGCCTTCACTGAGGGCGCGAGTCCGCCGTCGCTGCCGCTGTCGAGGCAGCCGCGCTTGGGCTCGCGCACCGTGAGCCAGACGAGCAGGCCGGCCAGCACCCCCGGGATACCGAGCACGTAGAACACGGCCCGCCAGCCGTACTGATCCGCGACGGCGCCGGCGACGTTGTAGCCCAGGTAGGCACCGATCGGCGCACCGAGGGAGAACACGGTGAGCGCCATGGCACGCCGCGTGGCCGGAAAATAGTCCGACAGCAGCGAGTTCGCACCCGGAGTGCCGCCGGCCTCGCCGACCGTGACTCCGACGCGCGCCAGGAAGAACTCGAAGGAGGTGCGTGCCAGCCCGCACAGCGCCGTCATCGCCGACCACAGCACCAGGCATACGGCGACGATCTTGCGCCGGTTGTAGCGGTCGATGAGCCAGGAAAGCGGGAAGCCGAGGATGATGTAGAACACCCCGAACGCCATGCCCGTGAGTGCCGAGACCCCGAAGTTGGTCAGGTGCAGGTCGTGCTTGATCGGATCCAGCACGGTCGAGACGACGTAGCGGTCGGCGATGCTGAGCGTGTACACCAGGCACATCATGATGAGCACGTACCAGCGCCCCACGAGCGAGGCGGAGTGTGGCTCGGCCTCGAACTCCGTCCCCGGGATGATCGCCGGCTGCGCTTCGTTCATGCGAATCCGCCCTGCATGGTGAGTTGAGGTTACGCTGCGCCGCCGGCGCTGTCGTCGAGAATCAGGTCGGCGGCTTTCTCCGCCACCATCAGCGTCGCCGTGTTCGTATTGCCGGAGGTGATGTTGGGGAACACCGAAGCATCGCAGACCCGCAGCCCCGTGACGCCGTGCACGCGCAGGCGCGCATCGACCACGGCGGTGCGCGCATCCGGCCCCATGGCGCAGGTGCCGCTGGCATGGAACACCGAGCCGGCGCGGGCGCGGAAGTCCGCCAGTACCTGGCCGTCGCTGACCACGGCCGCGCCGGGCTCGCGCTCCGCCTTGATGACGGCGGCGAGTGCCTTGGTGGCGGCCAGGCGCCGCAGCAGCCGCGCGCCGTCGAACACGTCCTGCACGTCCGCGGGAGTCGAGAGTGAGTTGGGCGCGATCGCCGGCGGCTCGAGCGGGTCGGGTGAGCGGATGTGGATGCTGCCGCGGCTGGTCGGGCGGCAGGTGTTAAAGGACATGAGGAAGCCGGGGTAGGGGTCGGGATTGAGCAGCCGCCGCCGCGAGCCGATGGTGGTGGTGCTGTAACTCGCCGGGTTGAAGTAGATGTGCAGGTTGGGGCGCTGCAGCTCCGGGCGGCTGCGCACGAAGGCGCCCGCCTGGTTGACGCTCATGGCGAGCGGCCCACCGCGCGTCAGCGCGTAGCGCAGCGCCGCCGCGAGCTTGCCGTACCACGGCGCCAGCTGGTTGTTGAGCGTGCGCACGCGCGCGCGGTAGAAGTACGACACGCCGACGTGGTCCTGCAGCCCGCCGCCGACCGCGGGCGCCTCGTGCACCACCGGGATGCCGAACTCGCGCAGCCGCGGCGCCGCGCCGATGCCCGACAGCTCCAGGAGTTGTGGCGAGTTGACCGCACCGCCTGCCAGCAGGATCTCGCCGCGCGCCAGCGCCACGCGCCGCTCGCTCCCCTGGCGGTATTCGACGGCGGTGGCGCGCGTGCCGGTGAACACCACGCGCGTCGCCTGCGCGCGCAGCTCGAGGGCCAGGTTCGGCCGGCCGCGCACCGGGTGCAGATAGGCGCGCGCGGCGGACACGCGCACCCCGTCCCGGATGGTGACCTGCCACAGGCCGGCGCCCTCGGCGGCCGCACCGTTGAAGTCGCGGGTCTGCGCGATGCCGAGCTCGGAGCAGGCGCGCAGGAAGCTCGCGCACAGCTTGTGCACGCTCTGCGAGACGTCGGCCACGTACACCGGGCCGCCGGCGCCGTGGTACTCGGAGGCGCCCCAGGCATGATCCTCGAGCTTCCTGAAGTAGGGCAGCAGGTCGGCGTACGACCAGCCCGGGTTGCCCGCGGCGCGCCAGTCGTCGAAGTCGCCCGGCTGGCCGCGCACGTACACCATGGCGTTGATCGAGCCGGAGCCGCCGAGCACCTTGCCGCGCGGCCAGAAGGCGCGGCGGTTGTCGAGCGCGGGATCGGGCTGCGCCTCGTACATCCAGTTGTAACGCGCATCGTTGAAAGTACGCCCGTAGCCGATCGGCACGCGGATCCAGGCGGAGCGGTCGGAGCCGCCGGCCTCGAGCAACAAAACCCGGTGCCGGCCGCCGGCCGTCAGGCGGTTGGCCAACACGCAGCCGGCCGTGCCGGCGCCGACGATGATGTAGTCGTACTCGATCATCTGGGATAATCACCGCGGCGATGAAACTCACCGACATCAAGACCTTCGTCGTCGGCAACCCGCCGCCCGGCTACGGCGGGCGCTACTTCGTGTTCGTGAAGCTGACCACCGACGGCAACGTGTCGGGAGTCGGGGAAGCCTACTGCGCACCGTTCCACCCCGAGCTGGTGGCGCGCATGCTGGTCGACGTGTTCGGCCGCTACCTCGCCGGCGAGGACCCGCATCACATCGAACGCATCTGGCGGCGCGTGTACTCCGCCGGCTACACCCAGCACGCCGACGTGACGCTGATGGCGGTGCTGTCGGCGCTCGAGATGGCCTGCTGGGACATCATCGGCAAGGAGGCCGGCCAGCCGGTCTACAACCTGCTGGGCGGCCGCGTGCACGAGCGGCTGCGCACCTACACCTACATCTACGCCCGTCCCGGGGACCCGACCGACGTCTACCAGGACCCGGTGCTCGCGGCCGAGCGCGCCGCGGAGTACCTGGCGCAGGGGTTCACGGCGCTCAAGTTCGACCCCGCCGGTCCCTACACCGCCTTCGACGGCCGGCAGCTCTCGCTGCCGCAGCTCGAGCTGTGCGAGCGGTTCATGCAGCTGCTGCGCGAGGCGGTCGGCAACCGGGCGGACCTGCTGTTCGGCACGCACGGGCAGATGACGGCCGCGGGCGCCATCCGCCTGGCGCGGCGCCTCGAGCCGTACGAACCACTGTGGTTCGAGGAGCCGGTACCGCCGGATGCACCCGAGGAGATGGCGCTGGTGGCGCGCGCCACGCGCATCCCGATCGCCACCGGCGAGCGGCTCTCGACCAAGTACGACTTCGCGCGGGTGCTGCGCGCCCAGGCCGCGGCCATCCTGCAGATGAACCTCGGCCGGGTCGGCGGCATCCTGGAAGCGAAGAAGATCGCCGCGCTCGCCGAGGTGCAGCACGTACAGCTCGCGCCGCACCTGTATTGTGGCCCGGTCGTCGGTGCGGCCAACATCCAGCTCGCCACCTGCAGCGCGAACTTCCTCATCCTCGAGGGCATCGAGCGCTGGCAGGGCTTTCATGCCGAGGTGCTCGTGAAGCCGATCCGCTGGGAAGGCGGCTACGTGATCCCGCCCACCGAGCCGGGCCTGGGCATCGAGCTCGACGAGGCGGCGTGCGCCGCGCATCCGTACCGCGGCGACGCGCTGCACCTGGACATGAGCGGCCAGCCACTGGTCTGAGGCGTCTCGCACCCGCACCTCAGAGCGCGAGCCCGGCGCGCAGGCGCTCGTCGTACCAGGTGTGGAACAGCTGCACCATGTACTCGTTGGCGGCGATCGGCCCCGGCTCGTAGGCGGGGCTGAGCACCCCGCGCTGCGTCTCCTCGACGAAGGCCGCGTCCTGGGCGTTGGTGGCGTTCCAGACCTTGGTCAGGTTGTCGAGATCGTAGTCGCGGCCCTCCACGGCATCGGCGTGCACGAGCCAGGTGCTGCGCACCAGCGTGCGGCCGCGCTCCAGCGGAATGGTCGCGAAGGTGAGCGCATGGTCGGACAGGAAGTGGTACCAGGCGTTCGGCTGGGTATGGAAGTGCAGCGTGCCGAGGCGCGGCTCGGTGAGGGCGCCGAGCAGGCGGCGCGAGGCGACGCGCGTGTCGGGGGTCATCGACTCGCCGGCGCCATCGAGCACCAGGCGCTCGGTGCGGAACGCGGTCGCCCGGCCGTGCAGCTCCTCGATACGCTGCCACGGCAGCCGGGCGCCGTTCCAGATGCCTTGCTGCGTCGCGCACGCCTGCTGATAGCGCTGGTAGTTGGCGCGCTCGGCGGCCGACATGCGCTCGACGTCGATCTTGCCAAAGAAGTGGAACAGCGAGCACAAGAGCTCCGGATGCCCGGCGCAGTGGAAGCACTCGCGGTTGTTCTCGATGGTGATCTTCCAGTTGCCGTGCTCGATGATGTCGACCTGCCTGGCGATCTTGGCATGCGCGATGCCGTGCGGGGCGAGATACGGCTGCATGCGGCGGGCCATGTCCTCGAAGTCATCCGGCGGCTCGTCCGCGAGGCACACGAAGATGAGTCCGGCGAGCGCGCGCACGTGCACCGGCTTCAGCGGGCGCTGTGCCGCCGGCGACTCGTCCATGTCACCGCAGCCGACCACCCGGCCATCAAGATCGTAGGTCCAGCGGTGGTAGGGGCATTGCAGCGTCGCCCCTGCAATTCCGGACGGCTGCTGCAGGATGCGCGAGCCGCGGTGGCGGCAGGTGTTGTGGAACGCGGCGAGCGAGCCGTCGTCGCGGCGCAGGACGAAAATTGGCCACGGGCCGATCTGGTAGGTGCGGTAGTCACCGCCCTCCGGGATCTCCGGCTCGGAGGCGACGAACAACCAGTGCCGCCCGAAGATGTACTCGAGCTCCGCGGCATAGAGGGTCTCGTCACTGAAGAACGGGCCGGGGAGGGCGAAGCCGGGCCGGTACCGGGCCAGCAGCGCGGCGACGTGGCGGCGCAGTGCGTCCGGTGGCGCACCGGGCGCGGGCCGGATCGGGGTCGGAGAGGCGTTCATTTGTAGGCTGTCCAGACGGTCTTGAGGTCACAGTACTTGTCGATGGCGTGCGGCGAGCGGTCGCGGCCGGAGCCGGACAGCTTGAAACCGCCAAACGGCGTGGCCATGGTCGAGCGGTCGAAGGCGTTCACCCACACCGTGCCGCCGCGCAGCGAACCGGCGAGGCGGTGCGCCACCTCGATGTCGCGCGTCCACACCGCAGCGGCCAGCCCGTAGGGGGTGTCGTTGGCCAGGCGCACCGCCTCGGCCTCCTCGGCGAAGGTCATGACCGAGAGCACCGGCCCGAAGATCTCCTCGCGCGCGACCTTCATGTCGTTGCGCACCCCGTCGAGCACGGTCGCCTCCACGTAGTAGCCGCCGGTCTCGGCGAGCGCGCTGTGGCCGCCGAGCGCAAGCCGTGCGCCCTGGCTCACGCCCGACTCGATGTAGCCGAGCACACGTTTCATGTGCCCCTCATCGATCAGGGCACCCATCTGCGTCGTCGGCTCGAGCGGGTGGCCGAGGGTGATGGTGGCGGCGACGCGGCGGATGCCCTCGATGAGCTCGTCCTTGCGCGACTGGTGCACGATGAGACGCGAGCCGGCGTGGCAGGTCTCGCCGCTGTTGTAATAGATGCCCCAGGCGATGCCGCTCGCCGCCGCCCCGAGGTCGGCATCGGCGAATACCACCTGCGGGGTCTTGCCGCCGCATTCGAGCGCCACGCGCTTGAGGTTCGACTCGCCGGCATAGCGCAGCATGAGGCGCCCGACCTCGGTCGAGCCGGTGAAGGTGATGAGGTCCACGTCCGGGTGCACGGCGAGCGCCTTGCCGGCTTCCTCGCCGTAACCCGGCACCACGTTGAACACCCCGGGCGGCACGCCGGCCTCGCAGGCGAGCTCGCCCAGGCGGATGCCGCTGAGCGGTGACTGCTCGGCGGGCTTGAGCACCACGGAGTTCCCGGTGAGCAGCGCCGGGCCGAGCTTCCAGCAGCTGATGATGAGCGGGTAATTCCACGGCACGATGGCCGCGACGACCCCGAGTGGCTCGCGCCGCACCAGCGCCAGGTCGTTGGGGCCGGTGGGCGCCACCTCGTCGTAGAGCTTGTCGGCGAACTCGGCGTAATACTCGATGCAGTCGGCGCAGTTGGCGACGTCGACTTCCACCGAGTTCACGATCGGCTTGCCGACGTCGCGCGTCTCGAGCAGCGCCAGCCGCGCCCGGTCGGCGCGGATGAGCTCGGCGAAGCGCCGTAGCACCCGCTTGCGGTCCTTCGGCTCCATGCGCCGCCACGCGCCGCCCTCGAAACTGGCGCGCGCGGTCGCGACCGCCACCTCGACCTCAGCGCTGCCGCAGCGTGCCACGGCGCAGATGCTGCTGCCGTCGATGGGACTGATGTCCTCGAACACGCGCCCGTCGCGCGCCTCCACGGCACGGCCGTTGATGAAGGCGCGACCCTGCGGCCTCAAGCTCGCGGCCAGCTGTTCCCAGGCGCTGCGATCGCTGGGCAGGACGTTCATGGCGCTAAGCTTCCATGGTCGGGTTCGGGGCGACAGCCTAGAAAATGAATAGCCCCATCTAAAAGAGGCATCGGGTACCTGAGTACCCCGATTAGAATGTAGCGCGCCCGCGCCGCCGTAAACACCGCAGCCCGCCAATTCACCGGAGAGCCCGCATGGCCGCCAAGTCCCGTTCCAGAGCCAAGCCCAAAGCCAGGTCCCGCGCCAGGGGGAAGGTCCGGGCAGGAGCGGGCGCCCGGGCGGCCCGCCCGGCGCCCAAGGAACGCGGCCTGCTGGCGCGCCTCAAGGAAGGGCCGGTCATCTGCGCGGAGGGTTACGTGTTCGAGCTCGAGCGCCGCGGCTACCTGCAGGCCGGCGCGTTCGTGCCCGAGGTGCTGATCGAGCATCCCGAGGTCGTCGAACAGCTGCACCTGGACTTCGTGCGCGCGGGGTCGGACGTCACCCAGGCGCTCACCTACTACGTGCACCGCGAGAAGCTGCGGGTCATCGGCCGCGAGAAGGACCTGGTGCCCATGAACCGCGCGGCGCTGCGCATCGCCAAGTCGGTGGCGCGCAAGACCGGCACGCTGTTCGCCGGCGACATCTGCAACACCAACATCTACGACCCGGCCGACAAGGCCGCGCTCAAGGAGGTCGAGCGCATCTTCGCCGAGCAGGTCGGCTGGGCAGTGGAAGCGGGGGTCGACTACTTCGTCGCCGAGACCCTCTCCTGGGTCGACGAGGCGCTCATGGCGCTCGCCGCCATCCGCAAGTACTCGAAGGTGCCGGCGGTGGTGACGCTCGCAATCCACAAGGACCCGCTGACGCGCGAGGGACTCACGGCGGCCGAGGCCTGCAAGCGCCTGGAGGGGGCGGGCGCGGACGTGGTGGGCATCAACTGCCATCGCGGACCTGCGACCATGCTGCCGCTGCTCAAGGAGATCCGCGCGGCGGTGAAGTGCGACGTCGCGGGATTGCCGGTGCCCTACCGCACCAATCCCGAGCAGCCCTCGTTCATGTCGCTCACCGATCCGTGCTGCGGCAACGCGCGCGCCTTCCCCGTGGGACTCGACCCGTTCATGTGCACGCGCGCCGAGATCGCCGACTTCGGCCGCGACGCCTATGCGGCCGGGATCCGCTACCTCGGGGTGTGCTGCGGCGCCGGTCCGCACCACATCCGCGCGCTCGCCGAGGCCCTTGGCCGGCAGCCGCCGGCGAGCCGCTACACGGTCGACATGTCGCGGCACGCCTGGTTCGGCACCAACGAGCGGATCAAGAAAATCCAGACCGAGTACCGGCCCAAGCTCTAGCCAATGCGGTACTCGGCGCTGGCACTGCTGCGCGGCGCGCTCAGCGGACACCGCAACTGGCCGCCGGCCTGGCGCTCGCCGGAGCCCAAGCCGCAGTACGACGTCGTCATCGTCGGCGGCGGGGGGCACGGGCTCGCCAGCGCGTACTACCTGGCAAAGAACCACGGCATCACCAATGTGGCGGTGCTCGAGCGCGGCTGGCTGGGGGGCGGCAACACCGGGCGCAACACGACCGTGGTGCGCTCGAACTACCTGTACCCCGAGAGCGCGCGGCTCTACGACTTCTCGTTGCGCCTCTACGAGGGCCTGGCGCGCGAGCTGAACTTCAACGTCATGCTCAGCCAGCGCGGCCACCTGATGCTGGCGCACAGCCGCCACGACCTCGAGTCCATGTCGCGCTGGGCCAATACCATGGCCATGCACGGCATCGATGCGCAGCTTCTGACGCGGGAGCAGGTCGGCGCGCTGGTGCCGGCGCTCGACCTGTCGGCCGGGGCGCGCTACCCGGTGCTCGGGGCGTTCATGCAGCCGCGCGCCGGCACGGCACGCCACGACGCGGTCGCGTGGGGCTACGCGCGCGGCGCGGACCACCTCGGGGTCGACATCATCCAGAACTGCGCGGTGACCGGCTTCGTGACGGACGCGAACGGCCACGTGACGGGGGTCGATACCAGCCGCGGCCGTATCCGCACCGCGCGCGTGGGCATCGCCGCCGCCGGCCACAGCTCCGTGCTCGCCAAGCTCGCCGGCTTTCGGCTGCCAGTGACGAGCTACGCCCTGCAGGCCATGGTGACCGAGCCGCTGAAGCCGCGCCTGGACACCGTGGTGATCTCGCCCGGCACCGGCGCCTACGTCAGCCAGTCGGACAAGGGCGAGATGGTGATCGGCGCGAGCCTCGATCTCTTCCCCTCGTACGCCCAGCGCGGCAGCTTCGGCGTGCTGCAGGGGGTGGTGGCGGCGACGCTCGCGATGTTCCCCTCCTTCAGCCGCCTGCGCCTCATGCGCCAGTGGGCCGGCATCGTCGACGTGGTGCACGACTCGAGCCCCATCATCGGGCCGACGCCGGTGCCCGGGCTCTACATCAACTGCGGCTGGGGCACGGGTGGCTTCAAGGCCATTCCGGTCGGGGGCTGGACGCTGGCGCACGTGCTGGCCACCGGCAGGAATCACGAGCTGGCCGAAGCCTTCCAGCTCGAGCGCTTCGTCACCGGACGACTGATCGACGAAGCCGCGGCCTCCGGGATCGCGCACTGAGGGGCCGCAACATGATGCAGCTCAGCTGTCCGTGGTGTGGCCTACGCGACGAGACCGAGTTCGCGTGCGGCGGAACGACCCACCTCGAGCGACCGCCGCTCGCGGCGACGGATGCGGACTGGGGCCACTATCTCTTCTTCCGCGACAACCCCAAGGGCGTGCACCTCGAGCGCTGGCGGCACGCGTGGGGGTGCGGGCAGTGGTTCAACGTCGCGCGCGACACCGTGACGCACGACGTACTCGCGGTGTACCGCATGGGCGATCCGCCGCCGCGGCTCGGGGCCTAGCGTGGCGGGCGAGCGACTTGCGGCTCCGGCCGGGACGCGGATCGACCGTTCGCGCGAGGTGTCGTTCACTTTCAATGGCCGCGCGCTGCGGGGCTTTGCCGGCGATACGCTCGCCTCCGCGCTGCTGGCCAGCGGCGTGCGGCTGGTGGGCCGCAGCTTCAAGCTCCACCGGCCGCGCGGGGTCTGGTCGTGCGGTCTCGAGGAGCCGAGCGCCATCGTGGACGTGGGCCGCGGCGGCCGGCGCACACCCAACGTGCGCGCGACGCTCCTGCCCATCGAGGAAGGCCTGGTCGCGCAGAGCGTCAACTGCTGGCCGAGCGTCGGCTTCGACCTCGGCGCATTGACCGGAGCTGCGGCGGCGCTCCTGCCCGCCGGCTTCTACTACAAGACGTTCATGTGGCCGAACTGGCACTGGTTCGAGCCGGCGATCCGCCGCATGGCCGGCCTCGGGCGTGCCCCGACCGCGCCCGACCCCGATCACTACGAGGAGCAATCCGCCGCCGTCGACGTGCTGGTGGTGGGTGGAGGGATCGCGGGACTTACCGCCGCGAGCGCCGCCGCCGAGGCCGGCGCGCGCACCATGCTCCTCACCCGTGGCGAGCATCTGGGCGGCGCGCTCGGCTGGTGCGGAGATCGCGAGGTGGCCGCGCTCGCTTCCCGTGTCCGCGAGCGGGGGGTGGGGATCCGCACTCGCACCCTGGCCTTCGGCCTCTACGACCACAACCTGGTATGTGCCGTCGAAGCCCTGGTCGGGGAGGGGCGGGCCGACCTGCCACAGTGCGTGCTGCGCGAGCGGCTGTGGAAGATCCGCGCACGGCACGTGATCGCCGCCGCCGGTGCCTTCGAGCGCCCCTTGCCCTTCCCGGACAACGACCGGCCCGGGGTCATGCTGGCGGGCGCGGCGCACAAGTACGCCGAGGCTTACGGCGTCGCGTGCGGCCGGCGCGTGGTCATCGCCGCGAACAGCGACTCGGCCTACGCGACTGCCCGGGCTCTGGCTGCCCGCGGGCTCGAGGTCGTGGCGATTGCCGACCGCCGCGCGTCCGTCGACCCCGCACTCTCCCGGGATCTTCCGGGCCGCACCGGGGCCACGGTGACGGCCGTCGCCGGGGGCCGCGGGGTGCGCGGCTGCAGCGTGGCACGGCTCGCGGACGGCGTCGTTGCGCGCGGCGCCGAGCGCTTCGACTGCGACCTGGTGCTGACCGCGGGGGGATTTGCGCCGGCCGTGCATCTGCATTCGCAGGCGGGCGGACGCCTGCGCTGGGTGGCCGAGAGCGCCATGTTCGTGCCGGATGGCGCGGCGCCCGGACTGACGAGCGTCGGTGCGTGCGCCGGGGTGTTCGTGCGCGAGGCCGCGGTGGAGCACGCCGCGCAGGCGGGCCGCGCGCTCGCGCGCGCCGAGCGTGCGCCTGCCGCCCCGGTGGGCGGCGCCGGCATCTGTGCGCCGGTGACGGCGCTCGCGGGCGCGCGCGGCAAGCAGTTCATCGATCTGCAGAACGATGTGACCACGCGGGACGTCGAACTGGCCGCGCGCGAGAATTACCGCTCGGTCGAGCACCTCAAGCGCTACACCACCACCGGCATGGGAACCGACCAGGGCAAGACCAGCAACATCAACGCGCTGGTGCTCATGGGCCACTACACCGGTCAGGCGCCGGAAGCGGTGGGCACGACGCGCTTCCGGCCGCCGTTTGCACCGGTGACGCTCGGGGCGATCGCCGGGCGCCGTGCCGGCTTGCTCTATCGGCCGCTCAGGTACCTCCCGGCGGAAGCCTGGCATCTCGCACGCGGCGCGCTCATCGAGAGCTTCGGCGACTGGCGCCGGCCGGCGGCCTACCCGCGCTCCGGGGAGTCGCTCGAGCAGGCGGCGCAACGTGAGGCGGGCACCGTGCGCAGCAGCGCGGGGCTCTTCGACGGCTCGCCGCTCGGCAAGCTCGAGGTGTATGGACCGGACGCAGGGCGCTTTCTCGATCTCATGTACGTCGGCACGATGTCGACGCTCGCCCTCGGTCAGGCGCGCTACGGGGTGCTGCTGAACGAGAACGGCACCCTGGTCGACGACGGCATCGTGGCGCGGCTCGGCCCCGAACACTTCTGGATCAACACCACGACCGCCGGCGCGGAGCGCACCCCGGCGGCCTTCGAGGAATGGCTGCAGTGCGAGTACACGGGATTCAGAGTGCTCGTGACCCCGGTCACTTCGCGCTGGGCCAACGTCACGGTGGCCGGGCCGCGCGCCTGGCAGTGGCTTGCCGCGTGCGGTTTCGACTCGGCGCTCGCTCCGCAGGCCATGGCGCACATGACGCTCCGCGCCAGTGTCTGGCAGGGGCTGCCGCTGCGGGTGCTGCGCGCCAGCTTCTCCGGCGAGCTCGGCTACGAGGTGAACCTGCCGGCCGATCACGCCGTGACGCTGCTCGACGCGCTGTGGGAGCGGCGCCGGGAGTTCGGCGCGGGGCTCTACGGCATCGAGGCCTTGCAGGTGCTGCGTACCGAGAAGGGCTACCTGCACATCGGCACGGACACCGACGGCACGACGCTGCCGCAGGATGTGGGAATGGCGCGCGGCATCGACAGGAAAGCGGCGAACTTCGTCGGGCGGCGCGCGCTGTCGCGGCCGGCGGCGCAGGACCCCGCGCGGCCCCAGCTCGTCGGCCTTGCGAGCGCCGATGGCCGCACGCTGCTCGCGGTCGGGGCCCAGATCGCACCGCGCCCGGCGCCGGCGCTGAGCGAGGGACGCGTGACCTCGAGCTGTTGGAGCCCGGCACTCGGCCGCCCGGTCGCGCTCGCGCTCCTGAACGGCGGCGCCGGCCGGCTCGGCGAGCGGGTACGGGTGCACCACCTCGGACGCACCACAGAGGCCGAGGTGGTGAAGACGACGTTTGTCGATCCGCAGGGAGCGCGCCTGCATGGCTGACGGCGCGCCGGATTTCGCCGCGGCGCTCACCGGCAGACAGGTGCCCGATCTTGCCGTGCGGCTCGATGCGACGTGCGCGGTGACGACCCTGCGCTACTTCTCAGCCGACGGGGCGTTCGCCGCGGCGGCGCGGGCGGTGCTCGGTGCGGCTCTCCCCGGAACGCAGGCGGCGGTCAATGCGGCGGGCATGCTGCTCGCGTGGCGCAGCCCGACCGAGACTCTCGCTGTCGGCGTGGATGCGGCGGGCCTCGCGCCGCGTCTCGCCGACGCACCCGATGGGTGCTGCATCGATCTCACCGGAGGCATGCAGGTGCTGCGCATCGCCGGCGCGCGCAGCGGGGAATTCCTGTGCCGGCTCGGCGGCACCGGCGTGGTGCCGCGCGCCGGCGAGTCACGCCGCGGGCGCCTGTGCGACGTGCCGGTGCAGCTCATCGGCCTTCCCGGGCCTGCGGCCGCGACCGAGACGACACTCGTGGTCGAGCGCGTGTACGCGCCGCATCTCCTCGGGTGGATCCGCGAGACCCTCGCCGACCTCGACTGATCTCACTCCCCGGGGCTCAGCAGCGTGCGCGCCACGGCGTGCCGCCAGCCGGCGACCAGCCGTTCGCGCCGCTTCTGATCCATCCGCGGGCTGAAGACGTCTGCGGCGTGCCAGTGTGAGGCCAGGGCATCGAGATCGCTCCAGACGCCGGTGGCCAGACCTGCGAGGAATGCCGCGCCGAGCGCGGTGGTCTCGAGCTGCGTGGGCCGCTCGACGCGTGCCTCGAGAACGTCGGCCAGGAACTGGCAGAACCAGTTGTTCGCCGCCATGCCGCCGTCGATGCGGATGGCATCCGCACGGCGCGCGCCGTCGCGCTGCATGGCAGCGGTGAGGTCGAGAGTCTGATAGGCAACCGACTCGAGCGCGGCCCGCGCCAGGTGCGCGCCGGTGGCATCCAGCGACAGCCCGCAGATCAAGGCGCGGGCGTGCGGGTCCCAGTGAGGGGCACCGAGACCTACGAACGCCGGCACGAGGTACACCCCATGGTCATCCGGTACGCCTGCGGCAAGGGCTGCGGTTTCGGCGGCGCTCCCGATGACCTTGAGGCCGTCGCGCAGCCATTTGAGCGCCGCTCCCGCGACGAAGATCGATCCTTCCATGGCATAGGCGATGCGGCCACCGAGGCGATACGCAGGCGTCGTGAGCATGCGGTTGCCTGAAGGGACCGCCGTCGCGCCGGTGTTGAGGAGCAGGAAGCAGCCGGTGCCATAGGTGGACTTGGCCATGCCGGGCTCGAAGCACGCCTGCCCGATGAGCGCTGCCTGCTGATCGCCGGCGATCCCGGCGATGGGGAGCGACCGTCCGAAGAGCTCGGGCGTCGTGTGGCCGTAGATCTCGCTGCAGTCGCGCACCTGTGGCAGGAGCGAGCGCGGCACGCGCAGCAGGCGCAGCAGCTCCTCGTCCCAGTCCTGAGCGTGGATGTCGTAGAGCAGGGTGCGCGCGGCGTTGGTGACGTCGGTGACGTGCACACGCCCGGCGGTCAGCCGCCAGACGAGGAAGGTGTCGACGGTGCCAAAGGCGAGCTCGCCCCGCTCGGCCCGCGTGCGGGCACCGGGGACGTGGTCCAGAATCCAGGCGAGCTTGGTGCCGGAGAAGTAGGGATCGAGCAGCAGTCCCGTCTTGCGGCGCACGACTTCCTCGGCACCGGCCGCCTTGAGCTCGGCACACCGCGGCGCCGTGCGGCGATCCTGCCAGACGATGGCGCGATGGATCGGCTGGCCGCTCGAGCGCTCCCAGACGACCACGGTCTCGCGCTGATTGGTGATGCCGAGGGCGGTGATGCCCGCGGCCTGCCCCGGGGCGCGGGCGATGACCTCGGCCACCGTCGCCAGGGTGTCGCGCCAGATGTCCTCGGGATCGTGCTCGACCCAGCCGGAGGCGGGGTAGTGCTGCGGCAGCTCTCGCCGGGCGAGGGCGACGGCGCGCGCGCTCTCGTCGAACAGGATCGCGCGGGTCGAGGTCGTGCCCTGGTCGATCGCTAGTACATGCTTCATGGCGGTAAGGGGTGAGCGCGCCCTGCGGGCGAGACTTCCAGAGATATCCGCGGCCTGCAACGAGGATGCAATGATCCGCCGGCATAAATGCCCGGATGAAGCTCTGGGTGATCCGCGCGCCGATCGCAGCTACGACGCAGGCCTTGGGCCGCGTCCGTTCGCGGCGCATGATGCCTCAGCGCAACAACTGCGCCGCTGCGTCAGCCGCAGACCCCATGCCGGTGCCGCGACGGCCGCGTTCGCGACCGCGCGGCGGCCCGATTCCGCCGTCCGTCGCGCGCTCGATTCCTTTTTAAGATGGGGCTATCCAATTTCTAGACTTTCAGCGCCCCGGAGCCT
>Ga0134125_10004888_pt1 | contig 15296 bp, 13 predicted proteins | sample KB31751_FD_96464 | JGI IMG/M metagenome (GOLD analysis project Ga0134125, IMG submission 96464) | Terrestrial soil microbial communities with excess Nitrogen fertilizer from Kellogg Biological Station, Michigan, USA - KB3-175-1 | ecosystem: Environmental > Terrestrial > Soil > Unclassified ... | reverse complement strand
GTTGCACGGCCTGGGCGCCGCGCTGATCGCAGCCATCGTCTTCGGATTGGTCAACGGAACACTGGGGCTTTTGCTGAAAATTCTGACCTTCCCATTGACGATCATCACCTTCGGCTTCTTTCTAATTGTGATTAACGCCATCATGCTCAAGATGGCAGCCTCGGTCACTCCGGGCTTTGGCGTCCATACCTGGACAGCAGCGTTGATTGGCGCAATTGTCCTGAGCCTGGTTTCTACATTTCTGCACTGGCTGATCAAAGATAACCGCCGGGTGGAAGCGCGACGCTATTAGTTATTGCTGGTCCTTGGTGGAAAGAGCGGCCCTTTAGGGCCGGTAAGACGTTGCAAACTGTCCGGGCTTCAGCCCCGGAACATCGCCACAACTCTGCGGATGTCGTTTTCCTGAAAGAGCCTAATCGCCGCGATGCCTGCCGCTCCCGCTGCCACGCAATGCTGGGCATTTTCCAGCGTGATCCCGCCAAGGGCCCAGACCGGCATCGGAGGCTGCGCTGCTTCTGTGCGATCGCAAATCTTCCGCAGTTGCTCCAGACCATCACGATTCGCCGATCCGCTCTTCTCGAACACTGGCCCAAACACGGCAAAGCTGGCGCCGTGCGACTCGGCGCTAGCCACCTCAGCAGCAGAGTGCGTAGAAACGCCAACTACCGGCTCGCTCTTGCCCGCGCGCGTAAAGATGGAATGCACCTCGCTGGCCGAGAAATCGTTTGACGGCAGATGGACGCCGTGCGCTCCGCAGGCCAGTGCCACGTCGATTCGAGAATTGATGAGCAACTGCGTCCGCGAGCCGCCAAGCGCCGCTATTGCCTTGTCTGCCAGATATTCCAGGGCTCGAGTTTTCAGGTCCTTCTCCCGCAGCTGAATGTATTCGACACCTGCGGCAGCACACTCGGCAATCTTCGCCAGCAATCGCTGCTCCTGCTCACGGCGATCACCGGCAAACTGCCGCCGGTCAGTTATATAGTAAAGCTGCACGGCCATTGGTCAGCATTGTAATTGCCGCGCTACCAGCCCTGACAAGGCAACTTGGCAGACGCAAAACTACTCTCTTAAGGGTGCCTCTCACACTGCAGATCGTATGGCTTTTTGCGCTCGCGCTGCCCATAGCCTGCATCGCCTGGACCGTCACTCATGAAGAAGTCTTCCGCGAGCCGCGCGAATATTGTCTCCGCCAGAGTGAGACCCATCCCAACGCGGTATGCCGCAAGTTTTTCTTCCTTTTTACCTGTGAATTCTGCTTCAGTCATTACGTGGCGGCGTTTTTCCTCTTCCTCACGCATTACAAACTGCTATTCAATGATTGGCGCGGCTACCTGATCGGGCTTTTCGCGCTGGTCTGGATCGCCAACCAGTACATGAGTGTTTACGCCCACCTGCGCCTCGATATCCGTAAGACCGCGTAGAGATCAAACACGTGGAAAAGAAAGTGGAAGAGCTGGAAGAGCGGAAGGCGGCTTAAATAAGTACTTAGTATTCAGTACTTGGTATTTAGCATGTCACCCGAAACTGCACTTTGGATTGATAAAAATGCCGCTTGCGTCTTTTCTGGCATGCTAAATACTAAAAACCAATTACTAAATGCTGATTTTCACGGCAGCGTCTTCGCGATCTCCGGATCTTCTTCTGCTCCCTGTTTTGTCGGCTGAAGATGGAATTTCGTCAGACCTTCTTTAAGCACTTCAAATGCTTCTTCTGGCGTATCCACCATCGTAAAGCCGTTCACGTCTTCCGGAGAAATCGTCCCGGCATCGACCAGTGCTTCCAGATTCAGCACGCGGCTCCAGTATTCCCGGCCATACACGATCACCAGGATTTTTTTGGCCAACTTGTGCGTCTGCGCCAGCGTGAGAATTTCAAAGAATTCGTCCAGAGTGCCAAAACCTCCTGGAAAGACCACCAGCGCCTTGGCCAGGTATGCAAACCAGTATTTGCGCATGAAAAAATAATGAAACTCAAAATTAAGTTCAGGAGTGATGTACCGGTTGGGATATTGCTCAAATGGCAGCCGGATATTCAAGCCAATTGTCTTTCCGCCGGCTTCGTGTGCGCCACGGTTCGCGGCTTCCATAATTCCGGGGCCGCCGCCGGAAGTCACCACAAAGCGATGGCGCTTGCCTGGAAGTGTAAGCGTCCATTCCGTGAGCATGCTGGCCAGGCGGCGCGCTTCTTCATAGTAGCGAGCCATCTCCACTGCGGCGTGCGCGCGCTTCAGCGCCGCTTGCAGGGCGTCGCCATCTTTAGCGCCGGGTTGTTCGTGCGGCAGAGCCGGCTTGGCTGAACCGGGTTTTTCCAGGATCGTCAATGCATTCTGCGCGTCGGGCAGGCTGGCAAAGCGAGCCGAACCAAAAAAAACCACCGTATCCTGGATCTTCTCGCGGCGAAACCGTGACAGGGGCTCCTGATACTCGGAGAGTATGCGCAGGATTCGCCCGTCCGGGCTGTTCAGGAACTCCGGGTTCAGATAGGCCATCGGAGCAGGAAGCAGCTCCGGCATGGACTCTTCAACGTCACGATTCTTATTGCTGTTTGCCATTCAATCTATCTTTAAAAATAATGTGCCAATGAGGCCGCGTTCAAACCCGGTCACGATAGCGGACCGCCTCCACCACGCCGAGCCAGATATCCAGCAGGCCAAGACCTGAGACTGCTCCGCGTACAAAACCCAGTTGCACCAAATGCTGGAATCCTGCCCATTGTGACGTCCATCCATCGCTAAACCAGAACCGCGTCCACGGCAGAACGATCAGCACTAGTCCTAATTCGATGCAAAATAGAACGTATACCACCACAAAGACTCGCTGCAGCCATACCGGCATTTCAGCGGTGTTCTCCGGGGCCGGCTCAGTCGGCTGCGCCGGAGTGGGATCTTCGAGATTCGTGGAAGTAATTTTCAAGAAATTAGGGATTTGTTGTTTAGTCGTATTTAGTTGGATGCAATAGGAGATTTTATGCTTTCAGCGTCTTTATCCGGCTGGCCACATCGCGAAAATCGATATTCGAGCCATACACTTCCATAAAATTTGTCAGGGCGGCTTTGTTGTCTCCGGCGGCCTGATAAGCCGCTCCCAGATCATAATAAATGCTGCAGCGGCTCCCGCTGTCCAGTCCGGGCAATTGCAACGCTTTTTGGTACCAGCGGACGGCTGCTTCCGGTGCGCCCTTATCCACCAGACACTGCGCCAGCCATGTAAGGGCCTGGATGGGTTGAGAGAATGGTGCGCCTCTGTCAACTGCGTGACAAACCTTCTGCAATTCCCCGATTGCTTCATCCAGCAGGCCCATTTCCTTAAAAGCGATGCCCAGGTTGTAATGCGTCTCCGGATCTTCCTTGGGTTCAGCCTCTTCTGAAGTTTCGTCGCGCAGTTCGGAAAGAATATCGCTCAACACATTGGCAGACTCCGTGTCTTTCATGTCGCCGTTGGAGCGCCGATCCATGACCGGTGCCGCAGCTGCTGCCATCGCGGACGCCGGAGTAGGCTCTGGCGCTCTGGGAGTCGGCTTGGGCGCGAAGTCTGCGAGATCCGATTGCTCCAGATCCTGAAGAAAGTCGCCAAGTATGTCTTCTGTCGATTGTGCTGCCTGGGCTGCTGGCTGTGGCAGGACTTTAACTGGCTTCGGCTTGGGCGCTGGCTCGACTATATCCAGGACATTTTCCAACTCCCGCGCAGGCGCTACCTCTATCACCGGTCGATCTTCGATCACAGGTATTGCAGGAACAGGAAGCGGTTCGGCATTTGCCTGTCCCTTCGAGACTTGGGCTATCAGCTCAGTTACTTCCGGAGCGTCGGGCGCAACCTCCGTCAAATCCAGAATCGCAGCTTTGGCCTGGTCCCACATTTGCTGCGTAATGTAGAAATGGATTTCCTGGATCTTATCGGCGACCCGCACGGAAATGTCCGGCTGCGCAGGTTCTATAGAGGCCACAGGTTCCAGCGAGACCTCCGCCGGCATTACCGGCTCTGCTGTGATTTCCTGGTAGGACTGCACCTCAAGCACAGGAGCCGGGGACTCTTGCGGATCAACTTCAATCATCTCTTCCCATTCATTGGAGAGATCAATCTCAGCGGCTTCAGGCGCGGCCGCGCGCGACACTGGAGCATCAAGTGCAACCGGCTCAAGATTTATTTCTACCGCTGGTGGGCTGGCTGGTGATGGGGCTGGGGGCGTAACGTCCGCCGGCGCACTCACAGCCGGCTCAGGTTCTACAACTATGTCAGCCGCATCGAAGGAGAATTCCTGCACTGAAGGCGCAGCTTTCGCTTCAAGCTCTACCGGCGTTTCAGCTACTGGTTCCGGCGGTGCAGTGGGCTTGGGTTCCACCGGCATCGGGGGCCATGTGGCTTTAGCGGCGGCTGGAGCAGGCGGCGGAGCGACTGGCATTACGGGAGTTGCTGTCGCGGGCGCGCGCAGGGTAAACTTCTTTGCCGCTTCAAGATACTTTGCCGCCTCTGCGGGGTGGCCCAGTTCGTCGTAAATCTTGCTCAGGTTTTGGTACATGCGCGCTGCATCGCCATAGCGCTCAGCGCGAGCATACAGGCTGGCCAGACGCTGATTCAGGTTCACGTCCTTCGGGGCCAGCGGCAAAGCAGCTTCCAGCGGAGGAATCGCCTTTGCCGGAACGTTGTAAGAGACGTAAAGCTCAGCATCCGTCAGAGCGGACTCGATAGCTTTTTCCGTCGGAGGATCGTAGTTCTGCTGCACCGGTGTGGCCGTCTCGTCCAGTTCCTCCACCATGAAAGCCTGCGCGGCCTCCTCCGGCGTCAGGATGCGGGTAGCCGAATCTTCACCCAACTTGGCCAGCATCTGTTTGTAATTTTGGGTATGGAGTGTATTTTCCGGCTCCATCTCCGTGAGCTTCTTATAGAGATCGCGCGCTTCAGTGAAATTGCCTTTTTGTGCCGCCGCATGGGCCTGGATCTCGATCACCTCTGCGTTCTGCGCGTGGTCGCCGGATTGATTTGTCAGGCGCTTCAAAATAACCAGCGCCGCAGGATTGTCCTTCACCCGGTTAGTCAGCGGGCCAAGTGTTTCCTGCAAGGCCGCTGTGTTGCCGCCGAACAGTCGCTCGGAATGTTTTTCATAGAGACGCAGCGCGCTCTCCTCGCGATTGTTGGTCACGTACCATTGCGCTACCGTGGTCACGCCGGTAATGTCATTGTGTTTTGCCAGCAGCTTCTCTGCGACTTCTTCCACTCCATCGGGGCTGCCGGTGTGAAGTTTCGCGCGCAAAAGAGCGCGCAGGCCGTCTGGCCTGGAATCGAGATCGGTGACCTGCTCCAGGTATCCGACCGCAGCCTGGCTGTCGCCGGCATCCACGGCAATCAATCCGCGCAACATCAGCGCTCCGGTGTTCAGCGGATCAAGAGCAAGCACTTTGCCCAGAGCTTCTTCCGCCGCCGAATAAGAACCACGCGCGTAAAGCGATTCAGCCGCACTGTAATAAATGTTGCGGGCGTCATCTTTCTTGCCGAGTTTCGTATAAAGATCGGCCAGCTTGGCCTGTGTGTGGGCATTTTCAGGATCAAGTTCCAGGATCTTCTGGAACACCCTGGCCGCCTGCGCATTGTCGCCCGACTTTAAAAGATGGTCGGCCACCTGCATATAGTGGACGCGGGCATCGTTGTAGAGGCCCTGTTGACCGTAAAGTTCCGCCAGTTTTGTGGTGTTTTCTGAGTTATAAGGCCCGATCTTGGTCAGCTTCTTGTAAATCGCGATGGCTTTAACGGCGAAGCCGTTTTGCGCGTACTGGTCGCCCACTTTTTTGAAGTAATATGTGGCTTGCTCGTTGTTGCCGACACGAGCGTAGAGGTCCCCAATCGTATTCAGGACTGTCAGGTCTTTGGGGTCTTCCTTGATGACCTTTTCGTATTCGGTAATCGCGTTGGGCAGCTTCCCTTGCTGGACAAACTTCTCCGCCTGCGCGAGGACCTTTACTTTGTTGAAACCAAACCCGAGTGCCATAAAAAATCAATAATCCGAAGGGCAGCCTTTCCAAATGCCGTGGGAAACCGCGCACAAGTGTAATTGGGGCTAAAGTACCACAGAAAAACGGCGAAACCCAAGTCACATGGGGCAATCGTTAGTGCATGTCGGTTATTTACCTTATAGGTTCAGGCAAGTCCCCGCAATTCCGGCAGAAGCCCTGAGGTGTGAGTTTAAACCATCGGGCGGAAGGCTATTTTCGGGACTTGGTTATTTCAATTCGCGAAGGGGAAATCGGCGTGTGCATCAAACAATTTAATCATCCGCCTCTAGGAACCGCACTTTTTCTGCAGGAAGGCAATGATTTCGTGCTTCCCGGGATCGTCATTCAGGTTTGTCTGGGTCATGTCGATAGCGGTTTCCCCATCGTTATTCTTCGCGCAGGCGTCAGCTCCAAGCCCCACAAGGAACTTGACGGCATCCAAATGATGCTGCCACGCCGCCAGCATCACGGCATTATCCCCCAAGTTATTCAAAGAATTTATGTCCGCGCCGGCTGCAACTAATTCCTGAATCACGGCCGGACCATTTTCCCGTTGCGCCACCATCAAAAGAGCTGTTTCGCCGCCCTCATCCCGGTTGTCTACTCGAGCGCCATGCTTGAGAAGGGCTTTTATTGATGCCAGATCTCCCAGGGAAGCGGCCATGTGCAATGGACCGAAATTTTGTACAAGCAGACTGGGGTCAGCTCCACGGTCCAGAAGAAATTCCACCATCCCCTGACCATGAAGTTTCTGGCCGTGTGTGTGAAATCGTAGGGCATCCTTCGCCAAGATCGCATTAAGTAAAGGGGATGTCAGCAATGGTTTACCACCATCATGACAGTCGAGGGGGACCAGTGCATTTACAGTCATCCCGGAGTTCAAGAGCTTTGCAACGGTCTCAGTATCGCCCTGCCAGATTGCAACCATTAGAGGAGACTTGACAGGCCCTGTTTGACTGGAATAACTACAATAGCCCCAGGCTTGAACGGTTGCTAACACGAAAAACAGCGTGCTCTTGATCAAGCGCATACCATCCCTTCCACAGATTAGGTGCAGCAACTCAGGCCAGAGTTGGCGGAAGCTCTCGACGCCAGAAAATCGTTATTAAAAAAACAAGGCCTCGATCTTCTTGAGGCCTCGTCTTGTGGCTGAATGCTGTGTGCTGAATATTGAGTTCTATTGCGGGAATGGAACATTTTTGGTTCCCGATGCCAGATTCGCATTGCATGGCAAATTGAGAGGCTGGCTGGCTGGCGAGGGTGGATTCAAGTTGGGGGAGGAAAAGTCAAAGAACTCTTCCATGTCCGCCTGGGCGGCGTCGCGGGCTGTAAGGCTCGGCAGATTGAACCGCTTCTCCACAAACTTCAAAACTGCGGTGTAGTCCATGGGAGTGTGCGAAACATAATGTGGCTTGGCAAAAGGCGACACGATAATCAGCGGTACCCGGAAACCGGTGCGGATGAAATCGTCATTCGGATCTTTTCCGGGAATGAGGTCTCTGGGCTTGATGCCGTCTGGACTGGGAACGTGCATGATGGCCGCATCAGTCGGATATTTTCCGGGTCCAACTGCCTGCCCGGATGCGCCTACCGAAAGCTCCAGGATTGGCCGCCCGTCGATCATCGGACTCACATGATCGAACAGCCCACCGTTTTCATCGAAGGTTTCAATGAAAATTGAGTCTTTCCAGGAAGGGCTGTTGATCAGCGCCACAAACAGAGAATTCACAAAGGCTGCCCCGGGCTGCAGGTTGTTCGTCTTCCCCGGATGCTCGTCGCGACCTGACGAGAATCCCGGCTCAATATAGGAGTATGCCGGCAGGGTATTATTCTGCACGTCCGTCAGGAACTGAGAGATAGGGACGATGTGGTCTTCCTTGGTGGCTCCGTAAGGCTGGAAGTTACGCAGGCTCGTGATCAGCTTGCCGTCCGGTTGGCGGTCGACCGAATAAATCTTCCAGGAAATACCTGCGGCGTCCAGCAGCTGAAAAATTGTCTTGGCCGTTAACTGAGTGTTGCTGTCTTGCGGCGGATGTACCAGTCCCTGTGATGTTGCGGCCATGGCGTAGAGCCGGGTGTCTTCCGTCTGCGCAGGCTCAGGATTGTAGAAGCGATCAGATGTAGCAAATTGAGTGGCGAACCAGTAAGGCGACGGCATATCTGCCTGGGTGTAATAGCCCATGGAGCGAACGCCCTTGGTATCTGGATCTCCATCAAAAATTGCCAGGCCCGCGGCTGTATGGACAAAGCCATCCAAGAGGAGGGGAGCACTGTCACTTGTATCAAAGCGGTTGGCATTGCCGTGGCTCTCCAGCCATGCAGCCGTCGTGTTGTAAATGCAACCTGTCCCCAGGTGAAATGTTCTTATCTGTTGCGTGTCCGGGGAATCAGTGGGATTGGTGAAATCGGTTTCCAGATCATCAGCGTCCCTTCCAAGGGCGGGAGTCAGGCTGGCCCGGTAGTCATTAATCTTTCCGAAGTAAGAGTCGAAAGACCGGTTCTCTTGCATCATGAAAATGACGTGATTCACGCTCTGGAGCGAGCCGGCAGGTACAGGAGTTGGAGTGGGAGAGGGAGACGTCGCCGGAGCTGGAGTCGGTGTTGGCGTAGCGCCGGTGCTGGCGCCAAGTCCCTGGCAGCCTGTGAGCATGGCGAGAGACAGCACAGCAAAAACGCATGCAAATGCGAGTTTCTTAAGCTGAGTCATAAATGCCTGAACGGGACAAGTGGTCCGCAACTGCTGAGGCTCAGAGCGGTGCGAGCAGCAACTCTGGCCACGGTGTGTGAGATGTCATCTCTCAGGGCAAAGTTGGATGTTGCTGGATTTACTTAGGTTTGACATCCCGAGCAGGTGTTCTGACATCGAAAGTTTTTAGCTGCTCTCAACACGATTTTGATTGAGAACAAACTTCGTTTAGGACCCTGAGGAACCCGTAATGAGAATTGCAGTAGTAGGATCCGGTTATGTGGGACTGGTAGCAGGCGCCTGCTTCGCCGAATTAGGCCATCAAGTTGTTTTAGTCGATAACGATGAACGCAAACTTGCCGAACTCCAGCGCGGCGAGTGCCCTATCCATGAAAAATTTCTCCCTGAGCTGCTTGAGCGCCACCGCGGTAAAAGCCTGGATTTTACAGGCGACCTGGCCGATGCCGTGCGTCGAAGCCAATTGATCTTCATTGCCGTTGGCACGCCGCCCAAGGACGATGGCGATGCCGATCTTTCGTACGTTGAATCAGTCGCCCAGGGCATCGCCTGCGCGATTGACGATTATAAAGTTGTCGTCGAAAAGAGCACTGTCCCGGTTTACACCAACAGCTGGGTGAGAAAGATCATGCTGCTGAATGGCGCGCCCGCTGAACTGTTCGATGTGGCTTCCAATCCAGAGTTCCTGCGTGAAGGAACTGCCGTGGCTGACTTCCTCTATCCTGATCGCATTGTGGTGGGCGCGGACAGTGATCGCTGTGCCGACCTGCTGGCCGAAGCCTACAAGCCCTTGGTGGATGGCAGCTATTTCAAGAAACCTGATGCCATCCCCGGCCCTGTGACTGGCCCGTTTCGGGCAAATCTCCTCCGCACCAGCGCCAAGAGCGCAGAACTGATCAAGCATGCTTCGAACGCTTTCCTGGCCATGAAAATCTCCTTTATCAATGCGGTCGCCAGTGTCTGTGAGGCTGTAGGCGCGGACGTGGAGCAGGTGCGTGAGGGAATCGGAACGGATTCCCGCATTGGCCGGCGTTTCCTCTCGCCCGGCGTTGGTTATGGTGGCTCCTGCTTCCCCAAGGACCTTCTGGCGTTCCGCTCCGTGGCGCGTGAAAACGGCTGCCACTTTGGACTGCTGGATGAAACAGTAAGAGTGAATGAAGAGCAGCGCAACCGCTTCCTGCGAAAAGTGCGCAAAGCGCTCTGGACATTAAAAGGCAAAAAGCTTGGTGTGCTTGGCCTGGCATTCAAGAACGGCACTGATGACCTGCGTGAATCGCCGGCCGTGGCCATTATCAAGGCTCTTCTAAAGGAAGGCTGTTCCGTCACTGCTTATGATCCCGCCGCCATGGACCGGGCCGCGGAGGAATTCGGGCCGGCAGGCGCGGTGAAATTTGCCAGCGATCCTTACGAAGCCCTGGAAGGCGCTGATGCCTGTCTGGTGCTTACAGAGTGGGAAGACTTTGCCGCTCTGGATCTTGATCGTGTGAAGAAGTTGCTGCACTACCCCATTGTGGTGGATGGCAGAAACCTCTTCAAGCCGGCTTTGATGGAAGCCGCCGGGCTCAATTATTACAGCGTCGGACGTCCTGACGTTGTGGGTGAGCGCGCGGTGACGATTAAGGCTTCCTTAAAAGCAGAAGCAGCAAAGCAGAATGAAGCAGCCTAGTTTTATGCGGAATCCGAGAAAGCGCGGTTTCACGGCCCTTCGCGAAAACTGAGGCAATCAATGGACGCAGTCAACCAAAAAGGGTTCCTCTGGAGTCGGGCCATGCTTTCGGTTGTAGTTCCTATATATAACGAAGAAGAAAATATCAGTGCTTTTCACTCCGCGGTACGCTCCGTAATGGAGAGTATGGAAGAGCATTGGGAGGTCATTTACGTTAATGACGGCAGCCGGGATAAATCACTCTCACTGCTGGTAGAAATCCAAAAGCGCGACCCACGCGTGATAGTAGTGGAATTTTCGCGCAACTTCGGCCATCAGGCGGCCTTGACCGCAGGGCTCCAGCTCGCCAAAGGCGACGCCATTATGCTCATGGATGGCGACTTCCAGGATCCGCCGGAAGTTTTACCCCGCATGGTAAAAGCCTGGAAAGAAGGCGCGAAAGTGGTCATCGCCGAACGCTCCAGCCGCGCGGATACTGGGTTACGCGGAAAGCTTTTTCCTCTGTTCTATAAAGTCATGGGCTTGATCTCGGATTTTCCGATCCCTCTGAATGCGGGAATTTTCGGCCTGCTGGACCGTCAGGCAGCCGATGCCATCAATAATCTCTCGGAAGGTAACCGCTATCTTCCCGGCTTGCGCGCCTGGGTTGGCTTCCCGACGGCAATCGTGTATTACGAGCGCGCAGGGCGCGCTGCGGGCGAAGCCAAACAAACGCTTCCCAAACTCTTCAAATACGCTATGGACGCGATTTTCAGCTTCAGCTATAAACCCTTGCGGTTGGGAATGGTTCTGGGTGGAATCGTGCTGGCCTTCACGCTATTTCTCTCACTCGTGAATTTCGGCAATACCGTGTTCCATCTGAAGTATTTCGGCATAGTACCGGGCTCAGGACACATTGGCACCCTGCTGGCAATTTTGTTTCTCGGCAGTGTCCAGCTAATTTGCACAGGATTATTGGGCGAGTACATCGGCAGGATTTACGATGAGGTCCGCCGCCGTCCGCTTTACCTTGTCCACCAGCTTCATCGGTCAGAGGCGGAAGGCGTGCTGGTTTACAAGACGGAGAAAGTGCTGGCGGCAGTTCAAGACCCAGCCGCGTAGCTGGTCTCTCTTTTACGATTTGTTTTACACAACCGTCCCCGCCCAACGTAGGGCGGTTTCTTGCGGGTAAGTTACTTAGTTCCTTTCTTCCATCTGCATTCCAGGCGCAATTCCAGCGGGTTTCGCCGCTTTCATGCCGTAACACTAGACTAAGCATCGAATCTTACATAATTAAGTAGTCTCCCGATACATCCAGAGTAGATGCAACCGTAACCTCTGCTCCTCAAGACAAAGCACCCTAGCTCTTAAGGAGTACGCATAGTGAAAAACGCTATTCGGTTAATGATTGCGACTTTGATTCTGGCCACCGCTTCCTTTGCTGGAGTAACGGTAAGCTCCCCCGCAGCCGGATCCACAGCAGGATCCCCAGTCCACTTCGTCGCCTCTGCAACATCCACTCATCCGATCACAGCTATGAGAATTTATGTGGACAACCTGAGCGTTTACCTGGTTTCTGCAAGCAGCCTGAACACTTCTGTGACCATGTCGGCCGGCACTCACAGCGTTGTTGTTCAAGCCTGGGACTCAACTGGAGCGGTTTTCAAGACGCCCCTGAGCTTGACTGTAAGCGGCAGCGCCCCGACTCCCACGCCCACACCCATCCCCACCCCAACGCCAACGGGAGGCTTCCCCGCGCCTCCTTCAACCGCCGTGGTTAAAAGCAACATTGACCAGATGACGGGCTGGGCAAGCTGCACGGTCTGTGCCGGCGTTAACGCAAATGGTCCAGTGGCCACCTATTCCATGGTTGAAAACCAGGCATCGCCTTCGCTCGATGGCCTTGCCGCTAAATTCAGCATCAGCGGCACCACCCCTTACTCTGACGCTCTCTGGTGGAAACAGCTTGGAGCGGCCGATGGCGCTACCCACCTCAAGTACGACGTGGCTTTCTACATCACCAACCCCGGCGTGTCGCAGGCACTGGAATTTGATAACAATCAGTCAAATGGCGCGCATAAATTCATCTATGGCACGCAGTGCAACATCAAGGGCGGCCACTGGGACGTATGGGGCAATGCAGCCGGCAACTGGATTTCGACCGGGATTGCCTGTTCCGCTCCGACCGCTTTTGTGTGGCACCACCTCACGTGGGAGTTTCAGCGCACTGCCACTAACGTGATCTTCGTCGGCTTTACCTATGACGGTGTCACGCACTATGTAAACCGCAGTTATCCCGCGCGGGCTTCAACCGTCCATGAAATGAATGTGGCCTTCCAGATGGATGGAGATTCTGCCATGCATGCGTATTCCACGTGGTTGGATAGAGTCGCCCTCACATATTGGTAGTGCTCTGGTAGTGTTAAGGCTGGTCGATCCAGAGGGAACTTGCCTCAAAAACCGGCAGCGAGTGTTAACAGCGATTAACATTCATGAACACGACAAAGGAGCGGATTTGAATCCGCTCCTTTGTTTTTTGGAACTAAGTAGCTGTCTTAATCACCTAGTAGTTCGCGATTTTTGGTTTCTCACGGAGCGGATCGAAAAGGGTTGAAGCAGAGTTGATCGGTCGTTACTCTCAGCTTCGCCGTTAGAAATGGCGCGGCAAAAAATCCCCCTGGAGTAAAAATGATTGCAAATAAAAAAATTAAGAGCGTTTCCATTCTCGCAGTAGCACTGTTCCTTTTTGCAGCGGCCTCGCTTTCTTCATCCGCCCAAACAGTCAAGAGCCAGATCCAGAGAATGAGTGGATGGCAAAGTTGCGTCGCATGCGCAGGCATCAATGCCTCCGGCCCGGGAGCGTCCATTTACACTGCAACAACCGCATCGCCGTCAATGAGCGGCATGTCCAGAGTATTCTCTATCGCCAGCAGCTCGCCGTACGCCGACGCCCTCTGGTGGAAGCAGCTTGGCGCGGCCAATGGCGCCACCAACCTGCGTTATGACGTGGATTTTTACATCCAGTTGCCCCAGAACTCTCAGGCCCTGGAATTTGACAACAATCAGGCCAATGGCCACAAAAGATGGATTTTTGGCACACAGTGCAACATCGCCGCCGGACGCTTCGACGTGTGGGGCAACGCCAATGGCAACTGGATCTCTACCGGCATCCCCTGCAATATGCCTGCGGCTTTCAAGTGGCATCATCTGACCTGGGAATTCAAGCGCACCGCCACGACCCTGACCTATATCGCGGTAACGCTGGATGGCGTAAAGCACTATGTGAATCGCACCTATACCGCCCGGAATTCCAGCGTGAACGAACTGAATGTGGCCTTCCAGGAAGATTTGAGAGGCAATCACGCGGCTTACAAGACCTGGCTCGACAACGTAAAGCTCACTTATTGGTAAACCGAGTTTGTTCCTGTCGGCTCCGCTCCCGGGTTTCAGGCCTGGGGGCGTTTTTTTGCTTTTGATAAATTTCGGTTCCCTTTTTATTCGCTGCATGATAGAAATATAAAGTGCGCCTCCACAAGCAGGGAAAATCCACAGCGCCGCTAAGGCAAGGCTCTCTGTTTCACAGGAGAGGCCGTATGGAGAAAATGAATGGCCGATGAAAGACAGGAAAAAACCAGGGCGATTGATCTTGCCCTCTCACAAATAGAAAAACAGTTTGGCAAGGGTTCCATCATGCGGCTGGGGAGCAAGGAAGCAATTGTCCCCATCGCAGTGATCTCTACCGGATCCATCTCTTTTGACGCCGCTCTTGGCGTAGGCGGCTTCCCCCGCGGACGCGTAGTTGAGATTTTTGGCCCGGAATCCAGCGGCAAGACAACTGTGGCGTTGCAGGTAATCGCTGAAGCGCAGAAGACAGGCGGCATGGCCGCCTTTGTGGATGCCGAGCATGCTCTCGATCCCATTTATGCCAGAAAGCTCGGCGTGGATGTCGATAACCTGCTGGTGGCCCAGCCGGACTATGGCGAACAAGCTCTGGAAATCGCCGAAGCGCTGGTCCGTTCCAACGCCATTGACGTGCTGGTGGTCGATTCCGTGGCAGCGCTGGTGCCCAAAGCCGAACTGGAAGGCGAGATGGGAGACAGCCACATGGGCCTTCAGGCCCGTTTGATGTCACAGGCCTTGCGCAAGCTGACTGGAATCGTTTCCAAATCGCGCACCTGCCTGATCTTTATCAACCAGATCCGCGAGAAGATCGGCGTGATGTTTGGCAATCCTGAAACCACCACCGGCGGCCGCGCGCTCAAGTTTTATTCGTCCGTGCGTGTCGATATCCGCCGCATTGGCGCTATCAAGGATGGTGATGTGGTGGTTGGCAACAGGACCAAAATCAAGGTCGTGAAGAATAAGACCGCTGCTCCCTTCCGTGAAGCCGAATTTGACATCATGTATGGCGAAGGTATTTCCCGGGAAGGCGACCTGCTGGATCTGGGCGTAGCCAAGGAAATCGTGGAAAAGTCCGGGGCTTGGTTCAGCTATAAGGGCGAACGCATTGGTCAGGGACGCGAGAATGTAAAACAATTCCTGAAAGACAATAAAGACATGATGGCAAAGCTGGAAGCTGAGCTGAGGAAAGAACTAGGCTTGCACATCCTGGTGCAGGAGCCACCTGCGCCTTCAGTCGAGCAGAAGCAAGCCGCCGCAGCCCACGCAAAGATGCCGTCAAGGCGGTAGCTTCATCGTCAGTTCAAAAGAGCAGAGGGCGCGTATTCTGCGCCTTCTGCTTCCTCAGTTTGTAGCTCCATTCGTTACGGCAGCAAGCCGTACACCGTCAATTGGTTCGCGCCGCCGACGTAAACGTGCCCATTAGCAATCGTGGGAGAGGTGAATTTCAGGGCTTTACCCGCGGTATCGCGCGTTCCAGCTTGTGTGCTGTTATAGAGCTTGGTCAATGTCGAGCCGTCGTACGCGTGCAGGACCGCTGGGCCAGAGCTGTTAATAGTTCCGTC
>Ga0134125_10004887_pt1 | contig 15296 bp, 13 predicted proteins | sample KB31751_FD_96464 | JGI IMG/M metagenome (GOLD analysis project Ga0134125, IMG submission 96464) | Terrestrial soil microbial communities with excess Nitrogen fertilizer from Kellogg Biological Station, Michigan, USA - KB3-175-1 | ecosystem: Environmental > Terrestrial > Soil > Unclassified ... | reverse complement strand
GTGCCGTGGATCGACCAGGTCTGCGCGGCGCGTCTGCTGGCTCGACTCGGCGCGGCGGAACCCGATGTCGTCCAGGGCAAGCGACTCGTCGCATTCGATCCGCAGCACGACAGCGTCTCCGGGGCACGGCTGCTGCCGACCGGGTCGATCGCCGACCAGATCATCGTGCGCGACGGTGACGACGTCGTCGCGCTGGCGTTCGGCACGCGCCCGACCAAGGTCGACAACATCGGCCGGTTGCCGATGGCCTGGGTGGATCCGGCGACCGCCGACACTCGCACCGTGCTGGCCAGCGGATCCGAGGCGATGGCGGAATATCAACGGGCGCTGGATGAGTGGCGGGTACTGAGCGCCTCGGCATTGGTGGGCCTGGTGGAGGAGACCATGACGATCGCGGCGGAGTTCGCCAAGACCCGCTACACGCTGGGCGTGCCGATCTCGACGCTGCAGGGCATCTCTCATCCGCTGGCCAACATCGCGATCACCGTGCAGGGTGGTCGCAATCTGGCACGGCGCGCGGCCTGGTTCCTGGACAACGAGCCCGACGAGCGCCCCGAGTTGGCGCCCTCGGCGTTCGTGTTCATGGCGGAAGAAGCGGCGAAGGCCGCGACCATGGCGGTGCATGTGCAAGGCGGACTTGGTGTTTCGGCGGAGGCGGCCGCGACGGCATACCTGGTTCGTGCCCGCGGTTGGGCCCTGGCCGGTGGTGACCCCGGCGCCAGCGCGAAGTACATCGGCGAGCTCGTCGCCGCACGCGAAAGCGGAAAGGGCGCATAGTGGATTTCTCACGTGTCACGCTGTCCGAAGACGACCAGCGTTTCCTGGACGAAGCACGCGATTTTCTGCGCACCCATGTGACTGACGACGTCAAGCGCCGCGACCGCGAAACGGGCGACAGCTTCGACGAAGCGGTGCACCTGGCGCTGGGTGCCGCCGGCTACTTGGAACGGGAATGGAAGCCGGAGGCCGATGGCGGCTTCAGCCGGTTGCATCGCCGCATCTGGGAGCTGGAGAAGCGGCGCGCGCACGTGCCCTGGGTGACGTGGGGCACCACCGCCATGGTGGCCCGTTCGGTCGCGAGGTTCGGGTCGGGTGAATTGCGGGACGAAGTGCTGCCGGGTGTCTTCACCGGACACGTTCGGCTGTGCCTGGGCTACACCGAACCCGAGGGCGGATCCGACATCGCCACCTGCAAGACGCGGGCGGTGCGGGAGGCGGATGGGTCGAGTTGGATTATCAATGGCTCCAAGATGTTCACCACCGGAGCGCACAACTGCCGGTACGTCTTCCTGATCACCAACACCGACCCGAACGCCCCGAAGCACAAGAGCCTGACCATGTTTCTCGTTCCGCTGGACTCCCCGGGCATCGAAATCCAGGGCATCCGTACGGTCGACGGCGACCGCACCAACATCGTCTACTACAGCGACGTGCGCGTCGACGATAAGTACCGGCTGGGCGAGGTGAACGCCGGCTGGACGGTGCTGCGCGAGCCGCTCAACGTCGAGCACGGCGCGGTGGCGGCTGCCCCGGACGGGCTGCAGGACGTGTCGATCATGATGCACCAGGCGGGTTTCATGGCCGACGCCCTGGACAAGGCCGCGGGCAAAGCCTCGCAGCGGGATCCTCATGGGCGCAGGCTCATTGACGATGCGGCGGTGGCCTACCGATTGGGACGCAACGCCGCCCGGATGGAAGCGGCGCTGAGTGCGCCCGGCATTTTCGGGCGCGTCGCCCTCGCGCAGACGATGCGCGACATCTCTCCGGAGCTGATGGATATCCTCGGCACGGCGTCCACGTTGCCGATCGGCACCGACGGCGCGGCCGACGACGGCGCGTCGGAGTACGTATTCCGGTTCGCGCCGCTGGTCGGGATTTACGGCGGCACCCTCGAGGTGTTCCGCAACATGATCGCGCAGTACATGCTGGGCCTGGGCAAGCCGGCTTACGCGCCGGTCGTGCAGAAGGCCTCTTAGCGCGAGCAGACGCAGAATCGCACATTCGAGACTCGAATCGTGCGATTCTGCGTCTGCTCGCCGAGTTCAGGTGGTGAGGATCGTGGCCGCGGCGGTGCCGGGCGCACCGTAGAGCTGAGCGAACCCGACGCGAGGTTCACCGGCCACCTGACGATCGCCCGCTTCGCCGCGGAGCTGGCGCACGAGCTCATGGATCTGGCGCAGGCCGGACGCCCCGATCGGTTCGCCGTTGGCGATCAGCCCGCCGTCGGTGTTGATCGGCATCGAACCGCTGATCTCGGTGGCGCCGTCGGCCAGCAGCTTCTCCTGCTCGCCGTCGGCGCAGAAGCCGCATTCGGCCATGTGGATGATCTCCGCGCAGGCGTCGGTGTCCTGCAGCTGAATGACGTCGACGTCTTCCGGTGCCACACCGGCCCTTTCGAACGCGGCTTTGGCCGCATAGACGGTCGGCGCGACATCCTCGTCGACCGGGGCGAAGGTGGTGTTCACCTCGTAGGCGCCGTAGCGGCGGGTGCGCACCTCGACCGCGCGCAGGAAGATCGGCTTGGCGGCGTAGCGGTGCGCGATGTCGGCGCGGCACATGACCACGGCTGCCGCGCCCTCGTCCGGCGCGCAGAACATGTACTGGGTGAGCGGATAGTTCAGCATCGTCGAGTTGAGGATCTCGTCTTCCGGAATCGGTTTGCGCCGAAACGCGTTCGGGTTCTGCGCGCCGTTGCGGAAGTTCTTGGCGGCCACCTTGGCCAGCGTCCGCCGGGAGATGCCATGCTCGTGCAGGTAGCGGTTGGCTTTCATGCCGAAGAATTGGGTGGTGAGGTACTGCCCGTTCTCGGCATACCAGCGCGGCATCCCCACCAAAGCCGGGTCCTCGGTGAAGGCACCACGCGGATGTTTGTCCAGGCCGATGGCGATCCCGATGTCGTAGTCGCCCAGCCGGATTCCGTCGGCGCAGGCCTTGGCGGCGCTGGCCGCGGTCGCGCAGGCGTTGAACACGTTGGTGAAGGGGATGCCCGAGAGACCGACCATGGCGACGATCGCGTCCGGATTGGCGACCGTCCAGCTGCCACCGGTGGCGGCCTGGACGTCCTTCCACTCGATACCCGCGTCGTTGACCGCGAGCCGGATGGCGTCGACGCCCATCTCCATCGCGGACTTGCCCTCGAAACGACCGAATGGGTGCAGACCCACTCCGATGATCGCGACGTCGTTATTGCTGCTGGTCAAGCGATGGCTCCTGACTCTTTGAGTTCGGCGATGCGATCCCAGTCCATCCCGAGTTCCATCAGGACGATTTCGGTGTGCTCGGACGCCTGCGGGGCCCGGGAGGTGACGAGCGGTTCGTGGTTGAACTGCACCGGCCCGCGGACGACCTTGAACGGTGAGCCGCCGCTGGCGAGCTCGACCTCGCTGATCATGTCGTTGGCAAGAGCCTGCTCGTCATCGACCAGATCCATGAGGCTCTGGAACGGCGCCCACTGGCCCTTCATCGTCTTGAGGTGCTGGCGCCAGTAGTCAAAGGGTTTGCCGGCGAATGCCTTTGAGATCAGCTCGGCGGCCGCGTCGGCGTTCTGGATCAACGGGAGTACGTCGGAGAAGCGAGGGTCGTCGGCCGCTTCGGGGATGCCGAGGTGCTCGAACGTGTCGCGGATCAACCCGGTCGGGCTGATGATGCACAGGTTGATGGTGCCGCCGTCGGAGGTTTCGTAGTTGCCCATGAAGGGATTCACGGACGGTGCGCCCGAACCCGGCATGGGCGTGCGCATGACCTCGCCGGTCTCCATGCCCTGAGTCACGCTCGCGCCCGCCGCCCACCAGGCCGTGCTCAGCAGCGACACGTCGAGCTCGACGGCCTCGCCGGTGCGCTCACGATGCAGCAACGCGGCCGAGATGCCGCCGGCGATGAACATGCCCCCGATCGAATCGCCGAAAGCGGGAATGCCCTGTCCCAGTGCGCCGCCCAGCTCCTCAGGGGTCAGGGCATACCCGATGCCGCTGCGCGTCCAGAACGCGGTTCCGTCGTAGCCGCCGACGTCACGCTCGGCTCCCTTGTCGCCGTAAGCCGAACCGCGTGCGTACACGATGTTCGGGTTCACCGCACGAATGTGCTCCACGTCGAACTTGTGCTTCTGCCGCTGCGCGGGCATGTAGTTGGTCAGGAACACATCGGCGGTCTTGGCCAGTTCGTGGATCACTTCTTGACCGCCCGGCGTGGAGACGTCGATCCCAACGCTGCGTTTGCCCCTGTTGGGATGTTCCATCAGCGGATGCCGCTCCGGATCAACCTGGATGCCCCCCATGTTGACGAAGCCGCGCTGGGTGTCGCCGCGCACCGGGTGCTCGACCTTGATGACGTCGGCGCCCCAGTCGGCGAGGATGGCACCGGCGGCCGGGACGAACGTGAACTGCGCAACCTCGAGGACCCGAAAGCCCTGCATTACCTTCACCATTCCCGGGACCCTACTTCGCGTCGAACGTAACCGGAAGCGCGGTCGGCGAACGGAACGGCTGACCGTGGATATGCGGGTCGTCATCGGCGACAAGCTCGATGTTGGTCACCCGGTCCAACAGACATTCGAGCGCGACGCGGCTCTCCATGCGCGCGAGGTGCAGCCCCAGGCAGGTGTGCTCGCCGGCGGCGAACGAGATGTGCGGCATGTGCGCGCGGAAGATGTCGAACTCTTCCGGGCGCTCCCAGCGGTGTCCGTCGCGGTTTGCCGAGCCGATGCAGACGTCGATCACCGACCGTGCCGGGACCTTGACGCCTTCCAGTTCGGTGTCTTCGACGGTGAAACGCTGCACCGTGGTCAGCGGCGTCTCGAAGCGCAGACCCTCCTCGATCGCCTTGGGGATCAGCTCGCGATCGGCCTGTACCGCGGCGAACTGCTCGGGATGGGTGAGCAACAGATACAGCAGGTTGCCCGACGACCGGTAGGTGGTTTCCAGCCCCGCGGGCAGCAGCAGCCGCAGAAAGGAATAGATGGCTTGGTCGCTGAGCTTCTCGCCATCGATCTCCGCCGTGACCAGATCACCGATGATGTCCTCTTTCGGCTGCGCCCTGCGCTGCTCGATGTGTTCGAGGAAATAGTCCTTCAACGCCGCCGACGCCTCGAAGGCGCGTTCGTAGTCGACGGCGTAGCTGATCAACTGCACCGCGCGCCGGCGGAACGTCGGCAGGTCCTGCGCCGGCAGGCCCAACAGCGTGGCGATCACCTGGGTGGGGAACTCGAATGTGAACTGCCGGACCAGGTCGGCGCTGCCGACATCGATGAACTCGTCGATGAGGGCATTGCAGATCGGCCGCACGACCGTGGGCTCCCAGCGCGCGAGATTCTTGGACTTGAAGGCCGCGGAGACCAGGTTGCGATGGTCGCGGTGGGTCTTGCCCTCCATGGCGAGGATGGTCGGACCGATGAACAGGCCGATGGTGTTGTCATAGAACTTCGAACTGAACACCTGGCCGTCGCGAAACACCTTGTTCACCGCGTCGAACGACATGGCGACGAACGACTCTTTGGGCCGCAGCGACTCGGGCGTCTTGGAGTAGTCCATGACCGTGCCGCGAAACACCCCACCCTCGCTGCGCATCCGGGCGAAGTAGGGGTAGGGGTCACGCAGGTAGCCGGTCGGCAAGGCGGCGGTGACGGCGTCCTCAAGCTGACTTTCCACGGCGGCTCTCCGGCTCGGGTACACTAGTATACTGTAAAGATTACAGTATACTATCCAGGCGGGCCGGGGATGAGGCCTCCGCGTGGGCTCGCCGCAGAGGCTTTCGCCTCAACGGTCGTCGCAAAGCGTTTCCGACAAGGACCAGAGCCGAGCGGCGCGCTGTTCATCGAGGGCATACGGCGCGACGTCGGTGCGGATACGGCAGTCGGCGAGGTACGCCGACCCGACACCGTCGAGTTCGGGCGCGACGGCGGCCCATACCTGGGTCGCCGCCCCGCGGTCGGGCATCACAAAGTCGCGCGTGACGTCGACGGCGGGTGTGTCCCGTTTCCGTTCTGCCGCGGCACGATCGGCAAGGTGCGCGAAATCCTTCTTGCCCATGTGTCGGGCCAGGCCGGTTGCCACGATGCCCGGGTGCACGGCGTAGGAGCCGATCCCGTCGTCGCGAAACCGTCGATCGAGTTCGACCATGTGCAAGATATTGGCGGTCTTCGACGCGCCGTACGCCAGGAACTTGTCGTAGTTACGCCGCTCCCAGTTGGGGTCATCGAAATCAAGGTCACTCATGCGGTGGCCGTCGGACGACAGGATGACCACGCGAGCGCCGGACGCGGCGACGAGTTGCGGCATGAGCAGTCGCGTGAGTTCGAAGTGCCCGAGATGGTTAGTGCCAAACTGCATTTCGAAGCCATCTACCGTTCGATCGAACGGGGTGAACATCACCCCGGCATTGTTCATCAAGACGTGGATCGACGGGGCAAGGTCTTGGATCGCGGCGGCCGCCGGTCGAATGCTGGTCAGCGAGGTCAGATCCAGTTGGACGGCGGCGATCCGGGCATCCGGATATGCGACGTGAATCCATGTCTGGGTCTCGGCCAGCGCGTCGCGGTTGCGTGCCGCCAATATCACCCGCGCCCCGGTCGCGGCCAGGGCTCTGGCCGATTCGCGGCCCAGGCCCGAGGACGCCCCGGTAATCACGCAGGTCTTGCCGGTGAGGTCGGTTCCGTCGACGACGTCCAGGGCGGTCGGTGGTTCCGCGTGGATGTCGTGGCTCGCCGGTGGTGTGCTCACGTAGCGCCGCCGTCACTCATCTCAGCGCCCGCACCGGGACACGGGACCACCCGGCCACGTTTTGCATGGCCACCCGTTCGCAGCGATCCCAGAGCACCTCATAGCGCGGCATGTGATCGAGCAACTTCTCCAGGGCGATCACGCTCTCCATCCGGGCCAGCGCCGCCCCGAGGCAGCTGTGAATGCCGTAGCCGAAGCCGAGGTTCTGCGCCTCGGCGCGGTCACGGTCGATGTCGAAGACGTCGGCGTCGGTCCATGCGTCGGGATCGCGATTGGCCGAACCGCCGATGAGGAAGACGGGCTTGCCCGCCGGGATGGTTACCCCGTGCAGGTGTACGTCCTTCATCGAGCGGCGCACGTTGTACTGTGCCGGCGCCTCGTAGCGCAACAGCTCTTCGACGGCGGCGGGGATCTTGCTGCGGTCGTCGAGCAGCTTCTGCCATTGCTCGGGGTGGTGGGCGAAGACCGTCGCCGCGTTGCCGATCAACTTGGTCACCGTTTCGGCGCCCGCACCGCCCAACAGCGTTGCAAACCCGGCGATCTCGGACCCTTTGAGGCGGGTCGTTTCACCGTCTTCGCGTTCGATCTCGGCCGCGATCAGGCTGGAGATCATGTCGTCTTGCGGCTGCGCGCGCCGCTGCTGGATGAGCTCGTAGTACATCACCCAGGAATTGGCCATCGCCTGGTTGCCGGCGTCGGACATCTCGATCTGGCCCGGTTCGCGGTGCAGCAACTCGTCAATCCAGAGCCTGACCTTTTGGCGGTAGTCGGCAGGCACTCCCAGCATCCGGGTGATCACTTCCACCGGGAACAACGCCGAGAAGTCTTGAACGACATCGAATTCGTCGGGATCGACCGCCGCCAGATAGTGCTCGATCTGTTCGGTCACCATCGCCTTGAGCGCCGTGATCGACCGCGGCGTGAACACCTTGTTGACCAGGCTGCGCATGTGCCGATGCTCGGGCGGATCCAGTGAGATGATCATCTTCGCCGGGACCTTCTGCCCCGTCCGCACCATCCCGAGGTCCACCCCGTACGCCGATGAATACGTCTCGAAGTCCTTGAACGCGGCCGCGACATCGGCATGACGGCTGAGCGCATAAAAGTCGTACTGCTCGCTGTAGTAAACCGGGGCTTCCGCACGCATCCGGCGGTAAGTCTCATACGGTCCGTTGAAGAAATCCGCCGAAAACGGGTCGAATACCAGCTCGGCGACGGTCATCGCGCCGCCCTGCCCGCGCCGGTACCACCGAAGGTCGTCACCTGGAAAACCATCCGGTAATACTAACAGTAGATACGCCAGTATGGCCGGGGAACATCGCGTAGGGTGTTCCCGATGAGCGCAACCGGCGAACGAGTCGACGGCGCCGCTGAAGACCAGTGGGCGGCGCTGCAAACCATCCTCGAACGCCAGCGGCGAGCCTTCCGGGACGAAGGACCGCCCGGCGCGGCCGTACGGCGAAACCGCATTGATCGGCTGATGGCGTTACTGCTGGACAACAGCGGCGCCTTCATCGACGCCATGGCCGCCGACTACGGCACCAGGTCCAGGGCGGCATCGCTGTTCACCGAGATTATCGGGATCACCTCAGTGGTCGAACACACCAGATCCCATGTGGCGCAGTGGATGCGTCCGACAAAACTGATGCCCGCCGCGCGGCTGTGCGGCCTGCGGGCCGAAGTCCAGCCCACCCCGCTCGGCGTCGTCGGCGTGATCGGTCCGTGGAACTTCCCGGTCAATCTTGTGGTGCTGCCCGCGGCGGCCGCGTTCGCGGCCGGCAACAGGGTGATGATCAAGATGTCCGAAATCACCGCGCACACCGCGGCGTTGATGAAGGCCACCGCACCCAAATACTTCGACCCGACCGAGCTCGACGTGGTCACCGGCGGCGCCGACGTCGCGACCGCCTTCTCGGCGCTGCCGTTCGATCATCTGTTTTTCACCGGCTCGCCGTCGGTGGGTGCGTTGGTGCAACGCGCGGCCGCCCAGAATCTCGTCCCGGTCACCCTGGAGCTCGGCGGCAAGAACCCGGTGGTCGTCGCACCGAGCGCCGACATCGCGCGGTCGGCGACCCGTATCGCCCGGGGCCGCATGGTCAACGGCGGACAGGTCTGCGTCTGCCCGGATTACGTGATGGTGCCCGACAACCACATCGACGCATTCGTCGACACCGCGCGCGAAACCTTGCGCGGCATGTTCCCGACGGTCATCGGCAACGCGGACTACTGCTCGAGCGTCAACCAGGCCAATTTCGACCGGGTGGTGCGGCTGATCGATGATGCGCGCGCGCACGGTGCCCGCGTGGAAACCGTTGCTCCCGTGGGGGAGTCACTGCCCGACCGCGGCAGCCGCAAGATCGCGCCCACCATTGTCCGCGACATCGACGACCGCATGCGGATCGCGGACGAGGAGATCTTCGGCCCCGTGCTGGCCGTCATGGGGTATTCGCGCCTGAGCGAGGCGGTCGACTACATCAACCGACGGCCCGCGCCGCTGGTGGCCTACTGGTACGGCCCAGAAGACGACGATTTCCGCACCTTCGTCCGCAACACCCGCAGTGGCGGCGTCGCTCGCAATGATTTTGCGGCGCAGATGATTCCGTCCGCCGCCCCGTTCGGGGGAGTCGGGCGCAGCGGGATGGGCGCCTACCACGGCAAGGCCGGTTTCGACACCTTCAGTCATTACCGCCGTCGTGGGCAACGACCTGCCGTTCAGCATCACGGGAACCGCGGCGCCGCCGTTCGGCAGGTCGCTGCGGTTCTACGCCAATACTGCACTGCGGATCGCGCGGGCGCGCACGCACCGCAGGTTGAAGGAGGCGGCGAAAAGACTCTCCCCGGCGCGGGCGCTGCCGTAATCAGCGGCCGGCGCGCCCCGAGCGGGCGTTCGTCATCCTCGCGGCATAGGCCTGCAAAGTGGCGTAGTGCGCGCCTAGCAGCCGGGGCATCGCCGCCATCGCGCGCCCGTCGGGCCCGATGAGGATTCTGGCCCGGTTTTTCTCGGCGCCACGGAGAATGAGGCGCGCCGCTTTCTCGGGCGAGGTGAGGGCCGCGCGCGCGAAGAGTTTCGCCGCCATGTCGGGATCCTCGGTGTCGGCGGCGCGCATGTTGGTCCCGAAGTTGGTTCGCACGACACCGGGGTGCACGCAGTGCACGGTCACCGGATGGCGTTCGATGATCATCTCCTGGCGCAGCGCCTCGGTGAAACCTCGGACCGCGAACTTCGCCGTGCTGTAGGCACCTTGATACGGCACCGCGATCAGCCCGAAGGCACTGGACAGGTTCACCAACCGTGCGGGGCGCTCCGAAGTGCCGGACTCGATCAGCTGCGGCAGGAACGCCTTGGTCCCATTGACGACGCCGCCGACGTTGATGCCGATGAGCCAATCGAAATCGGTCCACGACATGTCTGCCACGCTCGCGAACAGGTCAACGCCGGCATTATTGAACAGCATCGAGGTGGGCCCGAGCTGCCCGCGCACGTCCTCGGCGAAGCCCAGCACCGCGTCCCGGTCCGCCACGTCGACCCGGTAGGGCGTGACCTGGCCGGGCCCGCAGGACTCCCGGGTCTCGGCCAGGCCATTTTCGTCGATGTCGGACGCCGCGACATGCGCCCCGCCCGCGGTGAGCGCCCGCGTCAACGCGCGGCCGATGCCGGAGCCCGCGCCGGTGACCACGGCGATACGCTGCTGGTACTTCATGAATTCCCTGCTTCCACAATCGCTTTGATCCGGCCCACCGAAAGGTCAAGGTTCTTTTGCAGATCCTGGCGACGATCCCGGACGAACAGGAACAGGTGCTCGAACACCACGACGCCAAAAGGGAGCCGAACGCACATCCGGAACCCTTCGGTGAGACGCGTCGTGCCGGCGGTCGAACCGGGTTCGATGACGTACGTCCATTGCGTCCAGTCCCCACCCATGGCCTGAACGACGAAGGAAAATCTCTGTCCCGGTGCGGCGTCGACGATGTTCGCCACGGTGCGCCATCGGCCCAGCCGCATGCGGTTCCAGGCCCGGAAGCGTTCGGGCGACAGCCATTCGGCGCGTGCGGTTTCCGGGCTCCACTCCGGAATTCGCGTGACGTCGGAGATGACCGCGTAAACCCGCTCTGCCGGGGCTCGCACTTCGGTGGATGCCGTTAGCGTCTCGTCTTTTCCGAGCGGAGGCATCCTCAGCCGTTCACCGCTTGCTCGCGCGCCCACCGGTAGTCGGCCTTGCCCGACGGGCTGCGCTCGATGACCGGACGGAAGACGACCGCCTTGGGAAGTTTGTAGCGCGCCAAAGACTTTGAGGCGTGGGCGACCAGCTCGTCGACCTCGACACTGGCGCCCTCGGCGAGCGCCACGACCGCGACAACCTCCTGGCCCCAGCGTTCGCTGGGCCGCCCGGCGACCACCACGTCGGCCACCGCGGGATGCGACGCGATGGCCGTCTCCACTTCCTCGACGAAGATCTTTTCGCCGCCGGAGTTGATGGTCACCGAGTCGCGGCCGAGCAGCTCGACGGAGCCGTCGGCGCCGTGGCGTGCGCGGTCACCGGGGACGGCGTACCTAACGCCGTCGATCACCGGAAAAGTCTTGGCCGTCTTGGCCGCATCGCCCTTGTAGCCCAATGGAACGTAGCCTCGTTGGGCCAGCCAGCCCATCCCGTCATGGCCCGGTTCCAGGATGGCCGTCAGGTCCTCGGCGGCCACGAAGGTGTCCGGTCCGGCGTTGAACGTGCCGGTCGCCACCGCCCCCGAGGTCGACATGTGATGCATCTGCGCGCCCGTCTCCGACGACCCGACGCCGTCGACGACCACGGCGTTCGGCAGCGTCTCGATCAGGCGTTGCTTGACGTACGGGGTCAGCAGGGCGCCGCCGTTGGCGACGACAGCGAGCGACGACACGTCGGCGATCCCCTTCTCGATGGCGGCAACCAAGGGGCGCGCCATCGCATCGCCGACCACCGTGACCACCATGACTTTTTCCCGCTCGATGGTGCGCACCACGTCCTCGACGTCCAGATGATCGACGACCGTGGGAAACACGACGGATTGCCCCGTCGTGATCGCGGTCATCACGCTCCACTGGGCCGCACCGTGGATCAGCGGGGGTACGATCATCAGCTTGGTGCCCGGGCCCGCGGCGGCCCGTTCCACGATCTCGTCGAGAGACGCCGAGGGCTCGCCCGTCATGAGATTGCGCCCGCCGAAGGACGTCATGAAGATGTCGTGCTGGCGCCACAGCACGCCCTTCGGCATCCCCGTCGTGCCCCCGGTGTACAGGACGTACAGGTCGTCGGCGGAGTGCTGCACCGGCGGCGGCTCCGGGGACACGGACGCCAGGGCGGCCTCGTAATCGACTGCGCCCTCCAGCAATTCATTTCCCGAGTCGTCGGCGATCTGGATCAGCACGCGCAGCTGTGGTAGGTCCGCGAGGATTTCGGCCACGCGCGGCGCGAACGCGGCGTGATAGAGCAGTGCGGTTGCTCCCGAGTCCGCCAGCAAATATTGGAGCTCGCTTTTCACGTAGCGGAAGTTGACGTTGAATGGGGCGACTCGCGCCTGGAAGGCGCCCAGCAGCGCCTCGACGAATTCGTTCCCGTTGTAGGCATAGAGGCCCAGCAGGTCTTGGCCCACTTCGTGGCCCGCCAGCGCGGAGCGCTCGGCGTGGCATCCCAGCCCCCGCGAGTGCAGGTACGCGGCGAGCCGGTTCGAGCGGTCGATCACCTGCGCGTAGGTATACCGGCGATCCCCCTGGATGATGAGCTCGCGATCGGGGATGGCGGCCGCGACGGCCTTCGCGACCGCCGGCACCGTGAATGTTGTTGTGGTGTCCACTATTTCCTTTCCGCCGAGCAGACGCAGAATCGCGTGCGCAAAGGGCGCACGGTGCGATTCTGCGTCTGCTCGCCAAACCGGGGTCCGCTCACGGCTGGTGGGGTAGCAGGCGAACCATCAGGCCGTTGGCTTCGCTGAGCAACGTGCCGTCGGCGTCTGTCATAGTAGCGTCAATGAAAATCTTCCTGCCGTCGGCTTTGGTGATGCGGCCGCGGGCGGTCAGCGGCTGGTCGATCGGGGTGATGTTGCGGTAATCCACGTGCAGAAACGCCGTGCGGGTGGGCGGACAGTTCGCCGTGGAGACCACCATGCCGAACAGCCAGTCGTAGAACAGCGGGATCATGCCGCCGTGCACGGCGTGGTTCCCGCCGACGTGCGAGGTGGTGAAATGACCGGCCATCCTGACGCCGTCGGGACCGGACTCGGTCACCATCCAGGGCGGCATCAGGGGATGGGCCAACCCGGGCAGGTTCAGCACCCGGCCGGCCACCGCCTCGGTCTCCGGGACCTGGTGGCCATCCAACAGCGCGCAGGCGTTCTCCAGGTGCGCGGTCGCGGCGGCCCACAGCGCGGGGTCCGGCCTGGTGGACACGGTCAGATCCTGCAGGCGGCGCAGCGCGGCGACGAACGGCCCCAGCTCCGCGGGAGCGTCCTCGACGGGTTTGACGTCGGGGAACCCGCCACGAACTTCCGGCGCTGTGTCGGTCATCGCGTCCCTTCGCCCCATGCCCCGAGCAGATCGTCGGTGCTGGTGATGGTGGCCAGCAGCGACAGCGTGTTGGCGATCATCGCTGCACCATAGTCGGCGGGTATGCCGGCGACCGCGTCGCGGGGGAGGACCACCCGGTAGGCGGCATTGACGGCATCCATGACGAGGTTGGGGATCGCGATGTTCAGCGAAACACCCACCACGACAATGGTCGACACACCGAGATTGCGTAACACCGCGTCCAGATCGGTGCCGCCCATCGGTCCCACGCCGTGCCAGCGGCGCAGCACCAAATCCGAAGGCCCCGGCCCCAATTCGGGCAACAGTTCCGCGCCCGGCGTGCCGGGCGTGATGTCCACCTGGTTGCCGCCGCCCATCGCGAAGATCTTCGCGTTGTGGTTGGAGCCGAGCCCGTCGGGCCGCCGCTGCACCAGACAGTGCACGACGCGCGCTCCGGCCGCCCGGGCCGCGGGCAACAGCCGCGCGATGTTGGGCAGCGCCTCGCGGCGGGCTTCCTCGGCGAGCATCGCCAGTCCGGCGTCGGGACCCATCACCGCGCCCTGGCACTCCTGGGTGACGATCGCGGTGTGTTCGGGTGCGGCCAGTGCGGCCAGTCGGTCGCTCATCCGGGGGCGCCCACCGGCGCGACGTCATAGAACTGCGTTGCCCACTTCCTCAGCGCCATATAGCCTTTCGCGTCGGTCTTCGACAGCGCGGGGTGTTCCACATACTTCTGGTAGCGCCAGATCTGCAGGTCGTCGAACACCGTGGACAAGAACTGGTTCTCGATGACCTCCCGCAGCTTGCCCTCGGGCACGGGGGAGTCATCGCCGGGGGTTCGCGGCCACCAGATCGAGTAGAACAGGTCCGAGCATTCGTCGTCGACCGGTGTGCAGGTGAAGATCAGCCGGTGATTCTGCGCGCCCTCGAAGACGCTGATCGCCCCGCCCAGCCCGAACAGGTGGCTGTGGAACCGCAACGCGAGATCTTGCGCGTCCTCGCTGCGCGCGTCCGGCCAGCCCGCGATGAACTGCCACTCCTGGTCGACGATCTTCCAGTCCAACACCCGGGGCGTCACGGTGGCGTGGTGCACGTACTCGAAATGGGCGCTGTCGGGGGCGTTCTCGGCCACGATCTGTGGATGCACCGGCTCGCGCTCAGCCCGTCGGGAAAACTCCGGATACGCCCGGTAGTACTGCGCCGGATCGGTTTCGAATTGCGGGAACTTGCGGAAAATATCGGGCATCTCCCACTGCGGTTCCTTGCCGTCCGGGTGGTGCCAGATGAACACGCAGTCGTACTGCTCGCGGACCGGATACACCCGCAGCCGTAGCGCGCGGTTGGGCCGGTCCGGCTGGTAGGGGATGTACTTGTTGCAGCCGTCCGGACCCCAGCGCCAGCCGTGGAACGGGCACTCCACGCAGTCGCCGACCACCTTGCCGCCGTGGCCGATGTGCGCGCCCAAGTGTTTGCAGTGCGCTTCCAGGACGTGCAACTCACCGGATTCGTCGCGGTAGGCCACCAGGTCCTCGCCGAAATAGTGCAGTGGCCGGACCTCGCCGAGGGGAAACTCCGGCGACCACCCGACCATGAACCAGCCGGTGATCTTCCAGGTAAATGGGACTTTCACGCCAGGCGCCTCTCGTGATCGTTGATACTAAATCCATTACAGTATAGATTTCAGCAGTCCGGCCCGCGCGCGGCAAGGGAGTGAGATGACGACAGCGGCTGACGAGCTGGAAGCCATCCGGCAACTCAAGGCGCGCTACTGCCGTTTCCTGGATACCAAGGACCTCGAGTCCTGGCGCGACGTATTCACCACCGACGTGGTGGTGACGCTGGACATGGCGGTGTCCACCGCGGGTGCCGACCCCCAGACCGCGCCACCGATCGAGGGGCTGGAAAACTTCGCGCCGATGGTGATGGGTGGCCTCGACGGAGTCGCCACCAAGCATCACTGTCATACCCCCGAGATCACGCTCACCTCGTCCACCACCGCGACCGGAATCTGGGCGATGGAGGACCTGCTGATCTTCGGTGACGGCCGCGAG
>Ga0134125_10004886_pt1 | contig 15299 bp, 9 predicted proteins | sample KB31751_FD_96464 | JGI IMG/M metagenome (GOLD analysis project Ga0134125, IMG submission 96464) | Terrestrial soil microbial communities with excess Nitrogen fertilizer from Kellogg Biological Station, Michigan, USA - KB3-175-1 | ecosystem: Environmental > Terrestrial > Soil > Unclassified ... | reverse complement strand
TTGTCGTCGCTGGTGCCGTGGACGAGCATGAGCGGGCGCTGCAGGCGATCGACGTAGGTCAGGAGCGACGAGGCGTCGTACGCGGCTTCGTGCTCGGGCAGCGTGCCGAGGTAGTGCTCGGTGTAGTGCGTGTCGTAGTCGCGCCAGTCGACGACCGGCGCGCCGGCGACCGCGACGTGGAAGACGTCGCCGCGCTTCTCGACGGCGAGGGCCGACTCGTAGCCGCCGAACGACCAGCCGGTGATGCCGACGCGCGACAGATCCATCTCCGGGTGCTTGCCGGCGAGCGCCTGCAGCGCCGCCGCCTGGTCGTCGATGGTGCGCGAGAAGTCGCCGGCGATGTAGCGCGCCCAGTCGTGCCCGCGCCCCGGCGTGCCGCGGCCGTCGAACGACACGACGATGACGCCGTGATCGGCCATCCACTGCTGCATCAACATCGGCGCCGCGCGCACGAGCTGGACGGTCGGCCCGGCGTAGGTGTCGACGACGACCGGGTACTTGCGCTTGGGATCGAAGTTGCGCGGGCGCACCGTCGTGGTCCAGAAGCCGAGGTTGCCGACGCGCTCCATGGTCGCGTGCGACATGAACGGCGGCTTCACCGCCACCGACGGCAGCTCGCCGGCCACGCGATCGCCGCCACCGTCGGCGACGTGCACGACGAGGTGGCGCATCTCGGTCGGCGACGTCGCCGTCTCGATCCACACGCGATCGTTCTTGCGCGCGAAGTCACCGTAGTGCAGCCCGAGCCCGCGCGTCATCGCGACCGGCGCGCCGGCATCGAGCGCGACGCGATAGACCTGGCTCTCCGGCGCCGTCGGCGAGCCTTCGAACCAGGCCACGCGGTGCGCGGCGTCGAGGTGCACGAACGCGCGATAGTTCTCCTTCTCCGTCGACAGCGCGCGCACCAGGTGGCCGTCGGCGCCGCGCAGCTGCAGCGTCGGCCAGCCGCCCGCAGCCTCGGTCGACCAGAGGAACCCCTTGCCGTCGGGGAGCCAGGCCGGCATCTCGCGGTCGAGATCGATCCACGCGTCGTCGTGCTCGTCGACGAGCACGCGCGTCTTGCCGTTCTTCTCGGCGGCCAGGAGCTGCACCGTCTTCTCGTCGCGCGACATCACCACCAGCGACAGCGGCGCCTGATCGCGCCACACCACGCGCGCCAGATAGGGCAGCTTCTCGCGATCCCACTGCACCCAGGTGGTCGCGCCGCCGGCGACGGAGATCAGCCCCACGCGCACCTTGGCGTTGGCCTTGCCCGGCCGCGGATACCACATCATCTCCGGCGGACGCTCGGGATGCGCGACGTCGGGAATGGCGAGCTGCTCGACGCCGTGGTCGTCGGCCTCTTCGTACGCGAGCGACCTGCCGTCGGGCGCCCACCAGAAGCCCTGCACGCGCGCCATCTCCTCCTGCGCCACGAACTCGGCCAGGCCGTTGGAGATCGCCGGATCGGTCGATCGGGTCAGGCGCGTCTCGCGCTTGGACTTCAAGTCGTAGACGTAGAGATCGCGATCATGCACGTACGCGATCCGGGTCGCGTCGGGCGACCACGTCGGATTGAGGGGCGGCAGCGTGCCCGTCTTCAGCTCGGTCACGTCGTTGTCGGCGCGCCGGATGACGTACAGCTTGCCCGACAAGACGGCGAGGATCAGCTTGCCGTCGTCGCTGAGCTGATAGCTCGTGAAGCCGCGCGTGGAGATGCGCTGCCGCTCGCGCTGCGACTTCTCCGCCTGGCTCAGCTTCTCGTCGGCGCCCTTCAAGATCTGCTCGGGCGTGATCAGCACCTTGGCCTGCCCGCTCGCCACGTCGAACGAATATAGCGACGTCACCGGCGAGCGCGCCTCGGTGCGCAGGAAGAGCACCGCCGCGCCGTCGGGCGTCGGCTCCGCCTTCGCCGGCCGCCCGAGGTTGAAGTTGCGCGTCACCGCCAGCTCGCGCAGAAACTGATCCTCCGCCCACGCCGTCCCGCCGCTCGAGAGCACGCACAAGAGCACGAGATTCTTCATGCAGGCAACGTATCACCGTTCGACGCCGACGATGCGGCGATCGACGAGGTGGACCTTCACCTCGCGCGAGAGCGTGCGCTCGCCGCCGCGCCGCACGCGCAGCGCCACGGTGCGACGACCGCCACCGACCGGCGCGCACAACGGCGAGCCACGCGGCCGCGTCACGCCGTCGACCGAGTACTCGGCGGTGGCCGGGCCGTCGAGCCCGGCGACGATCCACAGGTCGTCCCAGCACAACGCGCCTTTGTCGACGCGGAACCAATCGAGCGCCGGCACCTCGCGCAGATAGGCGCGCAAGATCGCGTCGCGCCGCCGCCACAACACCGTGTACAGCCGCTCCGCCGCCGCCGGGCGATAGCGCCCCTCGGCGATGGCCGCGCGCAGCTGCGGCTCGCCGAGCAGCACGAGCCGCTTCGCGCCCCAGTAGCGATCGCGCGCCGTCGCCCGCTCGAACGCGGGGTTGTCGAAGATCGGGTGCCAATGGCGCGGATCGAACCCGAAATCGTCGTACCACCCGAGCTCGGGATAGAGCGCCAGGAGGCGCGCCCGTCGCGCGCGCACGTCGTCGCCCTCCCACGGCCGCGACGCGATCCCGAACGACGCCAGCGATCCGAGGATCCGCCCGCCCGAGAAGTAGGTGTCCGATCCCATCCAATAGAACATCGGCTCCGCCGCGCGCGAGCCGAACGATCCGCCCACGTCCTGCTGGTAATGCACGAGGTGCCCGCGCCCGCGCTCGCCGACGTAGCTGTCGAGCGTGTTCGCCTCCGTCGTGTCGACGTCGTTCACCCACGACGAGAAGACGCCGTAGCCGCGCAGATCGCGCCGGTCCTGGTGCGCGACGCGATCGTTGGCGTCGTCGCGGCGCCGCCCTTCGTAGGCGAACGGCCCCACGATGATCCCATCGATCCACAAGCTCGCCAGAAGCCGGATGGTGCCGTCGGGCGACATCGGCGCGCGCGCCAGGAGCTTGCGCCAACGCTCGGCGTCGAGCGGCTTCTTCTGTCCGAGCGCGTTGGTGACCGTCGCCTTCGGCGAGAGCACCAGGTCGCCCGGGTGCACGTCGAGGATCGACTCCGCCGGCACGTTCCAGCCCGCCGCCCACGCCAGCCGCGACACCACCACCTCCGTCGAGGTGTCGAGGCTGACGTAGCCGGGCGGATCGATCTTGATCGCGAACTGCCGCCCGAGCGCGTCCTTGACGATGAAGCCGAGGTTGCCGCCCTTCTCCTTGCCCTTGGTGATGGTCAGCGGCGGCTTCGGGCGCGGCGCATCGCCGAACGCGCCGCGCGCCATCTCGTCGGGCGTCAGCGCCCGCGGCCGTGCCTGCCCGGGCACGCGCGTGCGATCCGACCACCACGACGAGTCGGGCACTTCGTCGACGGCGTTGACGTTCACCGACTCCTTGGTGAAGTCGATGGCGAGCACTTGATCGAGCGGGTTGAACACCGCGTCGCGGATCGCCACCCAGTGATACGGCGGATCGCGCGGCGCCGGCACCGGGATCGGCTTGTCGTCCGGGTCGTGCCACAAGATCGCGCGGTCGGAGAAGCGCACGTGCGGCGCGCAGCCGCTCACGACCAGCATCATTAATAGAGCGCGCGCCGTCATCAGAACCCCGTGTTCACCGAGAAGAACGCCTGCCAGCCGTCGCCCCAGCCGTATGCGACCTGCGCGCGCGCGTAGAACGTGTCCGACGAGCGCAGGCGCACGCCGGCGCCGACGTCGGGCTTCATGCGCTCGATCGAGAAGCCCTGGAACGCCGGGCCGAACACGCCGCCGTACTCGCCGAACACGGTCGCGTCCATCCACATCCAGATCGGCCAGCGATACTCGAGCCCGGCGAACGCCGACGAGAAGTCGCGAAAGCGCCCGGGCCGGAAGCCGCGAAACGTGTCGGGCCCGCCGAGCACGATCAGCTCCGAGAACGGCACCGGCGCATAGCCGATCGGCTGCAGGTCGTTGAACTCGAAGCGCACCACGAGCGTGCGGCTGCGCTTCCACAGGTCGAGCACGGCCGAGAGCCCGCCGTGCAGGCGCAGGTACTGCGAGTCGTCGTCGCCGAGGCCGTGCGTCCAGTCGAGGCCGAGCTCGATGAGCGCGCCCGACGACGGCCGATACCAGTTGTCGCGCGAGTCGAAGCGCACGTCGGCGGCGGCGCGGAAGAACTGCGTGCCGCGCAAGAAGCCGGGCACGCGCACCGGATCGATGGTGCCGGGGATGCACAGCCCGGTCAGGCTGCGGATGCAGTAGACCTCCTCGATCGGCTTCTCGTCGCCGATCTGCCGGCCGTTGCCGAAGCGGCGCACGCCGAGGATGGTGTCGACGTCGAAGGTGACGCCGCGGGTGGCGAGCCAGGTCAGCCGCCCGTCGGCGTCGAACGAATCGATGGCGTAGCGCGACGGCGGATTGAGCGTCTCCGAGTCGGTCGTGTAGCCGATCCCGGTGAAGACCTGGTCGTCGCGCATGTTGTAGACGGCGCGCACCGTGGCCTCGAGCGCGCGGTCGGTCGGCGTCGGCCGCAGATCGAGCTCGCCGTAGAAGATGTGGATGCCGCCGGTCATGGCAGTGACCGAGAAGTTGGTGTCGTGGCCGAGCAGCTTGCCGTCGAAGAAGCGCAGGCCGATCACCGGCACGAACGAGACCGAGTACTGGAACGACGGCCGCACGCCGATGGTGCCGTCCCGCGAGGTGAAGCCGGCGAACACCGTCTCGTGCACGTGGTTGACCTCGTCCCAATCGAGGAGGTGGTGCACGGGCACCGCGATCGCGCGAAACAAAAAGCGCACCGGCGCCAGCAGGACGCGCGGCACCCACAGCAGATCCTCGGTCGCGCTCGCGGTGTGCGTGGCCCCGTCGTAGCTCTCCCCGCGCGAGGGATCGGGCGGCGGGCCCTCGGCATGAGCCAGGCACGCGATGAGCAACAAGATCACGGTGACGGAGACACGATGCATATCGCGTGTCTGAGGTCATAAGCAGTCGTCACTGCGAGGTCAGGTCGCTCCTTGACCGTTTCGTAGTGATGGTTACGTTGCGAGGCAATCATGAGACTCGATAAGCTGACTATCAAAACGCGGGAAGCGCTCGTCGCTGCGCAGGATCTGGCGGCCAAGACCGGCCAGCCCGAGATGCTGCCCGAGCACGTCTTTCTCGCGCTCGTCGGCCAGGAGGGCGGCCTGGTCGCGCCGCTGCTCAAGAAGGTCGGCGCCGACCCGCAGCGCCTGGCGGCGCAGGTCACCGAGGCGCTCGAGCGCCTGCCCAAGCAGCAGGGCGGCCTGGAGGTCGGGTTTGCGCGCAAGACGCGCGACCTCATCGAAGCGGCCGAGCGCGAGGCCGAAAAGTTCAAGGACGAGTACACCTCGACCGAGCACCTGCTGCTCGCGTTCGCCCATGGCGACTTCGGCGCGCCGTCGCGCGCGCTCAAGGACGTCGGCCTGACCTACGACGCGCTCATGAAGGGCCTGTCGGAGGTGCGCGGCTCGCAGCGCGTGACCGACGAGAATCCCGAGGGCAAGTACCAGGCGCTCGAGAAGTACACGCGCGACATGACCGAGGCGGCGCGCAAGGGCAAGCTCGATCCGGTGATCGGCCGCGACGAAGAGATCCGTCGCGCCATCCAGGTGCTCTCGCGGCGCACCAAGAACAACCCCGTGCTCATCGGCGAGCCAGGCGTCGGGAAAACCGCAATCGTGGAAGGCATCGCGCAGCGCATCGCCGCCGGCGACGTGCCCGAAGGGCTCAAGGACAAGCGCGTGCTCGCGCTCGATCTCGGCGCCATGGTCGCGGGCACCAAGTACCGCGGCGAGTTCGAAGATCGGTTGAAGGCGCTGCTCAAGGAGATCGAGAGCGCCTCGGGTCAGGTCATCCTGTTCATCGACGAGCTGCACACGCTCGTCGGTGCCGGCGCCGCCGAGGGCGCCCAGGACGCGGCCAACATGCTCAAGCCGGCGCTGGCGCGCGGTGAATTGCGCTGCATCGGCGCCACCACGCTCAACGAGTATCGGAAGTACGTCGAGAAGGACAAGGCGCTCGAGCGCCGCTTCCAGCCGGTGTTCGTCGGCGAGCCGTCGCTGCTGGACACGATCGCGATCCTGCGCGGCCTCAAGGAGAAGTACGAGGTGCACCACGGCATTCGCATCCGCGATGCGGCGCTCGTCGCCGCGGCGCGGCTGTCGGATCGCTACATCCAGGATCGCTTCCTGCCCGACAAGGCGATCGATCTGATCGACGAGGCCGCCTCGCGGCTGAAGATGGAGATCGATTCGCTGCCGACGCCGATCGACAACCTGCAGCGCCGCATCACGACGCTCGAGATCGAGCGCCAGGCGCTGTCGCGCGAGGACGACAAGCATTCGAAGCATCGCCTCGAAGAGGTCGGACGCGAGATCGCCGAGCTCAACGAGCAGCTCTCGGCGATGAAGGCGCAGTGGCAGCGCGAGAAGGAGCTGATCGCCAACATCCGCAAGGCCAAGGAAGAGATCGACAAGGCCAAGACCGAGGCCGACCTGGCGCAGCGTCGCGGCGATCTGAACCGCGCCGCCGAGCTGCGCTACGGCATCCTGCCCAATCGCGAGAAGGATCTCGCCGTCGCCAACGAGGCGCTCGAGAAGGCCAAGCAAGGCGGCGCGTCGTTCTTGCGCGAGGAGGTCACCGAAGAGGACGTGGCGACCATCGTCGCCAAATGGACCGGCATCCCCGTCGAGAAGATGCTCGAGGGCGAGATGTCGCGCCTCAACGAGATGGAGGGCCGCCTGCACAAGCGCGTCATCGGCCAGGAGCAGGCCATCGACGCCATCGCCAACGCGGTGCGCCGCGCGCGCGCCGGGCTACAGGATCCGAACCGGCCGATCGGCTCGTTCATCTTCCTCGGCCCGACGGGCGTGGGCAAGACCGAGCTGGCGCGCGCGCTCGCCGAGTTCCTCTTCGACGACGAGACGCACATGGTGCGGCTCGACATGGGCGAGTACATGGAGAAGCACTCGGTGTCGCGCCTGGTCGGCGCGCCTCCGGGCTACGTCGGCTACGAAGAGGGCGGCCAGCTCACCGAGGCGGTGCGGCGCCGTCCCTATTCGGTGATCCTGCTCGACGAGATCGAGAAGGCACATCCCGACGTGTTCAACGCGCTCCTCCAGGTGCTCGACGACGGCCGCCTCACCGACGGACAGGGCCGCACCGTCGACTTCAAGAACACGGTCATCATCATGACCTCGAACGTCGGCTCGCAGTTCATCCGCGACGTCGACGACGTGACCACGCCCGAGGTGAAGCGGCAGATCGACAACGCGCTCGGCGCGGCGTTCAAGCCCGAGTTCTTGAACCGCATCGACGAGATCATCGTGTTCCACAAGCTCGGCGCGGCGGAGCTGCGGCTCATCGTCGACGTGCAGCTGGCGCGCTTCGCCAAGCTGCTCGCCGAGCGGCAGCTCACGCTCGAGCTCACTCCGGAGGCGATCGCGCTCCTGTGCGAGCGCGGCTACGAGCCGGCCTACGGCGCGCGCCCGCTCAAGCGGGCGATCCAGCGCTACCTCCAGGATCCGCTCGCCAAACGCATCATCGCCGGCGACTTCCAGCCCGGCGATCAGATCCGCGGCGAGCGCCGCGACGACCAGATCGTTTTCGGCAAGATCGCCTGGGCCCATCCGGCGGAGCCGGGGGCGCAGAGCAAGGCGAAGCGGTCGGGCGCGAACGAGCACGAGGCCGCGTAGTACTATCGGATAGAGATGGCGACGAAGGACTTCTACAAGACGCTCGGCGTGTCCGAGAAGGCCAGCGCGGACGAGCTCAAAAAGGCGTACCGCAAGCTGGCCAAGAAGTATCACCCCGACGTCACCGGCGGAGACAAGGCCAAGGAAAACAAGTTCAAGGAGATCACCGAGGCCTACGAGACGCTCGGCGACGAGAAGAAGCGCGCGCAGTACGACGAGCTGCGCACCAACCCGTTCGCCGGCGGCATGCCCGGCGGCGGCCGCCCCGGCTCGGGCTTCCCCGGCGGCGGCGCGCAGGGGTTCGACATCAACGACCTGTTCTCGCAGTTCGGCGGCCGCGGCGGCGGTGGGCGCGTCTACACGTACTCGCCGGGCGGCGGCCCCAATGAAAGCGGCGGCGACGCCGGCGGCATCGGCGACATCTTCGAGATGTTCCGCGGCGGGGCCGCCGGCGGACGAGCCAGGGCGCAGGCGCCGCGCAAGGGCCAGGACGTCATCGCCAAGCTCGAGATCGATCTGCCCGACGCCGCGCTCGGCGCCGAGAAGCACCTCACCGTCGACGGCAAGCAGCTCAAGGTCAAGATCCCCGCCGGCGTGCACACCGGACAATCGATCCGCCTAGCGGGACAAGGCGAGCCCTCGCCGGGCAAAGGCGCGCCGCCCGGTGACCTATTGATCGAGCTCCACGAGAAGCCGCACCCGCGCTTCCGGCGCCGTCCCGAAAACCCCGCCGACATCGAGGTCGACGTGCCGGTTCCCGTCGAGGTCGCGGTGCTCGGCGGCAAGGCGCCGGTGCAGACGCTCGAAGGGACGACGGTCAACCTGTCGATCCCGTCGGGCAGCTCGTCGGGCCGCAAGCTGCGCCTGAAGGAGAAAGGCGCGATGCAGGCGGGCGGCAAGCCGCGCGGCGACCTCTACGCCGTGGTCAGCATCCAGGTGCCGTCGGAGATTTCGCCGCGCGCGCGCGAGCTGATGGAAGAGTTCGCGAAGGTCACGAAGAAGTAGGCACGCCGTTGCGCAGCCTCGGGCCGGGGCTTACGTACAATCTATGAGCGACACAAAGCCCGCCGTGCAGACGCTGCCCGTCCTGCCGCTGCGCAACCTCGTCCTGTTTCCCGGCGTGGTGCTGCCCGTCGACGTCGGTCGCGCGGGCTCGCTCAAGCTGGTCGACGACGTGGTGCGTCGCCAACCGTCGCGCGTGATGATCGCGACGCAGAAGGACCCGCAGGTCGAAGAGCCGTCCCCCGAGGATCTGCACACCATCGGCGTCGAGGCCGAGGTGCTCAAGGTCGTCAAGCTCTCGGACACGCGCGTCACCGTCGTCATCCGCGGCCTCGAGCGGCGCCGCCTCGGCGTCTTCTCGCAGGTCACGCCGTACCTCATGGCCGACGTGCACCCCGTCGAGGAAGTGGGCGCGCAGTCGCCCGAGGCCGACGGGCTGGCGCTCGCCGTGCGCGACACCTGCAAGCGCGTGATCGCGCTGTCGCCCGACATCCCCGACGAGACCGGCCAGATCCTCGACGCCATCCGCGAGCCGTCGCGCCTCGCCGACATCGCCTCGGCGAACCTCGAGCAGTCGACGGACGAGCGCATGGCGTTGCTCGCCGAGCTCGACGTGCCCGAGCGCCTGAAGAAGGTGCTCTCGTCGCTGCAGCACCGCGTGCAGGTGTTCGAGGTCAAGGAGAAGATCGACACGCAGGTGCGCGAGGAGTTCTCGCGCCATCAGCGCGAGGCCGTGCTGCGCCAGAAGCTCAAGGCGATCCAGGAGGAGCTCGGCGAGTTCGACGATGGCGAGGACGTCTCGGAGTTCGACGAGAAGATCAAGGCCGCCGGCATGACCGAGGAGGCCGAGAAGGTCGCGCGCAAGCAGCTCGAGCGGCTCAAGGGCATGCCCGCCGCGTCGGCGGAGTACACGGTCACGCGCACCTATCTCGAGTGGCTCGTCGAGCTGCCGTGGTCCAAGCGCACCACCGATCGGCTCGACCTCGCCGAGGCGCGCACCATCCTCGACACCGACCACTACGACCTGCAGAAGGTGAAGAAGCGCATCCTCGAGTATCTCGCGGTGCGCAAGCTCGCGCCGCACAAGAAGGGGCCGATCCTCTGCCTCGCCGGCCCGCCCGGCGTCGGCAAGACCTCGCTCGGCAAGTCGATCGCGCGCGCGCTCGGCCGCGAGTTCGTGCGCATGTCGCTCGGCGGCGTGCGCGACGAGGCCGAGATCCGCGGCCACCGCCGCACGTACATCGGCGCGCTGCCCGGCCGCATCATCCAGGGCATGAAGCGCGCCGGCACGCACAACCCGGTCTTCGTGCTCGACGAGATCGACAAGATCGGGGCCGACTTCCGCGGCGACCCGGCGGCGGCGCTGCTCGAGGTGCTCGATCCCGAGCAGAACAACACGTTCTCGGACCACTACCTCGAGGTCACGTTCGATCTGTCCGAGGTCATCTTCATCGCGACGGCGAACGACCTGTCGCCGATCCCGCCGCCGTTGCGCGATCGCATGGAGATCCTCGACCTGCCCGGCTACACGATGCAGGAGAAGCACGCCATCGCCGAGCGGTACCTCGTGCCCAAGCAGCTCGGCGAGCACGGCCTCACCACCGACCACGTGCAGCTCTCGGGCGCAGCGCTCGACGAGATCATCGAGCACTACACGCGCGAGGCCGGCGTGCGCAACCTCGAGCGCGAGATCGCCAACGTGGTGCGTGGCGTCGCCGTCAAGGTGGCGTCGGGCGAGACCTTCTCGCCGCGCATCGACGCCAACGCCATCGCCGACTACCTCGGCCCGGCCAAGATCGAGTCCGACGTGGCCGAGCGCACCGAGCAGCCGGGCGTGGCCACGGGCCTGGCCTGGACGCCGACGGGCGGCGACATCCTGTTCATCGAGGTCACCCGCATGGCCGGCAAGGGGCAGCTCGTGCTCACCGGCCAGCTCGGCGCGGTCATGAAGGAGTCGGCGCAGGCGGCGCTGTCCTACGTGCGCGCGCACGCGGCCGAGCTCGGCATCCCCGTCGACTTCCTCGAGAAGAGCGACCTGCATCTGCACGTGCCGCAAGGCGGAGTGCCGAAGGACGGGCCGTCGGCGGGCAACGCCATCTTCTCGGCGATGGTGTCGCTGCTCACCGGCAAGCGCGTGCGCGGCGACGTCGCCATGACCGGCGAGATCACGCTGCGCGGCATGGTTCTGCCCGTCGGTGGCATCAAAGAGAAGCTCCTGGCCGCGCACCGCGCCGGCATCAAGCGGGTCATCCTGCCCGAGCGCAACGAGAAGGACCTGGTCGAGCTCCCCGACGAGGTCCGCAAGTCGATGGAGATCGTGCTGGTCAAGAAAGTGTCGGAGACGGTCGCCGCCGCGCTCGAGGACGAGATCGCGCTGCCCGTCGAGCCGCCGCCGTTCGGGGCCGAGCCGCAAATCCACGCCTAGTGTCCCGAATCGGAAATTCGCTAGCAGTCGGGCGTCGCGACATCCGCGGGCGCTTCGTTGCTCCTCCCTTAAATACCTTCAGGTATTCGCGGTCGTCGCGCCTCGCGCGCGCGGCGCCGCACCGCCCTCGGTGCACGCGAATTTCCGACTCGGGACACTAGCGGCGGTCCGACCCCTAAGCCTGCGGTTTTGTGTTAGGTAATGCGGCCATGCCTGCGCCGCAGCTACATCTCACGTTCGGCATGCTGGTCAAGGACCAGCCCGGGATCCATCCCGCGATGCGCCGTGCGTGCGCGGCCGAGCCCGTCTATACGCGCCTCGGCAGCATCTTTCACGACCTGCCCTACTACGGCAACATGCTCGCCGAGGCCGTGCGCTACGGCCTCGGCTCCCCCGCGCTCGACGAGCCGTGGGCCTATCGCATGCACTCGGTGCGGCCCGAGCGCTTCGTGGCGTCGTTCATCCGCGCCGCGGCGACGACGCCGTCGCTGGCGCGCGACGAGCGGCTGGCGCTCGTCGGCGGCCTCCTGTCGCACTGCGCGCTCGATCTGACGCTGCACCCGCTGGTCAACTATTGCGCGCGCCGCGACACCGCGCGCCACGGCGGCCACGAGTCGGTGCACCACCGCCTGACCGAGAAGTACCACGCGCTCTTCTTCCACCTCGACCGCACCGGCCGCGATCCCATCGGCACGCCCGAGTTCCGCGGCTGGACGCAGATCGTCAAGGACGGCTCGTGGACGCGCGCGCGCGTAGAGGCGCCGATCGTGAGCTTCATGCGCGACGCCTATCGCGGCGCCTACGGCGACGCGCCCGACGGCGAGACCTGGGCCGGCTGGGTGCGCAGCTTCCGCCACTTCGGCGCGCTCGTGTCGCTGCCCATCGCCAAGCGCAACTCCGACAAGAAGCAGCGCGATCCGGAGCTGCGCCCGCGCTACTTCGACAACGACGTCTTCCGCTTCTGGGACTTCTACGCGCACTCGGAGCGGCGCGTGACCGAGCTGTGCAACGTCGCCTACGACTACTTCGACGCCGGCGACTTCTCGACGGCGGCCGAGGACGCCTTCGTGCGCGCCGCGTGCATCGACGATCTCGCCGAGCCGGGCCTCACCTACCCCGAGCTCCTGGCTGCGCTGCCCGAGCTGCCGCGCCTCTCGGTCTACTGCACGCCCGGCATCACCGCGCCGCCCGGCAACGAGCCGTGGCGCAAGCGCGATCGCCGTCGCGAGCTCCGCCGCGAGCGCCGCGCCGAGCGCGTGCGTCGCTCCGCCCGCTGAACGCGCGTCAGTAGACCAGGTCCGGCCTGGTGAAGTCGGCGACGGTGCCCCATCGGTCCATCGCGATGGCGACTATTCGCTGGGCGAGATGACGCAGCAGGTGACGCCGTGCGGGCCGGCGAAGCAGTGGAACGCGAGCGGTTGGCCCCAGTGCTTGCCGTTGGCGGTCCCGACCGTCACGGGCGGCGCCGGCAGCATGCGCAGCTCCACCGGCGTGGGCTCGTACGTGGCCGCGTAGAACGGCCCGTCGGGCAGGAACGCAGCGCCCAGCCCGGTCGCGCCCGAGGCGGCCACCAGGCCGACCACCGCCACGCGCCGCCCGAGCTCACGCAGCCGTGCCCGTCGCTGCGCGCGGCGCGCCGAGATCAGGCGCTCGCCGTAGCAGACCGCGCATTCGCGCAGCCCCCGGCAGTCGTTGCACACGAGCAGTCCGCACGTGCGGCAGGAAGAAAGCTGCCGGCGAACGCCGCAGCGGGCACAAATGGCAAACCCGGGGATTCGATCGCTGGTGTGCACACCATTCGGAGGAGCATTCCCTGGGCCAGCCGCGAAGGTCGCCGCGGGCGAGCGTGACGCCCATCCAGGGATATTCGGGTTCCGTCAGACGGAAGATTCGATCCGCTTGCACACGGCGCGCGTGAACGTGGCGGTGTCCGCGCTGCCACCGAGGTCCCGCGTGCGCTCGGCCGCGTTGCCGAGCGCACCATCGAGCGCGCGCCGGATGCGCCCCGCCGGCCCGTTTGCGCCGATGTGCTCGAGCAGCTGCACCGCCGCCAGCGTGAGCGCCGTCGGGTTGGCCAGCCCCTTGCCCGCGATGTCGGGCGCCGTGCCGTGGACCGCCTCGAAGATGGCCGCGTCCTTGCCGATGTTCGCTCCGGGCGCGACCCCGAGCCCGCCGACGAGGCCGGCGCACAGGTCGCTCAGGATGTCGCCGAAGAGGTTCATCGTGACGATGACGTCGAGCCGCTCGGGCGCCTTGACCAGGTTCATCGCGCACGCGTCGACGATCATGTCGTCGAAGGCGATGTCGCCGTAGCCCTTGGCGACCTCGCGTCCGACGTCGAGGAACAGGCCGTTCGAGTACTTCAGGATGTTGGCCTTGTGGACCAGCGTCACACGCTTGCGGCCGGCGCGCCGCGCCAGCTCGAACGCGTAGCGCACGATGCGCTCCGAGCCCTGCCGCGTGATCACCGCGATCGACTCCGCCGCCATGCGCCCGGGGCCGACGTAATGCTCGATGCCCGAGTAGATGTCCTCGGTGTTCTCGCGCACGACGATGAGATCGACGCCGGTGTAGCGGCTCGGCACCCCCTCGATGGTGCGCGACGGCCGCACGTTGGCGTAGAGATCGAAGTGCTGCCGCAAGGCGACGTTCACCGAGCGGTAGCCGGCGCCCGACGGCGTGGCGAGCGGACCCTTGAGCGCCAGCCGCGTGCGCTCGATCGAGTCGATCGTGTGCTGCGGCAGCGGATCTTTCTCCTTCTCGACGGCACCGAGCCCGGCGATCTGCTCGTCGAACTCCAGCTGCGCGCCCGCGCACTTCAAGATCTCGAGCGTGGCGGCGCTGATCTCGGGCCCGATGCCGTCGCCACGAAGCAGCGTGACGGTTCGCGTGGTCATTGTTGCACCGCGTGCCCGCTCATGCGCGCAGCATCTTGAAGGCCTGATTCCACTTGCCCGTCTTCATCGCGGACGTGACCCACACCCAGCACATCGGCTCGAGCAGGCGCGCCGCTTCGATGCCGCCGAGATCGATCGTCTCCCAGCCGAAGTCGGTGAGAAGATCGGTCACCGTCTTCTTCGCGCCTTCGTCGTTGCCGCCCATGAACATGGTCGGCGGGCCGCCCGGCAGCTTGGGATCGATCATGAGCGAGTTGCCGACGATGTTGAACGCCTTGACCACCTTGGCCTGCGGCACCCAGCGCTGCACCTGCTCGCCGCCGGAGTCGGTGAAGCCGCGGTCCATTCCGACCGGGCGCCCGTCGACGTGCTTGAGCGGGTTGGTGGCGTCGATCAGGATCTTGCCGCCGAGGTTGGCGCTGCCCGCGAGCCGGAGCGCGTTCTCGGTGCCGTCCCAGCGCGTACACAGGATCACGAGCTCGCCGTGGCGCGCCGCCTCTTCGAAGGTCACGAACTCGCCCTTTTTTTCCCGCGATCCGATCTTCACGTCGTGGCCGTGCGCGGCGAAGCCCCGCGCGAGCGCCTTGCCGACGTCCCCCGTCCCGAGAATCCCGACTCTCATGGATTTCATCGACGCCTCCTCCGCTGGTCGCCGCAATGTAGAATCGCCGACCGCGCCTGTCGAGGGGCCATGGTACAAACGTCTCGTGGCCGACGAGCGCGACGACGAAGACGACCTCGCCTTCGTCACCCGCCACCTGGCGGAGATGAGCCGGACCATGCCCGAGCTGCTCGCGCGCCTCGGCGTGGCGGCGCGCATGCGCGGCGTGGAGCTGCCGCCGCTGCCGGCGCCGGCCGAGGGCGGCGCGCGCCTGGAGGCGTTCGTGGCCTACCTCGAGCGCTTCGGGCGGCCCGACGACTCGCCCGCGGCGCCGCAATCGCTGGAGGCGATCCTGCGCGACGTGGTGGCGCTGGTGCGGCCCGAGCTGGAGCGGCGCGCCGTCGTCGTCGAGCGCTACGCCGAGGCGCCGCTGGTTCTCGGCGCGGCGCGGCCGCTGGCGCAGCTCTTCTTGAACCTCGTGGTCAACGCCGCGCAGGCGATCGCCGAAGGCGACGCAGCCGGAAATCGCATCGAGCTGCGCCTCGCCACCGACGCGCGCGGCTGGGCCTGCGTCGACGTCGAGGACACCGGCAGCGGCATCGCCGACGAGGTGCTGCCCAAGATCTTCGAGCCGCACTTTTCGACGAAGCGCGGCGCCGGCAAGGG
>Ga0134125_10004885_pt1 | contig 15300 bp, 11 predicted proteins | sample KB31751_FD_96464 | JGI IMG/M metagenome (GOLD analysis project Ga0134125, IMG submission 96464) | Terrestrial soil microbial communities with excess Nitrogen fertilizer from Kellogg Biological Station, Michigan, USA - KB3-175-1 | ecosystem: Environmental > Terrestrial > Soil > Unclassified ... | reverse complement strand
CTCGATGTCGAGCGAGTAGGACTTCGTCAGGTTCAGAGACGTTGGATTTGTAACACCATCAGGAACATACGCATCCATCAGCGTCAGGTTCGGAAAGTTATTGCCGTTCAGCCGGTAGCTGAGCGTACGACCGGTCATGTTGTAGTTGCTGCCTGTCGCATCGGTGCAAGCGGTGCAACCCTTCGCCCAGACACCCTGGAGAAACAAGGTGTCTCCAGCGCCGATCTGCGGCACCTTGAAGGTCAAGCCGCCGAGGAAGGCGTAGCCATACTTCTCACCGGCACCTTGGATCTGGCCGATAGAACCGGTTTGCACACTGGTCATCACCTGGTGCACCAAGCCGGAGATTTGCGCATTGCCCCACGCCTGGTCGACGCGGAGATTCGCCACGATGTCCGGCATGTATTGCCCCGCATAGCCGGTATTCAGGCCGCCGAGGCCAAACGTTTGACCACTATTCAAAGTGAGGGTGACCGGAGCTGCGGCCGTCCCGGCAGAAAGATTGCCGACCTGGATGGCGTTACGCCGCAACGTGGAGTCTTCCACCGAGACCGTCGCCGAAATGCCGCTGCCCAATTGCGCCGTGTAAGCGATCATCGGCGAGGACTTCGCGAGGCTGTAGCCCGGGGGCGAGTTCATGAACGTAGAATTGTCGGTGTCGAAGAACGAGTTCGCGATACCGAAGGTGAAGCCGGCAAACTGAATGAACGCGGCGTTGTAGTACCACAGCCAGTTCGCGCAAGTTACCGACGAGTTCTGGTTGTTCGGGAAGCCGTTCGCGCTCGTATCCCACTGGAAGCCGCCCGAGAAATACGAACGAAGCGTGCCGTATTCGGTGTTCGTGCGAGCGTCCAGGATATTGGTCTGGCGAATGCGCCAGTCCGTCCAGTTGTCGAGACGGTTACGAGCGCCCGTGGTAGCCTCAAGGCCGTTGTTGCGATCGTTCACCTGGAATTGAGAATAGAGATATCCGCCAATGCGAAGGCAGATATCCGTGCCCGGGATGTAATAGAATCCCGCGCCATACGCAGAGCAGACCTTCACGTATTCGGCCGGCTTGGCCTTAACGGGAAGATCGGCGGCCTGCGCCCCGGCAACAGCAAGCATGCCCGCTGCGGAACCGAGGATTAGGCTCTTAAAATTCTTCATTGTGACCTCCAAGTTCTCTCTCATTTGCGAGGGAGTGGGTTCCGAATCCTTAGGATGCAGAACGCACCCCTCGAAGGTTCCCTAGTTCCCAGCTGACCACCCAGCCCTTCACATGAAGGTTTGGACAGGACGACCCCAGTTCCCCCACCCACGGAGTTCCCTGTCGTCGCACCAGGCAGAGTACTCGATCAGCCTTCGCATTCAACGGAGAACGCACGTTTTGAGGTGGTCGGACGACGCTTTTCCCATGGGTGTTGCACAAACATCACTCGGCGAACTCTGAATGTAAGATTTTACTTGCGATAACAACGGCTTAAGTAGATTTTAATGAGCGGTTTTTGCGCGTTTTTTTGGCCCGAAATTCATGAAATTTAGGGCCCCGAAACTGCGCCAGTGGCCATATATTACCTCTTATCAACCCCAGCGTTTTCCCGTGGCCGCCACAACTATCGAATTGAAGCTTCAGTGATTCCAGCAAGATTCGGCCCCGGCAGAGCGACAGGAATTCATTCGCAGCCCACAGCTCGGCGCCGATTCCAAAATCGGGAATAACGGCTCGCCGGTCGCGCCGGCCAAAAAGGCTTTCCAAAATTGGCGCTGTATAAGTGCCGCCCCATTCCAAACACTCTCGTGGCATTGGCTGTATATTGACGGCGCGGCGCAAGTAACTCGCCGCTCGCATTGTTTGACGGAAAACCGCGAAAAATATACTCACTCAAGACTACGGAGACGTGGCCGAGAGGCTGAAGGCGGCGGTTTGCTAAACCGTTATACGGGGTTTATCCCGTATCGAGGGTTCGAATCCCTCCGTCTCCGCCATCCTTCTTCGCGCCGGCGCGCTTCGGAGGACAAGTCCGGCAAGCCGGGCATAACAGAATCGGCATCGCTCTCACGCGAAGCAGGATGCTCTCCGAAGCTTTAGCGGAGGAGTGTTGGCTGTGTTCTACGTCTATCGAATTGAAAGCCGCGTGAAATGAACAACCCGCAAATCGAATTTCAGCAGGCGTTCACATTCCACCAGCGCGGACAATTGGACGCTGCGGAGAAAATTTATAAATCCATATTGCTGTCCTACCCCAAATACTTCGACGCAATTTACGCGCTGGGAATCGTTTATCTGCAGCGCAAGGACTTTCGTCTCGCAGAACGCCAGTTTTCGCTCGCGACCAGGATCGATCCTGACAATAGCCCGTTACACAATAATCGCGGGAACGCCTTGCTCGGGCTGGAACGGCCGCAGGATGCACTGGCGGCTTATGAGAAAGCGATTGCCGCCGACCCTCAAAATTGGGAAGCCCATTACAATCGCGGCAACGTTTTGTCCGCGTTGAACCGGTTCGGCGAGGCGCTGGCAAGTTATGACAAATCGATTGCAATCTTTCCCCATCGCGCCGAAGTTTTCGACAATCGAGGCAGCACGCTGGCGAATCTCGGCCGCTATCAGGAAGCGCTTGCGAGCTTTGAGCGCGCGCTCGAATTAAATCCCAACCCGCGGTCGTATGCCAATCGCGCGTCCACGCGTGCACAATTTAAACAGTACGATAAGGCTCTTGAGGATTTCGATAAGGCGTTCGCCGGCGACCCGAACCTCGATTATTTGGCCGGCAACCGCTTCACCACAAAACTGTACGGCTGCCGCTGGGATGGGTACGAAAAAGACTGCTCACTCGTGATCGACGGAGTGCGGAAAAACAATCTCAAGGTGGAACCTTTCAGCCTGATCCCGATTCCATCGACGGCGCGAGACCAGCTTCAATGCGCCGAGCGATTTATCCGCGATAAGGCGCCCGCCGGTCCGAAAATGCCGTGGCACGGCCGCCGTTACACTCACGATCGAATTCGAATCGGTTATGTTTCAGCCGATTTTCACAATCATCCCACCAGTCATCTCATCGCGGGCATGCTTGAAGCGCATGAACGCTCGCGTTTTATGGTGCACGGTTTTTCGACCGGCCCCGCCAACGAGGACGATTACCGAAAACGCGTTTCGCAAGCTTGTGAAGTTTTCCTCGACGTCCATGCGATGGGCACCGAAACATCGATCGAAAAAATACGAGGAGCCGAAATCGATATTTTAGTCGACCTCAACGGCCTTACGACAGGACGGAGAACGGATATATTCGCTGCGCGCCCGGCGGCGGTTCAGGTCAATTATCTCGGTTACCCCGGCACAATGGGCGCGGAATACATCGATTACATTATCGCCGATCGATACGTTATTCCGGAAACGGACAAGGACGCGTATTCCGAAAAAGTTGTCTATTTACCTCACAGTTATCAGGTCAACGATTCAAAGCGTTCGATCGCGGCAGACCCCGGCACGCGAGAACAACACGGTCTTCCGAAAACGGGATTCGTTTTTTGTTGCTTCAACAATACCTTTAAAATTACGCCGGATGTTTTCGATATCTGGATGCGCCTGTTGAGAGCCGTTGACGGCAGCGTATTGTGGATTTTCTGCGAAAATATTTCCGCGGCTGAAAACTTGAAAACCGAAGCCTCGCGCAGGGGCGTTTCCGCCGGCCGGTTGGTTTTTGCCGACAGAATTCCCGCCGACAAGCATCGCGCGCGGCATCGGCTCGCGGATCTCTTTCTCGACACGCTCTATTACAACGCTCACACCACCGCGAGCGACGCTCTCTGGGCGGGCCTGCCGATCGTCACCCGCATGGGCGCAACCTTTGCAAGCCGTGCCGCGGCGAGTTTATTACATGCTGTCGGCCTATCCGAATTAATCGCCGACTCGCTTGAAAATTACGAAAAGCTGGCGCTCAGATTGGCCAAAAATCCGGATTTATTGGGCGCGATGAAATCCAAACTCGCAAAAAATCGCGATACCTATCCGCTCTTCGACACGGCGCGATATACCCGCAACATCGAAGCCGCCTATACCCGGATGTGGGAATTGTCCCAAAAGGGAAAATCGCCGCAGAGTTTTACGGTGGAAGAGCCGCCGGCGCACTCGTGAGTCGAAAGAACGGCGGCCTCTCGGCCGCCGTCCCTCGCGAGATTTCGACGAAGCTACTGGAAGAGCTTCATCGCGTTGAGCAGCGTGTTGTACACGCCAAGGAGCAGCGGAATGCCGACAAAGCTCCATGCCAGGAAGAGCTTCAGGCTGTTTGAGCTTTCTGTTCGATTTGCCATTTCGCTTTCTCCTTAGGCTTTCGCGCCCGCAAGACGCGGGTCGTTGGCTTTCATGTGGTAACGATCGGCGACGGCCTTCACGAGCAAATTGCAGATGAATCCGACCACCAACAATCCCGCCATGATGTACATGGTGGTGTTGTAGGCCTGCGCCTTCGGCACTCCGTGCGTGACGTTATACTCACGGAGATAGTTGACGATCACCGGACCGAAGATGCCCGCCGCCGACCAGGCTGTGAGCAAGAGACCGTGGATCGCGCCGACGTAACGAACGCCGAACATATCCTTGAGATACGCCGGCACCGTCGAAAAGCCGCCGCCATACATCGAGATGATGATCAGGAAGCAGCCTACGAACAGCGCGACATTGCCCGTCGCGCCTGCGGTCGGCACGGTGCAGTACAGAACGAAGCCCAGCACCATGAACACAAAGTACGTGTTCTTGCGGCCGATGAAGTCCGACGTGGATGCCCAGAAGAAGCGGCCGCCCATGTTGAACAAGCTCATCAAGCCGACGAAGCCAGCGGCTGCGATCGGCGTAATGTGGCCCGGAAACATTTCCTGGCTCATCGCCGAAGCCTGACCGAGCACGCCGATGCCGGCGGTCACGTTCAAGCAGAGCACCCACCAGATCAGCCAGAACTGCGGCGTCTTCACCGCGTCATACACATAGACGTCGTTCTTGCTGATGAGCTTCGAGCTCGTCGCCGGCGGCGTATAGCCTTCCGGTTTCCAGCCCGGAGCCGGGACGCGCACGATCACGGCGCCTACCATCATGAAGCAGAAATAGATCAAGCCCATGATGACGAAGGTTTCCATCACGCCGACATGCGTCGCCGTGTTGAACTTGCCCATGAGCCAAACCGAAAGCGGAGAAGCGATGAACGCGCCGCCGCCGAAGCCCATGATCGCCATGCCGGTCGCCATGCCCGGACGGTCCGGAAACCACTTGATCAGCGTGGACACCGGCGAGATATAGCCGATGCCGAGTCCGCAGCCGCCGATCACGCCGTAGCCGATATAGATCAGCCAAAGCGTGTGGGTATAAATGCCGAAAGCGGAAATCAAGAACCCGCCCGCCCAGCACAAAGCCGCCGTAAACATCGCGCGCCGGGGTCCGCCCTCTTCGACCCACCGGCCAAACACCGCCGCCGAGCCGCCGAGAAACAGCATCGCGAGTGAGAAGATCCATCCGAGCTCGGTGAGTTTCCAGTCACCCGGCGCGGATTGCGTGATGCCGAGCAGTTTGGTCATCGGCAAATTGAAAACGCTCAGTGCGTACGCTTGTCCGATACACAAGTGCACGCAAAGCGCCGCCGGCGGCACCAGCCAACGGCTGTACCCCGGCTTTGCGATCGTGTGTTCACGATCGAGAAATGAAAAAAGACTCATCGGTTGTTTTCTCCCCTCTGATCCACCCGATTAGGTGAGCGGGGAGGAGAAAATGCCGCAGCGGTCCTATCAAGGGCGCGCCGCCTATATTACAATTAGCGAGCCCTATAATGGAAATTGTTTGCTGCAGTGAAGCACAGTCCGGCTGCAAATCTCGCAACACACAAAATCAATCACGCAATTTTCGCGAGATCGGGCGTTGCAACGACACACGCCATCTTCATGAGCGAATTAACAGCGGGCGAAACAGGGTAGCGGTCAGACACAACAAGCCCAATCATGTGCGACACCTCGGGTTCCACAATCGGGATCGCACACAACGATTTCGAAATACGCACTTGGTCCAACATTGAGCGAGGAATGACGCTGACCCAGCGGCCCGTCTGCACATGCGAGATTAGACCAAAGACTGAATCAGTTTCCACAAGCGGAGCGGACTCCTGCCCCGCCGTTTTCATGACCGCGTCGATGATTCGCCGATGCTGCAGATCGCGCGTCATCAAACAAAGCGGCAGACCGCCCGTCTGCGCCCAAGTCACTTGATCGTTGTGACCGTGCGCGCCTTGCCGCGTCGTCAGCAAAAAATATTCTTCGCGATAGAGAGGAACTGTCGTGACTTCGGGGATCGGCTCGTTGTCGATATAAGTTACACCGACGTCGATTTCACGTTGATGCAAAAGTTGCAGCAATGCATCGGATGTGCGCGCGAGCACGGTGAACCGCACCGTGGGATAACGCTCCTGATAAGGAACGGTGAGCGAAGCGACGATGGGCATTGCGGGCGGTATAGCGGCGATCCGCAAATGCGATCCGACTCCGTTGTGCAATCCGAAAATTTCCTGCCGCATCGCATGCGTGTCGCCGACAATCCGGCGCGCCCAGATCAGAACGCGCTCGCCTTCCGGCGTGAAACCTTGAAAGCGCGAAGAGCGCTGCACGAGCCGGGTCTTCAGCGCTTCCTCCAGTTTCTGAATCCCTTGCGATAGCGTCGGCTGGGTCACGCCGCAGCTTTCCGCCGCGCGCGCAAAATTCTTCTCGCGTGCAAGAGCAATAATATATTCGAGCTTTTCCAGCATGGTCCCGTCAGCCGCTTGAAAAAACAGGCTAAAGCTAGTTCCGCTACCGATTAGACACAAGGCAACCGGACAAGAAAAGGGCCGGAACATCGCCGCTCCGGCCCCGCCCGTCCAACCTTCTTCTTATCCTTTAGTGCGTGCTTAGCCACTCGCGCGCCGCACGCTGCGCTGCGGCGATTTCCGCCGCTGACATTTCGGCCGCGATTTCGCGGCGCTGTTCCGCGGCCTTCCGGTTCCCGCGCGCCGCAGCGAGATTGAACCACTTATGCGCCGAAATCCGATCGACAAATTCGCTCGCCCCCGACGCCTGCATCATGCCGAGCATGAAGAAGATATCCCCCGACGAATTGCCTTGCCCGGTTGCCGCGCTTTCAAGCGCTGCGATCTCAAACAACGCCATTTGACCACTCCCATATATCCCATCGAACGGCATTCCCCCGCCGCTCTTTCACCCGCGAGAATGTCCGGCTTATTTGAATCTCATCTTAAATAACGCACTGAACGGATTCTAAACCCGGCGGCAACCCAGTCTTCATTTTTAGATTTGATTAGCTTTGAAAAACGCGCGATGGCCGTTAATCTTCGAGCGCGGCAAGAAAACGAAAACGATAACAAGCTACGGATCGCTCACCATTCTGCGACAGGGAGGGGAAAATGCCCGCTCGATGCTTACCAACAATTCATTTCGTGTTCGCTATCTGCTTGTTTTATACGGCGACGACGCCTTGCTTCGCGGGTCCCGTGGAGCGCGGAAAATATCTAGCGACCATCATCCCCTGCAACGATTGCCACACGCCCGGCACTTTTTTCGGCAAGCCCGATCTCACCCGCGCCTTGAGCGGCTCCGAGGTCGGCTTCGAGCTTCCGGCCGGCACCTTTTACGGCCCCAATCTCACGCCCGATAAGGAAACGGGACTTGGAAACTGGAGCGCCGACGAAATCGTTGCCGCGATCACGAAGGGTGTCCGGCCCGACGGCCGCGAACTCGCGCCGATTATGCCCTGGCATTGGTTCGCGGTAATGACCAAAGACGACGCCTACGCGATCGCCGCTTATCTCAAAAGCCTTCCGCCGGTGAAAAACAAGGTTCCGGGGCCGTTCGGGCCAGGCGAGAAAGCGACTTCGTTTGTGATGAAGATCGTGCCGCCCGCGAAATAGGGTTCAGCTCTTCGCGCCGATCCCGAACAGGATCCGGCGCGCTTCTTCATCTGTCGCAAGATCAATCTTTTCCTCAACCCGCACCGCCATGCCGCGCGCGACCGCCGGCCGCGCTTTCATCCGCTCCAGCCAGCGTGCGAAATTCGGCAGGCGCTTGATGTCTTGTCCTTGCCGTTCCCACAATTTTGCCCACGGATAGACCGCCATGTCGGCGATGGAATATTCCCCGACGAGAAAATCGTGTTCAGCGACGCGCTTGTCGATAATTCCATAGAGCCGCCCAACCTCCCGGGTATAGCGCTCGATCGCGTACGGAATTTTCTCCGGCGCGTAGCTACGAAAGTGATGCGCCTGCCCCGCCATTGGCCCGACACCGCCCACTTGCCAGAACAGCCACTCTTCGACCGCCGTGCGCTTGCGCTCGTTAGCGGGATAAAATTTCCCGGTCTTGCGGCCGAGATATTGCAAGATCGCCCCCGACTCGAACACCGAGATCGGTTTGCCGCCAGGGCCGTTGGGATCGACGATGGCCGGCATTCGGTTGTTCGGCGAAATCGCGAGAAATTCCGTCTTGAACTGGTCGCCTCGTCCGATATTCACGGGCTTGATGACGTAGGGCAGCCCGCATTCTTCGAGCATCATCGTGATCTTGAAACCGTTCGGCGTCGGCCAGAAATAAACTTCGACCGGCGCCTGTTCGCTTTTTCGTCTTGCAGTTTTTTTGACCGGCTTTGCGGGTTTTCCCGCCATTTTCGCGGTGCGCGCTTTTTTCTTCGCCATGCCGAGCCTCGAAAAGTCTGAAAATTTTTCTAGACCCGCGCCTTGGTTGCGGCAACCGGCGCGGCAAGCATGGCGGTTATGCGAACGTCGGTTAGCGCGCGTAACTCGAAACGCCCGCGCCGCCGTTTCCCATGCCATACATGTGCTGGGGAACGATCAGCGCCGCGCCCGGCGCGAGCGTCTGATTTGGATCCAGCCGGTTTACCTGTGCAAGCAACCAAACCGGAATGCGATAACTGTCCGCGACCGCGCGCAGGCTTTCACCGCCGCGCGCGGCGATTTGAACGCCGCTATCCCAAATCTCGATCGGTTCGTTCGGCGGAACGACATAGGCAAGAAAATATGGCCGGATGAAATTCTGCGACGGTTGCGAGAGCTGACCGTAAGGCGGCTGCGCGGCCGGCAAGCCGCCGGGCTGCATGTGCGCGGCCGAAACGAAACCGACGATTTCCGTCACGACGGCATTGTGAATTTTGGGGGACTTGTCGAGCGTGATGTGAATGATTTCGCTGTGCTCACGCAGATCGACATTGATCAAGCGGCCTTTGAACCCGCCGCCTGATTTCACCACGCCGCCGCCAATGGGATTTGTTTTCTGAAACAGATTGATGAACAGCTCGACATTGTCGGGCACCGCGCTCGCAATCGGCGTGGGATCGAACCCGAAAATGATCCCGACCGGGACGCTCGCTTCGCGCAGCCGCTTGGCAATATCGATCGCGGCATCGGCGCCCGTGGAATGCCCGATCAGGATGACCGGCCCCGGATCGCGCCGGTAGTTCTCGATGATCTCGTTAGCGAGCGATCCCGTGCTGTAGGACGAATGCACGGTCGCAGGAACTCCGGCGAGGTTGATTTTGTCCGCAAGCGTGTCAAGGCCGCGCGAAAACACTTCGCCGATCAAGCCGCGGATCAAGTAGACGTGGCCGCGCCCCTGCGTGACGCCAGACGCCGGCGGCGCAGACGCCGTGTAGTCATCGAATACCGTGCTGCAGCCGGAAATGGCGCCAATGAAGACGACTGCGGCGAGGAGGCGCTGGAGAGATGCCATTTCTATTCGCTGACAGGAGAAGCTTTGTTCAGGAGAAAATCGTCGGTTCCTCCGAATCCGTCAACTATCAGAACTTGGCGCTTTTGCGCCGGAAAATAGCGGCTGACCCTCGCCGATCAAGCCGCTCGCGGTCCGATCGGGCACAATTCTTCCGGGATGGCGTAGCCGGGAAGCGCCTCGACCCGGCTCTTCCAGGCGGAAATTTTTGGAAACCGCGCGAGATTGAAGCCGCCCGCCGCCGCATGGAAAATCACGCCATAGATGTCGATGTCGGCGATCGTCGGCTTGCCGCCGACGAGCCAGGCCTGTTTCGAAAGATGTTCTTCGAGCACTTTCAGCCCCGCTTCGCCTTCTGCCTTGTAGCTATCGACCACGGCGGGATCCGCTTTCCGGAAACCGAGCGCGAAAGCGCGCGAGCGATAGATGCCTGGCGCCAGCCGGTCGAAATCCCAGAACATCCATTCCCGGATGCGCGCGTGTTCTTCGGCATTCTTGCCGTCGAATTTTTTCAAAATTTCCGCGATATATTGCAGGATTGACGCCGATTGGCAGAAATGATGCGCGCCGTCATAGAGGCAAGGCACCTGTCCAAAGCGGTTTTTCTCGAGATAGCCCGGTTCTTTTTGCGCGCCTTTCGGCAGATCGACGTGTTCGTATTCGAACGGCTCGCCGAACAGCGAAAGTGCGAGCGCAACTTTATAGGTCGGTCCCGAGCGTTGGTGACCGTATAACTTGAAACGGGTGGTCATCGATATTCCTTGGGTGATTTTTGGCGATTGCGATTCTTCCCGGTGTTTATCTATCGAATTCCTCGCGTTCCGGGAAGCATCCTTAGCGGCAAACGGGGGAGTTTGGATCTAGCTTGCCGAGAAACCACAGCCCGCGGCGCGGCGCGGCGAAACCCGATGCAGGCGGATTGACCTCGATGCCCTGGAGATCGCCGGGATGGAGCCCCAAAGCCTCTATGGACTCGCGCTCGCCCGGATGCAGTGCATTATAAATCAGCCAGCATGCGCCGTCATTGCCGCGCCGTTGCGGCGGATTCTGTTTGCGAAATGAATTGAGCGCGATCACACGAAGATGCGGGAGGAATGAGCGCAAATTGCCGGCGTCGCGCACGTCCGGCGTGACCACCGTGCTGCGCTCGATGCCCCGCCCTTCGAGCGCAAGCGCAAGCCCGTGGAACGGCACTTGCGACAAGCGATCGGCGCGCTTGGCGAAGATATTATCGGTCGTGGCAAGAACGCGGATACCGAGAACCGCGAGCGCCACAACAAGCGACAGCACCGCCAAAGGCCGTAATGTGAACCCCTGCGGATCGAAACGCGCAATCCGCGCGAATACATAGACCGGCGCGATCATCAAAACCACATGCATGTAACGCTCCGCGATGTTGGTCGCGCCGATCGCGACAATGCCGATCGCCACCAGAATGGCGGTTGCGATCATTGTGCGGAGTGTCAGTCGTTCCGCTATTCCGGCGGACGGCGCCGATGCCGGGCCAAAACCAAAAGCCTGCGGGGCGACCGCCACGATAAATGCGAGCCAGGGCAAGAGAAACAGCAGCAGAGATTTGAGAAGCTTCGCAAGCCCAATCAGCGCCCGCCGCCAATGCGGATATTCTTGCGCGATCATCGTGCGTTCGATGGCGTGCACAACATCGCCGTGCACTTGCGCGAGCCAATAAAGGTACGGCAAGCAAATAAGAAACGCGACGGCGAACGATAGAAAGAGGCGCTTGTCGGCAAGGCGGTGCCGCAGCTTCGGCATGTTGAGACAAGCGATCACGAGACCGCCGAGCATGAGCGGATAACTGAACTTCGACATGAAACCGAGACCGACCGCGCCGCCCAGCCATAACGCGGCGCGTATCGAAGGCTTCTCAAGCCAGTTGATCGCCGCATGCAGCGTCGCGAAACAGGCGACGCACAACAGGATCGTTTGCGTCCCCCATTCGTGAAACGACCAGCCTACCGGAAAGCTCATCGCGAGCGAGATTGACGCCGCCGCGGCCCAGCGCTCGTCTTTAAGCGCCGCACGTACGGCGCCGTAGCAGGCAAGCCCGATGGCTGCGATCAGCGTATAGCGAACGACGAGATGGCTTTCGATTTCCGCGCCGAAGAGGCGCTGCACGCACCACAACAGCCACTCATAGAGCGGCGGCTGCCGTTCCTGGTAGCCGAGCGCGAATTCCTGCACGAGTTCGCTTGCGCGGGAATCGTCAAGCGACAACGCACGCGAAATGTTGAGCCGTAAGATCGCGTGCGCGAAACCGAAGCAAATCCAGAAGACAAAAACACCCCTGCCCGAGAGCAGAAACGAAAGCCATCCGTTAAGAAACGGCCGCCTTTCGCTCAGAGGTTTCGGCAGGATCATCAATGGCGCAACACGAACGACATGCGATAAACAAAAGTAACGTGGTTATATTCCGAGCTTCTTCTTCAGCAGTTCGTTCACGGCCTGCGGGTTGGCCTTGCCGCCGGACTGCTTGATTACCTGCCCCACAAACCAGCCGAGCATGGTGGGCTTCGCCTTCACCTGCTCGACCTTGTCGGGATTCTTCGCGATAACCTCATCGACCGCTTTCTCGATCGCGCCGGTGTCGGTGACCTGTTTCATGCCGCGCAACTCGACGATCGCGCGCGGCTCGCCGCCCTCCAGCCAGACGACCTCGAAAAGGTCCTTCGCGATCTTTCCCGAAATCGTGCCGTCGGCAATCAGGCCAACGATCTCCGCGATCTGCTTCGCGGTGACGGGCGAAGCGGAAATGCTCTTGCCTTCTTTGTTCAGGCGCCCGAACAGTTCGTTGATGACGAAATTCGCCGCCGCTTTCGGATCGCGTCCTTTCGCGGCTTCTTCAAAATAATCAGCGGTCTCGCGTTCGGCCGTGAGCACGCCGGAATCGTAAGGCGTTAGTCCGAAGTCTCTCACGAAGCGCGCTTTCTTTTCGTCGGGCAGCTCCGGCAGATCGGTCTTCAGTTTCTCGACGAAAGCTTGGTCGAATTCGAGCGGCAGAAGATCGGGATCGGGGAAATAGCGATAGTCATGCGCCTCTTCCTTCGAGCGCATCGAGCGCGTTTCGCCCTTGGCGTTGTCGAAAAGTCGCGTCTCCTGGTCGATCTTGCCGCCATCCTCGAGAATTTCGATCTGGCGCCGCGCTTCATAATCGATCGCCTGACCGACGAAGCGGATCGAGTTCACATTTTTAATCTCGCAACGCGTGCCGAGCGGCGCGCCGGGCTTCCGCACCGACACGTTCACGTCGGCGCGCATATTGCCCTTTTCCATGTCGCCGTCGCAGGTGCCGAGATAGCGCAGGATGGTGCGGAGCTTCGAAAGATACGCCCGCGCCTCCTCCGACGAGCGCATGTCGGGCTTTGATACGATTTCCATCAGCGCGACGCCCGAGCGGTTGAGATCGACGAGCGACATCGTCGCATGCTGGTCGTGAATGGATTTTCCCGCGTCCTGCTCAAGATGCAGCCGCTCGATCCCGACTTCGATCTGCTCGTCGCTGGGCATGTCGACGACGACCTTGCCCTCGCCGACGACGGGCGATTTGTACTGGCTAATTTGATAGCCCTGCGGAAGATCGGGATAGAAATAATTCTTCCGGTCGAAGGTCGATTTAAGGTTGATGCCGGCCTTAAGACCGAGACCGGTCTTCACCGCTTGCTCGACGCAATATTTGTTGATGACCGGAAGCATCCCCGGCATCGCGGCATCGACGAGCGAAACATGGCTGTTCGGCTCGCCGCCGAAGGCGGTCGAGGCGCCGGAAAAAAGCTTCGCATTGGACGTGACCTGGGCATGGACTTCCAAGCCGATCACCACTTCCCACTCGCCGGTATCGCCCTTGAGAAGCTTGGATTTCTGCACCTTCGCCATGGCGGTCTTCTTAATTGTTTCGCCGGCAAAGGCAACGGTGGAACCCTCCGGAACACCTCCGTCCGTTGAACGTTTTTATAGCAATGGAAAGGAGGACCTCATGCCACGCGTGAATCCTTACAGACCTGAACAATATGACTACAACAGCGATGTACCTTCTGCGTCCGGCGCGCTGCTTTTCGTCGGCATCGTTGCAGCTGTCATTCTGGCGGCGATCGTTTGGGCGGCCTATGTGCCGGAACCCAATGTGCAACCTGGCGCGATGAATGCGCCTACGACACAGTCAACGCCTGCACCGATACAGCCTCGCACGCCGTCTCCCACTCCGGCGCGCTAACTCAACCAGTTCGAAGAAAGCCGCGGCGATGAAAATCGCCGCGGCACTCGCGATTACAAGCTGCCGACGAATGCGCGGTAGGTCGGGCTGATACGCACCGCTTCGCGGCCTGCCTGCGTCAGCAATTCGATCTGTTCGGGCGGAAGGCGGAAGCGTGTCGGTACGGCATTGAGCGCGGTCGCGCGCTCGCCGCTGAATTGACCGAAGTCCACGCGCCCCACGAAAAATTTGAGATCGCGGCAATTCCATCCCGGCTTCACGCCCAGCCGCTTGCGCTCCGCCGGCGGCAGCGAGCAGCGCCAGCCGATCAGCTGCCGCTGCCATTCGTTCGTCACCTGCTGAAACGCCGTGTAGCTTGCTCGCACGCTTGCATCCAATGCGGTGTCTGTAGTCGCGGCGACCAGTTCCGCGCCCACCGGACCCTCAAGCTGCGCGACCCAGTTTTTGCCGGAGGGCCCGCGCCCGGCATCGACGAGCAGGAACATCGCGCGGCGAATTTTCACCGCCTCGTGCGGAGTCATCGGCTCGTAGGGGCGATCCGCCGCAAGCCGCGCGATCGTGAAGCCCGAAAGACCGTAATTGTCGACAAGCCCGCCATCGAGAAGCTTCACATATTTCATTGTGCCGTCGCGATAATGCGCGATCGCCTGCGCGAAGGATCGCAGCATTGGGTTCGCATTCCGATCACGAATGGCGCGCTCGACCTTTGCGGGCAAAGGCGTCGTGCATTTCTCCCCGTAGCTTTCGATCACAACGGGCGCAAAGGCGACCGGCACCGCCGAGGACGCGGCGACGGCGTCCGCAACTGGAAACGAATTTAGGTCGCTGCAAAGCGCGTTGAACGCCGTCTGCCCGAATACGAAAGGTGTGCGGTTATAAATATCGGATGCGTTGATCCAGATGCGCGGGCGGCTCTCGCGCAATTCGCGGAACGTCGCCCCCTTGAACAAATGGTCGTTGAGCCATCCCGAGAGACGTTTGTCTTCGTTCACGCCGCCGGAAAGCCCTCGCCCGAGATTGGCAAGATTCACCTGCGTGCTGAGCGCTTCTTCGGGATTCTGCAACAGAAAGTTCTCGCGAAAATCCGCGAGCATCGCGCGCTTTTTCAATCCGAAATACGCCGCTGGAATCGATCCGCCCGAAACGCCGGAGACGAAATCGATCCGATCAATCAACGGGCCGCCACCGATGCGCGCAGGCACGGGTGTCTCATCGAATGCCTGCAGCGCGCCATAGGAAAACGCCGCCGCGCGCATTCCGCCGCCGGAAAACGAAAGGGCGATCAGAAGATCGGCGTCAAGAACAGGAGAGCCGCCGGCATTGGG